>ERZ1027608.1-NODE-1-length-58471-cov-108.668535_pt1 | contig 58471 bp, 100 predicted proteins | sample MGYA00520525_ERZ1027608 | MGnify/ENA primary metagenome ERZ1027608 (study PRJEB33329, sample SAMEA3488645) | human gut metagenome | biome: ENVO:feces | place: Malawi | collected 2008-09-26 | study: EMG produced TPA metagenomics assembly of the PRJEB9818 data set...
CCTTCTTCCGGGCGGTCAAACGATGGGCCGGATGCGGCTGCAGCCCTGGTACAGCTCCTCCCGCCCGTCCATTTTGGACAGCTCCGGCTCATATGCCGCGTTGGCCCGCCCGAGCCTGTCCTGCCACAGCCGCAGCCGGTCTTTGTCTCTCTTTTTCATCGTTTGGGCTCCCCCCATTTCTTGATCAGGTATTCCCGCTCCTCCGGGCCTGCGTTGTTATAGTCCTCCCACATGGAGTCGTCCCACACCGCGCCGCCAGCCTTCCGGCCGGCCTCCACGGTGTATCTCTGCTGCGGGCGGATGTGGTGGGCAATTGCCAGGGCCATAACGCAGTCGTCGTGCGCGCCCTCCTCGGCCCTTGGCTTGTAGTCCTCGCCCCGCACAAAGGTGAGCATCTCCTGCAACGTGGTCTCGTCGGACACGATGGTAATGTCCTCCCGCACGGCCCGGATCAGCTCGGAGAGGATGACCGGGCGTGTTTTTGTCGATGTCCAGAAACCGAACGACCGCTTGATGCCGTGGGTGTAGTCGTCCAGCACCTCCCGGACGTACTGGTTGGGATAGCCCAGCCGCTCCAGCGTCAGGATAGGGTAGGTACTCCAGTTGGCCTCCACACCCACCAGCGCGGTGTTGTACCACATGCCCAGGCAATACACCTGCATGGAGTACAGATCCTCGTCGGTCTGGTGTCGGAGGACGGCCACCTGTTCCCCGGTGCAGTTGTCCAGCACCTGGGCCACAAAGCTGTCCGAGCCGTCCCCGGCGGTGTCTCCGCCGACCACATAGGGCACGCCCGCCTCCGGCGCCCGGTAGACCTTGATAAAGCCCCCCGGGTCGTCCACCCACCGGATACCGGATACCGCCCGCCCGTCGTAGTCATAGGCGAAATACCCCACCCGCACCGGCTGGATGTGCTCCAGCAGCCGGGCGGTCACGGCCTTGGCATCAAATACGGTCTTTCCGGTGACGCCCCACTGGCCCCAGGCAGTAGACCATGTAATAATACTCGTCTGTGTCGCGGAACGCCTCTAGCGTCCGCACCGCCTCCTGGGTGAGAAAGCGGTTGTCCCTGTAGGTGGACTCGTGCACCGTGGCCCGGGAGTCGCTCCGATCGAAGAACCGCCCCTTGAGCCAGTGTGTAATGCTGATCGGGTTGAATGTGAGAATCATCTGGAGGTAGTAGGGGCACTGTGTCCGCAGGCGGATGTCCAACTGGTTAAAGTCGGCCTCCAGCAGCTCCGACGCCTCCTCAATCCAGATCCCGGTGATGTCATAGATGGATTTGAGCTTTTCGACGTCATCCAATCCGGCAAAGAGTATCTCGGAGCCGTTGGGAAATACGATGCGCAGCTCTCCCCGGTTGACCACGGCCCCGCTGTCGGGATAGTGCTCGGAAATCTGCCCACGGAGCTGTGCAAAGCAGCTCTCCCGCAGCGTCCGCGCCACCTTGCGGCACACCAAGAACCGGTGGCCCGGCTCGGAAACGCAGCGCTCCAGCACCTTGCGCCCGGCGAAGATGGACTTGCCAGAGCCGCCTCCGCCCTTGAGCACCAGATAGCGGCTTTCGCAGGAAAACAGCGGCATAAAAGTGTCGTTGCTGGTGTCCCTGAGATGGTTGTACCAGACGGCCAACCGGGCCAGCTCGTTAGTTGTCAATCGTCCTCGCCGCCTCTCTGATGGCCGCCAGCTTGTCGGACAGGGTCATTTCATCAGCCTGGGCCACAGTCTCCGCCTTCTCCTGGGGCTTGTCCCTCCACCTGTCCGGCCGCCTGTTTTTCAGCCAGAAAATCTGCGCCGCCGTGTCTGGTATGACCTGCTTCACGGTCTGGATGACCTTCCGGCCGTCCTTTTCGCTGATCTCCGCCCGCTCCTCCATGTACTCATAGCCCAAGGCCCGTTTTAAGAGGGCGTTTTCCACCTGGATATCCACGATTTCCTTGCCCTTTTTTAGGGCCTCGGAAATCTCGGGATGCTTATTCTTCCAATCGTACAAGGTTGCGGGGTTTATTCCCATTTTTTCGGCAAGCTGCTCGTCTGTCAGCCCATCCCGAGCCCAGCCCTCCAGCAGCAGGAGCCCGTCCGGCTCCAGCCACCGCTGATATTTGCCTTTTGCCACAACGGGCTCACCACCTCTCGCCTAAGTAGAGTCTTCCGATCCTCCTCCGTCTCCCCCAACGCGCTCTCTCTTTTTCTTTCTTTTCTGGGGGATTATAGGGGGTAATAGATAGGGGGTTATAGGGGGAAGGAAGAGGGGGAAAAAGGGGGCGGTTTTCTTTCTTTTTCTCTCTCCCGGTTTGCTAGCATTTGCTAGACTTTGCTACATCGCCGCCTACTGTCGAGCTCTGGCTCGGATACGGCCAGCCGTCACAGCCTGTTAAGCGATACACCCGTGTGGGTTGTCAACCAAGAAACATGTTGATAAAAAACTGCTGTCCTTTCCCCGTCACCTTCGGAGTCTTGTTTACTGTAACGTGCCCATCTGCATGTGTAATGCTGGTTTCCTTGATTTCAAACAGGCCCAATTCCATCGAGCGCTGTGTGGGCATGTTGTAATCCGTGCCCTCTCTGCGGATCAGATATCCGTTGTTCCGCATCCAGTCAAAGAGACGGTTCTGCCCAGTGTCCACCCCATTCTGCTTGAGGAGCTTTGCCAGCTCTCCAACCAGTATGGATGTATTGGAGGCAGCCACGGAATCCGCAAACAGCACCTTCGGCCGGTTGGCCTCTCTCTCCGCCTCCAAAACTTTTCGCTTCTCCCGCTCCTCCTTTAGAGCAGAAAACGCCTGGATTGCGAGGTCAGGATTTTCGATCAACTGGTCAACCGCATATAGGCCATGTCTGCGGATGCTTGGCAGCACCTCCGCCGTGACCCACCGGCGGAACTTCTTCGCCCCCGGTAGTTTACTGGACAGCACCAGAGAGTACAGGCCGCTCTCGTTGATGATATACATTTCTCGGCTCTGACCTGAGTCGGCGAAACGCCGGGTCAGCTTATCCTCCGGGTCAACATGCCTCTTTAGTGCGTCGGACGTGTCGCTGTACCCCAGCGCCTGAGCCACGTCTTTACCCACCAGCCAGGGCTCTCCGCCTACTTCAACCGTCCGGATCGCCCCAAATTCAGGGTTTTCAAAGAGCTTCATTTCGTTCATGTGAGAGGTCTCCTTTCGATTTGATTGGAGAGGCGGCGGGGGAATATCCCGCCATGCGTTTCCTCTCATTGGTGCCACCGCCCGCCTCATGCGGCGAGGAGCGGCATATGGCGGACAGTAGGTTGTCCAGCCGCCCATTGGCATTTAATTTAATCGCGCAGTGCCTCTTTTGCTTTCCATCTGCGTTTTGGAGCCGAGAGGCGGCATTGAGCCGCCACACGTCCGCGACGTAACGGGCCGCCGCAGGCGCTTCTGCTACTGCACTCGGCATATTTGCGCTGTCCTGCTTGATTGTCACACCCGTACTCATGCGGGCAGTTTTCAGCGGGACAGCGCCGGGGCAGGTCATAGCTGCCACCGCTTTTTTGCCCGACACTATGACTGTCGGCTCTGCCGCATGGAGGGCGCGACCCTCCGCCCAGTTTATCGGGTGGTTTTCAGCCTGCGGCATATTGCACACGGAGGGGGGGCGGCAGATCACCGACGCACCCCCGCCATGTGAAGGAGGAAGGGGGATGAAAGAAAATGGGAGCGCGGGGGCACACGCTCCCACACTCCCATTTTAAAGTAAGATTCTTTCTTTGCTGTCCAAAAAAGGACAATTTAAAAAATTTTACCTGAAATTTGTTCGCCCTGTTAAGTAGTCCAAACTTACCTCATAGTAGTCGGCCAATGCAATCAAGGCTGTCATATTAGGACGCGCCTCCCCACGCTCATACTTTCTTACCGCACCACTCGGTAGCCCGCATAACTCCGAAACCGTCACCATGCTTTTGACTGGTCTTTTCTCTTCTCTTAACCTTCTCAGCCTCTCCGGGAACTCGTTCACGGGCTATCCCTCCTTCGGCGGGTCAGGGAGGGGCATCCAATGCGTAACTTCCATTGACCCTCCACCCATCTTTAGACCTGGTGTATAAACTTTTCCATCTTCCAGTCTAAACATCCAGTTTCTGAAGCCTGTAATAACGGTTAATCCGTCGGTAACTAAGACCATCTCATTTTCTTTTTCCGGCAGCCTCTCCTTGACGCTAATCCATTCACACATGCTGTCCGCCCTCCTCCGCCTTGAAGCAGACCACCCGCACCACATCATAAACCTGTATCTCTTTGCTCTTGAATGGGAACTGTTTGCAGTGCGGGCAGGTTATCGTTTCGAGCATTTCTTCCTCTGACAGATCATATCCGGTCCAGTTTTGCGTGGTTTCAATGTAAGCGGCATTTTTCTCGCACTCAATAACCGGCTGCTCAATATCAGTGTCGCTCCCATCATAGAGGAAAGTATCAACCAACAGATGCCCGATTTCCTTTCCGCATTTCTCGCACTTCATTGTCCGCCCTCCCCGCCGTGGACTTTCTTTTTCATCTCTTTTGCAGCTCCTTCACCCACACCAAGGGCATAGGAATAAATCAGCCAGCAAACGAGGCTTCCTACCCAGCAGAAAACCAAGACAGGCATCGGCACCACAAACCAGCCATTTGCCTTGACGATGGACAGGATGATGCCCAGGAAAAGGAGCAGTCTAATCATTGCCGCCCTCCCCGTCGTGGATGCTATTTTTTCGTACACGTTTGTTCATTAACTATCATCTTTTCCTCCATCGAATTTGTTCCAATGACTTCACTGTATACTCCTACTTCCTCCATATCAAACCAGCACAGGGTATCAATGTTCGGCTCCGGGCCGCTTATATGGACAAGTTGCCAGCCCCATGTATAGCTGCCATTTGGATTCCCAAACTCCACGCGGCCAATCCATTCATAGTCGTTTGGCTCATCATAGAATTTGAGGATATCTCCATCAAAAACACGCTTTCCATCACTGTCGGTCAGTCCGGTGTACTCGCAGACCGTGGAGGGGTCAACCTCAAAGAAACCTCCGAGCATGATACCTTTTGTGGGCGGGTCTGCCCTGGCCGATACCAACCGCGGTAGAATGTACGCTCCAGGCATAAAGTCGGCATCTTCCGGGACAGCCACAATGTTTCCCTCCACCCACTCTCCATTATCCAGCCGCTTGGCTTTGAAAAGGATTTCTCTCATTGTTTTTCCTCCATCATCGTTAAAGCCTTCTGCAAGCAAGCCTGTATCTCTTCACTGATAGCAGCATTGCTTATACCGTCCATTTTCTTTTTTGCTTGGCATAAACTACCTTCTTTCTGAAAGTGCGGCCTCGGCAGCGTCGCGGGTCAAATAAACTTTGATCTCTTTTATCCTGTCGTGCCGTTTCTGGCAGATATCGCAATAAAAGCTATCCACGATGTACGCTTTTATTTTTCCGTCTTTGTCCGTCTGGGCCAGTTCGCGGAGGCGGTCAATGGGGCCGAGAGCACGATATTGCTCTAACTCTTGCTTGTCCAATCTTAGGCCGAAAACCTCACCCTTAAGTTGTTCAATTTCCCCTGGCTCCAAGCCAGTCTCCTCATAGGCTGCGAGGCGGTCAACGTGCGGACCGTAATCTTCTCCTCCTTCCGCATCGATAGCTACAAACCATTTTCCACCACCATGCCCATTGTCACACCAGTATGTCAGTCTCTCCATGCTCACCCCTCCTCCGGGCCGCGCCATTCCCAATCTTCACAGTCACCGTAATACCAGCGTGTCGGCGCTGCGTCGTTCATGTCGTGTTTGGCACAATCTCTTTCAAATGCACATGACTCGCAATATCCCCGGCAACATTCCACCGCCGCATCCTTCTCCCGCTTCACTTGCTCCAGCTCGGCCCGCAGCTTCTCGTTTTCGGCCTGGAGCGTACGGACGAGTTCAACCGCCTCTTTTGCTCGTTCTTCTCCGCATACAGGGGTAAAATTGCAAAGGATACCAAAGCATACTGCGTTTATATCCAGCTTCTCAATGTCCATTGTTGCCCTCCTCCGCTGGCTGCTGGAGCCACGCCAGCCACCCATAAACCTCTGCACAGGCTCCTCCACCCTCGTATTCAAGCCATCTCGCCAAATCTGCGTCGCTCATGGCCCGGATGCGGTCGGCGTTGGACAAAATTCGTCCTGGTTTGTACTGAGGGCACCAAGAAATTCTGGCCGTTGTACCGGCGTTATTGCAGTCATTTTTGCAAGTAATGCAAATCGTTTTCATGCGTTCTCCTTCCTCTCCGGCGGCCCATCAAAGGCCGTCCAGTATTTGTCGTACAGATCCAGGCTAAACGGTTTGATATGCTTGCAGTATAGGTACCCGTCCTTCACGCCCTGAGCAATCTCCAAACCGCCCCATTGGAGCTGAGCTATGCCTGCCCCCTCAATGTAGATTGCGGTCTCCTGGGTGATGGATTCTAGCTCCTGGCGGGTGTATTGGCGTCTCATGGCGATACCTCCGGCGGGCGGTGCTTATACAACAGCAGGTTTTGTACTCCCTCCGTAGTATCCGCACAATGGGCCGGGTATCTGGCAGCCACTCCACCAATGTCATACAGCGCCTCAGTGTGCCCGATATACGTTTTGTCTTCGTTGTAGAGTGCCCAAACAATTTCCAGATACCACCCGACCTGATAGGCGGGTTCACATTGCTTCGGGTTTACATTGTGGCTTCCGTACCGGATAGCGTACATAAAAAATTTGTCAGCAGTCACGGTGTCACCTGCATACAGAGGTGCGCCATACTTATCGACCAGTCCAAGCGTCAGCGGCTCGTTCGGCGGTTCGTTAGGGACATTATTGCCCTCACCAGGCGGTGCGGGGAGTGGCATCCAGTGGGTGATTCCAGCGCCGTCATAGATTCTATCCCAATGATATTTCCATCGTTCTATCATTTTCCCTCTAACCTGTGCACGCTCCCAAATCATCGGTGCTACATGGCCATTTTTATCGCAAGAAATAACCATTTTGCTGCACCAATCCTTCTCTGGCAGTTCCGGAAGCCTTTCCTCCACGCTCACCCACTCGTTCGGCGGGGTGAGGGTGGGCATATCTCTCATAACCTCATTCTGTCGCTTGCTTTCCGCCAAAATGTCAATCGCTTCTTCCCGCGTCACGGCTGGGCCTCCTTTTCCAGCATCTCCAACTCCTCCGCGTTCGGCTTCTCAAGTGGCAAAAAATATGTAGTGCCTCTTGGCGCTAAATCCCATACACACCACGCCATATCCATCATAGCCTGCCCCTTCCCCGTGAAGTCCGGTCTCCAAGTCAGCGGAAGTACCCTTGTAGGCGTGATTTCGCGGAACAGCTTATATCTCTTCGCTGCATTCCAAAACTGAACCTTCAGCAGCAGTGCGAACGGTTTCTTATGCTTTGCACACTGCCTGATAAACTGCTCCGCCAGTCGAAACGGAGGGTTCGTAATGATCCAGTCACAGCCCATCAAAGGAATGGTCAAAAAGTCATCTCCAGCTTGGATGTCTGTCCCTGTTACTTCATACCCCATTGCCTCCATAACATCAACCATGTGACCTTCTCCACAAGCGGGTTCCCAGATATGTGCTTGTGCGGGCAAGCTAAGAAACTTCAATAGTGCGACCGTTGCCTCTGGGGGCGTTGGGTAAAAATCCGATGCTTTGCGTCCAGTGGAAGAGTTCCCCCCGTTAATTCGGCTTGGTTGTAAATTATCCATGACTTAACTCTTTCATCTCCTTCGCGCTCAGAATCGGCGCGCGGGCGTTCCAGGCGAGGCGAGCCATTTCTGGCGAAAAACATAAACCCGATGTCGCGCAGCAAGTACCGCATACAACTGTGTACGACCATTTCCTGCCCATACTGTCTGGCTCACACTCATAATCAACCGATATGTATGCTTGCTTTCCACAGTGAGCACACGCCAGCAGCACCCCCGCATCCGTCAGCCGCTTGGCCGCCTCTTGATTGCCAAGCAGGGCTAATTTAATATCATCCATCACATATACCTCCCCATTGTTGGGCCATCGCCTTTGCCAAGCCCGGAAAGGTCTTGGCCCTGTTTTTCTGCCGGCCTTTGCCGCCTTTCATAAACCATGTACCAGCTTCATGGCATCCGCACTCCGGGTCTACGATGTCTGTCGGTTCCAAAAGCGGCAAACCTTTTAACCACAGTCTTGTTTTCTTCTGGGCGGGATGCCCGAACATCCAGGGCTGCACCTCCTGGCTGTGCGGCGGCATTTCATAAATTCTGCTTGATACTGGATTTTCAACACAGATTTTCGGGCAGTCCGCGTCCAGAAATTTCAGAAAAAACTCCTTTGCCTCCAAACCTTTCTGGTATCGCTCCTGATTGAGGATGCCGCCGCGAAACAGGTGCTTAGCACCAGCGTTTGACAAGTATGTACAGGGCGGAAACGCCAGAATCATATCCCACTGTATTTTCAGTAACTCCAGCGCGTCACATCTCAGATGCCACTCCGGATGCCCCCCGCTGCACGGCTCAATGTCGCAGCTGTACGCCTCATGCCCCAGCGCCCGGAACGCTTTGCAGACTTCCTGCGACTCCTCACAGGCCACCAACACCCTCATAGCTTAGCCGCCTCTCTATCGCCCAACAGGGCGCGCGTCTTATCGTCCATCGTTCGGTTCCTCCTTTATCAGCGGCCATTGAGAAATGCCATCCTGGCTTGCGGAGACCTACTGTTTGATGGCAGGTTATTCCGAGCCCTCCATGCGGCGATTGGATTTTTTGATAAGCCAAAGTGCTTCCCAATCTTGATATCGCTCATGCCCTTCTGGTACAGTTGCATACATGTTGCCTCGTCAAATACAGCCTTTGGCCTCCCGTTTGGATTCGGCGGGGTGCGTTGAACTGTCTTTTTCTCTGTGCAGCGTGCGCCCGGCGGGCAGATCAAAGAGCGTGCATGCCCGGTACAGCCTATGTAGTCGCAGCAGTACAGCCCGGCGGTGATATAGCACCTGTAGATGCAGTTAGCACAGTGCTTGTCCATGCCCTACACCTCCACCACATGGATTCCGCGCCCGGCCATGAGCTTTTTCTTTAGCTCATATTCCTTGGTTCGGAAGCCCTTCACATCTTCCACCACAGGCAGCCAGTGGACGGCACCCGTGCAATCCGGCTCTGTAGGCCGCTCATATGCAAAGTCGGCCCGGTACTTGATGGCCCGAACACGCTCGCCCAGCGGTGTCGTGAACGCCTCCTGGAGTGTGAACTCCGGCTGGAGCTTCAGATCCCGAATCTCTCCGGCACAAAGCCGAAGCATGAGCTGGTCATACCGTGCGGCCTCTTTCTGACTATCGAAAGTGATGCCATTTCGCACCGCCTTCTTGTTGCCGTATTTATTCACAAGCCAAGGCCCCTTTCATCAAGAATTTCCATCCAGGCCGCCCAGGTCAGCCCTGACTTTTTTGCCTCTTCCCAAGTGCCCGGAACCCCGGTCGCCCGGCACTGACGGCGAAGCTCCTGCCACCGCTCCCGAAGGGCTTCTACCGCGTGGTCTATGTAGCCACCTGTCAGGGGCGGAGGTTGGTGCGGCATTTGTGGGAGCGGCGGGCATCGGGAGGAGATGTCCGTCACATCTGGCCAGAACTTCTTCTCCCGGAAGTAGGCCGCCACCGCCGCCCGAACGTCCTCGACGGCATACGGTTCCAGCACCAGCGCCCAGGCCGATTTCAGCGTTGTGTCCTCGGCACGGGGGTCGTTTGGGCGGAAGATGGCCAACAACTTGAACAGATTGTCCGTATCCTCTCGGGTCACAGCGTCACGTCCTTCCTGTACTTCTACCGGAAGTCTACCGATAGAAGCCTTCTTCTCCTCCAAATTACCGCCATTCTCTCAGGAGAAGGAGGAGGAACGGGGGGATAATAGGGGGATAGAGATAGGGGGTGTGGGGGAAAGAGGAAGGGGGCAGAAGGGGGGCGGTCGTCGGAATACTGCACGGGGCACACCCCGCCGTCTATCCCTGTTCGCCCTGGCTCTTCTGACCGATACGCCTGGATGCGTTGTAGATTAAAATGGCAGCTCCCCATCGTCTTCCGTCAGCTCCGCGAACTCCGCCCCACCGGAACCTGGCTCCGCCGGAGGCGGTGTATAGGCCCCGCCGGATTCCGCATCCCGCTTGGAGTCGCCAAAGTACACATGCTCGGCCAGCACCTCGGCGGTACGGCGCTTGTTGCCGTCCCGGTCGGTCCAGTCCCGGAGCTGCAAACGGCCCTCCACCACGGCCATACGGCCCTTGGTGAAGAAGCGGGAGACAAACTCCGCCGTCTGCCGCCAAGCCACAATGTCGATGAAGTCCGTAGCCTTCTCTCCGGTCTGCTTGTCCTTGAAGTCCCGATCCACCGCCAGGGAGAAGGAAGCCACAGGGGTTCCGGACTGGGTGTGACGCAACTCTGGGTTTTTAGTTAGGCGGCCCATAAGTACAATCCGGTTCAGCACACGTAGCCCTCCTTCGTAATAAAGGCCCTTAGTTCATCCGGACTGTAATAGACCCGTACTCCGATTCTGACGCACCGGATCTTTTTAGCGTCTCTAAGCTCGTCCAATGTATCCACACTGATGTTCAACACATCAGCAGCCTCCTTGCGCGTAAGCAGCAGCTTTTCCATATTATCCCCTTTCTCGGTTGTCTGAGGCCCATTGTATGCGCTCTCTGCGCAAAACGGGGCAGGTGTAGTAGTGGGGCATCCAAGCATATTGGGGACGCTCCTGGCGGCCTGGGGTGTAGAGCTGTCCGTACACCAGATCCCGGTGCTTGACCAGGCGGAACTTCCCGCCCCGGATAAAGAGCACCGGGGTCTGGTCGCAGGGTACCCAGCCGTCCACGTCAGTCTTTCGCCATTGGATCGGCGCACCGCATAGCGGGCAGATCACCCACGGCTCCCTCCGACGATGGGTCAGCCACGGCCTCTCCCTGGTCGGCATAATCCTCTTCACGCCCCTCTCGGAATTCGGGCATCAGGCGGAAATACGGCCGGATGGCGAACAGCCGCTTGGTAGCCCGGCAGTAATCGCAGAACCCGCAGCGGGTGGGCCTCATGGAGCCGTCCTTCACCCGCTGGATACGCTGGATGCGCTCTTTGATCTGCTCCAACTCGTAGTCATACCGCTGGCGGTGGTTGAGCTCCAGCACGTCCTTGTCCGGGTAATCCTGCTTGGATATGGCGACGATAATAAAGTGCGGATCCGTCGGGTTCCCGCTGAACTGCTTTTCAATCTCGGAGTATACGGCGGCCCGCATCATGTAGCCGTAGGCGTCGATAAAGGTCACCTTTTCGTGGAGCTCGCTGCTCCACTTGAGCTCGTTGATGTTTGCCACGGTCTTGTAGTCAATGATCAGCCGCCCGTCCGGCGCGTACTTGTCCACCCGGATCCGCCAGGGAACGCCGAATAGCTTCCCTGTCATGATCATCTCGTTCTCGCCTGGGAGATCCAGGAGAGAGCGGATCAGGGGATCCCGCTCCGCCGTCTGGATCATCTTGTCGGCCTGCTCATAGGCCGCCCGCTTCCCGGTAGCCACCACCGTCTCCAGGCCGGTGGCCTTGTCTTTGAGGGTTTTGGTCTTGTAGATCTCCTCAAAGTGCTCCTGGCAGAACTGCTCATGGGCCTCCGGGCCCTCAAAGTGCGTGTGGAAATAGTTTCCCACCAGGAATGCCTCCTTGGGCTCGTCCACCCACCGGCCCTGGAGCTTGGCCATCTGCTTGGCCTCGCACTCGCACCATCCCTGGTACTGGGAGCACGACATATATGCCCAATCCGCCTCTGGGGTGTAGTAGTTATCCCTTGTCAGATCCATTGGTACCTCCCATGGCCAACTGCTGGTTCAGTGCGTTCAGGCTCTCCGCCTCACTGTCAGAGGGGAGTTCGGCCTGCTCCTGGGCCGCTCCGAAGGCATCTCCAGGCTTGACAAAACCATCCTTGATGGCGGAGTACAGATGCTTAAGCTTCACCGCGTCGTTCTTGGACAGCTTGCCAATCTCCTTGCCCATCTTCTCTTCAATCTGTGCCGGAGAAATTGCAAATTCAGAAAAGGCGGAAACTAGGCTTTGAATCACGTCCTCCATGCTACGCCCGTTGGTCATGGACTTTTTCAAGGTCTCCTCACAGGCGGCCACGGCGGCATCCACATACCAGCCGGGCATGACTGCCAACAGACAGGCCCGCTTCCGTCGGGCCCCTTTGTTAGCCACCATCTCGTATATATCGCGCTCGTCGGTGAGTTTGTAGCTGCCGCGCTTGGTGGTGCGCTCGTGCTTGACAGAAAAGGTCTTCTCATCGCTAACATTGGACTCCAGATCCCAGGCATACGCCTTGATCATGGTGCTGCCGTCGTTGGCCTCAATCTCGTTGACGCCGCTGTCGATATTGCCCCAGTGGCGGGCCAGCACCTCCACAAGCCGGATCGAGGGGCCTTTGACCACACTCTCCCCTTTGGGGAACTCATACTGGGCAGACTCGGCCAGCTCCGGCCGCTCACACTCCCGCAGAACATTCTGCAGGGACCAATCGGGATCCCGAGGGAACTGCCGGGCAAGGTACATCTTGCCCTTAATCTCCGAGAGTGCCTTGCTCTCCTGGTACTCGCCCATGCGGCTCTGCTGGTTCCGGTTCATCAGACTGGTATCCATGTTCGATTTCCTCCTTGCAAATTTGGCAAATTTCCTCATCATCGTATGGATATAGATCATTCCCGCACCTGGCACAAGTCCCAATGGGGTGTTTCAGTTGTTCGTCCCGGAGCGGATCCAAATATAGGTGTATCATGACGGAATGGCTGCATATGGCCCATCCTCGCCCATATAAAGAAATCCGGTTCGGCCATCCGAGAGGCGGATATGTATTGTCCCGTCCAGGGCGTTAATCTCGTCGATTGGGTAGCCGATATTCTCCATCGCCCAGCGCAGCAGGGCAGAAATATTTGTGGTATTCAGCATTGGCTTTTCCTCCTTCCAGCCCTAAAATAAGGGCAGATAGCTTTTGTCTTGCCGCCCTCTGGTCTCGCACACCGGAGAGCGGCGCTTTTTATTCGTAAATAACGGCTTCCGCCCGTGTAATAAAGTGATGAATGCCAGTGGAGCACTCGTTCCATCGGTTATCGTCGAAATCAGTCACCTCAACGGTTTCGCCTATGGCATAAACAAAGTTCGGATCATAATTGCTCTTTACCTGGCCGCCAGCAGGATTTCCGTTGATATCTGTGATACTCAATACCTTGGCCTTACTGGCGCGGCATTTTCGGCTAGTAGCGGAGGACCGGCGTGCATCTGCGGGGATTTCCAACTCCACAACAAGGTCACTTGCCTTTTTATAGCCGATATAAGAGCCGGATTCCGGACATTGCAACGGATAGAACGCCGTATAAATATTCCACATCATTTGATCTATAGATGCCTCGCACAGGTCGGCATTGCACAGGTCGGCATTGCTCAGGTCGGCCTCGCACAGGTTGGCATAGCGCAGGTCGGCACGGAACAGGTCGGCATCGCTCAGGTTGGCATCGCGCAGGTTGGCACGGCGCAGGTTGGCATCGCGCAGGTTGGCACCGAACAGGTCGGCATTGCTCAGGTCGGCATCGCTCAGGTTGGCATCGCGCAGGTTGGCACCGAACAGGTCGGCATTGCGCAGGTTGGCACAGCGCAGGTCGGCACGGAACAGGTCGGCATTGCTCAGGTCGGCATCGCTCAGGTTGGCACCGCGCAGGTCGGCACGGCGCAGGTTGGCATCGCGCAGGTTGGCACCGAACAGGTCGGCATTGCTCAGGTCGGCATCGCTCAGGTTGGCACCGCGCAGGTTGGCACGGCGCAGGTCGGCATTGCTCAGGTTGGCACAGCGCAGGTCGGCACGGAACAGGTCGGCATCGCTCAGGTCGGCATTGCTCAGGTTGGCACGTCTGCCGCCCTTTCCATTTAGCCAAAGGAGATGCTCCTCCAAGATCTTTTTCAAATCCATCTTATTTCCTCCTCAATGTGGGATTTCTATGACCGCCCACACATCGTCGATGCTCTCCGCGCCCTCCAGTCCGGTGATCTGGATGGTGAGCGGGCCGGTGGGCGTGGGGGACGGGGTGGTGGTTGCCGCCGGGGTCTCAATGGCTGGCTGCTCCGGTTCCTGGTTCCAGATGATTTCAACTAGTGCAACCAGCGCCAGCAGCAGAAAGAGATATGCAATGGTCACGATCAGTTGCTTCTTCATAGGCTGACCGCCACCAGAACGGCCAGCACCAGCGCCGCTCCGGCAACCACCGCCAGTTGTACCCGCTGGGCCATCGCCTGCGCCTGCTGTACCCGGCGGCGGTAGGCCCGGTAGCTGTACGCTTTTGCGCGCCTGTCGCGCTCGGTTTGTGCTCCCATAATTTTCACTCTCTTTCATTAGTTGAAAAGCTCTGTCTTGAAATCGCTCATTTCGCTTTGAATGGTGCTCGCCACCGCAGTCCGTATCATGTGTACGATGGTTTCGTAGTCAAAGCACGGTACGCCCTCTCGCTTGTACTTAACCAGCCCGCCGGGGCTGATCTTGTATGTAAGCGCCTTGTCCTTGACCGCAATCCCGAAGGTTGCCCGGCCCTCTCTGAGCGCCAGCCTTACCGTCTGTTCCGGCCAGTCTAAATACCGGGCCGCAACGTCCACTGGAACATTGTCATACGCTAGTATCTCAGCGTCCGTTGGGATCGGCGGCCGCTCTCTGGTTCTTGGCCTCATCGTTTTCGCCTCCCTTCTCCCCGTGGAGCCGCTCATGCTCGTCCCAGGTCATCCCATAGTAAGCCCGGCATAGGTCGTCCATGACGCGGCGTGCATTTGCGAAACGGTTCTCAATCTCCCGCTTCGTGCTAGTCTCGTTGAGCTGTCCATCTTTGGTCATAAAAAATCCTCCAATCTTGCCAGAGGCCGGAGGATGTGATATACTGTCTCCGATACCTCGTGGCCGTATCACGTGGTGTCATGGGCCGTTCTCTGCTCCAATCAGAGGCGGCCCGCTTTTATTGCGATTTCTGCGATATTGTTTTCTATTGTTTTGAGGTAGTCATAGACGCCATAAAGCGCCTCCGCATAGTTGGTCTGCCTGTCCGGCCTCTCCGCCATCGCCTCCTGCACCGTGTGCAGCATATCCAATCCGCTGTGGAGCCGCACACAGGCCATGTCCAAGTTCAGCATAGCGCCCTCCTTGCCTTTTTGTTCGTGTCGTGTTATCCTTTACCCAAAGAGTTTTTCTACTGTGCTTTTAACTGCTTTAGCTATCAGGATGGCGGTTTTTACGGATGGCTCCCGTTCTCCCGCCTCGTAATACTGATAAGCCCTTGCAGTCGTTCCGACTTTCTCGGCAACCTGTGCCTGAGTAAGTCCGCATTTTTCACGGGCTTCTCTTAATTTCGTATTCTTCATCACCTGCCCCTTTCTGGATTTAACACGCCAACATTGTTCGTGCTATATGTTTATTATATACGCCAATGTTGTTCGTGTCAATCCTTTTTGATTTGGAGGGAGAAACATGACACAATTTTCGGCAAGGATTAAAGAAGTTCGCAAGGAAAGAAAACTAACTCAAAAGCAAATGGCGGAACTCCTTGAGACGACAGAGCGTAATTACCAATATTATGAATCTGGTGCAAGAGAGCCGAACTTAGAAACCTTTGTTGCTATATCGGACATTCTCAATGTATCCACAGACTATCTTGTAGGACGCTCGGATAACCAAGAGCGGAAGTGACGGTATGGATTTTCCGACACGACTTAGAGAACTTAGAAAAGGCAAAAATGTTTCTCAAACAGTGCTTGCAAACAATATCGGGGTGGTGTTAAAGCAGGTGCAACGGTATGAAGCTGGTCAAAATGACCCAACGCTTTCCGTCCTCCTTGCTCTTGCTGACTTCTTCGACGTGAGCCTGGATTATCTGGTAGGGCGGAGCAACGATCCGAGGAGGTTGCCATGAACGATTTTTCTACCCCCAATAGCGCACGCTCAGTTATGGAGGCTGCTGCCAGAGATAAACACTCTCCTGAGAAAATACAGGCTAGGACGTTGAGCAAAATCGAGAAAAATACAAAGTCATTGAGCGAGTTGGAACGAATTGCCGACGCTGCGCAACGGCAAGCCAGAATTGCAGAAAACGAAGCAGCATCTGCAAAAAAAGATGCAAGATTCTCAAAGGTTGTTTCCATCATCTCCTTAATCATTGGTTTAGGAAGTTTAGGCGTTGCTGTTGCCACTCTTGTTTTCAGTTAGCCCTTCTTGTATTCCTCACGCTCTTAGCGGATTTCCATGGTGTCATGCCCTGGTCGGTGGTCGCACACCGGCCGGGGCGCTTTTTGTTGTGGTCCCTTCCTTGCTATGGTAGAATGTGGCGAAGGGAGGTAAACATTGTGGTAGATAAAAAGACTTACAAAGTTCTAAAGTTGCTGTACAAGAAAAAACGCTGTACGTTCAAGGACATCCAAGAAATCACATCTCTAAACGAATCAAAAAGCCCAAGCAAATATATTTCAGAGCTTTGCAAGAATCGCTTTATAGAGTATTGGGTAAGCGACGAACTTATTGTAATAAATGGGATAAAAGAAAATAAACAACTTGGATACTCGATTTCTCTGACTGGAGAAGCTTATGTAGAGCAAAGAAGACGTGAATTCAGGAACTTTTGGGTTCCTTATGCAATTACAACATTTATCGCGGCATTAAGCCTGATTGCATCGATATCTGATAATTGGGGCACGATTCTATCTTGGTTTGGCTATACACCGGGGTAAAGTCCTTGCATTCAGCGCCTTTACCACAGCCAAGAAGAGTGTAAATATCTCCGTAGTAACCAGCCGGCTTTAATACCGCATAAGCGCATTGGAAGCAGTACAATCCTTTGCATTTGGGAAGGGATACTTTGCTTATTAATGCGCTTTCTCTGGTTTTGCTTCGCTCAACCTCCAATTCGGCTTCCAATTCTGAAATTCTTTGCCTTAATGCTCTATTGCTTTGAAACAACCATTTCACCTCTCATCCTAGCTCCCGCCCCGTCAGGGGCGGGCTTCTTTTTCTCCATTGGTGCTATCTGGCTTCTGCCCGGCCAGCAACCGGAGCAGTTCATCAAAGGTCATTCCGTGAGCCACCCGATCCAGCTCGTCCACTTCGTGCTTGACGCGGGCCGCATCACGCTTTAGTTCTCTTACGGTCAAATCGGACATTCTTTTTTCCTCCTTCTTATTGCGGCTTGAAGGAGGATGTGGTATAATCTTCCTGCAAGCCTGATTGGTCGCTTCAATTAGGTTTGCCGCCTCGCTGGGTGGTTCCGACATCCGGCGGGGCATTTTTAGTTGTTTGGATTACTCTGAGAAAAAAGAAAGTCTAAATCCATGCCAGAGAAAAAGGCGTCGCGCACTTTCTTAGCCTCGTCAATGCTAAATGTATAACGGCCTGAAATCTTATCGCGTGCGCTTCTATCTGTTTTCCCAATTACTCGGCTAATGTCAGATACAGACAGCCCTCTTCGTGCCATTTCCGCTCTTAAATTGCAAAGCATCCTATCATTCCTTTCCCCGTATTTGGTTGTTTACGATCAAATTTTACCACCATTTTCGGGTGATGTCAAGAAGAAAATTAACCGAAAACGGAGATTTTATTCTTGACCTCTAATAGCTGGTGTGTTATGATTGTCCCGTAAAGGTGGTGAATAATGTGTGGATTGATGCGTTAAAGGAAATGAAGCAAAAAAGCGGAATGACCACTATGCAAATAGCTGCGGGGGCAGGGGTTCCAAGACCCACATTGGAAAAAATATTTTCGGGAGAAACAAAAGACCCTCGACTTCCTACTATGCAAAAAGTAGTCCATTTTTTGGGATACACCTTAGAGGATCTTTATAAGGATAAAAAAGGAAATCCCCCAGCTTCACCCGAAGATGAAGAGGGGGAATTGACTGTTGATGAAGTTGTATCGGCCTTTGTTACTGCCGGGATTGTTCCAGAGGGGAAGGACTTAAGTGACGCAGACCTTCGTTTCTTGCTCGCAATTATGGACGCTATTGACCGCTGGTTCGCAAATTAACACCAAAGTACGCAAAGAACGATAAGGGGATTTTCTCTCATTTAGTGCTTTAGTAAGTTTTTCGAAGTTCGGAAGCCTTTTTTCGTTCGGTGTCATCTTGCTCTCTCCTCCCAATTTGTACCTTACCAATATTTTGGTCTGGAATTTTGCTCCCCTTGTTTATCATTATAGAACTTTAGTTCTATTTAAGCAATATGTGTTATCACCAAATTGTGGCAGCTTATTTTCTATATGCTAAGAGATTGCTTCGTTAGAAAAGAACGGATTATTGGACTATGCTTATGATATGGTACACCAACCCATGATTGCCAAACAGAACAGGAATCTAGCGACAGAATTGTAATAGGAGGATTTACATATGCTTGAAGAAAAAGATTTGCAGGCAATCGCGGAAATGATGAAGGGGATGGAATCCCGCATCGACCAGAAGCTGGAGAAGCAGAAGCAGGAAATCCTGGACGAAAGCGCTAGATGTATGAAACTACTGCTGGACACGGAGGTCACAACCCGGTTTAATCTTTTGGCCGAAGGGCAGAAGACTATCCTAGAGAAACTGGAGCACCTGGACGACATGGAGGTCATGGACACTCGGATCACTGCCCTTGAGGCTATGGTGAAGAAGCTGAACCGCGAAATGGAGAAACTGAAAAAAGCGCAATAAAAATACCGCCATCAGCGGCATCAATGCCTAAGCGGGCTGGCTGCGAAAAGGGGGGCTGATTATGCCTGTAAAAAAGTAGAGAGTGTTATCCATGCAGATGGCGTGGATATTTCGGTGGTAACGACAGTCGGAAGTGAGGATGATTATATATCTCTAACTGATATCGCAAAACATAGAAACCCGGAATTTCCGGCTGATGTCGTAAAGAATTGGATGAGGCTCAGAAGCACCTTAGAATTTTTGGGACTATGGGAAGAACTAAATAACCCCAATTTTAACATGGTCGATTTCGACCAGTTTAAAAATGATGCAGGCTCTAACGCATTTGTTATGTCCCCACAAAAGTGGATCAAAAGCACCAATGCAATTGGTCTGATTTCCAAATCTGGCCGCTATGGAGGAGGAACTTTTGCCCACAAAGACATTGCCTTTGAGTTTGCTTCCTGGCTTTCCCCGGAGTTCAAACTTTACATCATCAAGGATTATCAGCGACTTAAAGAAGATGAGGGACATCGGCTGGCTCTGGATTGGAACGTAAAAAGAATCCTTGTCAGCGCAAATTATAAAATCCATACAGACGCAATCAAGGAAAATCTGATACCGCCTGAGCTATCAAAGCAACAGCAGGGGTATGTATATGCGGATGAGGCTGACCTTCTTAATGTTGTTCTGTTTGGGAAAACAGCTAAGCAATGGAGATCGGAGAATCCCGGAGTAAAAGGAAATATCCGTGATTATGCTACAATTGAGCAACTTCTTGTCTTGACTAACCTAGAAAACCTAAATGCTTATTTGGTCAAACAAGGCATACCGCAATCTGAACGAATGAGGAAATTGCGGGACACGGTTGTGTATCAGCTGAAAACACTTGCAGGGAGCAAAGGAGCGCGGGAACTCAATTATATGCACAATCAACTTAAACTGCCAGTAGATGAATAAAAAATACCGCCCCCGGCGCTACCAACACCAGGGACGGCTCACATAGGGGTGATAAGGTTTGGCCGCCATTATCACCCCTTTATTTTACCAGAATAGGGGGAAAAGTCAATGAGAAGAGCGAACGGAACTGGAAGTATTGTAAATCTTGGCCCAAACCGCAGAAACCGATACGCCGTCAGGGTGTCGTATTTGGAGCGGCCCGGACTGTGGAAACAAAAGTATCTATCCTACCACAGAACTGCCAAAGAAGCACAGGAGGCCCTTGACAAATATTTGGCATCTAATATCCCGGCAAAGTCACTCGCCGTTACCTGGGGAGACGTATACAATCAGTGGTCTGCCAAAAAGTATGCAAAGGCAGGAGCTGCCTCTATCGCCAGCTATAAGGCTTCTTGGGCGCGCCTCTGTGTGCTAGAAAAAAAGGATATGTGCAAGGTTACGATTGACGACCTACAATCTATTATTGACCAAGACGAGGCAAACGGATTATCGAAATCTAGTATTAGCAATGACAAAATGCTTATGAAAGCACTTTTTAAGCACGCAACAGAGCGCGATATCGTGTATAAAGACTATTCCGCTTTTGTGGAACTTCCAGGAGTTGAAGCAAAGCACGAAAAGGGTGCTTTTGATGATATCACAATGCGTAAATTGGAGAACCTGGCGTCCTCTGGATTCCCTTGGGCTGATACCGTACTAATGCTATGTTATACTGGATTCCGAGTATCTGAGTTTTTGGGGCTCACCAGATTTTCCTATCATCCAGATGGGAGCTATTTGCAGGGCGGCCTAAAAACACAGGCCGGGAAAAATCGGATTGTTCCGGTGCACCCTAAAATCATGCCATATCTGACCAAGTGGCTGTCCAGGGGCGGTAAGACTATTATCTGTGATGATGACGGAAATGCAATCCCCGCATACAAATACCGCCCGCTATTCTCTAAAGTTATGGAAGAATTAGGACTCCTTTCCGCCACCCCTCATTGGTGCAGACATACCGCCGCGTCTCGGATGAGGATGGCCGGGGTGGACGAAGTCGCTATAAAGCGTATCTTAGGGCATTCCGATGGAGATGTTACCGAGCACTATACGCACGTAGATGTTTCGTTTTTGGCTAAGGAGATCCAAAAGGTTTCCTAAGTATTTGTAACTTTCTTCTTAAATATGTGCAAATAGAACAACGCACAAAAAGTTCGAAAAAGTTGTTTTTGTTGTGGATTTTTATTGTTGTTCTAGTATTTTTAGTTCTAAAATTAGATCGACTTTTAACGCTTTTGTAATTCATTAGAAAAAGAAACCTAGTAATTGCAATGGTTACAGGATTTTTTGTAGCTAGTATGTAGCTAGTGCGTAACTTTCGGTGTAAATATGTGCAAATAGCAAACCGATGAAAAAGTTCAAAAATAGAGGGCGGAGGCTATTGCCCCCGCCCTTTGTTTAGCCCCTCACGATGTACTCGTAGTAGCGGGCCAGCTTGTCCTCCGGTGCGTCCTTGTCACAGAGGAACGATTTTGCCATGTCGGCGTAGAAATCAATCTTATCTCCAACACCGTGTTTCTTGGCTACCTTAACGTAGTCACTATAGACCATGTTGAGGGCCGCCCAGAACTGGACAGGGTCGCACTCAATCCCACGCTGGGCCATGACCTGTTTGGCCTGCTCCAGCGTCCAGTGAGCGCCACGGGTGCCATCCTCGTTGTCCATATGCTTAGACCATTCATCGGCCATCTCCTTCGTGAAAGGGATATAGCCGGAAGCAGACCCATAACCTGTCATGTGTTCTCCACCTTTTCTGTATGCCATCTCGTCCATGCGGTAGTCATGGTCAAACTCTCTCGGAGTCCTCATTTCACCTTCGCCAGAGATAGCGAATCCGATTTTGTTCATGGGCCGATTCATCTCCCGTCGCTCTGTGTATGCGCTCCCATCCTCCCGATAGACCGGGGGGACGTAGGGGTAGCCGTAGTGAGACTGAGGGCCGTACATCCGGTCATCCCAGTAGCGGCTATCTACCCACATGCCACCATCGTTGCGTGGGGCAAAGCGCCCATCAGAGTAGCGACGATAGCCCCGATCCTCCGGCTCCATCATCTCAGAGCGCGGTGCATAACGGCCATTGTCGTAGTGTTCCCGGCCACGGCGGTCGCGCAATTTGTCCTCGGGCTCCCGGTCATAACGGCGGTCATCCTTGCGTCCGCCGGACATGAGCATCATCCGAGTAGATCGTTTCATTTTGACCCCTCCTTACGCCGTAGGGGCGGGTGCAGCACCGCCGTCAATACTGGCAAGATTGTTGCTGGGAGAGCAGCAGGGCTGCCCCAACATGCGGAACGAGCCGCCGGTGGGGGTAGTCACCACACAGACGGAGTAGCGGGTGCGAGTGCGGATGCCGCAGGCAGTCACCTGAGCGCAGTTACGCTTGGTAAGGGGATATAGCTCTGTCCCCGTACCAATAGTAATGTACACAGGTGCATTGATGGTAGTTGTGGCCGGGATGGACTGAGCTACCACAATGCAATACTTCCCGCCGTTGTTGTAGGCACCGGCAGGCAGATTGATTTCCAGATTACCTCCGGTAAAAGCGATAGCCTGAGAGAAGACCAGACGATCACACAGTTTACATACAGGTTTACAGCTCATGGTCAGGCTTCCTCCTTTGTTGCAGCGGCCCGATTGAATCCGACGCCAGAGTTGATTGTTTTGAACATTTCCAAAAACATATCATCTTTATCTGATTTAACGATATTACAAGCTAGCTGAACGGTATCGGCATAAGTCCGCAGATCTGAAATACTCATTTTCGTTTTGTCCAGGCTATAGAGATGTTCGATGAGTTCTTGTTTTACTTCATCAATAGTGTGCATATGGTTTTCCTCCAAAAATCAGGGGCGGCAGACATTTAGCCCGCCGCCCCGAAATAGTCACAGCAAAGCCGGAAGATCAACTTACGAGGAAACCTCGTAAGTTTAGCAGCCACAGCCGTAGCCGCTGCTGTAGGTCCCGCAATAGGGATAGGGGGCGGGCACTTGGTAAGCGGGTACGGGCATGGGGTTGATGCGCCGAATCAGCTCAGAGGTCTGAGCGTCAGACATGGCAGCAAGATAAGAGTTCTGTGCGGTCTGGCTGGCCTGGAACTTCAACGCCTGATTCTCAGACTGGAGGGAGGCGATCTTATCCTGAGTCAAGAAATTCAGGATTTCACGAGTACCAGCGTTCTGGCTGTCAATGATATCTCGTGTGCTATTCTGGATGGTATTCTGGATGGCGCAGGTGTTGGTCGCCATGTTGTAGTTCACGCCGTCGATAGCGCGCTGGGTCTGGCAGCAGCAGTCCTGTGCCTGAGCGGCCATGTTGCACATCTGAGACTGGACGCCGTTGAAGCCCTGGAGAAGTGCCACATTGGTGTTGTTGAAGCCGCTGGTGATGCTGTTATTCAGCGCATAGGTGCTGTCACAGATGCCCTGCTGGATAGCAGAGATGCCGCGCTCAACGCCATTGAACGCAATGGCCTCGTTCACATCGGCACGGGTGGCTAGGCCCTCGAGGCCGGGATCGGTGCTGGCACCGCTACCGCCGAAACCACCGAAGCCGCCGCGGCCCCAGCCAAAGACCATAGCCAGAATGATGATGCCAAAAATCCAGCCGCCATCACCCCACATGCCATTGCTACTGTTGTTGTTATCTCCCTGTCCAGCAATATATCCGGTTGCAAAATCGTCCATAAATAGTTCTCCTTTGTTAGTGATTTATATATCGGGTCGCGCGCCCCGTTATATATCGAGAATACACTTGAATTATTATATAGTTTGCTATATAATGTAGTAGGGTGATATTTTGCGAATCGATGTCAACGAATTTATGGGGAAAAAGAATAATAAACTAACTGTTATAGGCTATATAAGGCCAGAAGCTGGTGGCCGAGTAAAGTTAAAATGTCTATGTGATTGCGGGAATACAGTCTTTTGTCTTCCTTATCAATTTTCAAGTGGAGCTGTTAAATCTTGCGGTTGCCTTCCAAAAGGGAAAAAAGGTGCTCATACTTGGGACAACCGAAGAAAAACACACGGCCTGAGCAAGCACCCATTCTATAAAAAATGGAATGATATGGTCAGGAGATGTTACGATCCCAAAGAACCGGCATATAAAAAATATGGGGCAAGGGGCGTCACTGTTTGCGAGGAATGGAGAAAATCCCCAGAGCAATTTATTGCTTGGTGCGAAGAAACCCATCCAGGAGCAAAGGGATTAACAATAGACCGAATAGACGGAAGTAAAGGGTATTGTCCCGAAAATTGCCGATGGGCTACTCAATTGGAACAGGTTCACAACATAAAGACAAATCGTTTCATCGTGTTAAACGGAGAGACGAGATGCATTACGGAGTGGTGTTCTATGCTCGGAATATCTCCCGGTTCTGTTTATAAAAAGGTTCATAAGGGCATGTCTTTTGAAGAAGCAATTAAGGACACTTTTCTTAAGAAAAAGAAATAATATGAGATTATTTGGGTAGTGTTACACCCATCTGTCGGGCAATCTGGTTTAGATCTACACCACGCTCTTTTGCCATGTTCTCCGCGATCTGGCGTAGTTGCTGCGGGTTTTTCCCTTGAATAAGCCGCATGGCTTGAGCTGCCTGCGGATTCTGTCCAGCCATCTGCTGGAGCATTTGCATGGGATTCCCGCCGTTCCGCGCCATCTGGAGCATGGCCATCATGGGATTATTCATCGGAGGCATCATTCTTTTTCCCTGCCTTTCCGCCGGACGTGGGCTTTTTCAGCCGTTCTATCTCGTCCTTCAGATTGTTGATGGTGTCCTTCATGTCCATAAATTCATCCAGCGGTGCAAAAGCGGGGGCCGGGTTCTCTGCCTGCTGTTCTTTTGCCTGCTGTTGGCCGTGGAACTCAAACACATCAGCAGCTCCGGTATTGGTATTGAATCGTTTCATATAGACCACATTATGAGCGAGGTCGGGGAAAAACATGGGAGCACCCATGAAGTCAACCGGAACACCCAGCGCTTCTTCCCTGGAGGCCACAGGACGGCAGAAAAAAGCGGGCTGTGTGTTTACATTACTCTGTGGCTGAATGGTCTGTGAGGGTTGCTGAGTAGGTTGCTGGGGCTGATATACTTGTGGAGCCGGAGCAAACGGGGTAACAGGATTGTAGGCCCCATAAGCCGGGTATGTGTAATTAGGAAACGCCATACTGACGCGCCTCCCTCCCCGCCTCCAATGCGGTTACGTAATCCTCTAGGCCCTCGTCATCTCCCTGTGCCATGTACCACATCGCTGTTTCAGCGGCACAATCACGGGACATGCCAGCGGCTACCATCCTCTCAATCAAAGTCATCTCAAACACGTCCTGTCCACAAAAATAAGGAGTCCGTGAGGAGGGCGGCGACGTGTACCAACCCTGTATCCTCACGTCCTCCTATTGATATTGTCGCATAAAAAAACTTCCGCCGGGGGACATTCCAGCGGAAGTTTGGGGGCGTTATGTACCTTTTTAGAGGAATCCCAGCTTGTTTGCCGTGAACTCCACCTTTTCAAAGATGAAGGGCAGGTGCCGGTGGAGCGTTTTCCGGTCTATCCCGCAGCAATCGGCCGTGTCAACCTGCGCTTTCCGTTCCAGCAGATAGAGCTCCGCAATCTGCGTGTCGTCTCTCCCCAGATTGGCCTCGTGGATGGAGCGCTTCATTTCTGAGGTAGTCAACTCCTCTAATCTTCCAGGAAATCGAATCAGCGCTTTTGACACGTCCTGCACCTCATTCTTCCGGCGGCTCTGTGGGCAGTTGTTTCAGGGCCTCCACCAGTTTTGCCGCCATCCCATTCCCGCCCAATGCCTTGTAGGCGTTGTACATGTCCAGCACGTTCTCCATACCGTAGATCGGGATATAGCGATGTTCCGAGTAGTGGTTGTACTCGGCAATGATTTCGCGTCTTAGCAGAGCCTGTACCCCATTCATAAGGGCATCGCTCTTCTGATTGTTCGCTTTGATGCGTTTCCGCTCCCGCGCGGCGACCGCCTCAATGATTGCCACCAGGACGACCGCCGCGCCGGAAATCAGTGGGCCTACCCACTCCATGGGCATCAGCCCTCCTTAGTCAACTGCTTATAGACCTGATTGATACCAGTGGCCGCGAGGCCGCTCACAATGCCTACGGCGGCGGCGGTAAGGTAATCACTGGCCGGGAACTCGGGCATGATAAACATGCCGAGGATGCCCAGCGCCGCGCCAAACGCACCGCAGATGATGGGAATCCACTTATTGTCCAGTCCAGTGGCCTTGACCACCTGGCCGACCAGGAAGCAGATCACAGTGATAACCGCCACTCCGGTGATACCCAAAGAAGAAATGTCCATGATATGTACCTCCATCAAATCAGATTCAACCGATCCAGCACGACGGCCAGCTCCTGCCGGGTCATATTATCGCGGGGCCGGGTGCCGTCCAGAACGCCCTTGTCTTTGGCCTTCTGCCACGCATCAGCGGCCCAAACGTCCGGGGTGTCCTCCGAGTTGTCCGCTCCCGGTTCGGCTTGCCATGCTACGCCCAGGAACTCACAGATGCCCTTTGCGGTGGCCTCGGCCAGCTTGTCCCGGTACTTCGTATCTTTGAGGTACTCCACGTCGGCCTTGTTGGTGTGGAAGCCGTACTCAATCAGGCAGGCGGGAGCGTCCGTCTTGGCGAGCACGGTATACATCTCGTGCTTGATGGGCTCACTCCGCAGTGTCACTCCCGCCGCGTGAAAGGCGTTGACCAGTTCAGAAGCCAGCGCATTGCGCTTCGCCGTCATGGGCCCTGCGCTGGTGTAGATCTCCAGCCCCGACGCGCTCGACCATCCGCCCTCTCCGGCGGCGTTGGTGTGGATGCTCACAAAGCAGTCCGGCGTTGCCTTATTGCTGATGTTGGCCCGCTCCGTCAGGCTGGGGTAGTTGTCCGCCGTCTTGGTGAGCACCACGCCCACCCCCTTGGCCTCCAGCAGCGGCTTGACACGCTGTGCCATATCCCACGTAAACTCCCACTCTTTGTAAGTGCCGTCCGGGGATCCGTTGACGTTGCCCGGCCCGTGTCCGGGGTCGAGGCATACAGTGTGCTTGCTCATAGGCTTGTCCTCCTGTTCCGGCGGCTTCTGGCCGCCCTGTTTGAGCCAGACGCAAATCCAGTTGTGCACCTTGCGGCTGGCGGTGATGCGCTCTCCGCCAAAGTCACACTGACTGGAGCCGCCCCCATCCAGCATGACGGCGGAGGACCAGCCCAGCCCGGCCAACTCGTCCCGCAGAGTTTCCGGCGTGGCTGCGTCTCCGGTCCCATCGCCAGAGCAATAGAGGGCCAGACTGCCACCACGCAGGCCAATGGCGCTGCGCCCCCGCTTGCCTCCCTGGGCTGATCCGTAGGAGGGCTTATCCACCGGCTTACCGGAGGTAACGAGGGCGGTCACAGCGATAAAGTTGGCCGCTCCCCCGTACTCGGATGTCATGCGGATGTCCGGGCCCTTGTCCCAGGCGTAGCCCATCGGACGCCAGGGCGTGCCGGAGAGCATCGCCCCGCCCACCTTAAGCAGCGGGCAGGGGGTGCCGTCTGGGTTCCACATGCCGCCATTGAGCACGTAATGGGCCTTTGTTTCAGCCTTGACCTGAGAGAGCGTCTTGCGGCAGTTGGTGACTCTCAGCTCAATCCGCTCCACGGACGAGAGCGGGACATATGTAATGATCTTACTCATTTGATTCACATCCTTTTATCCAGCGATCCCGCTGTTGATTACTGTTCCGGGGCCAGTAGCCCGGCCAGCTTCTGGTACTCCTCCGGGGTGAGCCGGTCGGCGGCCAGGTAGACATCCATCTTGTCCTGGAGGCCGTCGGTGCGGCCCCGGTCAATAAGCAGCTTACAGAGATTAAATACCGTGTTCATGTCCTTCCCCTTCCTCAAACAGCATTGGTGGTGATTTCCAACATACAAAGCCGCTCCTCGTGCTCGGCCAGCACGTCCAGCGTTACGTCCTCCGCCCTGGGCCCAGGCTCTGGTATCGCCGCCCGGTCGGCCTCAATTTCTTCCTCGGTGCGCTCTACTGCCTTGCCATCCTTCAGCTTGTACCGGGGGATGCCGTCCTCGGTGTAGATGGGCTGGGGGAAGTAGTTACCCTGGGCGTGGTGGTATTTGTCTCCGTAACCTCGTTCAATCTCCGTCCCCCAGTCCCCGATCACAAAGGCGGAGGAGTTGACGGCGGTAATACGGCCTTGCTTATCCGTTTGGACATATACGATGTAGGGGGGATGAATTGTCAAATTGGGTGTACTCATCGAATATTACTCCTCATTTCTATCTACTTGACCAAATAGGGCAGACTCTGGCCTGCCAGTCACTACCCTGGCCTTTGTAGTGCTAAAGTTCGGCGGAGAGCGTGACCGGACCGCCCTGGATATCGTTCGAATGTAAAAACACAATAGAATTGGTACTCACAGCGTCCTGTAGCGTTATATTAACACGCACAGCAGTCGCACCAACACCCAGAGGAGCAACCGAAGCGACCAACCCATTATTGCCCCCGCCGTAAAATGAGACAGCGCCGGAAACGGTTGGTATAGCACGCATCTGTACCGGCGTCCAAATCACCCCCTGTCCATAGTTGTCGGAGTCCAGATGTACAATCCCGATAAACCGCTGCTCTTCAGAGCGAAACTGCACAAAGTATCTCTGGCACTCTGCCAGCTCCCCGGCATAATCCGGCGTCTCAAAGAGCTTCCAATTGCTCTTCTCGTCCTGGTAAGCGAGGGTTTGGGTGGAGCCAAGCTCCAGCTTAGATGCTTGCAGGCGTACGCTGTTGCCTGCCGAGACGATAACGTTACAAAAAAACCTGTCCGCCGTATTGTCATAATTAAACTGGACAAATCCAAACGGTTTGATAATGTTTATGATATTTGTCCACGCACTCGGTTTTTCTTCCGGGGCAGACGTGGACATCGATAGCAGGTCTCCATCAACCAGTCCAGAGAGGCAAACTGTTTCTCCCAATAGACGGTCATTTGGAATGCCCAAAAATTGCATAAATTCCAGATTCCCTGTTGTAGCAGTTAAAGTGATTCCATCGCTGCCCAGGGTTGCAGTGCCTTCCCCACTCAGCTTCCATCTGTCTATGAATCCCCCTGAACCGGCATGGCTCGTCTCCGCCCTCTGGTTAATGGGAAACTGCCCGCCGCCCTGCTGGGAGCCGCCACCCACGAAATACCAGTTGTCCAGCAGGTTCCGGTTCGGTCTTCCCCCGATGTTCCGCAGCGCCTTCTGCTTATTGCTCAGGTTGGAGAGGGTAAGGTCGGCCTTAATGCTTTGGAGCCTCTTTCCCATTTCTGCGCTAAGAGCATCAGACACACCGCCTGTGGTGAGATCGTTGATGACTGGGGCTTGTACACCCTGGGGGCCTTGGGGGCCCCGGATGTTGGCCCCTGCCACGGAGGGCATCCCCGCCTTGCTGGCTGTCCAGGTCAAGTTGCCGGAGCCGTCCACGGCGGGCTGGTAGTAGCCGCCGTCCGCGCCTGCGGGGCCAGGCTCGCCATCCGCCCCGGCGGGACCGGGCGCTCCGTCTGCACCGTCCTTGCCGTTGGATCCCGGCGTACCCTGGGGTCCCGCAGGTCCCGTCAGTTTCCCGGCGTCGAACTTGTCCTGGAAGGTGTCCCCATCGGTGAACGTCACCAGGTCTGCGGTGTAGTCCCCCTTGACGGGTCTCACCGCTCCTGTCCGGTTGTTGAAGGAGGTCACACCGCCGCCCGCCGCGTCCTGGGCCCGTGCAGACCAGTATTTGGCGTTGTTGGTGTCCTCCCCTTCCCGCGTTCCGGTGCCGCCCACCGCCCAGCTCTCCGCCTCCGTGGCGGATGCCGCGGCATTTTCCTCCGCCTGACCGATGGACGCGGCGCTGGCGGCGGCCGCTTCCGCGCTCTTCTCCGCCGCGGCAGCCGATTTCTGGGAAGCGTTTGCAATATCCTCCACGGACTTCCGGGCGAATCCCTTTATCTGTGCGCCGGTAATATGTCCTGCTGCACCTTGTTGTTCAGCCACAAAAAAGACTCATCATCAAGGTCTTCGATAAGAGGCAATTCCCCAATCCGTTTATCCGCCATGTTCTCCCTCCTTCCCCGCCTCTGTAACTATAGATTCCGCTGTGTGGATAATACCAAGCAACTGTGTCCAATTGTTTGGCCCAGATACTGTGATCCTAGAGGCTGCTTCTCTAATTGCTACCGCCATTTGAATAATTTTTTGACTATCCATTACAGACCTCCAATGATATCATTCAGAACATCCGAGATGTGAAGAACGTGGTATCCGGTTATCTCGTCCCCCGGATCTACATCCTGTATCCCGGTAGATTGTATGGAACCTATATTGGTCTTGGCCGCGTTGTAAATCTCGGCGGTCAGTGTGTCCCCGGCGGACACCTTGCACCCGGAGGCGGAGGGAAAGCGCCCACTGTCCGTCGTCCAAAACAATCCGTATGCCTCTCGCATCTCCACAATCTTGTCTATGAAGTCGTTCCATACATTGTGATGGAAGTCATCCGCTGCCCGGTTACCCTGTAAAATTTGGTAGGCGTTACGGGTCTGTGTGTCCGTCGCTGCCCCATTGGATGATGTCCATGACCACGGTTCAATTACAATCTCTGGCCTTGTGGTGGCATAGACCGGGGAAGGCATATAAGGGCCGGTTCCGTAGCTGTTCTTGCCATAGTAGTTAATTACATACCTCTGGTTAGGCTCGAGGCTTGTTAGCGTGTAATTTCGCGACGTAGTTTCCACATTTCGGGCAGTGGTCGTGCTGTCTGGCCGATAGGCGATCACATAAGATGTTGCTTTTGAAATGGCTTTCAGCGTTACTTCAATAGTATGGCTGGTAACTTCACCCACCGTGATGGAACCATAGCTGGTAGGGTTTTGCGCTGCCGATTCGCAGGATGACTGACAGGACTGACAGGAATTTTGGCAGGATGATTCGCATATCTGGCATCCACCCAGGCAGCCGCTACACTGTCCGCACTGTACCACAGTACATTGCCCGTGGCATCCTTGGCCGCAAGTCTCACCACAGGCCATTCCATCTGTCTCACAGGCAATCTCCGTACAGAAGTCGCACATGGGCATGACGTTTGCACCGGTAAGTTCCCCCTTCAGGTATTCCGGTACTTCGATCAGCTCATCTGGCAACATAGATATGCCACCTCTCTAAAAAGCGTTTGTTTCTTGCCTTGCCCAGCCGCTCCATTAGATAGATTGCCTCTCGGAATAGCAGACGGTTCCACCGACAGCAGATGGGGGGCATATGGTGGAAACTCCCCGATCGAATATAGTTGTTGGCCACGCACCCTCCATCACAGATGCGGTTCAGGGGGCATTCATCGCACCCATCCCCTTCAACCTGTGCGCTATCGTATTTCTGCATAAGTCGTCTCCGCGTCTCATCTACCACCCCAGTATAGATATTTCCAATCACGAATGGATTATCTCCTCGTGAAAAGAACTCCTGACAAGCTAGGATATCTCCATTCAGGTTAATCCCCGCATAGCGCCCAGAACCCAGTCCGCACTTGCCGCAGGCCATACATGAGGTATAGGCGCGGTTTGCCCCCTCTTGGATCGCCTGGTTGTGCAAGAGTATTTTGGGGAAAAACTTTTCAATCTGTGTGAAGTAGATTGGTTCCCATCCATTTTCTAAGCACTCGACATAATGCTCTGAATAGCGCCGAAGTTCCTCCTCCAGTGGCTCAGTGCCGTCCCAATTTGCAAAACTATCCGGCATAGTAAAAAATGTGCGGAAACCAGCTTGTTCTGCAAATATCATATCGTGAAACAAGTCAACTGCGGTCTCCGGTGTTACCGTAGATCGGAACATCACATCAGGAAAGTATTTCAAAATTAAAGGAAGCTTTTTCCCCAGAACGTCGAAACTGGAGCCGCCATCCTGAAGCGGTCGATTGCGCTCCTGAGTCCGTCTGTCTCCGTCCATGGAAAGCAAGAGCCCTATTCCTTTCTTCCTCATATACTCCGCCCGCTCCTGGTTCAACAGAGTTCCATTGCTTGTCATAGAAAGGTTATATGCTGGATACCGATCCCGGACATACTCGGTCAGCGGGACTATAATAGCGTCCCACATCAGTAGCGGTTCCCCGCCGAAAAAGTTGATAGACGGAACCCCGTCTCCCGCGTTGGCGGCCAAAAAATCCGCTGCATCTTTCGCTACCTGAAGGGAAATCATATCTGGATGCTGTTCCACAAAACAATAGCGACACGCCAAGTTACATGCATTTGTCAAGTTGAGAAACGCTGAATATATTTTAGGGAGCATTAAGAAAACCTCAGATAAAGTCCTGAAACCTCATTTACGTCATCAAAAGAAACTAATCGTCCATGAAAGGAAACTGATGATGTGGCTTCTACCGACATATACGGACAGTTAAAGCGTAATATGTTATAGCCCGTGACAAGGCTCGCAGTATCTGCATTTCCAGAAATAGTTAATACTCGTTCTCCATCTCCGTTCCATACCACCATCCCAGTGTCCAAGAGCCCAATAATTTGTCCACCCATATCATCTACACCGCCAGCATATATCTCTGCACCATAAATTTTGGCACCATAAATGGTGGGAGCCCCTAGCTCATCCGCTGTAATAAATGTTGTTTGTGTCGCCTCTGCTCTTTGTAATGCTCGAAGTACATTGTTGAATGTAACACTTGCATCCGAACCGTCTATACCGTCTCGTCCGTCTGTTCCGACAAATTGGTAAGGCTCTTCCCAAGTTTTTCCCCCATCATATGTATCTCGTCTGTATTTATCTCCTTCTTGCTGCTTATCATGCCATGGTCCATCTGGAGATGTTGAAAACTGGGACTTGTAAGGGAAAGAATCTCCCCAATAAATAGATCCCCCTTGCATATTAATGTCCCCACGAAAAATGTATCTTCCGCTGGCTGCATCAAAGTAGAGTGCTGCCTGTCCATCGTCATTATAAAAGGCCAAAATATCGCTGTTTAAAATAACCCGGCTTTTTTCTGCACCGCTATTATCTGTTTTGGTAATTTCTAATCCGTTTTTTCGAGTAATTTTAGTGCCATAGTAAGAAGTCCCTAGTGTAACTTTTCGTTTTAGTTCTCTACTTTCTGAGCTCAAATAAGGATATTCATGGTTAATTTCCTTTTCCCCTGGAGCAGAGATGTCGGATAAATTCCCTGGGCCAAATTCTATATCCCGATTTGCTATCATTCCGTAAAAACCGTCAACCGTTACTCCATCCCCCAGTTCCGCTTCTGGAACTAGGCTTGAGCCAGGGGCCGAAAATCCTTGATACACAAATCCTTTTGCTGCATTCAAAATATTATCTGCCATCTTCTGCGTAGCTGATGGGCAAAACAATTCTATTGTGTATCCTGTATCATCTCCAGCTTCGAATGCATTTTCATCATCCCAAAACAGCCGGATTTTACTAACTGGAGGAGTTTTTTCATATTTTAAAAAAGAAGATGCTTTTTGGCCTACATAATACTTGTTATTCATACCAAAATTCTATCCTCTCCAAACACTATGGCACTTCCGCTGTCTTCTATTAAATAATATGTCTCTGGAGGCATTGCAGTAAAAAGCGGAACCAGCAACAATTTCCCGTCCGCCGTAATAATCCAATTCCCTGCATGGGCCGCTGCTATATGGCATAAAATTTCTCGCATTGTATAATCGTTTGGATATTCAACCACATAACTTTCATTGATAACTGTTCTACTATCAACTTCTACATCTATACGGCTTGCTATATCCGCAACAAGCGCTTTCATCCCCCTTGGCCATTCACCCACATCTTCACTAATCAAGTAAGTTTGTTCGGTTTTCAGCATGGAGTCATAGGCAATAAGATTTTTCCACTGTCTATCTTCACTCCTTACATCAACAAAAAATATACCTAGCTTATGCCAATCTTTTTCTCCTTCTTCTCTACAGAATGGTACAATTTTTGCCATTCTGGGAGGTTCCTCTTTAGGAATAAATGTAATGTGGAACTCAGCAGGCATTGCATTCCCCGCTCCAAAATACTCGAATAACGGCTGCTTTATATTTGCGCTTTTAATGCTATCCATTCCATACATTATTCCGCCAATTTCTACTTGATACTCGTATGGCATATATTACTCCTCAATCAGCGGGAATGTGATCCCTCCCCATAGTTCATCTCCGTTCCTCTGCTTCATTTGAAACGTAGCCGGGTTGTTATTGGAATACATTTTTCTTGTTGCAATGCTGTTTGTTTGAGGGTCTGTATATCGAACCGATACCCATTCCGGCATAATTGCCGTTAAGACTTTACTTGTTTCGGCGGCATTAAGCGGACGGCAGGTAATATCCAGCCGCCGCTTTGTTGCCACCCGATTCCTTCTGAGTTTGCCATCCAAAGTACGACCCGCTCCTTCCCCGTCCACGTCAGACCGTTGCCACTTAACTCCTCCAAATGAAATGTAAGGGACAATATCAAACCCATCAATTTCAAGAACCAATATTGTCACCCTTTCTTCCAATTTAAAATTTATCTGCCAAAAATGCGATTCTTCCTATTTTGGTATTCCGTTACTCGTTCTCCGACCTTATCCCCATCCAGATAAACGTCTCCGCTGTTCTCTTCAATTGCGGAAATGATTTGCTGGGCCATGGCATAGATAGCATTGATGACTCCATCGTTGGCAGATGTCACACCAGCAGCAACACCCTCCACAATCTGATCATTGTTTGCTACCGCTGTCCGGTTCCCAATACGGCCCACTAGCTCAGGGCCTTGTTCTCTGGCAATAAACATTTCGCCGTGGTCTGGGAAACCGCCAATGGCATAGGTTGAAACGCTTATTTTAGGAACAGACATTCTTTCAAGATTGAAAGAGCCTGTTATAGAGAAATGAGGAACTTTTACTTTAACGCCCGTAAATAAATTTTCCAGTGAATTTCGTACTGATGGCTTTGCATTCTCAATTCCAGCTTTTATATTAGAAACAACATTGCTTCCAAATGTTTTCATGGTATTGTAGGCAAGAGGAGCGTTCTCAGATACACCATTAGAAAAACCAACTACTAACTGTTTCCCTACCTCTTTTAAATTGGTAAACATGTCGCTGGCAAGGCTAATGTTACTGCTTCCGTCTATGTTTAGTTTTAGACTCTCCATAAGCGAAATGTAGTTAGACGTTAGATCAATCGCTTTCTCAATCTCCGGGTTGGCTAGTTCCAATTTGCTATTCAGGTTTTTCGTATCTTTTGTAATATTTTCAACATCGCTAGCCAAGTTTTGAATAGGGTTTCCAGCAAATAGCCTTTGAAAACCACTCACAATACTATCCCAAGTAATGCTTCCCATACTGTCAGTATATGATGAAATCTCTTCGGCAAAATCAGACATAAAATCAACAAAATCTGACATATCTTCGGTAAGCTGAGGTAGTGTGTCGTTTAACCCACGAAGTGACGGGGCCAGATTGAAATTCAATTCATCAGCAACGGAAACCAAGCTTTCTGTAAACAAGACAAATGCCGCAGCAAGTTCTACTAAGATTGCAGTTCCCAAACCAATCGCAATGGGGAGGAGACCAACACTTGCAACTGTAGCCACGCCAAGTGCAGCAGTCACAACACCGATACCAATCAGCAGAGTAGTTCCGAGCCCAATTCCTGCCGCAATTGTTTCACCGTTGTCCAAAACTGGTTGCCATGCTTGCCCTATTTCATCCAAACCCTTCCCGATAGCCCAAATTTCAACGATGAATAGCCCGGCTGCTACGCCAAGTTCCAGCAGAATAGCAGTTCCAATTCCAATATTTAGGGCCGCTGTTGCTCCCAATGTTCCAAGACCATAAGTGGCAAGCCCGACAGCCGCAATAGCCGCAGTGCCCAGCCCGACACCCGCCGCAACTGTAGCACCGTTATCAATGACCGGCTCCCATGCAATACCAACCTGCTCCAATTCATACCCAAGGACTGCAATCGCTCCGACAACAAGTACCGCCGCGGCAGAAACTTCCGCTATAATTGCAACTCCGAGACCAAGGTTTTTCGCAAGAGAGGACAAACTAGGAGATAGTTTACCGCTCACTGATGTATTGACGGCTTCGGTTGCAGTTGTAACAGTTTCAACTGCTGTTGCCGCTTTACCTATATTCCCAATACTCTTTAATTTAGAAAATGCATCAAGAGCTACTGCAAGACCGCCTAGAACTTCTAATGCTCCTATAATCAGTGTAGCTTTATCGACCCCGCTCCAGTCCCCTTGCTTAATTGCCTCCCAGTTTGTTGAAATTTCCCGGACAATAGTTGTAAAACCTTGGATTGCAACTCCCCATGCAGCAACTTTAATATTGCCTGTAAACACTCCGATTCCAATAGCGATATTAGTAAGCCCTCTGATGGTCGTCAGTGCATTGTCAAAATTTATTCCATTTTCGGAAATGTCTTTAATTGCAATAATAAGTTCTCCGATGCCTTGAACAGCCTTTAATGCTCCACCGACTTTAAGTGCTCCAAGGACAATAAGCGCATCACCAACCATGCCAGCAAATTCACTTATCATTCCCGCAACATTTTGGAAGGTTGCTCCGTTCTCCCTGAAATCGTTCAGATAACGCATGAATTCATTCAGATCTGCAAGTAACATGGTTAATCCGAGTGCCTTAAACTCGATGTTCAAAAGAAGCGAAACACCTTTCAATCCAGCAAGAGCGGCTTTTACTTTTTCGATAGATTGAAGTAATCCAGTTGCAACTTTCCAGGCCGCAAATGCAGTCCCAGCAGGAATGACGTAATTGTAAAGGAGGTCTTTTACTGCTTCCTTTAGTTCATTGGTCTGGTCGGTCAGCCCATTCAAGAAGTCATACTCGGGAAGGTCGAGACCCAAATCGCCTCCAATTCCGCCACCAGATCCACCACCGCCTCCAGAAGCAGTCGGCTCCAGAATGGTCAATTCATCAATCCCGAGCAACGCCTTTTTCATTTCTTTGGCCGCTCCAGTAGCCCCTTCAATGGCATCTTCCGCATCTGTGGCACCAGATGTCACACCATCCAGCCCGGAATAATCAATCTCAGGCAATTCAAATCCAACCAGAAGCGCCAATGCCTGTATCGCATCAGTAATGACTTCCACAAATGCCTGAACATACGGAATAATCTGCTGTAAAAATGGAATCAATAAATTCCCTAAGGCTCTGGTTAACTGAGTTATTTGTTGATTTAGAATGCGCAAAGCATTAGCCGGGGTCTGCACCGTCCGGGCCATATCCCCCATTACGTTCCCACTCTGCTCCATAATCGCTAAATAACGAAGCTGGGATTTTTGCGCTTGGTTCATCGTATTTACACTCTGCTCAATTCCATGTGCGTATGCCACTTCTTGCAGGGTAGCTACGTCAATTGCATAGCCCAAGCGTCGCAGTGGCTCAATTTCGCCTGCAATGCCGGATTGCAATTTTTCCATGGCCTCTTCAATGGAAATGTTATAGAAGGAAGAAATGTCATAACCTAACTGTGTCAGGTTTTTTGACATAAGATTTGCTTTTTCTTCCATGACTCCAAATCCACCAGTTATTTGCTTAAAGACGCCCTGGTTTCTGATCCATTCAGACGGGTCAATCCCAACAGCTTCTTTTACTGCTTCCGCATATTCTAATGCGCTCTCCGCAGCATCGCCCATTGCAACAGTAAACAGATTCAGATTCTCGACATAATCATTGCTCTCTTTTACCCAATCAGATGCAGTACGCGCAATTTGGCGAAATACCACTGAATAGATTCCGAACTTCGCCTGTGCGGAACTAATCCCAGTTCCAAGAACGCCGAAGCTTTTTGCTGCTTTATTGTTCGAGGCGGCGAGTCCGGTATTGCTCTGGATGATCTTCTGAATCCTTATCGGGAAAGCTGAGAACCCACTGGAAACTTTCTGCATCTCCGTAGCCAGGGGGCGCATTGCGTCCGCCACCTGATTCATCTGAACAGCAAACTTTCCTAAATCTGCTTTTTCTAAGGACTCGCTAATCTGAGGCAACTTTTTAAGGGCGTTGATTGTGGAGGACAAGCCGCTGGACTTCTGGATAGAAGACAATCCGTTAAGTGCACTTGTCATTTCCTTTAACTTTACTGTATTAATGCTGCTGCTATTTATCAGCTTTGCCGCATTTGCAAGTGCCTGCATCTGCTTAGAAACTGTAGTAAGCCCCGCTCCACCCTTTGCCGCTGTTTTCAGGTTAGTCAGCGCGGTAGCCAATGCGTCGATTTTTGCCGCCGCATCACTCGAAGTTGCCTCTATTTCAATTTGCAGACTATCAATATCAACGGCCATGATGCTACCACCTTCTGAAATACGGCACTTGGCAATGAAGCACTTGGCACTAAAGATATAAAAAGCCCCCGCCACCTCATATAAGATAGCGGGGACTTCGATTTACAAGCCCAGTATTATATCTTTGATTACATTGCTGAATCCATATATGCGTCTTGAATTTTTGTAGCTTCTTCCATATAAACATCCATCAGTTTCCCGGCCCATTCTTCATACTCATCATATGATCCGCTTCCGGCATGATAATAATATTCAGCCATTTTGGAAATTCCCTCATTTGATATTTCGGCCAGTTCGCTTATCTTTTCGTTACTTAATGTGGCAAGCCCTTGAAGCCCCTCTGTGTTATTTGCGGCTTCTATTTTGTATTCCTCTATCAATTCCGGAACAGCATCCCTAATTCTTTCTGAATAATCATCCAAAATTGATTGATAATCTTGATACACTGCTTTAGAATCGTCGGCCTGTTGGCTTTTCTGAGTTGTGAATTCTGGAAATTCCTCTGTTTTTTCGCTAATTATCTCTCCGGTTTTCCAATCATACACATCTTCATATGTTTCTGCTGAAGGAGTAATCCAATAATATTGGTCTGTTTCTACGTCTGAAATACTAACAGGGCTCCAGGTTTCGCTTGTATAGAAACAAGAAAAACGCATTTCTATGTCATCACACATAACCTCTACGCTCACGCTTCGCACACCATGGTTTTCCATGTCAGACTCAATTTTTATGTTTTCTTCCCCAATATCTATCCCGATTTTATTAAAAGTTTGTGTGACAAGAGATGTAAATTCATTGTCTTCAAGCAACTCATGGGTTTCTTGGTCCATATCCTCACCTTGACACCCGGAAATCATCAAACCAACCATCAATCCAGCCAAAATAAAAGAAACTAGCTTTTTCATTTTTCTACCTCCGTCCAGAAATTTCAGATATTATCAAAGCAATTCCCTTGCATAACTGATATATCCCAAACGGGATAAGCAACAAAATGAAACATAGCAATTCAATGACGCCTTTATCTGCATCCGTTCTTGTCTTTCGTCTTGTCACATTTCATCCCTCCTCCCCCAAATCTTACCACAACTTGGGGAAGGAGGCAATCAAAATCTCCGCTATCTCATATGAAGTTGGCAAGGTGCAAACCAGGGCCTACCGGAACTTTTTCTCAGCAGCCCTTGCCCAATTCTTAAAGAACAGGGTGGCTTTCAAACGTTCGTTTTTAACTTCCTGCTCGGTTGGTACTTCTTTTTTCTTGCCTAGTTGGTACGGTTCCGTTCGGTATGGAACTGGTTTTGTCCCCTTTTTGGCAAAATCCCGGAATATCGGAGATGTGTCACAAAGGGCTTCGTAGTTATAAAGGCCCTGTAGCCAGAGCATCATGTTTTCCCGCTCAAGCCTTTGCTTATCAGCTTGGCGGTATGCCTCTACCATCCATACATCACCATACCAATACTGTTCCCAAGTCATGCCGATGGACAGATAGTAGGGGCACTCCGCCTCAAATAGTTCCGTATAAGACCGTGGGCTATTTACAGCTCCACAGTCACCTCTGCGTTTTTTGCCGCATCCTCGTCAGTTGCAATCAGGTGGGTAAGGGCTGCCTGATTGTAGAGCTGAACCAGACGTTCCAGAAGAGCACTTGTCATCCCGCCCATACCATCCAGCAGGGCATCAGTCTGAGACCGGGCTACATTCTTGTGATTTTTTCGGAAAGCATAGTAGAACAGCTCCGGGATTCTAGTCACCGGGAACACTGTCAGCTCGTCCACCTTAAAGCCACGATTCTCGGCAAATTTAACGCTTTCTCTGCTAAAATCAAGTTCATACGCCGTCTCGGTCTTATTGTCGATGACGCGAACGGGCATCACTCTATCCTGAATGCTCACGACATTATCACTCATATGGTATTTCCTCCTCAAACCTCAACGTTTTTCTTGGTAGAAGATCTCAGACTCATACTTTCCAGATCAGTAGGCTTTGCTGCCCACTGAGGCGCACCGGTCGGGGTGATGTAGAGAGTTGTTTCCAGAACAGCAGAGACCTCCATAGCGGGCATACCCATCGGGGAGGGCTGACCCGTGAAATACAGTGCCTTGGTCAGCCCAGGAATCACGATACAGAACCAAGTAGCCTTATTTCCGGCGGCTGCCGTATCATAGGCATCGACAACGCCCTCCCACTCGGTCATAGATGCCTCGGTCAGGTTTGCCGTAAAAGACAGTGCGCCGCCGATGTCCTTCAAGCCTGGGACATAGGTCTTCCACTCCGTCTCTTCCAAGGTCGTTGTTTCCAGGTTGTCGGGCTCAGGGTTCAACTCAGGAATGCTTTTGATTTCGGAGATTTTTTCGTACCCAGTAGTCGGGCGAGTGCCAGCGGTGGCTTCTGCGGCGTACAACAGGGTGACGCCCGCTGTGCTAAGTTGGATTCCTGCCATAAAAATAGTACCTCCTAATTTTTTAGGGAGGCACTTGGCACAGAGGCACTCGGCACTGTCAGCCCTTTTAGTTTGTGTAGATTCTAAAATCCTTGTCCGCTACGCCCTCATACCGGGCGACAATGCGGTAAATAGTGGCATCCTGCAAATTGGACACCGGATTGCACATGGTACGAGTGAATCCCATCTTGGAAAACTCATTGTCGATGGTTTCAATGATATCCTTTGCCTCGGACTTCTTGTACCCTACACTGTTCGTGTAGACGTTTACCTCGTACATCAGCGACACGGCGTTTTCCAAATTTGGTGCCGCTGTTCTCATTTTTTGAAGCACGCTGTTGTCGCTTTCAACGATGGTGACGGCCGGAAATTTTGCGGGGCTGTCTACATATTCGCCAGACACAAAAATTCCTTCATAGGACGCTCGAAGCGCTCCTGCAATTTGACTGAAAAGGAACGATTCAATGTCTATGATACCGACCGCCTCCTCAAATCCCCTTCATAGAAAATGGTTTCGACATCTCGATACCCAAACACGTGATATCTTTTCCATGCTCTTTTGAACGGGAAATTAAATATTCTGCACCACTCAGACAAACATTTTTCTTGCCCATTTATTTTGATTCTGATGTTTGTCGTTTTGTTTTGCGCTTGTAACGCATACGGAATAATAGTGCAGTTTTCAGGAGAATATCCCTTATTTACATCGATTCGTTCAATAGTCAATCCGGGTCTCCACCCGTTTTTTACTGCCCATCCGATAAACACCTGGGAGTCCATCCATTCTTCGCACAAGGTTATTCCTCGTTCTCCGTAAGAATAGAACCGTTGCGACTTTGGGTTTGAACACCTGTTCTTCATGTTCCACCAAGAGTTATAAATTTTCTTGTAATCTGTTTCGCTTAATCCAAACGGGTTCTTTCTCCACTGCACAAAATCCCAACCTTATCTCAAAACCGCTTTGGCAACTGTCAAGAGACTGTCTCTCATGGCCCTGTCCGCATTATAGAATGGCATATGCGGCTTATTGCCGTAGGAGTGCCCCCACCCCTGACCATTTTTGTCTCTTCTTATAACAAGCCTTGGATCATCTGTCGGGAACCACCAGCCATTAGGATCATCCCAATGCCCGTTCCCCGGATATGTTCCTGGGCCAAACCCAAAATCATCATCCCATGGATGCCCACCACCATAGCGTACGCCAGCGCCAAACTCAAAGAACAATATTGCTTGCGATTCGGCGTATAGGACATACCGCCCTTCGCCTTTTTTCTCCAGTGTCAAACTTTCAATCGTCTCACCAGAAAACACATGTCCCTGCATGACGCTGTAGGCGACAGAGTAGCCAATCTCGCTAAGCTGCTTTGCGATTTCCTCGCCAGCCCCCTCAACCTTCTTCTGATACGCCTTGACTTCCTTCAACGCTTGGTTGATCGAGTCTGTGCTCAGCTTCAGTTTTATTTTTGGCACTTAGCATCGCCGCCTCAATCTCTGCTTTTCTATCAAACAATTTTTGTTCCGCTTCGTACTCAGATACAGAAACCTTTTTGATAGCGTATTGAATACTATTCTTCCATGGAGCTTTCCGCTTCACAATGTAGTTATACGGGCCGTCAGTATCAGCCCCATCTACCCACAAAACGGAATCCTCATCAATTTGGCAGGCCGTATCTGCGGTGGTTGCCGTTCGATCGTAATCCTCCAGTGAGCCGAACTGCTCCACCTCGGAATTGCCCTTGTTCGGGGAAACACACAGCATAGCGGATTTCAATTCGCTGTAAATAGGGACATATGAGCCGGTCGGGTTTCCATATTCATCTACGATTTCCTCTTGACCCTTGTATAGTTTGAAGAAAACAGGCTGTTGATTCCGGAGCAACGATCTCATGGCTCATCATCCTTTCGCTTGATGATGATTTCTCCAGGGGAAAAAGTGAGTGTCACTTCTGCAAATTCGTCCGGCGCACCATCATGTACATCTAACTTTGATACGCTTTTTAAATGGAATCCATCAATAGAAATATCACAAATATTCACACCGGAATATTCAATAACGGTTTTGTGTCCATTCGGATGAACCATCATCCCACCACCTTTGCAACTGGCGTCACTTCCTGCAAGAGCGGTTCAGAAATCCAAGAGGACTCCCAAGCCCGACTGATGGAGTTTTCCCCATGACTAAGCTGTCCCTCTGCTCCGATTCTGTTGTAGAGGTCAAGCGCACACCTGAACTGCAAATCAAGATACCGGCTCTCCAGTTCCTCCGGCCATTCCTGGAACGGATACCGTCTCGCCATGATCGCCGCTTTTGCGCTCTCCAGGCAGTCCTCCAGGATGGCCTCGTCCGGCTCATTCGTGCGGAGTTTCAACCTCGCCAGATTGTCCATTGTCCGCCCTCCTAGGTCTACCCGGCTTTTTAGGTGCGGCGGGAGGCGGCGTCGGTTCATCCAACACCGTCCCGTGCCGCTTCATCATATCCGCGTCTTCGGCCTTGATAGAGACCTGGGCACCAACTTCATAAAACCGGCCACCATAACACACGCGGTAATTTGGAATAAACTTCATGCTGCCTCCCGCTTTTCTTAACTCTCGAATGTAGCTCCAGAGAAATTGAACGTCACAACGCTTTGGTTATCTACCAACACTTCGAAAGCATCGGTCTTCGTAACCCGGAAAATAATATCCGGGTCAAATGCAATGTCCTGCTTAGTAGGTGAACCATTTTTCTTGAAGGTCATTTTGCTTCCGGTCTTAGTCAGGTGAAACGGAAAGTAATAACCTTCTTGCTCGTCCGGCTCAGAACTGAACTCGGTGTATCCGTCACATGATGGAATGTACCGACTACAGATCCATCAGCCTTGACCGCCAGGTCATCTCCTACCAGCTCGGACACCTGCTTCCACAATAGGGTCTGACTGCCGGGGAAAAGGCTTAGAGTGTCAGACCCGATCATCCCCCCAGGACGTTGAGCACAGCCACCTCGTCCATACGCTCGAAGGAGGGCAGGACGATTTCAGACGCGAAGGTGTTGATGTTTACAGGATGCTCCTGGAGAATACGGGTAATCGCAACACCTGTATTCACAATGGAAACCTCTGCGCTGGACGCTCCACGCAGATCCGCCTCTTCCGGAGTTGTTCCATACCAAGTGCCACCGAGTGCGCCGTCAGGAATCAGGCAGACATACCCATTGGGCACAAATGCATGGGCTACCTTGCTCTCGTCCCGGTACTGCTTGTCGTAAATGGCAATCCGCAGACCAGAAGTAGACTCCACAACCGCCTTTACTTCGGCGTCTGTCAGATAGCCAAGAGACAGGCCATTAGTGGTCAAATAACGATTCTTTACTGCATCCGTCTTGGAAAGCAGATTGAACGTGTAAGAGTTCATAATGGCGACCGTCAGTTCAGTTCCAGTCTTAGATCGGATAGCGTCTTTGACTGTCTTGAACGCCGCAAAGGGGTCAGCCGTAGAGGGCTTGTCCCAAGTTGCAGTATCAGTCAGTGCGGTGTAGTTGGAGGTCTTCCAAGAACCGTCTGTATCATACTTGTACGTGTAATTCACACCGTTTGCTTTAATGGCAATACCAACGTCTCCACCCTCGGGGAACAGGAGCTGCATAATCATCCGCTCGGGCACGACATTTGCACCGTCAACCAGATCTCGGGTATCGTCAAATACACGAGCAATCACTTCGGCAGCGTAGGGGTCGGTAGACTCCTGCACCCGCAGCATCTCCTGCCGGTCCTTCTCTTTGATCTTGTATCCCTCACGGAAGAAAGGCATCTCGGTCTCCAGCTTCTCAAATCCAATCCGATCACGGAAGGTGGCCTTCGCGTCGAATGCGGAGGGCATCAGAGAGACAGGTAGCCCACGGGAGCCTTTCAGCCAGGACAGGTCAAGGCCGGCCTTCTTGCGGGCAGGGAACAAGGTCGCGCCCAGATAAGGAATCTGATTGGAGGCAACCTCAATCCAGTTGGCCGCAATCGCAGCAGGAGTAAAAACTTCTCTCAAATCCATTATGTATCCCTCCTTACTCGTTCACGCCAATGTTGTCACGCAGAATGATACCGGGCACAGCAAAAGTATCATCCAGCGTAATGCTCGCATGGGACTCGACTTTCTTTTTGTCCACAACTCCCTGTACCAGCAGAGCGCCATTGGGATTCTCGGTCGGGTCTACATCATACAGTAGCATACCCACAGCGGTAGCATAAGAGGTAGTAGCCACCTTCTTCCCAGCAGTAGTCATGGGCATACCAGCAGGGACGGCAGCGGTTTCCGTGACACAAATGGGGATCGTCACAAAATCGTCAGCGGCCAGAATCTCAATGGTTCCGCCAACAGAAGTCTTGGTAAACTTCATCTGTTTCTCTCCTTTTCAATCAAAGGTAGTGTTTCAAACCTTCGTTTGCGTTTTTGAGGGCGTCGGCCCGCTGTTTGCCCAGATTCTTGGCAAACTCCACGGCCTCGTCCTTCTCTTCATTCCCACCACCAGCACCGCCAGGTTTGGGGTCCTGCTTTACCAGATCAGCCCGCAGTTTTTTCTCATAGGCGGCGTTGGCTTTCTGCTGGTTCTCAAAGACTTTCTTCATGTCGCTTTCGGCCAGCGCTTTAGCCGTATCCTCCGCCAACTTTTCATCGAAACCCGGCATGGCAAGGTAACTAGCCTTATAGGTGGAGATTGTCTTTTCAGTCTCCAGCTCTTTCAGTTTAGCTTCCATCTCCGCCCACTTCGCCTCGCGCTCGGCGGCGGCGGCTTCGTCCTCGGACAGCTTGCCTTTAAGCGTTTTCTTGGCCTCGGCCAATTCAGAACTCACTTTGTCAAACTGCGACTTCTGAATGTACCCGGATAAGTCAACCTTTTCCGGCACTTCCACTTTGAGCAGGGCTTCCACTTTCTGTTCGGCAGTCATGCTCTCAAACCCTTCAATGGCTGTGGTATCAATTGGCATATCAATTCTCCTTTGCGCTTTTGTGTCGGGCATCTCCGCCCCATATTTCGCGTTTGTCCGGTTCTCTCCGGTTTGCGTTTGGTAAGGCGCTTCTCTGCGCCGTATTCAAACGGCCGGGCCGCTTAAATTTACTTTTTCTTCGCCGGTGTATACCAGCAACGACAACCGGGGTGGGGCTTTGGCGGTATGCTACGGATGGGATAAATTTTCCCGTCTCGTTCCTTACAAGTGGAGCACTCACGCCCGTCATTCATGGTGTTCCATTTCACATAGCGAACACCGCTGTCTTGAAATGCTTTCAGTGTGGATTGGTCTGTGACTTCCACCGCATACCATTCCGTCATCTGCGCCCAGTAGGAAAGGCCCCGTCGAAACTCTGTGACCTTTGCGGTGGTCGAGTTAATAGCCTCCGCTGTGCGGTCACGCTTGCGCTCCCATTCGTGGGAATACTGGTATTTCGTAACAGCGTTGTACGCCGCCAGCAATGCCAGTAACCACGCTAAATCAGGTGGTTCCTTTCCGTGCGGCTCGGCCTCCTGATACCGCTCCTGCGCCAGTTCAAGAAAGACATCTTGGTTGTCCTTACGTAGCTGGTCATATAGCGTCCGGGTGACTTCCAGCACATTGAGTTCATCAAATTTCGCCAGCGCCGCTTCGTCTTTGGCGTCCTCAAACCGCTTGACCGCCCTCCTATTCAAAAGGTCGATGGCTTTATCGGTGAGGTCATAAGGGTTTTTGTTTTCCAAACAGTTCATCCCCTATGCGGTTGTATTCATCGAGAATTGCATCAAAAGCGGCATCCCATTCCGGGCCATGTTTAGCGTCATATCCAACGGCTACATGTGCAAGTTCGTGTGCAAAAATTTCTGTTGCGTTTTCAATGTCCATATTCGGGTCTACTAAAATTATAGTTTCTCCATCATCGCAGAAATTTGTGAGACCATACGCCTTGTCTTCATCTTCTGCTTTCAAGTCAGGCTCAAAGTAGCACTCGCACTCTTTTCCAGGATAAAGGTTCTGAAATGCTTGATATACCATGCTGAACGGGTCATTCCAAAACGGAGACATCATTGTTTCTTTCCTCCACAGTTATATTTGTGTCCCTGTTGGTATTCAGTTCATCCCGCAGGCTCCGCTCCATCTTGCGTTGCTGTTCCTCGGCATATTGGGAACTTATACGGTAAGCCTCCTCTGGGTCGCTGAATAGCCCACTGTACTGGAACGCCAACTTCGGATGAATTTTGCTATTGTTCAGCATCTCCGCCAGAACTTGCGCCTTGGACTGGATATTGGACAGGTTCTTGCGGGTGAACTCCGGCTTGATGTCTGCCAACTGCAAACCCAAATCGCCAGTCTCACGGCAGATATACAGCACCAGCCGCAGGAACTCCCGTTCCGACCGCTCCCATGTCTTTTCCGTGTCCTTGGCCCGGCTCTCAGCGGCAGACCATCCATCTCGGTAAATGACCGCCTGCCCAGTGTCGCTGGTAGAGGAACCTCCGTTCCGGTTCGGCATCCCGCAGATGGTCAGGTATGCGTCCTCCAAATCGTCCACAATGGTCTGCGTGTTGGTCTGGTTCAGTTCAGAGGCGATGCGGTATACTTTGGCCTCCATACCAGCCTGAACGCTCTTGATAGTAATTGCCATCCCGCCCTTTGCCAGTTCCTTATATTGACCGTCCTCTAACTCACAGTTTTGGAACACATCAAAGGCGTTGACGAAATCCTGAATACTGTCAAGCCGATTGGATTCAATCATGTTGATTGCGTTCAGGATTGGGATGACCGGCTCAAACGCACCCATGCGGGCGTCATTGTTCACATACTCCACAATAGGGATGTAGGGGATGGTACGGCCCTCCTGCTTAGTGATCTGACCGTTCTGCACCTCGAAATACCATTCTGGGGTGTACACGCAGAAGTAGGGCTGTCCCTCATCATCTACCTGTTCCAGCACACCAGCGACCTTTTTCTGCCCTACTCCGCTATGGTAGATGCAAAACGCCGCTCTTGGGTCAAGGGTATATATGGATGCCGGGGACCCGTCTTCTTCTCCGACTTCGTCAGTGAGGACCATGCGGACCGCAACACCGCAGATGTGCATCCAATCTGCCAGCTCTTTGTCGAGAGTGTCTTTGCTCTCGGCTCGCATATATTCATTCAATGTATTCACATTAGAAGAAATATCATCTTCTCCACCGTTGGACACATAACGGATTGGGCCATCCAGAAGGTAAGCAGACTTGAATACCACGATTTCGTTCGCCCGGTTAATCATCACCTTGTTGTTGATCTCCGGGCGGACGATTTTATCTTTCAGCCGGATGTCCTGTTTGCCTCTGTAATAGTCATACAAATAGGACATTTCCGCACTGTTGATGCGATGCACGGCCAGTGCCTTGCCCAGCACCTCCACCACATTTTCCGGGGTAACTTTCTTTTTGGCGGTGTAAATTTTTCTACGCCCAGTCAGCCCATTGACCGGCCACTCGGATATAGCTCGAACAGTATTGTTTTCAGTCACTCTGTCACCTCCAGACAAACAAAAAAGTGCCAAGAACAGACCCGTATAAGGTCTACTCTCGGCACTCGGCACGCTTCGTCCAGGCATTGCCCGGAGGCACTTGGCACTAAACTATATATTCTCAGGCGCTTTTATCGCCTTTTAACTCAATCTTGATGTTTTTCTTGCAAGCCTTACAGTATGGATAAACTATACCAGTTGTTTTGCTATCCACCTGCATCAAAAGCCGCCCTTTTCCATGATTGATGCCAGCAGCGGCACAGACCGGACAATAAATGTCAATCTTCATTCAGTTGGGCGACTCCTTTCTAATTCTGGTGGACCATCTTGGAATCGAACCAAGACCAAGCCCTTATGAGGGGCCCGCCCGACCATCGGGCCAATGGTCCAGATATACCCCTTTCGGGGTATGCTGCGGGTTTGGTCAGGCTTTCCGCGGGCCTGTTTGAGCATTGCTGACCTCACCAGACCTCTACGCCAGCGGCTTCGGCTCAAGTGGTCTGTTCTTCCTTGATGCCTACTCTTATTCACTGCCTGCTCAATGGTGCCACCGCCCGCCTCATGCGGCGAGGAGCGGCATATCAAAGTCTCACTCGTTGGACATATCCACACTTCTTGCATCGGTAAGTATTGTGGTGGCTCGTGCCCATTAAGACATCATGCTCGGTGACTTGCGCCAGCAGTTCAAATTCGTGCTTGCACCAGCACCCGCGGAAGTAATTGCAAATTCTTCTAAGCATAAATATCTCCTTCTGGAGCCGAGAGGCGGCATATCATGTCACTTCCGGCTCAGGACTACACCATCCCTTGTCGGCTTGATTTCTAACGTTTTATCAATTTCGTCCAGGTATTTGTCTCTCAGCCTTGCGGTATCCTCAGATGGGTGGATAGTCTGCCTGTAAAATCTTCTTGCTTCGTTTCTATTCAAGCAGATACGGCCGTTTCGATAGGTTGGCATATTTTCACCACCGTTTCAGTTTTGGAGCCGAGAGGCGGTATTGAGCCGCCACATGTCCACGGCGTAACGGGCCGCCGCTTCCGCTTCTGCTACTGCACTCGGTATATAAAGCACCACCACAAGATGATGCTTTGTCCGGCATACATCGGACATCTCTGGATCCACCGGGAGGAATCGAACCTCCAACCTACCGATTACAAGACGGTTGCTCTACCAGTTGAGCTAAGATGGCATATGTGCGCCGTCCCGCTTAGATTGTCACGCCCTAGCCTTGGTGGCGACATCATGATTAGCCACTCGCAGGGTAGTTTTCAGCGGGATAGCGCTGGTAGCTATCGCCCTACACAAGCGTCCGGCTTCCACGGATGGGAGCGACCCAATATAGCAGGCGGACTGAGTTGCACAGCCTGGAGATCACCCTGCTTCTGGCTCCTGCATATCGGCGGATTCCGTCTCTACACGCTCCGCCGGGCGCAGCCGCTTTCTATGTGTCGGCACACCGGGGCAGGTCATAGCTGCCACCGCTTTTTTAGCTCCGCCCCCATGACAGGCGGCTCGCGTCTTACTCTTCCCAGCGCCTAGACGCTCCGGCAGTCTGGTGTAGTGTCTTTCCACCGTCAGCTCCGTGGCCTTTGGAGCGGTTTAATAAGTTGGCTACCGCAAAAAGTGCGGGTCACCAAGCCCTCGGCCGGAATCGAACCGGCGTCCACTATGCCAAATCAGGGTATCGCTCTCACCATTGAGCTACAAGGGCATATTGCACACAGTAGGGGCAGCGGCTGCACCGCCGCCACCCCGCCCGTGTGAAGGAGGCTGGAAAAGAAACCTGGCGGATATGGGCAAATATCTATCCTCCTTTATTATACCACAATATATACGATTTAATCAAGGCATTATACACAATATTTTGTGTTTTAAAATGGACGGCGGAACACCTCTACTTTGTTCCCTTCGAGTTGCTGAACATACTCAGCAAACATTGCCCAAGCATCAGGAACATCATCATGCTTATTTTTACCTGCCATCGTATACCCGCAAAGGAAGTTGAGCATCCTTCGATATTCCTTGTCCTTCTTTATGACAGAGTTGTCTTTGAACAGCACATGGTCTTTCACCCACGGCGAGTTCACTATGATTTTTGTTTCCTTTTGCTGTGTCGTATATTTTGTGGTGATTTTCGCTATACCGCCAGCTTCTTTAACTTCTTTCTGAACTTTTTCTGCTACTTTCCCACCAGCGCTGTTGCTTTCAAACTGGCCCATTTGAGCCTTATGCTGAAGGAGCTTTGACACCAGCCGCGCCTCTACAACCTCTGGATTGCTGTTGTCGCATACTACGTCTTCACAATAGAAGTCATTCCCGTACTGGTAACAAATTGGCATGACGCAATAATCAGTGCCCTTGTCCTTCGTATCGCACACAAACAGGATTGCATCTGGTTTCCCGTCAGGAAGCTCAAAATACCTGCGCAGCTCATCTTCATTGTATAGCTGTCCTTCACGCTCAATGGGCTGAGTCATGTATAGTGCCCTCCAGGAAGCATCGTCCATAACATCTCTCTGATTGTGATAGAATGCCGTGGTAAACCCAAGTCCATACGGATAATCAAAATTACTCTCATCATTTTCATCCAGAGCAGGTAGGTGGATAAACTCTGCCATTGGGTCTTCTGCATGGGCTAGTTCAAGTCGGTCAATGGGGTCATGTAACGTCCAAGGTGTTTGGACAAGAAGCTGGACACAATCTCCGATCATACGCTGCATGAGGTCTGTATAATACTGCTGCCAGAGCTTGTCCATGCGCTCTTTACTCATTGCGGACTCAATATCAGGTACAAGGTCATCTGCTACCAGAAGATTCGAAGCGCGTACTTTGCCCGCGTTACCAGATCCAATGGACGAAAACTCAAAGGTCTCAAACCGCTTTCGTTTCCCAAGATCAATTCGCATATCTTGGGCATTTGTTTTGCAAACTTGAACAGATAGGAAAATATCTTTCCACAAATACTCCCCTTTGGGGTCTAACATCCGCCCAACTTCTTCATAAGCCCCACGTAGGAATGAGTTTGAGTGCGAACCCATCAGAATGCTTAAATCTGGATTCTTTAACCCCTCCATCACCATGAACATCAATTCAATGGTGGTCTTCCCGACGCCCGGGGGAGCCATAACACCCAAAATGCGTATCTTCCGTTCAGATAGCCGCTGCATAGCTTGAACAACCGGAAGTAACTGCTTTCTGCGTGGCATATAAAACTTCTTTTTCGGCTCTCTATCCCACTCAGCATATCTTATCGCCGCATCAAAATCATACGGCGCATCAAACAGCAGACTCCGCTTGTTCAGCTCGAACATACGGATGCTTTTTTGTTCTGTGGCGAATTTCGCAGACAGCCGCCGCACTTCCTTGTTCCGCTCATGCGCCAGCGTAAAATCTTCTGGCTCCAGCAAACGCAAGCTATCAAAGGCGTCATTCAGTGCAGACGGGTCAGACAAGTCCCTCTGAAACGCCTTCTTTACCAACTCTCGAATTTCCATGAAAAAAGTGCCTCCTATCCCGTAAGATAAAAGGCACTTGGCACTGTTCGCTCCGTTGGGAGAGGCACTTGGCACTACAATTATTCAATCTTCCGCCGGTTCCGGGTACGGAATCCAATGAGTTACTTCATAATCCTTTCCAAGCCCTTCCCAGTAATCTCCAACAGCATCCGCAAGCTATTCCCATTCTTTGTACTCTGGATTGTATCGGACATCAACCCAGGTCTGCTTTCCTCCATCATTGACTCTTACCGTCACCATTACCGGCTCCATATCCGGCGGCATCGTCTCAGGCGTTACTTTGATCCAGTCCATCATATCCTCCTTTTTGTTTTTTGCGGAATTTTTCTTGCCTACATATCATCCTGCACTTTCAAAATATATTCTCTTACAGATCGAAGGGCAGCACCTTCCGGCCCACCCTTAAACGCTCCGCAGGCCTCAATTTTCTTGTCAATGAAATCCAAAATCTGAACCAATGCCTTACGCTCTTTACACATAGTCAATACCCCCTTGTTTTATTAGGAGTCGTGTGCTATATTATCTTTGTCAACACGCCTCTGATGTGTTCTCATTCAGATCGCCGCTTCCTTTTGACCGAGGGCGGCGGTCTTTTTTTCTGCTCAAATTATACCATTGGCTTTTACTAATGCCCATCTGCTTACAGGCGGCCTCCACTGTGATGGAGCCGTCTTTTTTATTTTTTAGGATATTGTCGTTTTTGGCCTACCAGCGGTAACTTTCGGCGTGGTTAATGCCTCGTATGGTGTCATGCCCATTTTCTTAATGCGGTAAGATACAAAAGAAAAGCTCAATCCGTATTGCTCGCACCAATCAATGGCCGACTTCGTTTCTCCATTAATCTCCCATTCCAGTTTCCGTTTCCTGCTCCGCTTTTCGGTTGGTCTTGCGGTAAATGTATATTTCGGATGTTGATTGTTTGCTTGCGCCTTTGCATCAGCCCACCTACAATTATCTGGTGAGTACCCTTTGTCGTTATCAATTCGGTCTATTGATAAATTATCGGCATACCCATGCGACAGAGCCCAATCCCTAAACGCAAACACATCCTCTCTCCATTCATCACAAATGTCTATTCCTCGCCCACCGTATGTTTTCCACGCATGGTTTTTGTGGTTATAACACCGCTCTTTCATTCCGCTCCAAATTCTGTATATCCTATCTTTTGATAATCCATGTGTACTAATAAGGGACTTATGATGAATACAATCTGCTTTTCCACAACTCTTTATTTTCCCATTTTCAAAAAGCACCGGATTTACTTCAACTGATCTACCGCAATCACATCTGCACACAAACATCTTTTTGCGTTTTCCAACAACGGTTAGATGGTATTTTCGAACACCTCTCCATTTTTCTATATCAAACTTTCCTCGGTTTGTTTGGCAAATACAAACCATAGGATTTTCTCTCAACAAAAACTTTGGAGCGTGGTAATTCTCTGCACCACAAAAGGTACATCTCGTTTTCCAGCCGAATCCCGTTTTATATCCAATTATCTCCCAGCATCCAATTTTCTGCCCAATCCACTTTGGGTTGCTTGGCAAATTTTCTCTTTTAATCCTTGCGGTTTCCTTTTCCGCTGCTATTCTTTTTCTTGTTTCACACCCACAAATCCCTTGATTCTTCCCTTTCGCATAATCTTTCCCGTTATGCGTGACTTTCTTCCTTCCGCACTTCTGACAGGTTAGCTCCCACATCTGTTTATGTGTTTCCCAATCATACCAAACACGGGTAACTTCAAAATCGCCGTACACTTTCCCGATTCTGTCAGAATAAAACTGATCCTGCATTTCAAGAACCTGTTTCTTGTTTGCCTCGTTAAACATCCCCCTTTTTTACCCCCTTTTTGTTTCGGCTCTCCAGCGGAGGCAACCCGTGTTCCGCCCGATACTTCGCAACTGCCTTATAGTAGGTGTTTGGACGCAACCCCAACTTTTCCATCGCCCACTTGTTCGTCCTCCCATCAGACAGAACTTCTTTGTAGGCTGCATCGAAAGCCACCTCATCTATTTCAATCGGCTTTCTTCCTTTATATGCGCCTCTGTCCTTAGCAAGAGCAATCCCTTGGGCCTGCCGCTCATGCGTGTTGATTCTTTCCTTCTCAGCCACATACGAAAGAACTTTCAATACAATATCAGCAATCAGCGTTCCTGTGAGATCGTTCGTTTTCCTGGTATCCAAAATGGGCATATCCAGCACAACAATATCTGCTCCGATCTCCTTCGTGATATGTTCCCACTGTTTTCCAGTCTCAGTGTAATTTCTTCCGAGCCGGTCAAGGCTGCACACAAAAACCGTATCACCCTTTCGGATTACAGTCATCATCGCGTTCCATTTGTCCCGGTTGTAGTCCCGCCCGCTCTCTTTATCAATGAAGATGTACCGCTCCGGCACTCCGGCCTCTTTCAGCATTTTAGTCTGCCGCTCCTCATTTTGGTCTTTCGAGGACACCCGCGCATATCCAACACAAATGCTCTCAGCCATCCCATCTCGCCTCCTTTTGTTTGCAAATTCATTATAACAAATAATTTTGTTGTTTGTCAACATGTTTTTTGCTTTTTTAATTTTTCTGTGGTAGGGGGGCTCAGGTGGTGGGTGGCCGCCCTGTCCTATCCCCCGGGGGTGCCCGGCGGCCCGTTATCCTTGTAATACCTTGATTATCTGGGGTATACCCATACCAAACAGCCCACATATATATAATAATAATTTGGCACAAATCGCAACTACTCAAAAAATAAATAAAAATATTTGTAAATTCTGTTGACTACATCAAGCAAATATGTTATCATATAATCACAGCAAGGGAAACCTCGCTGAATCTACCGGGCAGGAGGTAACGGAAATGGAGATTGATAGCATGACCCAGACCGAGTTAGCATCCTATCTTGAAACCCTGGCGAAGCTGGTAGAGGCCACGGCTAAGGACGCGCAGGACGCGGCCCGCATTATCCGAGAGGCCATCCCCAAGCAGTAAAAAAGATAGCCGCCCAGCCCTGAACAAGCAAGCGACTATCTAAGACCCAGCGGAGGCGGTTAGAGCCTGCCATCTGGCCGCCTCCACTATAACACAACTGGCAGGGAAAAGCAAGGCCACAGGCCGGGAGGCTTAACCATGAAAATAATCGTAGATATTGCAGGCCAATTTACCATTGCAGACCAGACTCCGGAATATTTGGCCGTTGGATTTATCGGCTCCGCATGTGCTGACCGACTGACCCCGGCACAACTTAACCATGTGCGCGGATTTTACGGCATGACAGGCAAGCGAACGGAAGTCTGGCCGTCCTACCCTGCAAAACTCAATCGCAACCACTACAACGACTTTTTGATTATCTACCGGTCTTGACCCGACCACCGGGAGAATGGAGGAAATGAACATGTTGTCAAATGCAGTCAAATTGATTTGCGAAAAGCACTTTGATTATAAATGTTCTGGCTGCCCGTTGCTTGCTATCTGCGACATTCCAACGCAGGAGCAGCCGGGGGAAACACTGGAAGAAAAAACCGCTTGGTGGGAAACTCAAATGAACAAAGCCGCCGAGGAGGTGCCCCCCACTTGATTATTCTGTTTATCTTGCTCCTCCCGATCATGATTATCTGGGAGACGGCGAAAAAATCTTGACTGCCCCGATCGGGCGCGATACAATCAACACAATGGAGGCCCCGCGCAGGGGAGAAGGGAGAGCAAACCATGAAAAAGCTGACTGCTAAAGAGGTATTCACCCGCGAAGCCTATGAGGGGCTGACAGCAGAAGAACGCCGGTCGGCGCTAAAAGTTGAACAAGCAAAAGAGTATAGCGGCTGGAGAGCCTACCCTGACACTTGTGCCGAGCTGGTGGACTTTATCCCGGATGATTGGTGGAGCAAGTACCCTGCCCAGCATATCGGAGAGGTTATGTCTCTGCTCAAATCCGCTATTGACCTGGGAGTTGACAAAGGCCGCCGCGAAGTGTAATATAAAAGCGTCGGGAGGCTGAGGCGCAGCTTTCTGGTGGGCCTCGACCCTGGCCCCACGGATTGAAATATAGATATGTATATTAATACGGCAAGAAGAGAGAGCTTACTAAGTAGGCTCTCTTTTCTTTTCCGATGGAGGCATCCGCCGCGCCGGATGCTAACTTAGATACCACCCGCCCCGCTATGGGGCGGTTTTTTTGCCCTCCAGTCCCTCCAGCGTGTCCGCCCATATCCCTACACTCCCCAGCAACTTCCCGCTGCTTGCGTGGTCTCCTATGGTCTCCAGGCGGCATTTTTGCGCTTGTGTCCAGCAGGGTGGAACAGACCTCAAAAAACAAAACCTCCGTAAAGACCATTTGCAGGCTCTTAGAGCTGTTTTATTGTCTTGGAGTGTCCCTATATTCCAATACCATAAAACTCCGTATATCGGCCCACAGAACGCCAAACAGAGCACAAAGCAACCCCGGCCCGCTCCGTCAGGAGCAAGCCGGGGCCTTATCATTTGTTCTGGGCCAAGGAGAGGACGGCACAATGCTCTTTATCGGCGTCCCACCAGGCGCAGCGGGGGCCGTCACAACGCCCGCCGATATACTCCACGCGGGGCATCTTGCCGTCGGCCTGGAACTTAATCACGCTAGTTTTCAGCGTTGCGGCCAAATCGGGCACGGGGTCTAGGCTCCAAAGTGCCAGCCCTGGAGATTGTGCAGCCTTTAGTGGGCACAACTTCCCGCGCGTGAGGCTGTCATAGTCGTTGGCCGCTGTGTCCTTTTGGCATCGTCTCATAAAGTCGATCACAACCGGACAATCTTCTTTCCCACACATAACGCCGGATGGATGGCAGCAAGAATAAAGGTTTTCTCCATTGTCTACCAATCCAGTAATATCTACCAGATAGTCGCAAGAGAAATTCTGTTTCACAGTCGCTACTCCTCCACCACAACAGACCCGGCAATCCGTTCCTCAAGCTGCTTTTGGTCGGGAGAGTCGCCGAGAGGTGTTCCAGGCGTGAGAGTGATTTCTTGGCGGTCTGCGTAATCAAAGTTGTTCTTCCCCAAAAAGATTGCAGAAACCGGGTTTACCTTACCATTCAGGATGTAATACTCCCATAAAACCTCAAGTTTTCTGTACTCTTTTTTATCAAGTCCCTTGTCGCAGAGCTGCATTCAAGGTTTCTCCCGACAACATCATGAGTAATTTCCCATAGTCGCCGCCTATCAAGTCCAAGCACATCAGCCATACCAGATACCTGTGGCTTTGTGTCAAAGTCGATGCAGAGTTGCCAGAACTCGTCAATTCTCTGCTTTACAGCATTCTCGTCAGAGAGGTCAACTCTATCAAATTTGTTGAGGGCTTGGATAAACATAGTCGCTTTGCTGTTATCTCCCGGCTCCGCAAGTTCATACCCGAACTGCTGTAGGTCTGGGCGGTTTCTTTTCCGTTTTACGACCTGCTCCATAGTCGTATCATTCTTGTCCAGAGTTGTCACCTTCTTTCGCAAACCCAAACCTCTCTCTTGCCCTCTTTGCCATGTTTTCCCGCTGTTCGTCCGATAGTTCCTTCGGAGCGCGGACTTTAATCCACTTCTTTGGGAAAGTATATTCCCTCATTCCTTCACCACTTCTAAGCAAAGTAATTTCTTTGTGTTTTTCGGCAAGTATATCTAAGCGGCGGATCAGGGCACGGTCCATCGTGTAGCAGGATGCAAGAGGCTCTTCCTGATTGTAGTTGTAGATAGTTTCCATTTCGTATTTTGTTAAGTCCAATGTTCGTTCCTCCATTCGAGAAAGGACATCTTCTTGAAAATCATAGTCGCCACTATGTATCTGATAGTCCCTGAGTTGGTCAGGAAGTAAATTTTTGATAGGGCAGGGGAGATGTCTTTAAAGTAAGGCTCCCAAGTCGGATTGCTATATTTCATTTCCCTAACACCGCCTTCATATAGTCGCTAGTCAGATAAAGAGCTTCTTCCTGTGAAAATCCCTGCTTTATCAGATTGTCGTAGAAAACTCAGAGCATTTCAGACATAGCGCCGACTGCATTAAGTAGATTTGAAATGTCATATTTCATTTTTGTTTATAAATGCCCTTTATATCATAATATAAAGCCATCGTTCTGTCAAGCCTCAAATGCTTTCTTTGCTAATTCCTTAATTTCTTCCGCCGTATATTTTTTTGCTTCTCCGTTCGTATCGCATCCCTCCTTCGGGCTTTCTGGGAGGGGCATCCAGTGGGTGACAATCCCAGGCCATCCTCTTCCCATTCGTCTTTCGATTCCCCAGTGATCTTTGTAGTTGTGTTTAAAGTTGGAATATGCAAGGCCATCAAGTCCATAAATTTTGCTGTTACCCCAATATCTAGGGGCATAGACCAAATACCATCCATCCTTTTCCGGCAGCCTCTCCTTGACGCTAATCCACTCACTCATGCTGTCCGCCCTCCTCCGCCTTGAAGCAGACCACCCGCACCACATCATAAACCTGTATCTCTTTGCTCTTGAATGGGAACTGTTTGCAGTGCGGGCAGGTTATCGTTTCGAGCATTTCTTCTTCTGACAGGTCATAGCCTGTCCAATTCTGCGTAGTTTCGATGTAGGCGGCGTTGTGTTCACATTCAATGATAGACTGTTCGATGTCGGTGTCGCTCCCATCATAGAGGAAAGTATCAACCAACAGATGCCCGATTTCCTTTCCGCATTTCTCGCACTTCATTGTCCGCCCTCCCCGTCGTGGATGGAGCCGATGATTTCTTCCTCACCAGTCCATGCGTATCCTGGCATCAAGTCAGATAGATAGATTGCTGGCATTCCTCCGATAAAGGTTCCGCCGTGTTCCTGAACCCATACCACCTCATGGGTGCAACCACGGCTGCATTTTACAATGTCCCCAACAAACACCTTCTTCCCGTTCTTGTCGGTCAGGCCGGTATACTCGCAGACCGTGGCGGGGTCAACTTCAAAGAATCCGCCTAGCATGATCCCTTTTGTGGGCGGGTCTGCCCTGGCCGATACCAACCGCGGTAGAATGTACGCTCCAGGCATAAAGTCGGCATCTTCCGGGACAGCCACAATGTTTCCCTCCACCCACTCTCCATTATCCAGCCGCT
>ERZ1027608.2-NODE-2-length-54755-cov-4.411364_pt1 | contig 54755 bp, 53 predicted proteins | sample MGYA00520525_ERZ1027608 | MGnify/ENA primary metagenome ERZ1027608 (study PRJEB33329, sample SAMEA3488645) | human gut metagenome | biome: ENVO:feces | place: Malawi | collected 2008-09-26 | study: EMG produced TPA metagenomics assembly of the PRJEB9818 data set (The...
CCGGGACAATCCCGAAGCGAGCGAAAAGACCGTCGCGGGGCTTTGGCTTCCCGCTCTCTGCGTCTTGTGCAACGGGCAAAGGCGCCATCGGCGCAGCCACCTGCGGAATCGAGCCCGGAACACCAGAATTGGCGCCTGACTTGTCGCTTTCTGTCAGGGCCTTGAGCGTCTTCGCAGCCTCTGCATCGATGAGCTCCGCAGTCGTGGGGCCACCCGCTTGCGCGCAAGTCCAAACGAGCGAAGCCACGAGTCCTGCAGCAATAAAAATTCGCTTCATATTCCTATCCTTTAACCAGCACTTGGCCCTTGACCGTCACTTGAAAGAGTGAAGAGTTGATCGACGTTTGCGGTTGGGACACTTGCACGTTGATGGAACCAACCGTTGCATATGCGGGGAATTTGCTTAGCAATTCAAAGTTGCGCACTGGGCCGGACATGCTCCATTGCGCTGCCCGGAAGGTGTTCTGTAGCGCGCTCGGTTCGATACCGTCGGCCCCAAAGAGCGCGAAAGGCGAAAGCACGTACGTCCCAGTGACTGAATACGCCTGGAGGAGCGACCCGAAATTAAGCGTCACCGCGTCAGCCGCAGGCGCGTGGTCGAGAAGCGCACCAATACGCTGAACTTGCCCAACCGGCGAACTGGTCTGAACGTGCGCCAGCTCACCGTCGAATCGATACACGCTTTTCCAGTCATCCGGCACGGCCGCCTGGAACGTCATGTACGTTGCCTGGGGCATCGATCGTTGTAGTCGACTGAGCAAGCCATAACTGACGCTGGCGTGAACGTGCACGTGGCTGCGGTCAGATGCCAGCCGCCGATATCCCACGGACGGGACCTAAACCACTGATACCAAGGGCCCAACTCAGGAGCCCCAACGGCCGGATTGGACCTAACCGATGCGATGTTCTCGTCGTAGAGCTTCTGAGGATCCGGCTGCTGCTTTTGCCGATGCTCTTGCCACTTCCTCATACCCATCGGAATGGCAAATTGCACCGTAGCAAAGACCATCGCCAACAGGCTGATCCCGACAGCGACCTTTCGAAGTGGAAGCTGCGCCTTCGGCCGATGCATGACACTCACCGCATCTGCGAATTCAGCGAGCACGCCGATATGCGTGAGGTGAAGCCCCTCGATTCCGCGGACATCACCAACGATGTCAAATGGCTCCGCTCCGACTAACTTTTCCCTGTACTCAGTGACCTTCTGCTCTACGACGTCACCCGGGACATCCACCAGGTCGAACTTGTCTCTTGGCTTGCCCTTGTAGAGCGCAATAAGGATGAAACTTCCGCTCTTACTCGGACTGTTCAAGACCAGCAGAACGTTCCTCTTGAGACCGGGGATACGTGACAGGATCTTCGCTGCGGCGTACACCGGCACGCTGGAAGCAGCAGCCTCCTTTTCTGTCAAATCGGAAGACGGGAGTAGGCCAACTTGAAGCGCCTCTGCGTCCGTCCAGATCAACGCTGACTTGACCTCACGCGCCTTGGTGACTGCCTTAGCTTCGGGTGTGCCGCCACCTACAAGGCGTTTCCACGCGAGCCCGAACGCGATCTTCTTGCCGTTGACGTCGATAATCATGAGTCGGCATCCTGGACGGCGGCAGACAGAATAATGATTGTCGTTGTGCGCTGAGTGCTGGCCGCCTTCGATCCGCCGGCGATCAAAGGAACATCAGGAGCGAGCCCACGTCGGTCGAACTGATTTTGCTTCTGCTCGAAGCCGGTCAGAATGAGGGTGCCGCCGTTGTTCACGATCGCATCAATCGTGGCTCCTTCACCATTCGTGTTCGGTAGCTGGACTGTCTGCTGGTTTGCCCCCGAACCAGAAGTGAACTTATCAAGGCCCTGAAGCGTGGACTGATCAATGGACACGGTCATGTTGATCGAGCCGCGATTCGTCACACTTGGATAGATCATCAGCTTGAAGCCGACTTGGTCCTGAGCCGTGGTGATACCCGGTACCCCACCTGTACCACCCGCAGTCGCCGTGGCCGGAGTCGTGCCTGAGACGTACGAGTAGGTCTGGCGTACGTTGTAGTACATGCCGTGCCGATTCTGGATCGACAGAGGGATCTCGGTTGTTGTCGAAACGCGCCCAAGCTCCTCTAGTGCTTGGACGATCGCTTGTGTGCCTGAGAAGCCGCCGCTGGTAATGTTCAGACCGATTGAACCGGAGTTATTTAGTCCCCCACTCTGTCCAATGAGCGAAACAGGCGAAATCGACGAAAGCTGGAACCCTGGAATGTTCTGCAGCGCCTTGGTCATGACCGCATTCCAGTTCACGGCCGCCTGCCCATTGTCCTTGGTAGTAACTTGGATCAGTTGAAGGCGAACCAGCACCATCTTCGACAACACACTTGTCGAAAATTTGACGATTTCGTCCGCCTTGTCGACAGCCTCTTTTGTGTCAGTCAAAGTGATAGAGCCAAGTGCGGGGTCAGCCGAGATTGAGCCCGCGCGCGTCATGATCGTGCCGATCGAGGACTTGACCGATTCAACCTCGCTGATGTTGGTCGCCTCGCTCTTAATAGGAGCGTCCTGACCCTGCGCCTGAGTGTTCAGAGCGTTGGAATTGTTCGACTGCATCGTCGAACCCTTGAACGCGGTGGTGTACGACATGGACCCCGGTTTGACCGGAAGCAGCCAAGTCTTTGTCACCATACGGTAGAAGCGGATAACCCCTTTCTGATCGTCGTAGTTCCAGTTGATGCCGAGTCGAGTCGAAATGAGATCGAGAGTCTTCGACAGAGCCATCTCTCCCGGCTCAAACTGGACGTCCATTGGGGTATCAATAGAGGCGGCTCCAGAGTAGCCCTGAAGCCCACCCAACCCTTCCGTGGCAGTAGGGATCGGGGGAAGAACACCCTTGCCGCCGGCAGCAAGGGGAAGTGAACCACCTGCACGCCCCCCTGCCGCCTGGCCCGCGAGAGCCCCCTTAGCATCATCTCCGGCTTGACCTTTGGGCAACAGAGCTGATGCGGGTAAGTAGACGTCCGAGTCGATCTTTACTGGAATGCCTGTCGCCAAGGTGATCCGCTCTGCGGCGACAGGGAGAGTTACGCGGCGCCCTGGAAACATCACTTCCACTTTGACGTTCTTCCGAAGCGCCAACGGCAGGACAACTTCCCTGTTAAGGGCGACGGCCTTACCTGCCAAGAAGGGCGCGTTAACCATTTCATCGCGCTCACGCACCTTCTGGCTGTTGAGAATCTGGTCGAGCAGCTGCTGGCGCCCTTCAACTTGGAGCCGCGTGTTGTCTTCCACCGTACCCTTGGTTTGGCGCTCGAGTGTGGGTGACACGCACCCCGACAGAGTCAGTGCAGCCACCAGCGGCATCACCACAAGGGCCTTCATCTCACGTTTCATTGGTCTACCTTGATTTAGTCGGCATTGGCTAACTGGCCTCCGTCCTGACCATTCCGTCGACTGCCTACCCGGCAGCCGACGAGGCCCTCTTGCACGGCGCCCTACCTCTTCCCATGAAGAAGTAAATCATGGCTAGATTCAATGAACTATCGAGAAACAGTGCCTATCGCGGGCACCTTTCCTACCATCGGCTGCGAACCCCCAATGGGTACGAGGGTCGGCTGTGGGATTCCTGCGCCCAAAGAGAAAGGGCGCCCTTTTCAAGGCGCCCACTCGTGGAAACCACACGCTTTAGGGGTGGCGGAACTACTTCTTGCAGGGAGTAGTGAGCCTGACGACCTGCACCCAATTGTTCGCGTAATAGCACCCATGAACAGCTAAAATCGCCGCGTTCGGTCGTATGGAGCGTGGCACGGACGGCATCCACGAATCCCATATTCGTCCACGTGTGCTCGCCGGTGATATTGATATCCCGGTCCACGTCCCACAATGCGTGCCATCCGGCTTCCTTAGCCCATCGATCGATCAGCTTTCGGAAGTTCTCGTCGCTTTCACGAACGATGAAATCTTGCTGAGCTCGCCCGATCGGCGCCACCTTTTCGCTAGTCGGCGCCGCAACGGTCGCCTGTGCTGTTGTCGGGCCAGCTTTTGGTACGAAGGCTTGGTTTTTATGCTCCTGAGCTGCAAAAGCTTGCACAGTGATCGCCAGTGCAGCCATCGCCCCTAGCCGGAGCAAAGTCAGTTTCTTCATTTTGTCGTGGTCTCGGCAGAGGGTTGAAGCACGATGACGTAGCGCTTTTCTGATACGCGCGTCAATTGCAAGGTCCTGTTGTCCAGTGCAAGTTCCATCTTGTCTCGGATGGGCACAGTAAACGATGTCGGATCCTGCCAATCAACCGTGAGGTCGGCTTTATCCACGCGGTCGAAAACGTACATCGTCGAAGGTGTGCTTCGGAGCTTTACCGCAAGGTTCCCATTCGCCTCGGTAAGCGTTTCGATGCCGGCCTTTCCCGCTACTTGCACAAGACCATTCAAATCACCAGAGGCATACAGTGACTTTGCAGCCTTATCAACGCCGAGGTTGAATGCCCCGGTGCCCGCCCTCGTGATCTCCTCGACTTTGGCCTCAATGGTTGGAAGCCGATCAATCGGCGGCACTGAGATCTTCGAGTCCACGAGGCCACCGTTCCAGTTCAGGCGATATCCTTCCTTGTCTGCGAACACTGACAGAGTGGACTTCATGGAGATCAAACCACCCCCTGCTTTCCCGTCTCCTCCACCATCGCCATAGCCAACCAGTTCGGCAAGCCTGCGCGCACCCTCCTCTCGCGTGATAGCCCCAGCCTGCATTTCCGATTTGACGGCGTCCGCCTTGAATGCGACAGAATCAGGTGCCGCGTAGTCCACAGAGACTTGCGTTACCTTGCTGAAGATCTGGAGCTGCGCGTCCAACCCGCTGGCCCCGCTTGTATCGGCAACGAGTCGTATGACATTTGGGGCGACCCCGTTCTTTACGAGCCACTCCTTTACCGCGGCGGCCCGCTTCTCTGCGAGCGTCTCCATCAGGCTGTCATCATCACGGCCGGTGACAACGATTCGCGCCGCGCGACGTGCTGATTCAAGAATCTCCGCAGCTGCTGCCTTCTTCGGCACCACCAGCGTCGAGCTCCCGCGCTTGAAGAGCACGTCGAAACGATCCTCCGTCGGGAGCGCTGTTGCCCATGCCGCGTTATCTCCCGTTACAGGTACCGCATAACTATTGGCCTGAATTGTTTGTTTAACGTGTATCGGACGCCCTCTCTGCAGGATCGAATACAACGCGTCAGGATCAAGGTTCTGTGGTGAAACTGCACCTTCCTCTGGACGCAGCGCGAGCCGGGAAACCGAGCCGCTCTGATGGATTTTCGCGCCATCATATTCAACGACGGCGGTTTCCTGGCCGCGTTGAAGCACGAAACGGTTACCTACGAGCGGAATGGTGTAGTAAAGGCCCTCCTGCATTGGCTCGAGCAGTCTTCGCTTACCGCCGTCATCAAGTTCGATGACCGGAGCGAACTTCCCGATGGGGAACTGGAAGTACGTCTTTGCGCCATCATCAAACACTTGGCTTGGACGCACACCTGTGCCGCCTGAAGTTCGGTATGCAAAGTCGTAGTTCTGCTTCGATGGAGCGGGAAGTGGCGAGGTCGCGCACCCACTTGCTAGGAGGCCAACAAGCCACGCGATAGCAAGGCGGGACTGCGCCATATTCAGAAAGCTGCTTTTCACGTTTGTTACCTATGAAAGGGTGGCAACACCAAATCTTTGCCAAGCACGATGCTGACGGGCGTACCAGGATCAACCGTGATGGTCGGCGGTGCGTTGCTGTAGCGATTCAAGATTTGCTGGGAGGTCTGCGTCAAAATCTGACCAGCGGCGTTCATAGGGTTTCCGCTGCCTGCATACACATTGCCGCTGCCGGCACTTTTCGGGCTCGTTACATAGCCCAAAGCCGCAGGAATGATGGCCGTAGCGAAGATCTGTAAGAAATGGTTGTTGACGTCACCCGTCAGACCAGTCGCACCGGAAGAATCCGCTCCCTGTGAGTTGGGCGTATCCACGCATATTCCGTCAGGCCTGCATATCCGCCCAACACCGACTTCGATCCGCGACTGACCAAGACGGATATCCCCGTTGTTTCCGCCTGAAATAGTTGAACCTGCGGGAATAAGAATTTGCGTACCCGTTACGGTGTCGTACACATCGCTAACAACATTCATCTCAAACGGACCAGAGAGATCACTATTGAGCGCGCGTGTGGTCACAGCCTGGATGAGCGTATTCGCCCGGAGGTAGTACTTAGTCGGAGGAGCGTATGCCGTTTGCACAGTATGGTCTGCCGCCTTCGCACTGTAGTCCGTCAACCATTGGGCATTCGCGGCGGCGCCTGCTCCCGGAGCCGCACCATTCTGCATCCCCGGAATGTTCTTCAGGATCGATGACATATCGAACGAGCCAGCGATTTGTTTGCGCTGTGCCTCTGAAAGTTCGGGTGGAGTCAGGCCATTTCCGCCACTACCTTGCGCTTGGTTTGGCCCTGACGCCGCCCCTTTCACCAGAACCGGAGAGTTGCGAATCATCGCCTCACGGTCAGGATCGGAAACAGTGCGCCCCGGGCGCGATCCGGTTCCTGCCATTCCAGCTGGAAGAGGCGGCAAGGCGCCGTTGGGCTGGCCACCGACACTGCAGGGTTCGAAAGTGGAGTAACCGCTGGAACGGCACTTGCTGCCCCGGCATTCGCTGCCTGGCGAGCCTGCTGGGCCAGCAGTTCCTCTTGCTTCTTTTCGCTTCGACTCGATCGGCTTGCTCACGTGCTTTCGCCATCCGCTCGCGCTCCTCTGCTTCGGCCTTCCCCTTGTCGATTGAAGTCGGATCTCCTGCCGGCCCCAATTGCGCAGGCTGCACAGGTGTGGGCTTGAATTCGGTGTTGCGGGTACTACCTCCGCCGAATTTGATGAACATCGCAACCAGAACGACTGCACTGAGAAGCAGCACAATCTTCCAATGCATGTTCTTCTTCGGATTGCCGTCCTCGACCTCCGGGTCAATGATCAATTTCTCGGTCATTGAACGGCCCTGTTGTTGGTGATTTCGACCTCTTCCTTGCCGATCTTCAGAAGTAGCTTGTGGACAACCTTTGTCACCTTCAGGTAGCGGCCATCCGGCACCGGTGTCAACGCCGCATACCGATTGTCAGGAGTCACCCAGAACACTGCAGGCCAATCCTGCAATTTGGATGGCATCTGGAGCCACGTGAACGTCCCATCGTCGATAACCTGGACTGGACGGAACGCCGCTCCCCCACTGATTGAGTAGTCGAAGTTGAGCTGGTCTACAGAAATGCCCCGAGCCAAGCCCCCGGCCGGCGATTTGGACTCAGACTGGGGTGCAATTCCGGCCGCGCTGACCGGCTGCAGAATAGAGGTAGCTGGATAGCCCCAAGTAACTCGTTGGTACCACTTCCCCACATCGGCCGATGTCGAACGCAACATCAGCTGATAGGTGCGTTTGTCGGTCACAACGGTACCCGAGGTCACCATATCGTCGTACTTCGGACGAACAAAAATGTGCCCCGGCACCCCGGTCTCACAATCCCAAGAGAAGGAGTCCCCGACCGCCATGCCTTTAACAACTTCCCCTGGCTCCAGCTCAATGTCTGTCACCGACTTAGGCCGAGTCAGTACCTGGTACGTATTGTTTGGATCGAATTCAAAGCGGACAAGCCGAGTGTCGCCCGGAAGCGGCGTGGCAATAAGCTCTGCGTGTGCAGCGAAAGGAGCGGACAGAACCACCAGAGCCGCGGCAGTCTTAAGAAGGATCGACATCATCAGAGGTCCTCGACGCGCGCGAAATGCGTGACAAAAATGCCAACGGGATTTGTTGCGATTTCCTCTTCCTTGGTCGGAGGCTGGATCGAATAGTGCACAGTGAGCCGATATTGCTTGGTCACCAGCACACCGTCTCCGCTGTTCGAAACGGTATTCAGGAAGATGAAGCCGATGTTGTTCTCACCAGGATCCACGCTCTTGACATGCACCACCCGGGTGTACTGCGGATTCCTAGCCAACTTGCCCCACACGTCGTCGTCGGTCACAAGTTTGTTGAGTTCGGCCAGACATGTCCCGCGACAAAGTGCCAGTGCCGCCTTGAGACCTTTGGTCGTGGTGAACTGGTCAATGGTCAGGACTTGCTCTGCCCACGAGCGTAGAAAGTACGACCGCATATTGCGGTCCGGAGTGAAGTTCGATGCAGCCACCGCGCCCCCACTGGCAACGCTTCCATCACTTTGTTCGCGCACAATGTACGGAACAATCGTCTTGAGAGGCATGAGCCTGTAGTGGTTCAGGGACACGAGGACCATGCCTATACCCATCACCATGGCGACGATGAACCAACGGGCCGAATTTGCTTGACTGGACCCAATGATTTCGAAGAACTCGCGCTTGGCGCGGTCGTAGGCAGTGATTGGCCCTGCATTGCCAGCCATCAACACATTGACGTCTTTTTCCTTCTTCCTGAACAGCATGCTCCGGCTCCGATATTTCTCAGCAGGAAGTAAAACACAGCACTGATCCACTCAACCATCGCGAAAGAATGCCTATGAGGGCCACCTTTCGCACACGGGGCCGACGCGGAGCAATTGCCAAGGGGACAACATCCGGAAGGGACAGAGGCAAGGAAAAGGGCCGCATGTAAGCGGCCCAAAGAATGCGCGGAGTCACCAGGACTAGCTTCTAACTACCGCCTGACGAGCATCAACCACATCGTCGACGGTAAGATGCCCTTCCTGGCCATCAAGCATTCGGACTGCACACTGATTGACGGCTTCCTGCAAAACGGCGTCGATATTCGCAATCGACTCGCCCTCGAGGAGCTGAACGGTTCGCGCGACAAAGCTGTTTTGCGGACTAATCCCGCGCTTTTGAAGCCAGTCGATCACGAATTTCTCGGTTCCCAAGGCGTCAGGCGCTTCAAAGCGAACTTTCTCTGTAAACCGTCCCCCGCGCATTGCAGCCTCGTCGATATCGTCGACGAAGTTGGTTGCTGCAACAAATACGATGTCGGGGGTCTTACCTGAAGCACCATCCATCGTTGTGAGAATTTTGTTTGTCAGCGCCGCAACGTTCGAAAGCTGTCGATTCCGCAGAATGTCATCCGCCTCATCGAGGAAGACGATCACCGGCCGAATATCCTTGGCCTCTCGAATGAGCTTGTCCCAGGAACCCGGATCGGCAATCAGCGTACTTCCTGTCGTTTGCAGGAAGGCCCAACCTGTTGCTTTCGCCAAAGCTCGTGCAGCCTCAGTTTTGCCCGTGCCAGGGGGGCCCCAGAAGACGATGCCAGTCGGAGCCTTCCCGCCCAGTTCTTCAATTTGCCCAATCTTCGACATTCGCGTTGCAATGGCCTTCAGGCGCTTATTGGAAGCAACCGGAAGGATGAGGTCTTCGATATTCTTTGTGCTCTCTGGAATCTTCCCCGCACGGCCCTGCAACGCCCGCATCGCAGCCATCAGATCGTCAAAGTCAAAGGTGGTCCGGTTGCTCTTGCGCTTCTCTTCACGCAGTTGCTCGCCGACAGATTGAATACGCTTGCTCGAATAGCCAACCCAACGCTTAGCAGCTCGCTCGATCGCCGAGCGTTGGATCTCCGCGTACGGGACAAACCGCTTCAACGAATTCTCCAACAAGGCCAGGCGCGCAGCTTCATCCGGTGCGGGGACTTCAATCTTGTAGTCGAATCGGCCTTCCCGAGCACCTGCGGGGTCGAGCCTATCCAAGTAGTTAGTCGCCGCGACAACCACGACGCGGTGCGCACGGATATCAACCAACAGGGTGAGCAGCGTATTGGTCAGCTTACCTTCCTCGCTGCCGCTTTCGGCCATACCCCGCGCGATCGGCAAGCATGCTCTCGACCTCGTCGAGGAACAGCATGCAGGGCGCGTGAGCTTTGGCCTGTGCGAAAGCCTGCACTACGCTTTCCGTCGTCTGGTTCTTCCACCGGCTGGCCACGTCACCCGTGCGTAGCTTAATCATCGGAAGGTCGAACTCGCCCGCGAGGCACTCCGCAAACTCAGTCTTCCCATTGCCAGGTTCACCGAATAGCAGAATACCGTTGCGGGGATCGCTACCTTCTACCCGTGCTCCGAGGATCTCTTCGGTCGCATGGCGAAGCCGGCCCTTAAGTTCTTCCATGCCAACAAGCGACGAAAGGTCTTTGCGGGGCTTCGTGACTGGAAGTTGAGGCAGCCGGCTCGCACCTTGGTCTTGTGCGGGATTGCTGGCGAGTTCGCGATCGCGGCTTTCGGAAGGCTCCGGAAATCGGATGGCGAGCCATGGATAGAACGCCAAAATAGGAAGAAAACCCGCAAAGCCCCAAAACTCGCTGGTAGGGGCGCCTCCAAATTGGAGCGCAATCCAGCTGAAGGCGAACGCAGTGATCGCTGCATAACCGGCGGACCGAACGCGTATGGCCGCGAGACCAAACATGACGACCACGACCGAAGCGATTCGCCCATATAGCGCCACGTCTCTTGCTGACTGGCTCGAGGTGAACAGTTGGTAGGTTTCCCAACCCCAGGCGACAGTTGTCAACACCGTCAGGACACCGCCGGCGATAACCAGGAGGCCAAGAAGAGTGTCGAAGGGGTTCGACCGCGAGTAGTGATTCATTTTCCACTCTCCCGGTGGCCGCCGACTTGATGGCGCACCGCCTGAGTTCGAACTTGGCCTTCGCCGGAAGGCGGAACCAAGTTAAAGGCGGTGTTGTAGTACAAGCCATAGCCGGCAAGTACAAGAAACAGTATGGTTCGGTAGAGCATCGTCATGATCCGGATCTCCTTATTCGCCAATTTACGCGAGTGGAATCCGGAAACAAGCCCTCTCGACAAGCCTGGGGCTACACCACCAGATGGTAGAGGAACGGTGCTGCCTCCAAGCATGTCCACAAGAGGAGCCCTGCCACTCCCGCAAACAGAACCACTGGCTGTTGCACCAAGAGCCTGGCCAGCGTTACCCCCATGGCCCCAGAAATGGAAGCGCGGACCATTGCATGGAGCTCGACTTCACGTGCTTCCCACTCCGCCTCAGTATCAGGGCCACTTCGAAGTAGTTTAAGCGCGCCCGCGAACGCTTCCCCGAAGCTCGCACGTCTTTGCTTCTGGGAGGGTTCCTTCAATTTTGTGCCCATTTCGAGTTCCTATTATTGAACGGTGGTGCAACGCAGCCACCATCCAGTCCTATCACGACTTCGACTTATCGCCGCCGTTGCGCGCTTGAGCCATCGTCGCACGCACACCTCCACCCGACGAGCCGGTTCCGCCACTCGTGGAGCCAGAGCTGGTAGCTGACCTCGAGACTCCCCCTCCTGGTCGAACGCGGTTGTAGCCTGCTGCCACTCCACGTCGCGCTGCATTCCCCACGGCGGCACCAGCATTCCTAGCGCCCCGACCGGCAAGCGCAGCCGCCTTCCCACCTGCATAGCCCATACCCTTGTGAGGACCATAGTTCTTCAGATTCGAGAGCGAGCTGAATCCGAAACCGACACGCGAGCCTCCTTGCAGAAGGCCCATCGCAATCCCATTAATCTCAGCCATCAGATACGAGATGATGAAGGCCAGAACAACGAGAACGACGTACAAGATCACGTTCGTTGCGGTTGATCCAGCAGCAATCGACGTCATCGTAGTCACGAGAATATTTGTGATTTTGATCATGATGGCGCCAACGACTTGCATCATCCCGGCGCCGATCATGAACTTCAACCATCCATCGAAAAGGAAGGTTGTGTACGGCATGATCAGCCACGGAACCATGACCGGCGCAACGGCCATACCAATGAATAGTTTCGCCTGGGAGAGGATGTAATTGGCTGCCCAAATCGCCGATGCACCTGCGATGACCACCGTTGTAATCACCTTCAAAATGACGATCGCCAGGGCCGCGAGCATCGAGCCCAAGTCAAAGTCACCGATCGTGTGGAACAACGATGAGAACCAACCACCACTCCCGTTTGCCGTAGAGCTAGACGAGGAAGCCCCCCCATCTGTCCACAAACTTGAGATTGCAGTAAAGAATCCTTAAACCCCGCCGCCAAGTTCGCGCCGTCACTATTGAACTGACTGGCGATGGTCGAGAACGTCCGAACCAACGCATTCTGCGAACTCGAATTCAGGCACATCATGACGATCCCGAGCATGAGGGTATGCATGATGATGGCAGCGAAAACTTCCCCGAGTGTCTCGCCTTTCAGCATCCCCATCACGCCTGTCCAAACGAACATGACGCTGAACAGGGCCCACTCCAATTCCTTGCCATTGGCGGACAGCGTTCCGCTCATGCTGCTGAACGCGGATTGCAGACTACTCTCAAGACTGTTGAGCTGGCTAGTGACCTGGTTGATGAAGCCTGCGTCTGCCGCACCGATGGACACCGACTGACTACCGCCCGACTGAGCGAAGGCGCTCGTCGAGTCTCCCAATAGCACAAAGAGAATCGCCGCCCAAACAACAGCAGCGACTACGTTCGACTTAAGGATTTGCATCAGCGCTCCAACCGCGTTCCATAAGACATCTGCGACCTCACCAACCCAACAACCGGGTAGCTGATTGATTGAACAGCAACAGCGAGCCGATTTCGAAGCTCGCCACATTGCGGCAAAATCAGTGGGGCCACACCCCACCAGCCACCACCAGTTGTTTTGAGGCCATTCACCAGGTTCGACATGTTTGCGTTGTCTGTGCTGATTGTCTTGTCGACCGTCTGCAAGGCATCGCCGTTTCGTTGCTTTGCGATCTGCTTGTTGAGATCCTCTTGCGCTTTGTCGGCGCCATTCATCGCCTGAAGCTGCTGCAGCATCTGGGCGCCCTGCATGACCATCCGGTTCATTTGGGTGTTCATCAACTGCATCGATTCATGCGTACCCGCAGTTGCCGGGATCATGGACTGCCACTGCTTGGCCATCTCGTAGTCTTGTTGAATCGACTGAAGCGTGTTGGCCTCGTTCTGAGCCCGAGTTTTTGCCGCAGCCACGCCGTTTTGGACGTCCGTCTTGAGCTTGTCCATGTACTGATCCCAGGTCATGTTGCTCAATTGAGCCGCGGAGAACTGGGTGCTAATCTGATTGGAGATGCCGTTGAGGTTGCCGTACAGGCTTTGCAGGGAGTTGATATACCCGTTGACGTTCGAAAGATTGACGTTCCGGATCTGCTTGATCGTATTGATCGCATTCGCGGGCATCGCTGCGAGCTGCCTCACCTCCATTTCATACTGGCGGATCTGCGTAGCGTAGGACTGCACTTGCTGGATGACAGACTGCACAGTCTGTGCAGCGGTCATCGCGTTCTGAACGTAGTTCGTCGGATCCCCAAAACGATGTATTGCGCAGAAGCTGTTGCCGATGAGATCAGCATGAACAGTGCGACGGCAAATTTTTCATGATTGTTTCCCTTGCAAAATTTTTTCGATCAGCGGAGACCATCCACCAACGACTTGGTGTTCTGGCCGTCTTGATGAATTGCATTGTAAAAAACGCTCCTTGATTCTGCGTCCTGCTTTCGCTTCGCCAATTCATCCATCTGCGCAGCAGATTTCATCGCGCCGTTCTGGTCGACCAACAATTTCATGACTTGCGCGTTCTGCATAACGAGCCGGTTCATCTGAGCATTGAGGAGCTGCACGTCTTCGTTTGTTCCCAACGTGGCAGGAATCTGTGCTTGCCATTCAGCTGCCATTGCGAAGTCATCCTGAACCGATTTCAAAAGCGCCGCCTCGTTCTGCGCACGGATCTGCGCCGATTTGACGTTCGCTTTTACTGCATCTTGTTGCGACGCTAGATAGTCCTGCCAGCTGCGTCCGGAAAGCTGCGCTTCAGTGAACCGCTTGTTCAGGGCGTCAGAAACGTTGTTCAAATCGCCCATGACATTCTTCAAGCTGCCGATGTAGTTGTAGACAGCCTGCAAGTCGGTCATTGACACTCCGCCCAGTGCAGCCAGCTGTCGGGGATCAAGCGATTTCAACTGCTGTACAGCCATCCGGTACTGCTGGATTTGCGTCGCATACTGTTGAGCCTGCGTGACGACCCGCTGCGCGGTCTGGCCCGCCTTGACAATGTTCTGGGCGAAGTTCGACGGATCAAACACAAGCCCGCCTGTGAACACTGGCATCCCGCCGGCAAAGCACGAACCCGAAACAAGCGTGGCGATCACTACTGCGATTAGCTTATTCACTTTCCGCGGCCTCCCCGATGCGCACCAATTCTTCGATGAACTGCTCTTGCCAATCTGGGACCAACTTGGCTTTGAATTCCTCGTATTTCTTCTTGGCCAGTTGGTCGGAACGCAGGCACGCAAGCATCTCTGGCGGGAACTTGACGTTCACCATCCGAGACATGCCCTCGGGATTGACAAAGTAATACTGCACCTTGCGCTTGGCCGTCCGAATCCGCTCGATCTGCTCGGAGTTGAGCTGGAACTTATCCCGGTACAAGTCAAGGTGCGCCATCACACTCGGATTCGGCAAGAAGATCCGGTTCTGAATGTTGTCGATGATCGTCGTGAAGATATCGCTGTCTGCAATTTCAGCCAAGGATTGCGTTGTCATGCCGACAATTGCATTCTTTTTAGCCAAAGTTCGAAGCCAGTTGTCAAAGCGCTCGCGAAGCTTCTTATTTTTTAGGAGATACCAAACCTCTTCAAGGTAGATCAATGTCGGTTTAATCGCCGCCGTACGATCAAGCGTCAGCATCTCGTCAATGCAGAAGAACGCATAGTCGATAAACACTGGCGCAAGAATCTCGTCCTCTAGCAGACCGCCCATCTCAACATCGGTGAAGTCGGACAGCCGGAAGTCATCTTCGACGCTATCGAAATGAGGATACGTGCCGCCGTCCTCGAGCCACGGCAGCATTTCCTTGTAGAGCTCACTTGACAGCGGGCGCACAAAGTCAGCGAGTTCGGACAACCGCCAGTGCTCAGGAGGCTGGTCCGCCAGCATGTTCAGGGCTTTGTTGAAGGTGAGCTCATCCTCGGTCTTCCACTCATACGACCGCAAGGTAACGATGAGTTGAAGCCACCGCATCAACCAACCACGCTTCGTCAAGTCCTTCACCACGCGCAGCGGGTTCATCCGTGGCGGCTTCCCAGTACTGGGGTTCATGTCGATGTGCTTGGCGCCCTGCAGGCCAGAGGTCACGTAGCATGAATAGTCCTTGTCAAAGATCAAGACATTGCAAGGGTGGTATTTGAAGAACTGCGAAATAAGAAAGTTGAGCAACGTGGTCTTGCCGGACCGTGATGGACCGACGACGAAGAAGTGAGGCAAATCCCCCTGGTGGAAGTTGTAGTTGAACGGAACGTTGTGCTCGGTGGGAAGCAACGCTAGCGCGGGAATTGGCCGTTGTAGCTGAGCCGACAAATGCGTGTTGCGCCTGTCGCCGGTGCGAATTGCCCGGAGCTGGGCGAGATCGGCGAGATTCCCCACGTTCACGAAGCCCCATCGCACGATGTTTGCCCATTGGCCTGGCAGGGTCGCAGTGAAGGCGGACAACGCATACATGCGTTCGCGGACAACTTTCGCGCCGACGAGGGTGCGCATTGCGCTGCCAACAGCCGACAGCGTCTCCTCCATCTCTTTTTCAGTGTCGCCGTACGACAGAATGGTCATGTTGTAGTGACCAAACTGCCGCTCACGCGCCGTCAAGTCCTCGAGTGCCGAAGCAGCGTCATCAGCGAGAGCGAGCTTCCCGGCATCGACCTTGTCCGATTCGGTCTTGGTCATCTGCTCGATCATGAGGCTCATCCACGGCTTCGAGGAAGCCATGAAGTGGTCTTGTGTGTCCTGGATGTACTTCTGCGCTTTTTCCTTTGGCCAAATCTCGAAGCATTGGCTGACGGTGATCTCGCCGTCGATCTGCAGTAGCGGGTCCGTTACACCAGGTCCGATCACGTTTGGCCAATTCTTTACACTCATGGCACCGACGTAGCGGACCACGTCACCTTCGAACTCGAGGTGCTTTTTCTTACGGCGAAGCGTCGAATCCGGGAGATACGTATTGAGGTAGATAGGCGTGTCAGGCATGGCCACACGATGGTGGTCATTCGGCGGGCTAACACGCCGATGCATGAAAGTCAGCAACTCGCTGTTCTGAAGCTTCTTGAATCCGAGGGAACCGACGGTCGTCTCGAACTCTTCGAGGATCTGACGAAAATGGTTTTCATGTGAGTCAAACTGCTCGAATGCGAACGATGCGTTCTTGCGCGCAGAAGTTGCGGCCGTTCCGAGCTTCCACAGGGCAGGCAAAAGCCCAACCTTGTAGCGGTCCATATGGTTTGACAGCTTGTCGAAGAAGCCGGAAGTGCCCCCGAGGTTTCGGTAGATGACGGCGAAGTAATGCCGGTTCTCGTATTGGCGTTGGCCGAATAGGTGCTGCTTCCACGTCAGGTCGAGGTATTTTCCGATCGGCGTGGGGAAATCGGCGTCGGGGTAGTGCTCTGTACGACGGCGGTCCATGATCGACCAGACAAGGATGTGCTCATCAAAGACCTTCAGCGCTCGCTCGAAATTTTCAACGTAGCCGTCAGTCTCGATTGGTAGGCGCCCCTCAGCATCAATACCCGCAACCTCATAGACGACCATCAACGACCCGTCGACGTTGAATACCATGTCAGAGGCATTCAGCCCCATCCAAGGAACCATCTCAGAGAAGCTGCGGACCGATTTGAGGTACGAGCCGAGAATCGCCTTAATGCTCAACATAGGATGTCACGCCCAAAGCCGTGCGGCCGCTTGATTTTTGACTTCCGATCGATCCGGACCCATGGGTCATAGATGTCAGACTGTTTGCTGTACTGCGTGTAGATCTGGTAGATGTTTTCGTCTCGCTTGGTAAGCCAAACGAGGAACAGATGCAGCAGGACGAAGACGGGTAAATACAACCAGATGCGCCATACCCCCAGCATCGCGACAGCGATCGAGATGTGAACGATCGCAAGGCGCCGCTCGACGCCAGCGATCGTTTGAACTCTCATCAGGGAGGGGTGGATTACTGTGGTGCGCGGTTCGTAATCCATAGCGTCCCCCTTTTCTTAGCAGCCACTGCCTGCAGCACCACCCGAGGTTTGGATCGCACCCAACCAAGTAGCTGCTTGCAAAGCGATGGAGATGCCAACGATGACCGCCAAGCCGCGGCCGATCCAACCGCTGACCTCCCCCGCGGCCCAAAGCAACCCCAGGATCACCACAACAATCCCCGAGATTGCGTAACCGACAGGGCCGGTCATGAGGTGGAAGAAATCACACAAGATCCCCGTGATCGGGAGCGTCATCACGGCGAGCGCCGGCGTGGAGGAAATCCCTACAGCCGACAGGAGCGCGAACGCTGCCCATTTACGCTGCTTCTGCGAGATCGTGTTGAATACCGACAAGTGGGACATCAAAAGTTTCATATCGATTGCTCCTATAGATCAGTTTGGTTTCGTACTCTTTCGTCTGGCGGTTAAAGCCATCGACACTCACTACTTCAGCGACAATCCGGTCGTCGCCAACCAGAGTCATGAAGACCATCACCTGGAAGGCAGAAGCGATACGCACTTGAATGCCCTCACGGCTATCAGGCGCGTCACTCGCTTGCGCAACCATGTCCTCGAATCGGGTCAACCCTTCCCTGCCGTTATTAGCGTGCAGGGTCACAAGTGGGCCAGGGTGGCCTGTGTTGGCGGACTGCAGCAAATCGTTTGCTTCCGCACCACGCGCCTCGCCGAGGACGATGCGGTTCGGGTTCTGGCGCAGCACACTCTCGAGCAGCCGCTTTGCAGTAATCTTCCGCTGCAGATCGATCTGCAGACGTACGCTGTTCGGAGCTTTGAGTACAAGCTCCGGGACCTGCTCGATGGTGATAATCCGATCCCCCTCGGGGAAGCAGCCAAGCAGCGTATTGGCGAACGTTGTTTTCCCCGAACCAGTACTTCCCACAACCGCCACACCGAGTCGCTTGCGAACAACATCCACGAGGAAATCAGCGATCTCCTTGGGAAGGGCTCCTTGCTTAATCCAGTCATCCATTGACATGACGACCATGTTGTTTCGTCGGAAACAAATGGTCGGGCCGTCGACCGCCACAGGCGGCAACGTAGCCTCAACGCGGAAACCTGGAAGCTTCGTGCTGACGATTGCATCAGCGGACTCTTGGCTAACGGTGAAACCGGAATTGGACGCCAGCAGCGTGATGGCGGCTTCAATTTGGCTTGCACTGATCTTGGCGCCGGTGCTGAACTGTCGGCCACCCTGCTGGACCCACACGTCGTCCGGCCGGTTGATCATGATGTCCGTTACCGATTGATCATCAAACCACTCTTGCAGAGTTGTCAGACAGTTCCGGACCTTCGCCAAGACACTCTGTTCACGCCTGCTCTTCGCGTCCCCAATTGGATCGCTCATCACATCCCCCGTCTGCAACAATCTTTGCCAGCTTCGAATCTACTAGTACTTCTCAGGGAGAAATAGCGAGAAACGCAGCCTAAGAGGGGGATGTTTCCGGGGCTAACAGGTTACGAACCGAAGATCCTTTGCGAGTTGGCGAGCATGACTGCGACAGGTAGCGCCATCACAAGCGCCCAAAGGGGCATGAACAACGGGGTCACTGGCAGCGGGGCGACCAGGTACATGACCGGGAAGAAGATGATCCAGAGCAAAGCGTGCGCTGCGAGCGAAAATGCGCTCGGATTCTGATACGCGAATCCCGCCAGCTTCTTTGCACGCGTCATGTAGCCATCAACTACGCAGGCCACGAGAAACGGAGCGACGTAAGCCAACCAATGCGCGATGATGAACACACGAATCATCATCCCGTAGAGATTGATCACCATGGAGCCGAAGTAAGAATTGGTGAGCGCGGAAAAGTGCTTCAAAGCACCGCTCATCGCATGTGCCTTTCGCAGATCATCTTCTGACAGATGTGTCTTGTTTAGATCTGCGATGAACCCGGTATCCACGAAGGCAGCCTTGTACACAGCTTTCGCCCGACCAACAATGTGCTCCGTCATGTCGTCGCCGAAGACTGAACGCGTCATTTCAACTTCGCGGGCTACCCGGTCCAATCCCGACTGCACCGACACCAGGGCCGGCACTGACAAAAGGACGACCAGGGTTAGCAGGATCCAGAACTTGAGATGCAGTCCCCATTTCATCGCGCGCCTCCAGATCTTGCCTGCTCTAACGTTCCGCCTGGCAACTCACTTACCCGACCAATATCCTTGGCCGTCATGATCCGGCTACAAAGCAAATATCGATTTCCCAGTCGGGCTTCAGGCTCCGGAGGTGGGATGCGGACAAATCTGATTGTCTCGAGACCAAGGCGGCGGGCCCATGAACCGATGGGTTCTTCAAACGGTGGCCAGGTACGCTTCCGGCCTGATGCGTCAAAGCCGACAGCGATGTATTCCATGGCGACGTCGGCCGAGAGAGCAAGCGACTCTAGGAATGCAACCATTGAATCGGTGCTTCTTCGGGACGTCTCGTAGACTTCAAGAAACCGTTGGATTGCGGTCCGTATTGCCTCAACGACCAATGATTCCCCGTCGGCACCTGGATAGCTTTCAGACAGAATCTCACAGAACTTCATGGCGGATTGCTGCAAGGTCGGCCATTGGTGGAAGATCGGCCGCGCCGACGCTTTCGTTTCAGTGGAACGGAGGACGTTCGCCAGAATCACGTCGCCTTGCCGGCTGATGCTTGATACGTTGACCTCTCGCGCGCCTCGCGTGCGCTTGCGAAACTCGGTTCCAGCGAGGTCGATTACCTGCGATTCCATAGGTTGCTTCTTGCGTGATTTATGGGGGTGGACATTCACTCGTTACAGAACGAGCTTTGGAATGCGCCCCTTGATGACAGTGCCTCGGTTCCAAACCGCCATGTAGTGCAGGTCAGGCAGCTTGCTCATGAGCGTGATCGGGAAAAGCTCAGTGGCCTCCTCCGAGACTGTTTCGCTCACCGAACCACCGAATTCGATGCCGTGGTCCTCTGTCTTCGAATTTCTGCCATGGCTTCTCGAAACTTTCTTGATGAACGTTTCACCAATTTTCTCGGCGATGATTTCCTGTGTGTCAGCGTCTTGCGTTGCACCCGCGATCAGATTGTTGAAGTTCCCGATCATCCGCTTCGCTTTCACTTCTGAGCCTAGCTTGTCCGCAAGGTCGGCAAAGGTCTGGCCGCAAGCAATGATGTCAAGGCCTGCGCCGCGGCCCTTGTTGAGTTCCTGAATCACAGGCTCACACATTACGTCGCCCCACTCGTCGATCAAGACCACGATGCGAGACTTGTCTTTGACATTCTTGTCGTAGTTATAGCGCTCACCCGCAACGGCCTGCAGATCAGACAAGAGTGCTGCTGCGATGGCCGATCCAACTTCCGGATCGCTCAGTGAATCAAGGCCCGCATAGAAGATGTACCCACCTTCGACGATCTTCTTGGTGTCGAAGATCGGCCGCGGATCGTCGATGTCGTCGTAGTCAGGGCTAAGAAGCCCCTCCAGCTCGCCGGCGGTAAGTTTGGTAAGGAGTGGCAGCAGCAGAACCATCATCTTCGCGAACCACTCGCGATTTGACCGAACGGTGCTAATCAGCCCCTTGATCTGCCGAGGTTGCTCTCGTTCAGGTACTGCAGTCTCAAAGAACTCCACATAGGCGCGCAACTCAGGGGAAGCGCCTTCCATATCGCTGCTCTTTCCCTTCTCTGGCTTGTTGTACTTAGAAACAAGCGGAGCTACCTGGCTCTCCCAGAGAGAGACATTGAGGGTGAAAAATTTCCTCAGAGCTTTTTCCAGAAGCTTCTGCGCGCCATTAAGGTTTTGAATCGCGTCGAGCAAGGACGACCAGGACGGACGTGTGCCGGTATAGATTTGCGCCTGAGCCACATGGTTGACCTGCATCCACACGAACGACCGAAATGACTCGTCACCATCAGAAGGAATCAAAGACGAAATGCGGGAAGCAACCTGTGTCTCGCGGTCCCAGTTCTTCAGCGTATCGATACGCACCGACTCCGAGGGGAATGCGGGGTGGAAGGTAAGGACCTTCTCGGGCCGCCCCGATAGCGTCCCTGCGTTCTTCGCGATTTCCTTAAGGTCATGGTCCCCTTTGGGGTCCAGGATGACGATCGTGTAGCCGCGTAACGCAAGCTGATACACCAGCAGGCTGTACAACGTTGTCTTGATAGCGCCGGTGGTTGCCAAGACGGCGGTATGTCCTTGCATCGCTGACAGCGGCATCAACATGTCGCTTTCTTCCGCAAGCCCATGAATCCACTGAAGACCCTTCGCGTTCTTCGGATCCAGCTGCGAGCCCTTAAGGCCTCGTACTTTCAAGAACCATTTCGGTGGATAGACGGCGGCCAGATCACGCTTCATGATCTCCGTTGCCTGCTGAGTATGGCTTGGCTCCCACCGAAAGCCCCAGCCGAGCCACAGGTTGTCACCGAACTTCGGAATGTTGATCCGAACAACGTCTGCCTTCAGGAACGTGAACGGCTTTCCCGCCAAATTTGCCTTGAAATCCCAAATTCTTTTCGCCTGACTTCCGCGCCAAAGCAGCATACCGGCGGAGCCAGCGCCCATCCAAAGAAAGGCTGACGTGCTGATATCCGAAGTAAGTGCGATGCCCGTCATTGAGACCAGCGACACGCCCCAGGCGGCCGCCGAGCGGGCTTCATACGTCGGGCGGAAGAGGTTCTGGAAATCGATGATCATGCACTTACCCCAAGATGCTGAGCCGCATGGGCCGCAAGGACCAAACAAGCTGTGTCTTTATCGGAGCCAGGAAGGCGCCGCTGATGTTGCTTTTTCGCAGGATTCTTGGGATCTACGTAAAGCAAGTTGAGACGATCCAATTCATCAATCACCGCGGGCAAAGGCGCCCCCAAAGTTCCGGCGTACTTGAAGCTGACACAAAGCCCATCGCGGTCCAACAGAAAGAATGCCTGGTAATCACCAGACCGGTAGTCTGAGATCAGTTTCCCCAGCGTCTCCGCGAGGAACGGTTTGAACTTGGCACGGAATTGTTCAGGTACAAACTGCGCGTATGAGAAATCCGTTTGATCTCCGGGATTTGCGGTCTGTGAGGAAGCTGATGATTGGCGAGGACTTTGCGGAGCAATCGTTGCGCCCGTTTCTGAAATCCTGCGCTCCGGACGGCCATCGTCATCCTTAACGTTCTTCGCACGCACATCCGATTCTTGGGCCTTCTCCACCGTCGCGGATGATTTTGAGTTGGATTTGCTGCGGCGGCGCTCACTCACCTGCTCAGAGACTTCCGGTACCTGAGCGCCTCCAATCGCTGCACGCTCGACCGTTGCTTCTTCAGCACTTCTGCTGTCCAACTCGGTAGGTTCTAGCGTCCGCATCGCGGACCTCGCCTGCGCCTGTTGGTTCATTAGGGCATGCAGCTTCTCTGGCGCGACACCGCCTGAGCTCGTAGACTCAGCTTGCACAGCCGGTGCCGATATGGCTTCGTTCTCTGTGCGGCCGGCTGCCTGCTGCGCCGAGCCGGTGCCAGCTTTGGGAGCGGCTGTAATTGCAGCTTCGGGCGACGCAGGGGAGGAACCTGGAGTTGCTTCTGCGGCGGGAGCCAAAGACTGTGCCGCAGCCTGCTGGGCGATGTGCGGAACTCCTCCGGATCCATTACCGATTGGATGCGGCAGAGGGGCTACCTCAATGTCACCAAGGACAGTTAGAGGGTTCGCCAACTTCGTGGCCTGATATTCCTTGCCATTAGGAAGTGTTACCTTCCAGTACGGATCACGTTCGCCCTTACCGACAAATACCTTCGCGTTCAGCAGTGCTTCGGCAAGAGTGTTGGCCTCGGTAGGTACCCCTCGTATGCCCTTCTCTTCGATCGCCTTCGACAGCTCATCCGCAGCTTTTTTCCAGATTACGTACAGGCCGTCGGCGCCATACCACACGCGGCCGCCCTCCTCGTTAATCTTCCACTTGCTCTCACGAATCAAAGTTCGCATCGCCTCGAGCAGGTGAGGCTCCAAATGGTTACCGACCGTGAGGGTGCCGTAGTATTCCGGCCGCACAGCTTTATCGCGATCCAGAACTCGCTTTCGAATACGCGTAACGAGTTCGGCCACCGCGTTTTCGTTGTCGCGTGCGACACCTGTCGCGACGGAGAACACGATCGGCGCAAGCGTCGGGGAGCCAGCCTCCAAGTACTGAAGGCATTTGTCGGGGACGATCTTGCTTATCATCGCGGACACCTCGGCTTTTACCCCGGCCCACTCGGCCTTTGGCTCCGGCTGCCACGAGATGTAGTACTTCTCGAACCCGTGCTCGGTACACCACTTATGCAGTGGCGAAAGATACTTTGGCCATTGCACTCCTCCCGGGCCACTCACAATGAGCGAGGCCAGCGGACGATGCAACTCGCAGCAGAGTCCAGCGAGGAAAGCCGCATATCGCCATCGAGGTTCGAGGTTGTGTCGGCGTTCGACGCCTTCGGTCGGCGTGAAGATCACGCCTTCAGACGCCTGCAGGCTGTAGAACCCCATTTCGAGCGACAAGCGAAAAAGGCCGCCCGCGCCAGTGTGGGTCTCTAACTTTGACGCCGGAAGGAGATGAACATAGGCCGCCAAGTTCCTGATGACGGACATGTACATCTCGTTGAACTCATCGTCAGCCCCCCCAGCGACCGTACGGATTCGGCTCATCAACTGGGACTGGCTATCAATCAGATGCTCCACCGCCAACACATCAATCCCCGGATCGATAGGGGGATAAACAGGGACGCGAACGGCTACCGTGTCGACCCGCGCTGCTGGGGTACCGAGCCGCGCTGCGATGACGGGTGAAACCGCAGGGGTAGCGGCGGCCTCTTCTTCAGTTCGACCTAACAGCCGATGGAGGAATCGTTTGAGCATAGGGAAAGTCTATGCTCGGCCTCAATAGCGAGAAAGCGCAAAACGTGCACCATACCGACGGTGTTTCAAGGCATTTGCGCTGCCGGAAAGCCAAACTGAGTTGCGGATGGCAACCCTATATTGGTGTCGATCTACCAGAGGTAATCACAGTGATGGTGCAGCGGACCGCAGGAGCGTCCAGTCGCCGTTTGCACAGTAGACGACATATTCGTCCACAAGCTGCGAAAATCTGCTGCGCGAGGACCTCGTCAGCATCCGCTCCCGAGGGCGCGAAGAAAGCAGATACTTGCGCCTGCGCTTGTTTACACGCTGGCCGCAACGCTTTGACTAGGCGCAGCGCGTGGGCATAAGGCATGCGATGGAACAAATACTGGCGGACGTGCGCAGCCACATCAAGCGCGTCGTTCAGGACCGCGGTGTCACTGAAGACAAAGCTGTGTCCGCCGATGCGAAGCTTCGCCGGCAAGTTGCTCAGACCCATTGCGCGTCCCTCGAAAGCGCCCACAATCTGGTTGAAAACAATCAACGTTGGAGGCACTTTGCCCAGGCCCTTCAATTCACATGCCCCCAAGGTTCGGAGGATGTTTCCCAGACGCGTGCGAGTGTATTTGTCCTTTGGCATTTCCGGTCGAAGATCATCCTCCGGCACACAGTGGCCAATGCCGCCCAACGCCATCAGATTCGCGATCGCCGCCTGATCACCGCGGGAAAATTCATTTGACGAGGCATAGTTGACAAAATATCTGTCCGCGAGCTTCTGAAGTGCCCTTGCAACGCGCGGATGATTGCCACTATCGATCCACAACACTGCACCGCCACCTGCAAGCATCTGCTCCGCCAAGCCCATAATTGCCATAGACCTGCCGGAGCCCGTCTCACCAAGGCTGCGCAGGAACAGTGGACGGCCAGCCGAGATGGGAACGGGTCCCTCGTGCCCCAACACAAGTTCCCGGCATGATCGATGTTCGTCATTGGCGCGTCGGGGCGCCAACCCGCTGGGGCTCAGTCCGACTTGCATTGCAACTCGTAGCCGCCAGTTTTCACGGTGTCTACTTCCTGTAGAAGGACGAGCCCGATTGACAATGCTGGCAGCACCGATCAGCCAGCTTGCTGATATGTCGCAACGACACGCGATTTGTGCCGCTTACGCGAACCACCGAAGTTGCCGTTATTGCAAACGGGGCACATCACCGGTTCGTTGCGCTCATGAACGTGGTTAGAGGAGCAGCATTCGCACTCTGAAAGCCGCAGTTCGCCACTGTCAAATGCCCGAGCGAGCATGAGTGCCCGCTCAAAAGAGAATTCCATGCTCTTTTCCGCGGGCGCGCTCTCCCGAAAGAATGCGTATGCCTCAATCAACGCATCGACATGGTGAGCGCCAAGATTGCAGAGCTTGTTGTAGGAGTGGAGTATGAGACTGCACTCGAATCGACGATTCGGCTTTTGGAAGAAGCTTCCGAAATCCGGTGACGGTGACATGCCCGGCTTGGGCGTTCGACCCGTCAACTGAGTAAAGATTTCTCTGAAGGTGGCGATATGCACCCCCCCATGAGGGGTGAGGAGCGCCTGCATCGTTTTGGGGCGGGCGCCAAATTCACATAGCCGCTTAAGTCTGCGTTCGTGCTCGATGTAGAAGCGAAGCTGGGTATTCTTCATGGTTACCCACGCAACGCGATGACATTCTTGATCGCCGAAGGAGAAGCGGTCGCAATCGCTGCAACCTTGAGGAGATCCTCGAACTGATTGTCGACGAAGATGGCTTGGTTCGCTTCTTTCGTCTTCTCAACAAGAACTTCCAGGGGGGTCTGGAGAAGCATATCCACAGCTTCCTGGCTGAGCTTGTAAACCATCATGGCACGACTTCGATCTAGTCGCACCGCGTTCCAGCGATTCTCCAAAGCCCTTGTATTCTCACGCGCCGCGAGCTCAAGTATTGGACACATCATGTAGACCCCCCAATGTTTGCCGTCAGCCGATTCCCGTGTTTGGATCTACACCCGGGAATTACAACTTCTTGGCAGGAACTAACCCTGAGCGGAATCTACACAAAGGACAGCCCGTTAGCAAGCCGGAGGACACCCCTCGAAAGGGTTGATAGATGTTTCGAGGCAACAGGTCTAAAGTTCCACGAAAACAAGCCGTTACAGCTAGACCGCGTTGACTGCCTCGCGCCAACCGCGTCACCTTGCCCTAGATGAGAGTCACCTTACGCGGCCGGACGAATGTGATTTATTATTCTCATTTTGTTGGCTGCGGACGTGATTTTCCCAGTCGCCAGTGTCGACCTGCGGCATAATACGCCGCTAAAAACTCACTTTCTTTGGGTAAGCCACATGGAACAGAGCGGCATCAACGCCGTCCGTCAGACGTTTGGCCAACGCCTCCACTTGGTTCTGGATGCCAGAGGGTTGCCGACTACTGGATTTGCTCGGAGCAGGTTCATCGCCGAGTTGATCGGTGTCACATCGCCGACCGCATACAAGTATCTGTCCGGCGTGTTCGTGCCAAACTACGACATACTGATAGAACTCGCTCGCCGACTCAATGTCCCACCTGGCTTCTTGATCGGTGGAGAGGGAACGAACAGCTATCTCCTCTACGATTCGCGAGGAAAGAATCCGATTTCAATGACCTTGCCCCAGCGCATTAAGGAGTTTGCGACCATAGGGTGGGCGGGCCTGTTTTTTACTGGCAAGTTGCGCCTGAGGAAGCCTTCTCTCTCGTCCAAGCCGGAGACATTGTCGTATATTCGGCGCAGAACGTGGTCTTTGAGGACGGCCGGCACTACATCGTTCGCTATAACAACTTGATGTACGTCGCCAGGATCAAAGCTCTACCTGAAAGCGCGCAGGGAGCGCCGCGATGGGAGTTCGCTTTTGAAGACAACACGGTGATCGATATAGCTCAAGCCGACATTGGAATCGGGTACACGAGCCATCAACATCACGATAGCCTCTACGTTATCGGAGCGCCCGTGTATCGTTTTCCTGCGGGACATGCTTTCCCGGGTTAAGGTCTGAGTAGGCGGTAATCAGATTGCCGTCCTCCCCAACAATGAACGCCCAGTGACTTTCCGCGTGGAAGAGCTTTCGGCTTCCTCGTTGGTACTCACGCGTTGAGACCATTCCCGCCTTCGCGATTCGCTGCATCTCCTTCCAAGCATCAACTGCACTAACGTTGTTCAACCGAGTTCGGAACTGGTCGAACCCATGTTTGGTCACGCCTATCGTTCCGTGCCCTTTGACGACCAGTAGAACTCGCATAGGCTCCGTCACTACAAGGTGCCTGACACGGGTGCGCGCACCCTCGCCCACCCAAGAGTCGTCCCGGCTCACACTGGTTGGAACATCAAGGAATTTTGTGGTGAGAAGTGCCGCAAATGGGAACAAGTACGACTTCTGACTTTTCCCAGATTTGATGTCCGCAATGAGGGACGACGAAACAGTTAGGGTGAGATTTGCGCCGCTGCGATTATCGCCAAGCAATTGGATGTCTTCCACGAGATAGTGAATTGCGCTCAATTCAGCAACGACGGCCTTCTCTGGTACGTCCGCTTCAACGCTGACAAAAACCATCCCCTGCTTCCGACCTACCTTCCAAACGCATACAAACTTGTCACCGTCCTCCCGCGTATGCACGGTGAGCTGATCCATCGCTGCAGCCATCAAAACTCCTCTATCTACTGCCTAGAGGATACGGAATGTGTTCGGAGTTTCAAGCCACTTTCCTCTTACGACAGTGCAAAAAAAACGCGCCGGGATGTCCCCGGCGCGCTCATCATACACAGACCGTTTCCGGCCTACCATCACGCCCTTTTGGGAAGGGATCGGACAAATTCATCCATGTCCATCCCAGCCTTTCCAGGTGCGTATTTGATTGCACGCTTGCCCATCGCTTTCACGCGCTGCGCAAGCTTTTCGCCTGCCACCAAACCGCGACGCTGGCCCCTTTCATCGGGTAGGTCGTTGTCCTGGTAGATGCGAACGAGGTCGACCTCATCGGGGATGAAGATCTGCTCCATACCGCCAGCGTCGACTGCCGACCAGCAGCTTTCGCCGCGATAGCGAATGACTGCAAGTGACGTCTCAATGCCTTCAGCAACGCTCATTTCTCGTCCGACCAGCGGAAGGAGGCGAATCGCGCCCCCCTTAACACCGATGGAGAGTTCCTTTTTGCGAGCACTTGGAACCGGTGCCTTCTCCCCATCCTCGGTAAGGAAGGTTCGATGGATGTTGCAGCAGACGCCATCCGGCCCCTGAATCGCTGCCACCATTCCCGGGAAGGTGCCGACTTGGACCCACTTGTCCTGGATCTCGTCTTTCTCCCAGTACTCCAAAGCAGGATGAAAACGCAGCACACGGGGAACGTCAGCTTCCTCCAAGCCTGGTAGCCGGCGCTCCAGGTGTTTCCAAACCGGGTCGCCTTTGGTCACCCTAACAGCAGCTTCCCAAAGTTTCTTGTGTCGCGCCTTCCTCCGCTCAATTTCAGCAGGAGTAAGTTCGTCACTCGGCTTGAAGACAGGCCGCGGTGCTCGCGGCGAACGACTTAGATCCGGCACACTGCCACCGGACCATTGGATCACCCATTCGATCGCCTCCATGAAGTCCAGGCCGCGTGCGAACTGAAGCAACTTGAGACCATCACCGGGTCCACATCCGCGACAGAAGTAGTTTCCCGTACCGTACTTATCGGTGAACGTGTAACGGTCACGACCACCGCAGAACGGACAGGGAGCCCCCTTCTTACTCAACCAGGCTCTGTCAAGGCCAGCTGCCTCAAGCAAGTCGCGCCAGTTGCCCAGCGCGCGGTCCTTGGCTTCCCTGATCATCGCGTCGCGCGCCGCTTCGCGCGCATTGTCATCTCTAATCATGGTTCCAATCCCCATGCTTACAGCTGTTAAAGAAACCAGGCGCAAACATCGCGCCCGGGCCCACTACGCCGCTTGCTTCAATACAAGACGATTCTTCATCATCTCGAACATTCGCTGCGGCAACTCCTCGACCTTGTCAATCCTGATGCTATCGGGAATCTGACTGGAGATATCAAGGCCAATCCCCACTCCCATCACCTCGACACCCCAACGAGCGCACGAAGCCACCACCTCGGCAACGGCAGACCGGCTATCCGGCTCCCCATCGGTGATGGGAAGAAGGATTCGCCGAGTCGCTTTAGTCGAAAGCAGCGAGTACTGGCCAAACAACATCGCGTCGGCTAGGGGGGTGTTTGCCCCGTCCGCCCGTACTGCCGCGATCCGGCTTGCACGCCTGCTCACCGACTCACCGAACCCGTTCAAGACGAGCACGTTGCGATCGCAGTTGATTTCACCCGCCGGGAAGGCTGCAGTTGCAATCTGCACGCCATCAATCTGACCGAGCGCTAGGCCCAATGCAGTGCAGGCGTCAATTGCCAATGCGATACGCTGTTCATCCTGCATGCTGCCCGAACGATCCAGCAGCAATTGGATAGCGACGTCGACGTTTGTCCGTCGTGTTTCCCGCTCGAAGATGTTCAAGTCCCCCATAGGCAACCTGAGCGCTCCGAGATTGGAAAGACGTTCACCTGCATACCCTTCCCAACACTGGCTCAACGTCTGTGATTCCAATGCCGTCGTCAACTTCCGACGCAGTGCGATCGTTTCGCGCTTCACGCGCTGAACGATTTCACCGTTGTCTTCAATTTCCGACAAGAACGGCACGGCTTCGGACAGTACTGGCGGGTCCTCCGCGGTGGACGCAATGCTGGTCAGCATCGCTTGCAGTGCTTCACCTAAGTCCTCGCTTGGGTTGTACCCCGCTCCAAGAGCTGCTTGAACGGCAGTGCTTGTGACGGGATCCGCCAAGCAAAATGACGGCTCCGCTTGCCCACCGACATCGGCTTCAGTTGCGACGCCTGCCGCTGGTTCCGGAAGGCGGCCAGTTGCATCGGTACCATTGGCTGTCGCGTCTTGACCGACTGGTCCGCCCGCCTCCGATTCGCATTGAACCGGATCGCTGCTATCGGGTGAAGAAGAGTTACCTTCAGCATCTGCCTCCGCTTGGTCGGCAGCCGATGAATCAGTGGCGTTGCCGGCGGTGTCCTGCTCGCCGTTGACATCACATTCACCACCGATCTCACCAGCGCCAGGCGTTCCAGTCTCACTGCTCTCTGGCCCAGATTCAGCCTGTTGCGGTTGCCCACCTTCGGCTGAATCTTGTTGGCCAGTAGGGGTAGCGGTTGACGACTCACTGCTGTCGCCATCGTCCGCGTCCGAGCCATGGGATTCTGCTGGTGTCGCGTCAGACTCATCACCTTGCGGATCATCGCCGGACTTCTGGCCGGAAACGCTCGAGGCTACTGCAGACTCGTCCTCGATATCGCTTTCAGCAGGCTGGGAAGATGGATCTGCATCCTCGTCCACAAACTGTTGGAGAAGCGCGGCAGCCTCCAGGGCGATGTGCGCGGCTTCCACTGACGAGCACGAAGTCTTTAGCTTCCCTACGATCGCGAGGTAAGAGTCGGCAAAGGCACTGCCGAACCCGTTGCGCAACCACTCAACAGCAGTTGCCTCGCTTTCCTTGTAGAACTCTCGCTTCAGCACTCGCCACTGCAGTATTTGCAGCGTGCCGATTACGAGTGCCCCGGACAGAGAATCCACGTTTGAAATATCTGCCAGGCGGCCTTGCTCTTGAAGCAGCTTTCGCATCGCCATAAAGACCCGATGCGCGCCCGGATACCGACGTTCCACTCGCCCCTCAATGCGCACGTCTTCCAGTGCATTGAAGAGTCGGAATACGAACGGCGGCAGATTCAAGGCTTGAACCCCTTCGAAGTCGGTTTCGACGACATGTCCAGCGCCTTCGTGGAGGATGAATCCAAGACCCAAGATGCGCGCTGTTTCGACTTCAATCGGCAAATTCGGCAGGGTAATCTCTCTGCCGTTGGTGCAAGCCTGGCCGCCAAACCGCACGACAAGGCCACACTTCTGTGCCAACAGCCTTGCTGCGATTGGCAGAGCCCCTTTCAAGGTATTGATGTTCATGCGATTCCTCAGAATGAGAATCGCCCCCGAAGGGGCGAAAATATGCCCCTACGGGATCAAATACCGAGACTGATGACAGTGCCCGGCTGGGTCGGCAACGGCAGCGGCAGCGGCAGGGACGGAAGCTGGCGCGCAGAGCGCACAGGCGTGACTGCAGAACCACCGACGGCGACCGAGTGCTGAACGGGTGCCTGAGGTACCTGTACAGGCGCGAGTTCGGTTTCGTCATCGACCGCACTTTCGTTCGCGCCGACAGCAAAGCCGAACGTCGCGGCAACATCACCGGAGTCCAGACATTGCTGGCCGAACGCACGCATCCGATCCGGACGCTTCAAGATGCCTGTGAGGCCCCAAAGAGTGGTCAGATGAATCCCCTCGATCTTCCCCTTCGACGGCAGCAAGTTGATGCTGTAGTCAATGGTCTCGATGATGGGACGCACGCACGGGTCAAGGAACGCGAGGCCCTCCATCTTCTCGCGAATAGCCTCCAGTGCGTTCTTGCAGCGCTGGGAGACATACTCGCGAGCATGGCGACCTTTGTTAGCATCACCAAAGCAAAGGGTGCGTTCCTCGAAAGCTGCGGCCTCTTGGGCAATTTCCCGAAAGAGAGTGCCCGCAAGACCCTGCTCCGCCTGCTTCAGACCTCGTGACAACTGCTCGGCTGCTTCCTCCGAGTCGTCGACCGAACGGACCTTGCAGGCCTGCCACTTGAAGCCCAACGCACTCTCAACGTACGCCTTCCCAGGCGCCTCGTCTTTGATGATGTGGGCCCACTCCTTGTTGTTCGGAGCGTTTTGCCATTCCTGGATGAAGCGGTCGTAGTTTGCAACGAGGTGGGCGCGAGCCTGCTCGTATTCCACTGCGATGGCTTCGAGCTCGTCGGCGACAAGTTTGGCCTTGTTGTACGGAATAGCATAGCCGCCAAGAAAGCGAACGCCGCGGCTCTCGCAAGCCTTCTGCGCACGCTTCTTGAGCTTATCGAACGGTTTCAGGTGCTCGCTGTCGATGACCTTTTTGCTTCCGAGCGACGCGAGGTCGCTGTTCGGCAGCTCATCGATCTCACCGATATCAGTCGTACGCAGCTTGCGCCGGCCCGACCAGATATGGATTTCGAGACTGAAACAAAGGACCCGCTCAATGGTCCGGATTTCGTTGTGATTCGACATGGAGATCTCCTTACTGCAAAAACCCGAAGACACCATGCCCCCTACCGGGCATGGAATCCCCGGCTGGGTTAACAAACGAATGGCTGACTTGGTTAGGTGTGTCAGCTACCCTCTCTGCGCACTGCGCAAAAAACATCTCTGGAAACGGCTCGCTTTCCGGAGATGTCTTTGAACATATGGGCCGGCCAAGGCCCTTCAGCACGGAAACCCGCGCCTAACTACCGCACTGTGATTCCCCAGAGGTCAGCGCGATTGCGAAGAGCTGTCAGATTCACCGACTGCTCCAAGCTCCAGCTGTCCGGGATCAGCACCTCTGCGAGATACTTGGTCCCAAAGCCCTCAGAGATCACTTGGTGCCAAGCAATTTGTTGGCCGACCCCCTCAGCAGTTCTCACTGCTTCAACTGCCCAATCGGAAGTTACTCCGACAGACATCGCAAACGCCGGCCGATCCGCCATAAGCGCCCAGCCAAAGATCTGCGCATTCCTGAGCCCATACGTACGGATACGCTCCACCAATGCAGGCGGCAACTGATCCGCGACGGGTCCGGCGTGGAACTCAACACTGTCAAACCATGGCGACGCACCAAACTCCTCTGCGAGATCGCAGGAAGCTTGATAAGCCTCGTCACGGACGATCCTGGTTACCTGTGCAAGCGCCGCTCTGGCTTTATCCGCGTTCCCTGCAACTCCAAGCTGCTGAAGTGCGAACGCGACGCCCGAGATCCCGATTCCGATCCGCCGGCCAAATCCAGGTTGCCCCAGACATCCCAGCGTCTCCTTGACGTCGTGCATCGAGTCAAGCTCGCGAACCGCCAGTCGGATTTGCTCCTCGAGCCGCTTGCTGTCGAACCAGTCGTATTCGCGTGGAGTATCAGCAAGATAGTCGCAGAGGTTGATCACCGATCCTGCCACCATCTCGCTTGCGTCGACAAACTCGGAACTCGTACCGAACACGCCGCCGCAACCATCCCGAACCACTGAACCCGCACCAAAAATCATCCCGCTGATTTCCGTTCCCAGCAATTCAAGAACGGATTGCGGATGAGCGAGTAACTCGCAATCGGCGCGCTGGCTTGCACCAACACGCATGTACTTTTCCACATTCCCGAGACGAGCAGCATCTGTGAGATCGCCTTCGTTGATCACGATCATCGGAGGGACCCCGTCAACTGCGTTGCCTCGTGCCGACGCTGCGTACAGCCTTTCGATTGCTTGCAAGGTCGCAGCCCTGTTGGGCTCATGGGGATTAGATTCATCGATGGGTTGCGTCGAAATCGCCAGATCGACGAGAAGCGGCATACCCACCCGCCCGGCAACAGCTACTTCGGCCAGGACGTCGTATGTTGAACGGCTGCTTGAAAGCGCCAAACTGACTGCCAGCACGCGGCTAGAGTCAGTCGTAGTGGTGAACTCGGAGACGAGAACACCACGGTCACTCACAGGATCGGCAAGCCAACTGGTGCCTTGGTCGGTGCCAATGCTTGCACCAAACACACCTGACTGCGCAATGAGCTGACGCTCAAAAACCTGGGGTTGGACGTTCATTTCTATCTCCATGCGAATTTGAACCCCAGAATCGAGGCCCCCCAGAGCGTTCTGGATCGCTCTGGGGGGCCCCGAAACTGAATAAATTCGCAGGGAGAAGCACTACCAGCCCATTGCTGGACTTGGTGAAGACATGAGGGAAAAGCTCCCTAAGGCTTGGCTAGTCACATTCGAAGAATGCAAGACGGGCATACCAAGCAGCCCTTCCGTGCCGTGGCACAAGAAAACGTCAGAAGCATTCCAGTGGGGCATGCTTATGACGTCTCGGAAGAACAGAATGCCGCGGGCGCGGCTAAGGCTAGTGTAGACCCCCAGCTAGGTTCCAGTGATTATAGTACGGGTGATTCCTAACGGGAACGGTCAATTTAGTTGTTGTTGCGTGGACGAGGCCCCGCGCTTACGCGCGGGGGCTGCCCACGGCCACCTAACAGATAGGTAACCACTTTTACAGGAGCTTCCTGATACGAAGCAAGCAACACCGCTTCGTCGTGTCTCCATACCGGAGTCGCCTTCCGAGGCGGAGACTGACACATCGCACAAGATTGCAAACACCTAACGAACGTGCCGATTAGGCCACAAAATCTCAACTTATGTGTCCGTGAGCGGCGACGTTCAGTGACACATAACTTGAGATTCCGCCCTCAAGAAAAACAAGGGCTTAGAAAATCTCAGACAACTCGTGGGGCTGATCATGACAGAAGCTCTGAGATTCCTCGACGCCTGTGACACATGGAGTGAGATTCTGCACAGATGCCGCATCCACAGGGAGTCTCATCTCTTCTGTCACGAGCTCTCACCCGACACGACTCACGCTGCAGACGTATACATATAGAGCAGCGCTCTTTTTGAAATGGCTGGTGCAGGTTCTACACTCGTATCGAGTCGCCCACAACGGGAGAGATCATCTGCGAAGTTCGGACCACGAAGGTCAAGGCGGCTACCGCACATGAGAACTTGCGATGCAGCAGTCAAGGCAGTGGCGGCCTGCGTCGGCGCGGGGCATATCAACGTTACCCCGATCCGCATCTTGAGCAAGCACCACTTCGCTGTGCTTAGGCGCATTAGGGCCCGCTCACTGGAAGCGGTGACCGACCACGGTGAACCGTTCATCATTCTCGGGATGGACCAGATTCTCGCATTGGTCTCCGATCAGAACGCAGGCCAGATCACGGCAAGAATACTCGCCGGACGACTTCCCAACTCGGCATTGCCACCAATATCACGGCACAGATTCGTGCGAACTCGGAGCCGCCCGCTTGCCGCGATTGAACGCTGGAGGAGGTTAGGTCCGCTCACAAATCCACCTTCGAATTCACCGGTGTTTTAGCCGGCGACATGGCGCACTCGAGTAACTAGACTGGGACACGACCGCTAAGCTCGCCGCCGCCCCAAACGCGAAGGTGTTCTTGAATCCTCGCGACTCTATTTTCAACCCGCCAATTGCTGTCTTCAAGAAGGCGAGCGGCGTGGTTCGACAACTGATAGCGATCGAGCAGCAGCCGGACCAGTTCGTTGTGCCCGAAAAAGTTGAGGGCATCCAGCACCCCCTGCATGACAGGGAGCTTCTCCATGAAGTTCATCACGGAGTCGCCATAGTTGGCCTCACCAACCTGGAGCTTTCGTGTGAGATGCCCCGTGATCGCGACCCGTTCTCTGTCAAATTCCTCCCCATACATATTGGAGGTCTTGTAGAAGGTGTACAGCGCCTCAATTTCTCCAATAGCTTCAAGCGAGAGGTTCTTTGACACGCTCGCCCAGGCTTCCGCGCGAGCCTTGGCGTCACCCTCGATGCTGGCAAGCAGATCCTGAGTCTCCGTCTCAGGGGACCGGCTCATGTCGTTCGGATCCTTGGTAAGCCACCCGAACACTTCCTCACGATCATTCAGGCCAAACCAGGCGTCAAAAAACGCAAAAAACTGCTCCGAATCGCAATGGTCGAGAGGAATTGGGGAGGCGATCAGGGTTGCCATCTCTCGGTTGCCCTTCACAAGACACACAGCCCTCGAGAATTCATTGCTGCTGATGGCAAAGAGATTCCTTATCCGTGCCTTCGCTTCGTCGAATGCCGCGGTCCCCCACTCAGCTCGCGGTGGCAACATGCCAGCGATGCAGAACACGTCAAGCCTCGATAGATGCGCCGTGTACGTACCGAGGCTGTACTCATACGCCAACTCAGCGCTCAGTCTGCCAAGCTCACTTAGCTTCGCCCGGATCTCAGCGAACCGTTCTTTCAGGAGCCGGCAGTTGATTACCTCAATCTCCTCCAGATGCTTGTTGTTTTCGCGTCCGAACGGATAGCGAAACACCTGACCGTTGGGGTCCACCGCGGCGATATCGCCAATGCTGTCGTCCAACCCGTCAACGACACTTTGGTAGCGCCGGTCAATAGACGGCGCGTGATCTCTGAAGTAAGCCCAGATGCGACCAATATCGTGGGATCCGTCCATGTCGAAAGGCGGCAGCCCTCGCGACCGCCCTCCGAGAGAATGCAGCAACTGAATGGCAGCCTTGAGGTACAGCTCGGCTGCATGCCGCATGTTGAAGCAGATGGGATAAATGAAGGTGTCAGTGCTGTAGCTAAAGCGATGCGCTAGAACTTGGTCTAGCAGCACCATCGCTGCGTCGGCGAACCCTTCCGCGTAATCGATGATGCCAGGGGACCCGTTGTTGCCAACACACGCGTTCGCCCACGCCGGCTCGTCACCTCGGAAAATACGATTCTGGAGCCTATCTTCCATGCACTGCGTTTAAGCAAGGGGTTCCTGGCAGCTTTCGATCTGCGCAACAGCAGTCATCTTTCACTCCTCCTCTGCCCCATCATCTACTTCGATTTGCTGGGCGACCGTCGCGGCGTCGATCTGCGTTTTGATCGGTGTATAGAAGTCCGCATCCAGTTGCTCGGCCACCTCTAGGGATAGAACCAACGAGTAGCGCACCTCGGTGTCCCATTGACCGGCCTCCTTCCAATCCTTCCACCACCCGCCGACCGGGAAGACCGCAATCTGTCCTTTCGAAGCCAATTCAGCTGCCGTGCCCGTCCAAACATCCAGATGAACAGACCCTTTGGTACGAAGCTTCGGTCCGAACGTCCAGCCTTGAAGGTCGGGATCCCCATGAGCGCGTTCGTCGTCGTCATCCCGCTCTAGCGCGTTGACGCGCTCAACAAACTCCTGATCTGTCTCGGTTGCCCCCTTCAGTGCAAATCTAAGACCAAAAGAGCCGTAGCGAAACTTACTTTGCCAACCTCGCCGACTCGGGTTCGGCTCGATGAAATACGACAGCGTCACTCGCAAGGAAACCTCAGTCTCTGCGAGGTCTTGCAATTCTTCTCCAGGCCAGGGCAATTCATGGAGCAGCATTTGGCCAAGCCTTGCGCTACCATTGACTTCTCGATACGGCGTGATGGTCTCCTGAAGAACCACCGTGGACCGATAGGCTTCAGAAAACGCGGACACATCCGGCTGAATCAAACCAAATCCATAGGTGCGCAGCAGGGTGTATTTGTCCTGCGTCGTAGGCTGCACACGTAGCGAGCTACGCATCGCTGGCGTATAGCGAGCCCCATGCACGACAAGGGCACGTATGGTTTCCGGCCAAAAGTCGGGGTACTTGTGAGAAAGCTGCGCGCACAAACGAGCCACTTCAGCCGTGGCCGCGCTTGTATCTCCGGTTTCTGCTAGGAGCGTACGAGCTATATTGTTTGACGTTGTGAGCATGCGGAGAGACTCGGGGCCAACCGTGACGTTGGCCGCGGCATCTAGCGAACCATTGCCGCCTTCAGCGACCACGTCAGGTTTGTGGGGCCACTCCTTCTTCCACAACATGGCTGTCCGCGAAGCAGGAGCCAATGCCCCTCTACGCGCAATTGCACGCTGCCCCGGGTACTCCGCAGCATCAATCTCAGTAAGATTCGTGGTCGCCCCAACAGCCAACGCATTCCATGCTTGACTGGGGTTCTCCGCTGGCGCCAACGCATTGATCGCCGGATAGCTAGCCCAATCCGGCCAAGCAACATTTCCGGCGGCTAAAACGTACAACCTCGGCGTTGCTTCTCCTCGATCGTCCTGATCATCGACACCGATCTCCAATGTCGGCAAGCCATAGGCAAGCTGATCAATTGTTGCCGACCATTCGGAAGGCTCTCCATTGATACCGCCTTCGGCCGTCGTCATCATTGCAAAGACGCGACGCGCCTGCGGAGCCGTCGCTTCGACACGATATGCCGACTCCGCGGTAATGGCTCCATAAATACGAGGCGGATTCTCTCCGTCCGGCGGCAGAATCTTGACGGATTCCAGTCGATGCGTCAGGTTGACGGGCTCGTTGCCAGCAAGGGGCGAAGTTAGATTCCCATACAACAGAAGGCCAGCCATTTCGCTGCCATGGCCGTCGTGATCTGCTGCTCCCCAAGTCGGGTCGTACGCATGCATATCATCCTCGGCCAGGCCTGCCGCGAGTAGCGGATGGCCATTGTTCACGCCGGTATCCAACAGCGTGATGCGATTTCTCCTCGAACTTCGCGCATAGACTGAGCGCTCGACAAGCGAGCCTACCCAGTCGTTCTGTTCGTACGGCCTCAACTCCGACAGGAAAAACTTTGCTGTATCGGCAACCCCACGAATCTCCGCAACCATGTCGAGTAATTCAACTGCTTGTTGAATTGCCTGTCGTGTTGCACGCACAGCAACAACGACTCGCCCGGGGAAGGTGACAAATCCCCTCTGGACTTCGAGCCCGAGACGCTCACCTAGCTCCTCGAATGCATGGCGAACCACGTCGCCTCTTTTGCCATCCGCCCGCAGCCAAACCTGGAACCAACTTTCATCCAGATCCTCAGGCGGAGGGTCTTCATCTGTCCAAAAATCATCGAACGCCGCTCGTCGGATATTTTCTATCGCGTTGACCAACGCGAGATTTTGCGGCTTCCCCGATTTTGCGTTCTTCTCCAGATAGGCCTGGATACGTCTTTCGAGAGCGCCGATGTGACCATCGGGAACGTGAAGTACGACAATCTCCGAATCTGGGTGCTCTATAACGGAGAGAACTTCGATGCGGTCTTTCTTCCACTCGATCCCCTGGAAATCGAGGGCACCTTTCGGTTTGATTTCAAGTGCGACCGCAATGCCTGCGTGCGCTGGCAGGTCATGATCCTCTCGAAGCGACACTATATCTGGCAACTCTCTAACGAGTCGTCGGAGCTGCCGAAGGAGCTTCGTGCCGTGGGCCACGCGCGCCCGAGGAATACTCGGCCGGCGACCCCCACCACTTATTTGGCGACTGATACGGCGCCTCCCAGGTAAATCCGCTAACTAGGAGGTGCGGCAGCTTCTGTTCTGGCATATCAAGACTCCCCAAGTGACCTGCCGCAGAACTCTACCGCCTTTCAATTACTCCGTTTACCCCCTATTAGCACGGGCCCGTTCTTCCAAATGCTGAATAACGGCTTCAGAACTCACCTGACCGACGCCATCCATAACCGCATCCTTAATAGCATCAATGCAGGCACGTGATATCTCAGCATGGGACTGACCCTGCGCAGATCTCACCAAACTGTCATACCGAAAGCCCTTCGGCACGAAAGTACTCAATCTATTTTTGAGCAAAATCTTCACTTGCTCCAACCCTGGAGCATCGTAGCGAATTACGTCGTCGAATCGACGAAACAGGGCGACATCCAAATCCTTGGCATGATTGGTGGCAGCCACAATCAAAACTGTCCGAATGATCTTGATCAAGCAGTTGCAAGAACATGTTCAACGTTCTGCGCATTTCTGCCACGTCATGCTGACTCCCGCGCTGCAATCCCAGGGAGTCGAATTCATCGAAGAAATAGACGCCGCGATTACTTTTCAGTGCGTCAAAAACAAGTCGGAGCTTCGACGAGCTTTCGCCCATAAATTTCGTGATGAGGCTGTCAAAGCGCACCGTAAAGAGCGGTAGCTTGAGTTCCCCGGCGAGGACTGCGGCCGTCATTGTTTTGCCGGTGCCAGGCGGTCCAACGAGAAGCAATTTGCGCCGAGGCGACAAGTCATGCGCACGCAGTCGATCCGCCTGACGCTGCTCCCGCAACACGCGGCCGAGCTTGGCTTCAACTTCGCCGGACAACACCATTTCTGCCAAGTGCTCATCCGGATAGCGAACGGTAAGCAGATCGCTCAGCTCACCTTTTGGCTGCATCAGTGGCACGGGCTTGGCATGCCGAGCCCGATTCGCCTCGACCTTCGTCGAATCGATTAAGTCACGTAGTTCGGCGGCCAGCTTGGCGTGACCTTGGCGCGCCTCATCCGCCGCCAGCTGCATAGCTACGGCATAAAAGTGCTCGGCATCTTGGTTCGCATGAGCTCGCAACAACGCTTTGAGTCGATCAGATCTGGCCATGATTTTTCCATCCAGTCGCAATAGTAGTGGCGCCTTGACCAACCGCCAAAAATATGATGCTATTATAGCATTACATTGCTATTAATACATCAAAAGCATGGCCCGCTTCCCGCGCTCTCAGGGCGAGTTACTTAGAATGGCCCGCGGCGACCTAAGTCAGAGAGCGTTCGCTGAACTGCTTCGTGTTGATAAGAGCTGCCTGTCTAGATATGAAGGCGGGAAGCTTGGTGCGCCGGTCTCAGTGATCAGTCGATGCTTAACGATCGTCGCTGATGCTCAGGCCTCAGAAGGGGCGCTCGATATCGGGAAGGCGCTAGAACACGTAAAGACGGCAGCGGACCTTCTAGAAGGAAAGTCTCGGTAGCCCTAAGGGAGGGGCGCTGTTCACAGGCACTCACGGCGCCAGTAAGAGCGCGAGCGTTTCAGTCTCGCCTCCCACTACCCCAAGAGATCCGCGCGCAAAATGGGGGAAACTTACTCAGCGGTGCTGACTGTTTGCGAGCACCGACTCTTCGCACCTATTCGCGACCAGTGGCGGGCACCGTCACGCTTGCTCCAAATACAGTCGGCCAGCACGCAGATGGGTTTCAAAGCGTGCCCTAAAGGAAATATCAGACTCAGCCCCAACGTCAACAGGCAACGCCTGCAAGCCATGGTCTCGCAACCAAGCAAACCGGTGCCGCCCGTCGGTAAACTCTACTTTGTCATGCGTGAATGTACGGTCGGCAATAATATTCGAATCTTGCCGATGTACTGGCGCAGGAAGCTAGGCCGTATTCGGCCTCAGTCTCCCCATGCCCCTTTTAAGGCATCCGATCAACTACCGTACCGCCTTCGCAGCACACCTCTGCAGCCGGCGAATGTCAGCGAGCGCATAGAATTTGACGCTACGGCTTTTCGCGAAAGAGATCGGGCTGATTTCGCCACGCGCCTCCAGGTTGGGAAGGTGGCTTCGATGGCCTCCGAGCAACTTACCCGCCTCATCAGCGGTAACGTAGTTCGCTCGCATTTCTTGCAAGCGTGCGATGTCCGCGCGGCGAACGCGTCGTGACACTGTTAAGTCCACCACCGGAAGGAGCCCAGACTGGACGTACGTCACCTCCAGAGCTCCACTACCCACGCCAAGGATTGCTGGGACGGCGTCTATGGGCACGAGCTCTGGGTCGCTCAGCATTTTCTTGAATCGCTGTACGGACCCCCTTGTCACCAGCACAGACCTGGATAGGCTCCCTACCCTTCGTAGATGATGCCCCGCCATCAGCCGCTTGGCGGTCTGGACGCTGACGCCAAGAAGCTCCGCCGCCTCTGCGAGGGGCATTTCGAAACCCGTCCTCTTTGTAGCATTGCCGGCTGGCTTACGTCCGGTAGCAGTCGGGTATCCCTTCATAGTCTGCAGCGATGCCAGATCAATGCGGTCAACAAGGTCGCGCTCGAACATGTATACGAGGCAGCCATCAATCTTTGGACCTGCAACGGCGGGCACGCCAAGCGCCATCAACCTTTCCGCGGTGCTCGTGGCGCCGATGTTGGCACGCTTCGCAATCTCGCCAGCGAAAACATACTTGCGCGCAAAGCACTCCACCATCTCCCGACCCGTCACAAGTCGCTTCCGATTAATGTGGTCTCTGTCCCGACATTCAAGCCATCCCACCCGCGCAAGGAAGCGAACGACCTCGGGATACGTGCCCAGAATTTTGGCAACCTCTTCGACGCCAACTTCGTCAGGCCTTTCCGACTCTGGATTCGGGGATATTGAGCAGGCCGATCGAATACTGCTGATGCCTAAGGTCGGGTCATATCCCGCCGTCACCTCTCGTCCTTCGGCAATCGCCTTTACCACCGATGCAACGCTGCGCGTGACGACCCGTGGGGAGCGAACCACCTCCGTCTCACCCACCATTAGGTCATATAGCATCTCGCTCACCGACCGCGCACTGAACCAACCATCACCTGCGTCTAGCCGATACGTGGCTGGAACGCCCTCTCTCAGCAGGTTGTTCATTTGAAAAGCACTCACCCCCAGAGCAAGCTCGGCCTGCCTGCGCGTTAGCCTGCGCTCGGGCAAGTCGGTCTTTAGCGACCTCTTCCCCGGTGTCAAACGAAGTATCTCCTGCGCAAGCGCTTGCACCGTGGCCGACGCTGATTGGAGCAGAGGAAGAAGGGCGACACGAGGATGCGACTGCGAGCCGCTGACCAAGGACCGAAGCTCCGCTGAAACCACTCTCTGCTCGATCCACTGCTGTGCGCCGCTCAGCAGCTCTAAAGAAGCGTCGGAATTGCCGACCGCAAAAAGAGCGGCCAAGCAAGCCGAAGCATCGCTGCCCCGCTGCCCGCCGACATCCATCTCGTTCATCCACCAGTCAACCGGCGCACTGTCTGCCGCAATCTGTGGTCCGCTCGCAAGATCCGCCCCACATTTGCATGTGCAAAGGGAACCGCGAAGGGGCGAAAACTTCTCCTTACACGCGTAGCAATCTTGCAGCAGGCGAACTGAATGCGTCTGGCATACCAAGTACGGCCTGAGCGACCAGTGCTTGCGAAAATAGCGCCGCTCAGCAAGGCAGATAGGACAGTATGCTCGACAGTCCTCGGAGAAGAATTGCTCTTCATAGGAGATACCGTCAATCATTCGCGGGGAATCAGCGGTCGGTCCGAATCGGAGAAAACTCAGGCGGAACGCGTTCGGGCTATTGACGCCAAGCAGCTGTAGGATCTCCGCGTAACGCTCTGCTCGTGTATATGCAGCGGTGATCCAGCCCCCGTCCGCCACGCTGATACACAGGCCGTCTACCATGGCAGTGACGCTCGGAAAACCGTTACCCTCCGCGACCCGGATCAAATAGCCTGCCGGCGATTCATCAGGAAACGGGATGGGACGAACCGGAAGTTTGCGTCCCATATTTCAGCCTCTGAACGCTGTGGCCAACGCACGCTCGGTCATGGTGAAGGGGTTGTGTACCGTGACCGACTGCGCCGAAAATATTCCTGTATCCCAGACACTTGCCAAGTCCGGCACGGTCATGACATCGCGTCCCGCGAGCAAGACATGGCGCGCAGCAACCTTTAATAAGGTGGAGGCGTAGTCGATATTTCCCTGCGTCGCCGCAAATACCCTAAGCGCCAAGTTGTAGCTTGTGAAATTGGGCGTAGCCTTAATTGACGTTCTTTTGACGATTTCTTTGGAAAGCGTGTGGAGAAAGCGCTGCAAGTTACCTGGCTCTTCGCTCGTTCCCGGCAGCAACGGCGCCAAGATGAACTTGCTCTTGTACCGCCGCGACATCTGTGTATCGTGATCGAAGATCGTCTTGCAGTCATTGGTTCCGACTAGGCAGATGACCGGACCCTCGGCGTTGAAAAGGTCCTTGAGCCAGTTGCTAACTCGTTGACCGGCCAGTTCATCCTTCTTGCGAATCAGCGACAAGTTGTGCAACTCATCGATAAAGACGATGGTGGTCTTGCAACGCTTGAGCAAGGTGTTGATCCGCTTCGACTGAGAGCCTGCTGTGCCAGCGGATGGATAGACGTCGTTCAGGCGAGTCAGCATCTCCTCGGTCAAACTACTCAACTTGCCTTCAGATGGCAGGCTCATGTAGAAGGCCGGCACGGTATCAATCTCACAATCGTTTTCTACGATCGTCGCTGACGGCATGTTATTCATGATCAACTGCGCGATGGTTGTCTTACCCATACCGCCATCACCAAGCAACATGCAGCACTCGGGACTGCGCGAGGCGACCGAAGCCTTGATGCAACGTTTGATTCCCAAAACAGCCTCCGACAGCGCTGGGTGTGCAACGACAATGCGGTCCAGTTCAGACACCTCTCTGTATGCATTCTGTTCCGCTTGTGATTCGAAGATTGAGTCTGAGGGGAGAAATGGAAGCATGAGCGTGATCCTTAGTCGAGAATGAACGTTCCTAGCGAGAGGTCACCAACAACCGGTTGGGTCTGCTCTAACCGAGTTGACTCATTCCGGTCAGCCTGGAGGACCTCGCCCGTATCCGGATCCACGTGCTCGACTGCAGGCGGGCCGCCAGCGATGGCATCGATGCGGGAGCTCAACACGACAGGCTCCATGGCAAAGGCTACCTCTGTGACCTTCTCCACCTGCTTGTCGAGCTCTTTCTTGCTTTCTCTCAGACGCTTCATCTGCTTAGTGGCAAAGGCCGAATCCTTTTGGATCCGCTGCATAAGCATGTAGAGACTATATAACGGGGCGTTTTCGCCGAGTTCGCGCCGATCACGCTGGCTAAGCTGGCTCAACATGCGCTTTGCTTCGCGATGGCCCCACTTGGTCAGACCGCGCGTGTATTCGGGTGTCGTGGACATGGCAGTGATGATTAGGCCCTGTTCCAATGGGTGTTCGATGTACACCTTATCCAGATCCAGTTCATCGATGAGAACAGCGACTGGTCCCTTGTACTGATGCTCCAATGTGCGAAGTGCGTGGCTGTACCAAGCCAGCCCATCATGGCGGACTCGTCCGCCGTTGGGTGTGGAGCGGACAACCGTCCGCGCGATGACGTTCACTTCCTCTTCCGTCATGGTCAAAGGTTTACATTTGCCAGGAGCGGTCTCCTCCTTCCACATCATGATTGGCGCCCTACCCGTACCCGAGTGAATTTGCTTGTGATAGATCTCCTCGATCCATTCGTCGACGTAGGAACGGACTTGTTCAAGGGTTAGGCAGGCACACCCGCTCGAATCGTACGAACCACGCTCCGCGGGGTTCGAAAACGTCGTTCCGGGCAACGTTTGAACGAGGCTTCTCGTAAGCGTCCGAAAAAAGGATTCCACATGAGGCTTGTGGTTAGGCTCCCGCACTGCTGCCGGTTCGATGATGACGTTGGCTTTCAATAGCAATCGCATGACGGCCGAGTTCTTGAATTCAGTGCCGTTGTCAGGAATGAGATGCACACAGATGCCACCAGGCAATCCGCGCAAAGGTCGCGTGAACATGTCTTTCACGACGGCAAGCGTAGCCACCGTTGACGGCGGATGCATGCTCAAATGCCAGCCAACGATGCAGCGGGTTCGTACGTCTATCGCGAGCACGAGCGTTGGCCGTCCCATCACTTCGCGAGTTGACTCGTCGACAACAAGCACATCCAACACGTGAGAATCAATCTGTACGAAGTACATCGGCATATGGACCTGATGCGATCTACCGCTCGCTTTTGCCGCGCGCTCTGCCGCAATCGGCCCATCTTTGACGCGCATGAGCAAGTACGGATCGATTTTGTTGATGCGCCGCCGAATGGTCCGCTGCGATGGGGTATTTGTTCCAGTCATGTTGTTTTCCAGCAGGTATCCATGCACATGCGCCAGGACATTCTTTGAGGAGCGTCTCTCGGCCCGCATGAAATCAGCGATTCCCTGCTGAATGCCTGCTTCCACTCCAACCGAGAAGCGCAAGAGGCTGTTCCCTTTACGCCTTGGCTTGTTGATGAAATGCGCCTCCCCAAAGTCGCGAAGCGCCTTGACCCAGCGAGCGACAGAACTGACACCCGGCATGTGCGGATCCGACAGCTTTTCGGCATAAAGTTTGATCCACTCAAAAAGCGCCGAATGTGAAGTGGGCTTTTCAAGCTCAGCGATCGCGCCTTGGGCATATCGGAGTTGCCGCGTGCGTTCCTGAAGATCTGCAGCACTGAGGGTCAGGTACGGAGACTCCTGAATTGCTTTGGATTCGGTAGTCAGGACGATCGCGCCGCTTCGCACTTCTTCTTGGAGCCGGGCGATCGGAAGCCGGTGACTTTGACCGCCAGCCACCGCGTTATAGCGAACCTCGCGATAGGCAACATGAGCGATCTCAAATTCGCTCCCGCGATAGCAAAACCGCATGCCGACCTGGGGACTAAATTCGGGCGGGACGCTCGGCAAGCCTCGTTCAAAATCGTTCATGTCTTACCCCCACTTGAATGGCACCACGACCACGCCCAAACTCGGCCTCGGCCGTGCGGATAGAAATCTTGGTAGCTGAGAAAATCAAACATCCACAGTTCGGTTCACGGCTTACGCTCCGGTCGCCTAGCCGAAGGAGATGGCGATATGGATTAGCGCCAAAGGCGTTCACTTGCATACCTGCGCCTCCATGTTGAAAAGATCCCAACGAACATCGAGTACGCCGACGAACACCAGGTGCTTCGCAACATCGCCCAAGGCCTCGACTAAGGCGTAGTAACTGCATGGCAGAAGGGATGGAATCAATTTGAGGGCGTGGTCGATTTCCATCCTTGTAGGAATGCGCCTGTAGCTGTGATGGACTGCCGTCAGATGCCGGAGCACTACGTCAGGTGGCAAGTCACAGCGATCGACCAGCGCATAGTCAACGCCGACGCGTGCCAGAAAGCCGGCGACCCAATCAACCTTCTGCCGATAGGCGTCGCTAAGGTGATCTCTGTTGTGCTTTACCTCTCGCACAAACACCCGTCCCACGTCGTCCCTGATCAGGAAGTCCGGCACATGAGAACGCCCCCCGGGGATATCAATGCAGATGGCTTGGGTACGATATGCAACGACGCTTGGATGACGCTCTAGGCATAAGGCGTATGCCTGCTCAAGCCGGCTCTCGACGGGTACATAGGCGGCGTAGTGTTCAGGCGGTGCATTCTTTTTGCTAGGAAAAAGCGACGAACGGGATTGACCGCGCTTTCCCAGCTGTACCTTGCGGACGCCGTGCAACCGCACAGCCAGATCTGGCTGTCGGGAGAATGCGTCCCGAACGCTTTTAAGGAAGGCCTCTCGAACGCCCCACTCTTCCGTTCCTCGGATACGGAATGCGGCGTCAATCCTTGCTACGGAATTTCTTGACGTGAAATCGAGCTCAATGGCTTGCATGATCTGAACTACAATTGAGTATTCTTTGGTCGAGCCCATTCATGGCTTGACCGCCAATTCGGCGCCTGCCCATCTGGCTCATCTTTTTGGAATGAGCGAAACCATCCAGCGTTTTCATGAACGCTGGCCCGGTGCCAGGTTTAGTGCAAATTCACAGGCAAAACCTCACCCCTCCCGGGTACTTTCGGGATTGCGTCGGTTTAAAGCCGCTCGTGCACTGGCCGGCCATTTAATTGCAGCAGCCGCTAGGCTTCTCACTTAACTCATTACTGCTCCTTCCCGCGCATAGCTCCAGCGCTTAGCGAATAGACTTAGTTTTCACGAGCACAATCAGTGATCATGACGGCATACCATCAACTGCGTGACGGTCGATGCCTGCGGAAGAACACACTACGCGATCTCTCCGGCGTTTCTAGCCCCCACGCAGATTGGTAGCTGATTTCCGTTTTTCCTTTGTACGACAGGAGAAAATCGAGAGCGAACGCTAACATCGCGCCCACGGCGGCAATTTTCACGGAAAAATATTTCTATTGAACGACGATGGCCGATAGCACTTCTGACAAAGACGTGACGCTGGCCACTCCAAAGGCCTCGCTCTGTCAGGGCGCAGCCAGACCCCACCTCCTTATGTCGGAGGGCTTGAACTTGGGGGCGGAATTATCGAGAAACGACCGATGCGAACGGCTTGTCGCATACAGGTCGATCGAAGACATCGGGTGCCGGCATAACCCTCCCAACGATGTAGGGCGCGGAGCCGGTATGGATGGCTTCTGAATTGATGTTTCAGGTGGAGCAAGTGGTGTGTATTTTTACGCTCCACCTATCGTCTTGTTATAGTCGCTCGTCGGCTCTGCGCAAGGATTTTCTGCACATACACGTCCAATCCAAATCTACTAGTATGTGTAAACACGCACCAAAGACGGTGTCATGGACAGTGCAACGAACGATGTGTGCACCAACGGACTGACATCACCTCACGAGCGCGAGTCACGCCTCTTCGAAAGCAAGGTCCTTTTCCCCTGAAGGGTTCTTGGGAAGGAAGCTTGCTCTGCCCGAAAGTTGCATACGAACTTCGGACAGCACAGCAACGGCGAAGTCATGGGCAGCGGGACTCAAAGTGAAAACGTGCGCCATAAGACTTATTTCTCGCCCCGGTTTGTTTTGCTGTACAGCAAAACTAGCGATATTCGCTAATCACTCTTGTAGAGCGGCGAAAGCCCCGCGGCATAGGAAGGGAGCATGTCGAACCGAACAATACCTACCGACTTCCCCCGCGAACCGCCATTGGGATCCGCGCCGGGTGCACAGCCAAAACTGCTGGTACGGCTTGTCGATGGCCGGTACGTCACCGGGCTCACCGAAGAAGAGTGGCTGGGCCGATATGACGGCTGTGAGGACCTGGCACAACAATTCGTCAGATACTGCGCACGCAAGCTTGCTGAAAATCCATCCTTGACTCACGAGATGTGCCTAGCTCGCGCACGTAAGGGATTCGCGCTGAAGGTGCAGCAAGGGGAGTGGGACTTCTCGCCGGCAGAACAAGATTGGGTGATGAAGCGGGCTCGACAGGTTCTCGGCTGGTGACCAGACCGAAACAACAACACCGAGGGCGCTGCTTACGGCGGCAACCAAGTGGTCGCCGCCCGACCGGCAATTGCTATTTGATCAGAAAGCGGTCGCGATTCTTACCGATCCAGGCGGGGGCTCTACCACGACCAGACCAAGTTGCCCCAGTCTTGGGATCCATGTACTTGGGTGCAACGGCCATGCCCTTGCGCTTCTTCGTCTTCGTCGCAAGTCCTAGGTCCTCCGCGGTCAAACCGTATTCTTGAACGATCTGACGAACTTGCTGAATGGCTGTCGCTAGTTCGACTTGCCGTGCCACTTCAAGCTGCTCTTCAAGCTTCGCCTTTTGTGCCAACAGATCTTTGTATGTCGCCATAACTTCTCCGAAGAATTATTACGCGACAAGAATAACTGACACCATCACTTGTCCACAACGATTCCATTTGTATCGAAAAATTTCTGCCATGCCGCTCGTTCTTTTCCATCTGTTTTTCGATACACCTTCTCCAGCATTTCGCCGTTCCTTCTTTCCCGCACATCCTCGTCTGAGGGTTTCATTATTTTGTACATGAGGGCGGCGGTACATGCGACCAACGCACACCCGAGCATGAGAGCAATCTTCCAGAAGGCCTTGTTGATATGCATAGCTCTGTCGAGATCCCGGGCTGCTTTGGTTGCCTCAATAACGGAATTCTTCAGCTGATCGGTTAGCTCCTCGACTGTCTCCTCAATGGCTTTCACGCTGGCTTTTGCAGCCGCTTTACCAACCGATTCCGCCAACTCCTCGGATCGCCGCCACGTATCGTTGAGCATCTTCGCGTGTTGTGCGAGAGCTTGGATGTCACCCCGTGCCAGCGCAATTCCCTCTGCAGCCGAGCGAACTTGCTTCTCGGACTTTGGAAGCTCATCGGTCAATCGATCAACCTCGTGAGCGAGAACACGCGAGACCTCACGCAAGTTGACAAAGAGTTGTGCAGAATCCAGCGGCTCTTTTTGGGAAGTAAGAGAAGTCATGTTGTTGGCAGCAGTCTGCTGCTTGAAAATGGGAGATAGCGAACTGGTGTGCAAAAAGGGACTAGCGCGTCATACCTCGATCGTTCGTATTTTCTTTCTCTGCGGCCCTCTTCCTCTCCTGTATGGCAGCTCGATCGATACCCTTCTCTTTCGTTAATCGAAACAGCTGCTCCACTCCCGTGAACTTGAACGGGGCCCAATTTGCTCGCCTGGTCTCCGATGGGGCGATGTAGACGTAGACTGTCCCTTGGAAGCCGGCCTTGCCATCCGCATCAGCATGGCCCGCAATCGCGTACAGCTCATCAACGTATTTTTCGAAACGCTCGGCATCTGCCCCCAACAGCTCGCTTGAGACAAACCTCTCAATGAATGCGTCGTCGGTCATCAAACCGAAGACAGTGGCGGCAGGCGTGAAGCCAAATAGTGGGCAGACCATTCCCGGGTAAGGAGCCAGAGACGCCCCGAGGGCGTACATAGTCTGCTCTGCGTAGCCTGGGGCATTCGTCTCTTCCTCTGTGCCCCAGCCCACAAAGTGAATGGCCTGGGCGCGAGCGAGCATCGCAGAGTTCTTTTGCATGGACTCGCAAAGTGCCCGCCGTAAGCTCTTGCGCTTCTCAGACGGCACGGAATCCTCATCGGCCTTGAATTCAACAAGGCAGTATCGTCCTATGCCGGCGAGAAGATAGTCAGCGAGTTCTACGTCCTGCCCGCCAAGAGGGGACGCCGCAAAATTTGGATGGCCCGCTACGGACTCGCCATAAAGCTCCAACATGCGCGCATGAACTTTCCTGGAAAACCGATCAACAACATCGTCCTCGCGCTTGCGATCAATTGTGGTGGGCATCTGAGCAGACAGTGAATCCGTCAACAATAGGCAAAGAAACCGGCTATCAAATAGCCGAGGGGAGAGGCGCAAAGCAGATCTGCTCGCAAACGCACCATTCGGATCAGTCAGGGAGTGGGGCAGCCGTCGTACATAAACAGCCAATCCGCATAGGTACGTGCCAGCGAATTGCGGATCATCACCTCAGCCGGCAGCTTTGTACGGATCGGCAGCTTAGTCGATGTACTAGCCACGCCCCAAATTCCGCCTTGCGGTGCCAGCACCGGCACAAATGGCTGGGAGGTCATCGGATCCAGGTACAAACGGCGCAAATACCGCCGAGTGACCAGATGTCGATTGTCCTTCAGCAGATCCTCCAACTGGGCTGGATAGCGATGCTGCCCGTTAGGTGCGCTCAGGTAATAGTCCTTGATGGCCTGGCGATACGCTGCGCCCACCTCAAGAAGTGCGGCCTCCCGTTCGCGCTGCATGCTCGTCGAATACACCTCGACTGCCTTGCCCAAACCGAGCGACAGCAAAAACACGGCAAACAGCATGAAGAGATAGCCCACCCCACGCTGCCGGCCCCTCATTGAGCACCTACCAAGATTTGAATGGCGTTCCATCGATAGCATTGCCTGCCGCGCCGCTGCGCACGTCGTACACCACCTTCTTGCCGGCGTCCTCTTCACGAATCATCGGCAGCCAACTGTCGCGCTGGTCTGTGACGGGATCCAACGGCATGGCGCGCAGATAGCGCTGAACCACCAAGTCGGTGAGCTTTTCCGGATAAACGCCCTTGTCGCTGTAGTACTGGTCTAGCGCTATGCGCAGTGCCCCAAGGTTTTCTCTCAGCGCGGCCTCCTTGGCCACATCCACTTTATGGATGTAGCGCGGCACGACGATGCTCAGCAGTGCCGACACAATCGCCATCACCACCAAGAGTTCGATCAACGTGAATCCGCGCGATCTCTTCATTGGTGCTTACCATTGAGCGTACGGCTGGCCATTCAGCCCCACCCGCTGACTTGTCGAATAAACATCATAGACGTCATCACCTTCTTTCGGGCGATCCGCTTCGCTCGCATAGGAGCGCTTGCCCCACGTTGCCGTCGGTGCCAGTTTCAGGTCGGGGTTCATCGGATCGCGTGGCACGCGGCGCAGAAAGTAAATCTTGCGCCGCCCGGGGTCCTTCATGTCCTGAGCGCCTTCCACCAGAACGTCCAAGGTCGCTGGATAGCCTGTAGTGGTAGCCGAGCGGTAGATGCGCCCCTCATCTCCTGCGCGCTTGTAGGCGTCAATCGCGCCCCGAATCTCGCGCAACGCGGCGCGCAACTCCTGCTCTTTGCCCCGCCGCACGCTCATTTCCGTCAGCGGGACCACGACAGAGGCCAGGATGCCCACTAGCACCACAGTGATCAGCATCTCAATCAAGGTGAATCCACGTGCGGTCTTCATCGCTGAACCGTGAGTTGCTTCGGCAACGCAACGGTCGCGGGCAGCGCATTGCCGTCAGCCCCCTTCACTTGCAGGTTTTGCACTGAAAGGCTGATGGGCGCAGACGGCTGCTTGGTGGCCTTCATCGTTACCATCGCGACAGTCGGCCCTCCCTCAGCACGCTTGCCCGCCTTCACGTGAATGGTCTGACCGGCTTGCGCGATCTGCGTCGCTGCGGCTGCACCGTTCGCACTTGGGCTCGGGCTATTCACAAGTTCAATGCCCGGCTGGTCCATCACCAGATCAAACTCGATTGAATCATAAGGCTGTGGATAGTTGATGACGACTCTGAAGTCGCCGCCCAGTTGGACGCGGTCAGGCGTCTGCAGGCTGACCTGCTGAGCAACCGACTGTTGCATTGATGCCAGTGGCGCGAATGCCGTCGCCCCACCTACAGGGGCGCCCGGAACCGGGGGCGCACCTACAACGGGTGGCGCACCTGTTGGCTCACTAGAAGCCTGTGGGACTTGCGTCAACTGTGCGTCGCTGCCACTGTACTGTCCCCCTGGGGTTAAACGCAGAGGCCTTACAGATGCACTATCCGCTGTACCAGAAGGAAACTCCACCACATAAGCCGGCGGGGTGGGCATTGAGCGCACAATGCGCGGCGTAATGAGCAGCACAATCTCGGAACGGTTATTGGTATCCGTCTGGTTCGAGAACAGCCGGCCAACCACGGGCAGCCTTCCGATGCCGGGAATGCCTGCCGAACTGTTGCTTTGCTCGTCTTTAATGAGACCTGCCAGCACCTGTGTCTCGCCGTCATGCAACCGCAGCATCGTACTCGCGTTGCGCGTGCCGATCTGGTACGCCAGCAGCCCGGTGGTCGAGCGAATCTCCTTCACTACGTTGCTGACCTCCAAGTCGATCCCGATGGTCACCTCTTCATTGACGTGGATCTCCGGCTGCACCTCAAGTTTCAGGCCCACGTCCAGATAGCTGATTGACTCGGTGGACGCACTGGAAGTCTGATTGACTGTCGTGGTGATGACGGGCACCTTGTCGCCAATCAACACCTTGGCCTTCTGGCGATTGGTAACGCGGATACGCGGATTGGCCAAGGTTTTGGCATCACTACTGGTCTGCTTGAGGTTGAGCACCGCCAGCGGGTTGGGCAAGAACAGCTGGAAGTTGTTGCGGTTGATGCCACTGAGCTCATTCATCGCCAGTTGCCCGCCAACGCCCGCTCTACCGAAAACGCCGACAGAGACATTGTCGGGGTACTGGATACCAGCGTTGAGCAGCCCATTGGAGTTCACCTCCAGAATCTCCACCTCTAGCAAGACCTCGGGGTCTGCGATGTCGTAGGTGGCAACCAGGCGCTCAATAGCAGAAATCACGTCCAAGTTGTCCCGGACTACCAGCATCTTGAAGCGCTCGTCCACATAGAGCGACTTGGGCGCAATCAACGCCTTGACCATATCCTGCATCTTCTTGGGGTCAGCGCTCTTGAGGTAGAACGTGCGCATCACCAAGTCTTCATACCGGCGCTTCTTCTCCTCAGTGTCGCTATAGATCAGAAGAGTCGACTCATTCAAGATCTTCTTGTGCAGTTGGCTGGTGCGCAGCACTAGGTTGAGCGCATCCTCAACTGACGTGTTCTTGGCAAAGATTGTCGTCTTGATGTCCGTCTTTACGTCCTTGTCCAGTACGAAATTGATGTTCGACGTCCTAGACAGAATTTCGAGCACGTTCTGGATCCCGACATCGCGGAGCTCCAACGTGACCGGTTTCTTGAGGGCTTTCGACAGAATGGGATCGGCCGTCAGGCTTCTGTTCTTCTCCAACTCAATGCTCTGAAGCATCTGCTTCGCCTGCTGCTGGTCGGCGTTCTCGAGAAGCGCCGCCTGCAGCGAACGTGTCGCAGTGGCGGTATCGCCTGCTTTCAAGGCGGCATCGGCCTGCGCGATGTTCTTTGCTTCTCGTGCATCGCGGTCGAGCGAGGCAAGCCCCGCGGTCGCTGCCTCATTGACGGGATCAATGCGTAGCATGGCCTGATAAGCGCGCTGAGCTTCCGCAGTCTTCTTAGCCGCTGTCAGCCGCCGCGCCGCTAACAACATGTCGCGTAGCACGCCATCACGCGTCCGGATGTACTTAAGCTTGTAGTCTGCCGGTTCTGTTTTGGCCAGTTGCGCGAGCAGGACGAGGCCCGCCTCGTTGTCCCCCTCGGCGATTAGCTGGTCCGCGCGGCGCGCCTCCAAATATGAAGCACAGCCCGACAACAGGGCAAATGTCGCTACCAGGCACAGCCACCTGAGGGACAAGACATGCCGTCTATTTGTATTTGTCGTCATTGCACGGCGATGAGGCGCACTTCATCCAAGGGTAGGTAGCGCAACTCCACTTCTGAAGCGCTGGCTCTTTCGACTTTCCACTGGGCGTCCACTTGTCCTCCGACCTCCACTACCAACGGCCTGGCGCCGCGCCCCAGAAACACGTAGCTGCGACCATCCTGATCCATGTGGCCGAGATATGTCAGTGCGGGATCCGGAGCGGTCGGCTTTGGAGGAATAACGGGTGCCGGCGGCGGGAGCCGTGATGGTGCGGGCGCAGGGACCGCTGCCACTTTGTCTTGCTCCGGTGCATTCGGCTTCCACTCCTCCCCTTCCAGCCGAACCCAGGGTGCTCCGGTATCCGACGACGACTCGGATGGTCCATCAGCTGACCGTGGTGGTACAGCGTTAATCACTGGCACCTCAACGGCATCCGGCTTCAGCAAAGCAACGGCAGTCAACGAAGTCGTGGCGAGCAGCAAGGCCTGTAGCGATTTGGACAGTCCGAGCCCTTTCATTGGCCGGCTCCAGTCGTCGGGGCACTAGGGTCCCGATAGTAGAGGCTCGTCTCCAACCGGACATTCAGCCGTGTCGCCTGACCCGGCGCCTTTTCCATCGTGACGCGATCGATGACAAGGTTAGGCAACGCCACCAGAAGAGTGTGTAGATACTTGCGGTAGTCGAAGTATTCGGCGGATACCGTCAGTTGCATGGACATCCGCTGGGCCGACAGATGTTCCAGGCTACCTTGGGCGTACTCCACTCGGGAGAGATCCACACCGCTAGCGGTGGCGAGTCCGTGCAGGAGAGGAAGAGGGCC
>ERZ1027608.4-NODE-4-length-37665-cov-3.730193_pt1 | contig 37665 bp, 64 predicted proteins | sample MGYA00520525_ERZ1027608 | MGnify/ENA primary metagenome ERZ1027608 (study PRJEB33329, sample SAMEA3488645) | human gut metagenome | biome: ENVO:feces | place: Malawi | collected 2008-09-26 | study: EMG produced TPA metagenomics assembly of the PRJEB9818 data set (The...
CGGCTGGGCTCTATCCGACGAAAGTCACGGCGGTGGAAGAGCTGCCCTCTCACTTCGAGGCGGAACTGCTGATCTCGAGCAACCTTGGTGAGCTGTCACTGTTCATCAACGATCGGTTGGGTGCCGTCCAGTTTGACTCGCCAGTTGGAAAGGCTATCGATGCTCTCCATCTGGCCTGCCAGAATCCGGGCACCCGAGCTTCCGGCTCTACAAAGAGGCGCTGTCATCGCTTGTCGAAGCACGCCGGCATATCTTGCTTCTCGAGAAGCGGATTTCCGACCAGGAGATCAGTCCTGGTGGCGACGAATACAGCGAGCTCCTCGGCCTGGTCGGCTTATATATGTCGCCGTCCGCGCGCCTGGCGAGGCTGGCTGCTGATTCGCGGACCCTCGGACTCGTTCCGAATCCGCAACCCGAAGGCCACGCCTTGGGCGGAAGGAACTCGCTGCGCATCAATGTGCGGCAGGTGACGTCGGACCTTTCGTCTGTCGAGGACGAGGATGTCGCGGGCGTGTACGGTGTGCTCTTTACCGTAGATGCTGGCGAACTGTCTGACGCGAAGAAGGCGGCCATTGCACTGGATATCTTTCACGCCAAGCAGGGGATCGCTGTTCTGGACGATTTCGAGATCTCGGTCGTGGATGAGGCAGGACACCTAGTCGCGCCGGATTCCGAACACGTCGACTACTCGTGCTCAGATGCAGGGAACGTTGAGAAAATCAGCGGCGTTCCATTGGATGCGAAGGCGCCAGGCGCTGTGATCCCCATTCAGAGCGGAGTCAACCCGGAAGCAATCGAGCAATCGAACTCTGGTGGGAAGGGGCCATTCGTTCGAGATCGCCTTGATATGGCGATCTGGTGCGAACTGGCGCGGGCGGTCGCCGATCTGGAAGAAGACACCGTGGTGGGACGAGCGGTCATTGGTTTGCTCACGCAATTCGAGACCCTCATCAAAGCGCAAGCGAAGATGGAGACCTACAACATCGAGGAACTGAAGGCAATAGGCGTGGATCAGTGCCATGTCTGGTTCTATGGCTGACGGCTTCCGCGTCCTCATCAATGAAGCGTGACCCTACTGTTTGGCATGGCCAAGTGGGAGGGTCGAAAGCCTTTCTATGCTCACCGGGCAGCCGGTGATTTTGGTAACCCAAGCGGGGCGCGCGACTCCGGATGGGAGTGCCTGCTTCGCAATTTTTTTTGGAGCAAGCACATGACCAATAAGCAGGCCAAGAATCGTCAGCAGGATGGCGCCCTCAAGAGGTCGCAAGGCAATGGCGGGGAAGGGCAGGCAGAGCATGTGTGGACGGATTGGTTCGAAAATCCGTTCCACGCGATCAAGGCTGTCGCAGAGGTGGCCGGCGTACCCGAGCAGTTCGACCGTGTGCTGCAGGTGATGCGCGAGTCAGCAACAACCTGGACCAACTTTGACTGCGACCAGTATCTTGACGATTTGCTGCAGGAGATCGCTGGCGCTACCAGCATTGTTTGCGAACAGGATCCCACGACCAAGATGTACCGCGCTACCTACGACGGTGCAACTTCCGTAAAGCTCGCTCCCGCTGGGTCCAGTGAACCGGACCGGTCGGACGTACCCCCGTTTCGACTGACCGCTGTTACCGGAGAATGGCTTGCCGCTGGCCAAGACATTCCTGCGTACACAAACGGGGTTCGCTGGAACGGATGGCAGCAGCCGCTGTTTCCGACATCGTCGGTCCGATTGATCGCACAGCTGATGCCTACAGAAGTGGCTTTCGATGAGTCGGCCGGTGTAGTGCGGGTCACGGACGTGCACGATGAGCCCGGCGCTGTCTTCAAGTCCTCATTGATGCAAATTGACGTGGATGGACAGCTCGTCGACGTGTTCTGTGTGGGCTCTGGTTGGTGCTGGACGCTTGGTGATAGTGAGCTGGGGGACTCTGACCGCGACAAGGCTCGTGCGGTCCTCTCCGGCTATGGCTATCAACGAGTCGCTGACCTGTACGACCAAAACCCCGAGTTTGCAAGCGCGCTGCGCGTGCTCGCCGGCCCTGAGTTCGAGTATCCGGACTACTCGTACCTTTTGGTGCGACAGGCTATCGCGAAGGCGGATCGGCAGTTTGTCTCTTGAGGCGCATCAGCGCCTGGACGCCATCAAGAACTTCAATGATAAGCAAGCGATATCATTTCGCTACGCTACAGTGCGCCGCCGCGCTCCCGTTCACGGGGGCCCGGCGGTTTTTTTTTTGCTCGCCAGCATCGTGATGCTCTCCAGGCGTAGCCGTAACGGTGCTATTCACATGCCGCTGCTTGCACGTTTGGCTTCACAGTTGACCCTGTATAAAAACACAGTAATATACGGCGTATTCCCACGCCCCCCTTAGAGGTTGCCGTGGTGAACTCGATGCGAATTCGATGGCAGACGGTACGTATCGGAGGCCGCAATGGACAATTGGAATCAGGTTTCGGGCTACGGCTGGGAGCACCCAAGTGGGTGGGCAATAGCCCTCATGAATGTGTTGGGGGAGCCGGGGTACATGTTGTCGCGAGAAAGCTCCATTCACGGACCGTTCGATTCACTGTCGGACGCAAAAGCACGCCATGCAATCTTGGTGCCGAGCTTCGATCAGGCCGAGGTCGACTCTGCAGAGTTGATGGGCGAAGTGAGTGACTGAGGGGGGCACGCTTGGTGCAAAAGGGCTGGTCTGGCGGCCGCACGAGCACAAACGCTGTCCAGGTGATTGATACCCATAGGGCGCGGCCGTCAGAGTTAAGACCATACCAGGCCATCATCGAAATTCTAGGTTATGGAAGCTAGCGCTCCTCGGAGCCGGCGAACCGAAGCACACGCACTCACCAGCGTTCAACTTTCGATCACTGACAATTCAAGCATGGGCGAGGCGAAGCGCCGTGGGACGCGCGATGAGCGCGTGGCAGCGAAAATTGGTGCGCAGGACTCTTCCGGCGATTCACGCGAGCGTATGAGGTCCTCTCGGACGTCGTACCTGGAGCAATTCGTTGAGTCCATGCGCTACCTCGAAGTTTTCCAGTCGGAATCGGTGCCGGACTACACTGAAATTCGGCGTGCACTGCTCAGTTTCCAATCTGCCGGGAACGCGCCGATGTACCGTCGCTTGCTGGAAGATGTCCTGCTACCACTGGGGAGTTCGTTTCTCGCGAACTCTCCCCTGAACGTTGCGAACTCGTGTCACAGCGTCAGTCACGCCTTTCGCCACAATTTCCGCAATCTGCCTGGTGTGGGCGAAATGTTCGAATTGGCTGTCACTGTGGGGAACGTTTATTACCGCGGCGAGAACATCTATCAGACGAGCCGAGAGAGCATCCGCGAGTTGATCATGCAGGGGCCTCGTGACGGTGAGGAATTGCCCGTTCATGTATGGCTGACGGTGGAGGACATGACGGTATTGGATCTGACAATCCTGGCCAGCCTGCGTCATCGTGGCCAGTTCGATGGACGTTCAGATGGGATGCTGGTGTGGAATGCAAGCGATCCCGGTGATTTCCTTTTTGAGCCGCTGTTGGTCGACAACCTGTTTGCGACACGGGTGGATAACCTGACACTGCTCCACCCTTTCTGACATCGAACTTGAGTTGTACGCGCACATATGGACCCACAAAAAAGGGCTCTGATCATCCGCACCATGCAGGTCGAGGTTCCGTTCGCACTGGTGTTCGTCGGATGGTTCTTTTATCGCGCCCTGATGCAAGAGATGGAAATGAGCGACATCTTCTCTTTCATCGTCGCAATGGGCGTGCTCTTCGTCGCCGAGAGCTTCATCCATGAGAGTGGCCACATCGTTTGCGGGCTGCTGTTCGGTGTGCCCCCCTCCAGAATCCAAGTCGGCTATGGCCCGTCGATCCATCTTTGGCAAGACGGTCAAATTCCAGTTTCATTGGGCCTGGTGCCATGCGGCGGTTACGTGGAGTTCCGGTATTTGCCGCTTGCGCGATGGCAGCGGATTGTGATGTACGCAGGTGGAGTGGCGGCCTCCAGTGTCGCCGCGATCGTTGCGTGGAACTTCATTCCGCATCACCTCGATTTGCTTCGTACCGAAACGGTTATGGCGTTTGCGCTCTTCATAGCCACAAATTTGTTCGGTACGGCGCCAAAGGACAAGTACTCTGACGGCGATGCGATCCGCGGGTTGTTAGCCTATCGGTAGGGTACCTGGGCGATAGGCGTCGCTCTTACTCCAATTATCTCCACTCGGCCTTCCTATACGAATGGAGCGCCCTGCATCCGCAGGGGCCGAACTGGAGTAAATCCTCATGTTGTTCATTGTCCTGCTTCTGGTCGTCGCCTTGACGGCCTTCACCTACCTCCGTCGCCACAACCTTTTCTTATGGATTGGCACCGTTATGGCGTGGGTTTGGTTCCTCGACCTCTGTGCCGGCGCTGCAGGGGAACTGTTGCGCCACGCTTGGGCGGCGCAGGTTGGCGCATAGCCTGTTGGCCAAGAAGTATAGGGCGGGGGCGCTCATCTTTATGCCGCTCCCCGCAATATTCTTCAAGTTACCGTGCAGCGTTCATGGCTCGGCGACATTGGAAAAGCGACCCCCGATTCGGTTCCCCGTGCGTGGCTGTGGCTGCCGCCGGTCGACCAAATGCGAGGGCCAGCCGAAATCCCGAACGGAATCCCGAGACGCGCCAGGAGAGGTGCCGGAGGCCGCAAAGATCGCGATTGGAGTTTCTGGCGATGATGCCGTTAAGAGACGGATCGAGAGCACTCATGTTTTCGACGCCCATACAACGGCGCATTCCTACCGATTGCGTCACGACAGCTAGAAAATGCCTACCGACCTGGGACAATTCCAGTTCCGGGCGCTCCAGAACTCTGCAGAAAACGGTGCCGGCTGGGTGGCGTCCGGGTCAAGGAAGAATGCGATGACAACGAAACTGACAGACAAGCAGGAGGCCGTTTTGACGTTCGCGAGCCAGCACGGCACGATTGACTTTTATCAGGCCAGCGAGTTGGGCGCGAACGGCTCCACTCTGGCCAGCATGACGAAAAAGGGCTGGCTTGCAAAACAGGAGTGCAACGGCCTCAACGATTGGATCGCGACCGATGCCGGTAAAGCGCTGTTGCCGGTACAGCGCCGTTGAGTACGAAGCTTGCGCTTGCCGGTTCCGTCGCGTCTGCGATTCTGAAGCTGAGACAACCGTCCCGTTAAACTGGCGAGGCGCCCTGTCCCCGTAGCATGGAAACAGGCGCCGTGAAGTCCCCCAGAAAGGGTCGCAACCAGTGATAGAGAAATCGTAATGAGCAGTTTCGGTGCAAATAACGAGGCGAATCGGGATGGCAACCGTGTTGCCGATTGGATCGCCTTCGCACTCTTGGCCTTCGAGATTTTGGCATTTGTGATCAATCTGACGCACTCCTTCAAGTGAACCGAAGGCAAGCCAGCCTGCGACCCTGGGTGGCCGCGCCTCAGCAGCGGCGGCGATCAAAAAGCTCGGTGGCGCTGCGCTTGTTCAACCGGCGCCCTACATCTGCATCTTGGGCTGCGGGCGATTGGCGGGAGCACCCCGCATCGAGGGAATAGCTGGCTTGGCCGGTTCACTGTAACTTCGGGGAGAAAGGGAGCAACTATGCAAATCAGAGTGACAGTGACGCGGGGCGGTGCTCAGCTCTTTTCGCACGTTTACACCGTTACCAAGGAAGGGGATCTTGAGCAGGCCGTGGGGAGTGCCCTTTCGGAAGCACGGAAGGTGGCCAGTCCCGTTTCGTTCGACTATGACATCAACATCGAGAAGGTTGGTCCATGATTTCGACGATTAAGGCCTCGCTTTTGTCACTCACAACGCTGGCTCTCTGCCCGGCGGCACACGCAGCCATCACCACGTCGGTTGACGGCGGCACGTCTTATATTCATCTGGGGACGTTGTCAGCGAAAGAATGCAATGCTGTCTTGGAGTCGCCCGTCAGTGCTTCGCAGCAGTTCGCATTCGACGGCCGTATCCAGGCGCCGGACACGAGTCTTTGTCATGACGGAATCAAAGTCGCCCTCGTGAGGCGTGAGGCGGTTGTGCGAACTACAAAAGATGGCGTCACGACCTGGCCACTCGGCAAGAAAAACTGCACAAAAGTTGCCGCTAGCGTGCTTGAGAAACACAGTTCGGTGCAAATTAACGGCACGCTTGTCATGCGTGCTGAGCTTGCCGAAGCCGCCTGCTCAAAGTCGAGCAACGCAGTTACTGTGCCTCTGTAACGGGAAACGACATGATTTCCCTGGAGCGCGAGGCGTACCTGATGCGCCAAGGTCGGGACGATGCCCGTCTCGGTATGCCGAGCTGCTCTCGTGAATTGCAGTCCGTGAGCGAACAGTTGGCTTACCAACGCGGGTATAGAAAGCCAAATTTTGTGCAGGTTCTGAAGGCTGTCGCGACCGTAGCATCTGTTGTTGCGCTTCTTGCGTGGGCCCTATGGGGTTTCTCCATGCAGATTGAAGCATGGAAGAGCGGGACCGCGATCGCGTTGTCGCCAGGCTGGGATGTTTTCGCTTGCTTGGGATTCGGAGTGCCTTTGCTATTCACGCTCTTGTGGTTCTGGTTGCTTCCGGCAGAACGACAATGATTGCTGTGATTGTTATGTGCTGACTCGGCATGTGCTCGCACTGATCGTTTTCGGTGGGCCAGGCGCTAATCGACATGCGTGTGTTGCGGAAATATTGAAGGTAAAAAGACCAGGCGAATCATGACTTCACGCTTTTCGAGTCTCTCAGATTCTGAAATCGATGCCATCGCGTCCAAGCGCTCCGCACGGTGGGTGTGCCTGATGCTTGCGTTCATGGCGTTGTTCATCGTCAGTGCGTGTTTCTCGGTTCTTGGCCACGATGAAATGATCCTGGCTGCGGCACGGACAATTGGGTTGCCTAGTTCGCTTGCTCTCTTGATTTTGGTTGGCATTCAGCTTTCGCACCCAGATGAGCTGAATCGCCTCGAGGAGGACCCGGGAATGCTCGAGCGAGCTCTGGACATTCTCAAGCGCTCGCCGTCAGCACGTCTTCTCCGAGATGAGATTCTGGCATCCGGCCGGGCATTGCGAATTTTTGATTTTTTCGATCTGACTGACGCGCACGAAAAGGCCCTGCACCTGCAAATGGTGCAAGAGGTACATGGCTTGGCCAGCGGCGCGGAAAGCTTTGAATCTCAGACGGGGCAATGAACATGAAACGCATCCTTTGCTTCCTGCTAGGGCATAAGCTTCAAGAAGTCGCCAGGATTGAGAGTCGATACGACGTAACGGAAGTGCGATACAGGTGTACGCGGTGCTCGGACCACGAGCGAACGGACCTGCAGTAAGTCAGGAGCCGCAGCGCTCCCGACCTTAGTCATATCGTACGCGTCGGCATCCGAAGCAGCTCGCTGGCGCGCAGTCCTGGATTCCAACCCAACTCACTAACCATGATTTCAAAAAATGTACTTCAGCTGGCTGCGGTTCTCTTTTGCGCAATCGGCGCATCGCATGCCCTCGCACAAGGCCAAGCAGTAGTCGACAACGCAGCTTCAGCGAACGTGTCGCAGGCCCGCGCAGTGTCCGCACAACTGCAACCCAGCTCGGGGCCGTCCGGTTCTCTGGAGGCAGCGCAAGACGCCGCAAGGACCTTCATGAGCCTTACAACTGGTGTACCAACCGACCAGATCACCTCGACACTTCAATCTTCCGAAGCCGATAGGGCCATCGTTGTCGTGAGGACTGCTTCGGCCAACAAGTACGCCCAATCCTGTCGCTACTCGCTCGTCAGAAAGGCGGCTCACAACGATTTCGGTTGGGAAATTACAAGCACTGCCTGCTCCAACGGCTGACCTGCAGAGCACTTGACCAACAGCATGCGAGACTTCCTTCAAAAATGCCTCATTTTCGGCGGAATCGCTCTGGCGTTCTGGCTACTAACTTTTAGCAGGCCTGGTACGAAAGAGAGCCGCGCTGATCGCGCCCGTCGGCAATCGGATGAAGCCGAGCGGCGGCGGAATGATGCTGCCGACGCAGAGCATGCTGCTCAGAATAATCGGCACGACCACCACCGATAGGTAAGTGAAAGTGAGTGCAACTGCGTTGGCCATTCTCAAGCAGGATCTGCGGATGACTGGCCATGACGCGAAAGTTCTGACTGCCGTCCTGGCAAGCTGTCTGAGACCGTGCGATCCCCGTCCACGCTCGGCAAATCAGTCTTGATCAGCACGCGATTTTGAGTGTGGAATCCCACATAAAGATTGCTATATTGACCTCATGAACCGGCGTTTGAGCGCCAATTAAGCGAGGGATCTACGCCATGGACGAGAAGGCCTTCACAGAAGGTGACTCGGCGACAGCTGCCGAGATCGCCTTGCTGGAGCGCTGCAAGGCACTGTTACAAGACGGGCAGCGCGTGGAAGCGGTGAAAACTTACCGGAGCGCTACTGGAGCAAGTCTGCATGAGGCCCAGCGCGCTCTTGGAATCAGGTAGGACAGGAAGAAATGAACCAGAAGCCGGATCTCAGCCCAGGCGGCTTTGAGATGCTGCGAGCCGCGGTGAATGCGGCACGGCAATTTCAGTGTCGATCTGTGGTGACCTTGAAGACAAAGTTGCTCTCCGAATGGCCGGACCGGGCAACGGATATCAACGAAGCTATTGACTACTGGGCTGGCAATCTGCGCGCTCGATATCCGAATGGAGTTCCGGCCGACTGAACGGATTTTGCCGGCTGCGGCGGTGTGTGTTGCCCCCGACTGGTTCAGAGCCTAGCGGACGTATGACTGACAAGGCGTCGCTTTGCAAGACATCTCGATCCCAACCCCAGATTGAATCGCTATGACGAACGTACAGGGCGTGATTGGGCGACCATCCAAGGGTAAAGCGCTTACGAGCACTCAGCGGTCTGCCAAGCGTGACCGCGCATTGCTAGATGCTGGTGGGCGAATTGTGAGGAGCTTGCGGCTTTCACCGGAGGCTGCACATGCGCTGACGGAACTGGCTTCCCTTCATGGATCTGACCGACATGCGATAGAAGCAGCGTTGCTGGGGTGGCAAAGATTGAGTTCAGAGTTCCATGACCGACATTTGGGTGAAGGAAGATGACGAGAGAACAGCAAAAGCAAATACTAGATAGGCAGGTCCGAGAGTGGACTGCGGAAATCACGCGGTTAGCTGGTCAAATCGCCGCCGCCAAGGGGACACCTTGTGCGCTCGTGATGATCACGCCGCGTGACCATGAAGGCTACGAGGATGTCGCTCCGGAGTTGATCACCGAGGATGCCTTTCGGGTGATGAACTTTGGTTGGCCCGAGGGCTTGGAAGTCGAGACGCTAAACCGGTCAGCTTAACCGGCGCGACGAAAGAACACGTCGACCAGAAGCCGGCTGGTTTGGCGAAAGCGCGAAAGGGAACATTGGATGGGAAGAAAGGCGTCCGAATCGCCCACCTTTCGGGGGCTGTCAGTCAGCTTTCGCCATCCACTACGTGAGATGGGGCGGCGCCTGGCGGAGGGGGCTGGCGTGGTGGGATACCGACGACATCAGGCTTCTCGACTGGTCCCTGTTCGACATTGGGTTTGTTTGGAGTGATTTGAAATGACGAGCGCATTGCTGCCATTGCTGATCTTCTGGATTCTCTTCGGCATTGCCCAGGCACTCTCGCTGCCGAGCCAATGTGGTGGACCATCGGATTGGACCGGCTTCGGGACGGAATCATTTCTGTTCGCCTGCGAGCACAAGTTTGCCTTTGCAGGGGTACTTGCTGTGGCGCTGCTCTTCTTGATCGTGAAGCTGCGGCGGGCATAACGTGATCTGGCGCCGCCTCGCCGACAGCCGATTGCTCAGCGTGCGGCCCGAGCGTCTCCGTCGACAAGCCATCCAACGACGACCTAGATGATCAGATTCCACTACCTGTTCATGTATGCGATGGCACGCCTCGCGGCTCCGAGCATGCGGAAGACCGGCTAACGCTTTTCAAAGGTCTGGCGGGGAAACAAGTTGATCAACCACGTTGAGGCCAATATGTTCGCTGACGGCGTGAAGCCGGACCGCGTGCGTTTCTAAAGATCCGCGCGAGCGGATGGATGGCGCCACATGGGCAGTACGAGCCATTTCCCCCTGGGCATGAACGAGTCGGCGACTACAATCAGCCACCTTGGAATGGTCTCCATCCTTTCATAAAAAGACGAAGAACGATGTTCACCTTCATGCGCTACCTTTGGCTCATGGCACGCGGACCCAGTTCGCCTGACGCGGCCTTGCACTTCTTCAACAACTCAGGCGCATCCAAGAACAAGAAGGGTCGTGTGCTCAAAAGGGCCATCCCGGGTTTGCACAAGAGGTGCACAGTCTGGGCGCCGCTGCGCCTCGAGCGACCTGATCTGCTCTCTATCGGGGCCGAATCGTTCTTGAACGTTGACGTCACCATTGCGAACGGAGCGATGGTGTCCATTGGGGAACGCTCATTTGTCGGTCCGGGCGTCAAGTTCTGCACGACTTATCACCACGTCGACCCTGATGAGCGGGCCCGTGATCCTTCCGCAATGGCTAAGCCTATCGTGGTGGGCAACAACGTCTGGATCGGGGCGGGCGCTATCTTGATGCCTGGCGTACGCATCGAGGACGGGGCGATCGTTGCGGCCGGAAGCGTTGTCACGCGTGACGTCGAGTCCAGAACAGTAGTGGCTGGCTGCCCGGCGGTATTCAAAAAGTCTCTCAGAAATCGGAGCCGATCGCCACCGCATTCGCTGCGGGCTCGAAGAATCAGGGTGCCGCTGCGACTTAAGTGACCAGCAATGGGCCTGGCGCTCAATCATTGGTGGGGAGCGATGTAAGTGAAAGAGCCGGAAGGGCTGCTAGTGCAAGTGAGGGGCGATGGAACGCTAGACCGCGAAGAACAGCTGATGGCTGATCTCGCTATCAGCCGTGGGATTAGCGTTGTGCGTGCCTCCCCAGGGCAGGTTGAGCGCGGTCGAGTAAGTTTGGGGCAGGGGTGCGTGGCGGTCGGTTCGGTGCCCTTCGTCAAGTTCGCGCTACGGCAGCTCGGTGTCGAATTGCCCGACCATACGCCTTACCCGTCCTGTCTCGAGCACTTCCTGTATCGAAAGGTGAAGAGGCTGACCTCGCTACGCGAGGCACGGGACTTGGTGGCGTCGGGCAAACGCCTATTCATTAAGCCGGCGGATGGATGGAAGCGCTTTACCGGTTTCGTTGCGGAATTTGCCGACGACCCGCGCTTCAATGGTCAATCTAAATCGAGGCCGGTCTGGATTTCCAACCCGGTCCGCTTTGCTTCCGAATGGCGTGCCTATGTAGCAGACGGTGAGCTGCTGGAGCTGAGGTTTGCCGATCTTGGAGGCGACCGCACGATTCAGCCGGATGGGGGCTTGATTCGTGACGCTGTAGGCGCTCTTACGGTGGAGGGGCGTGCACCGGCAGGTTACGTGATCGATTTTGGGGTCCTGGACACTGGCGAAACGGCCCTCATTGAGATGAACGACGGATTCTCGTTCGGAGCCTACGACGGCGTATCTCCAGAAACCTACTGGAAGGTCGTGGTCCTGCGGTGGCAAGAATTAACGGCCTGACTGCGAAAGGTGGGGTCGTTTAGCACGACAAGGGCGCCCGCTCACTGAGGCCATTGATCAGGCCCCACACATTTCTTGGCGGGAAATCTCCTTCGGGGTGCCCCGGTCCCGCGCCTCTCGAATGTGGGTGAAGTGCATAAACCGGGTAGAAAAACGGCTCTGCGTTGGTAGGGTGTCTCCAGATTCGCCCCCTTCATGCCGATATGGATGAAGGGCCGGACTGTCAAACCACACTATCGACACAATGAAACGAGTTCATCTTTCTGCACTTGCCGCCCTTTGCCTCTGTCCCGCCTTTGCGTATGCGGGAGGAGCCGATGGGCAAGCAGCACCATCCAAAGACACGCCGAACGTGACGGTTGTCACTCTTTACAGTGAGTCGACTCCCGCTCCAGGCTCCCTTGTCCAGCAGAGCGAACCGAAGCGCCCCCCTATCCAGATCGTCGACGGGGGCGTAAAGAGCGCCGGCCCGTCGTGCTGGACCCTGAGCGATTCGGGTGAGATCACGACCGTGGAGGGCGAGTGTTACATCCTCCGCTCGGCCGCAGCTGGTGAGAAGCCCCCTCGCTAAGTAGAGGTGGTGCGCACCATCTTGGCGGTGAATCCCGAGTCTTCCTGCGCCTCAATCGAAGCCGGCGAGAAGTCTCACGCTGGCATTCGATTAGCATTGTCAGCGATGTTCCCGGGTTATCCGGGAACAGGCCAGGTGGAGAAGCCGATATGCCAGACGCAGGAAACGGGATCGCACAGAACGAACAGCACTTCGTTCAATCGGTACTCCGCGAAAGAATCATTGAGCACGTCTTCGTTGGCGAGGCCCTTCGGCGTCTTTGGCAGCTGGGCGTCGCTGAGGTCGAGGTGCTCCGTTCAGAGTTCGACGCCGGCGGATATGACGTGGTGTTCAGCTACAAGAACGTTGTTCGCCACGTTCAGTTGAAGTCGGCGATCGAAGGCGGCAAGACGAATGACGTTAGCGTCAATCTGAAGCTTGCAGAGAAGCCTTCGGGATGCGTCCTTTGGATCATTGTGGACGATCAACTGGACTTTCGTGGGTTCCGATGGTTTGGGGGGCTGCCTGGGCAGGCTTTGCCTGACATTGGTGGAAAAAGGCTGGCTCGTCAGACCAGAGCAAACAAGGACGGAGTCAAGGCGGACCGCTCGGGACATAGAATATTGCGGCGCGGGGACTTTGAGCAACTTGCGTCCCTGGACGCGGTCCTCCAACGCCTCTTCGGTGAGCAGCTGCCGCTGTTTGGAACGTCGGCAATCGGTGCACACGACGATCGATAATTTGATTGCTGGTGCGGCGCCCTAGGCGCCAAAGTATGCAGGATGAGCGAGACCCAACCCGAACGCGTCACAAGTTCAAAGCCGTACGGCCGCTTTATTGTCGCCAAGTCCTTATGGGACACCCTGAGGCGCCGCGGCCTGGTCGAGCTCTTCCGGCTCATCTACGTGATGTTGCGGTACCGGCTACGGTCCACCTACGATGACAACACACGTACGCTTGTAATTGCCTTCCACGGCGTGCTCGGTTTCGTCGGTGCGGCACTTTTGGCACTCGCATTCGGGATGGACGGAGGCACCACGGCGACGTCTATCGCCGCGCGGCTTGGAGCTGCGATCGTGGGATTTGCGCTCTTCTTTGTGTCCGCAACATGGTTCCTCATGCCCGCGTTTCAACGATCTGTCCTGCTGGGCGAGGTCGTTGCATCCCTCTGTTACGGGTTCCTGTGCGTCGCGCTGTGCTGGTTTGGGTGGCAGCATGCCATGGCCCTAGCTACTAGCGATCCACAATCGCTCATCACCTTCATCCTTTTGTCGGTCGTGGTGATGGTGGCGTTTGGACTATCCGCTCTCGCTATTTGCTCGTTTCCTGGTGATGCGGGCGACAGCTAACCACTATGCTTTCGAGACGCCGTACCACCAGATACTTGCCGTTCGGCCACGGAAGGGCGGCTTCCGCCAAACCGCAGTCCACGAGGCCGGCCATGCGCTGATGTACGCCCTCGGAGCGAGAATCCCCGGAGGACGCTTCCGCGTTCATCGATACCGACACGCTTTCTCCCTCGGTCGGTCAAGTCTCATTCCCGGGGGGAAGGAACGGCGATTTCTCCTACGACTTGCTCGAGTGGAAGCTGTTTACCTGCCTTGCGGGCTTAGTTGCAGAGAAAATCGACTCGGGAACACACGGATTCGGCGCGGGTGGGGATATGCGCGTGTGGCAAGACTTGGCAATTCCTTACTTGCTCTTGCGTACGGACATTACATTCTTCGAGGAACCTAAGAGCGACCTCGAGATGGAATCCAACAAGCGCGAACTCGTTACCCTGAAAAAGCAAATGTTGGCTGCGGTCACGCGCTTCCTACGCGCCAACTGGGCCGTCGTCATGCAGATAGCCGACAGGCTGGAAGAGGCGGAATATCTCGATTTCGAGCAGCTCGCCCACCTACTGAAAGGGGTCAAGCGGACAGCAGGCTTGCCAACTGCAGTGTGGCCAGTCGAACTTGGGGGCATTGAACTGCAAGCGGGGGAGCAATGAGACATCAAAAGCTGGTCAGATTGACTGCTGCGACGATTGGACTGCTAGTTGTCTTTGGCAGTGCTCAGGGCAGCGAAGCACGAGAATTGATCTGTTCCGGTCATGCCGAATACGGGGAAGAGTCCTTTGCTGACCGCTTTTTCCTGAGAATCGAGGATGGATCCATTGAGATCAAGGGAAGCCCCGGAAGCACCTACACCTTTGATGGCGTTTCGTACAGTGTGTGCTCGGAAAGCCGAGACGAAATCCAGTTCGAATACGGCATTGGGAAGATCTGCGGGTCTGGAAAGCCATCGCGCATTGGCACGCTGCAAAAGATCACGGGCGACCTGAAGCTCAGACGGTTCGACATGGGGAAGCGGTTCGATGGAAATTACACGTGCAGGCCCGCCGGCCGAGTTGCAAGCAGGTGACGCGCGATGACTCCGACTAGCGACGTTCTTCGCCTCCTACAGCCCGCGTTCGAGCCGTGCGTCGGATTCCGGGAGGGAGCTTGCGCACAGAACATCTGGGATCCGCATGCCGGGCACGTACCTAGGGGATTCTGCGGGGCAACCGCCGGAGCCAATGAGATCCGGCTGGTTTTGGTCTGCGCAGAGCCAGGCAATCCCCATCCATCGGAAAACCATGCAAGTGATGGTACGCCGGCGGGAAGATTGGATTCTGTCGCCCGCTATGCATGGGAATGCGTCCGAAATGGCAACGACCGATTCCACCGGAATCTGCGAACGATACTCGACCTATGCTGGCCTGGCGCCGACTTCGAGACGCAGATGCGCTGGACGTGGATCACCGACTCGGTGCTGTGCTCCGCAAAGAAGGAGGGCGGACGATTTCCAGTAAAGGTTGAGCGCGAGTGTGCGAATCGTTTCCTGGTTCCGCAGATCAATCTCTTTCCTGGAGCGATCGTCGCGGCACTCGGCAAAAAGGCGGAGCACCGCATGAGGCAAGCAGGCGTTACGGATTTCATCCCGGCCGGGACAGCGGCCCCGCCTGGGTGTAACCAGGAGGGGGTGTCAGAATCTTGGCATCACTTGGCGAGTATCGTTCGCAAGCGCTTCCCGATCCAAAGCAACACTGCTGAAAGAAAGCACATGGGCCAGATGATCTTGCGCCGCCCCACGAAGGAGTTCGAGGCCTTCGCTCAAGCGGCCGTTTTGGCACAAACCGAGGCTTCGCATCCAGAACAAGTTGACGTGTTTGTGCAAAGTTTGTGGAACGCAGCAGAACTCGACTGGTTTCAGCAAACAGGCAAGCACCAGAAGTTACTTGATGCTGGCGGCTTGGCGCGCGAAGAGGCGTCTCTCTATGCGGCGCTGATTCGGCTCTGCCGATCGCTGATCGAGGCACCGACCGCCGCAATTTCGTACGACGAGTACTACCGATTCGTGGCTGAAAAGACGCAGCCCCGAGCAGGGCGCTAGCCCAGGCACAGGATTCCCAATGCGCCGAGAGTATGACGTCCACACCGATATCATTGAGACAATCGTCAGCGCAGCCGCGGTGATGGATGGCCACGCAGCGCTGCTCGCGGCGTTCGCCTCTCGGACCGAATATCGGGGCCTGCAGTACGTCACGAGCCGCGATCACTATTGCGCCCAACCGGCCAAGATTCTCGACTCTCACGGCGCCGTGGTCGCGCCCGACTATCGAGAGTGGGTTGAGCAGCAGTTGAAAGAGTTTGGTGGTGACGTGCCGTCGATCTGCCGAGCTCATGAAGAAAAGGGATATCTGCTCGTTGAGACCCAGCCCGTCCTGCACTACTTCGTCCACGACCGCGGCGGCGAACAGGCCAACTTCGTCCAGTTCGAAATCTGGCAGGACCAACTGTTTGTAGAGCGAGAGCTGTTCGCTGAAGCCGCCTGGAGGGGATGGGGCAATGAGGCCACCGTCCATGAGCTTCGAGACGGGCGGCCTGGGCTCGGATATGAGAAGAATTTTGAGCGCCGAAACCTCGAAGCTACAACGTATCGCCTCGGGCAGGGCCTCGATATCGCGGCCTTCACCTCGTTGGTGGAAAAGCTCTATGTCGATCGCCACCGTCGAGAAGGCGATCAACCAGTGCACGAAATAGATTTCGCGACGAAACAGGTCACCGTCAAGACATTGCGTGAACTCACGCCTGGCTACGACAAGCAACGGTCGAATGAATCTCGATTCTTTTGCGATTGGACAGAGTCGAGCGCCGGAGCTTCCGGCGAGCGTGTTTGCACGCGTTGGGTATTCCAGACATCGGATTGGACGGATCCGCGAGGCGGTCGTTCCGCTTCATTCATTCCGGTATGGGGACACAATCACAGCGTCTCGGCTGTGCAGGGCGGTGAGTCCAGAGACCCATACCTTCTGTTCAGTGAACTAAGACAGTTCGACAGAGAAATAGGCACTCCTTTCGCCTGGTACTTCTATGGATTACACGGCAACCTAGTGCAGTCCGGGCACATCGAACAAGTCCTGGATGCCGCTGCGCGAGGACTGATAGTGCTTCCTGAAAACGACTATCAGATCCTACGGCGCTGGTGCGACGTTCCTTACGGCTTTTGATGCGGCATCTCTCAAAAGCCGTGACCCCAGAGTCTCGCCCAGTCAGCTGTGAATCTTGCACGGCCTACGCAGAAATGGGTTCGCTCTGCCTTCTACTGTGTGGCGTGCGGTAGGGCTGAGCATCAACGCAGTCGCTCGCCGGAGCTGTCGCCAGGGGTGCAATTGCTACCCCATGCATAAGAAAGCCCGGCAAGATCTGAATCCAAGCTGTCATCCCACGTTGACGCCGGGGCCGGCGTCGGCCACGCAGAAACGGGTACGCTCTTGCTCCGACATCGACCCAGCGCCCGACGGAAGTGGGTCAATTTCGCCAGGCCGGGACGAGTGTTTGCGCACCGCCCGGTGGTCCGACACTCAGTTCTTGGCAAGAACGAACAGATCTATATTTTTCGGCTGCCTTGCCGTTAGAGAGGGGTTGAAGGCGAGTCTTGTCCGCCCCTCCAATAGGAGGGCGAAACTCGCGTGCGAGAACGGTACAGGCTAGATTTGGCTCGAAATCGATCTAGGATGTGCTCTTGGTGACATCATGATTCACTGGCACCGAAGCAAACGCTACGCGGGAATAATGGCCTGCCGTACAGCGCGCCGTAAGACGCTCGACGAATTCCAATCAAGAACCAGTGCGACCTACCATGTCTTCATTCAACAGAATTCTTCGAGAAGTTCGGGAAGCTGATGCCAAAGAGCAAACCAGCAAGACCATACAGGCGGCGCTCACATCGTCTGAGCTGGAATCCCGCGTACTGGCCGCACAGGCACATTTCGAGAACATCGGCATCCACAGCTTCTTGAGCCAAGAAGCCGAAGCTATGCGGGCCGAGAGATTCTGGTGCCAATCCTCTGCTGAAGGCGTCCCTGGACGCGCAAGCGCGTCGATTGCCTTCGTCCCGTGTGCGGGTGAGGATTTGAACAACGATCAGATGTTTGGCCCATTGAACGAGTACACCCTGATCATCCAGGCGTTCGCCGGAGGTGATGTGGACTGCAGGTTCTGCGCCAGAGCGGGCATTGAGTACTTTGCTCGCGACCTTCCGCTGAACCAACTCACTCTTCCGCTGGTACAGGAGTGGTACGAACGTTTTGTCCGGCTCGCTTTCGAGAAACGAAAGCAGTCAGATAGCAAGTAGGATCTCGACCGTAAGATATCTCTCCCCTCAAGTGTAGAGAATCGGGGTTCCAGGGCCGAATGCAGGCTCGCCGCCTTCGCAGGTACAACATAAATTCGGACAAGCATTCGATATGAAGCAAGGAAGCCTGAAAGCATACTTTGCCGTTGCGATGACGGTCGTGGTGGTTGGCTGCAGCAAGAGCGGCGAGCCTGACAATGTGACTGTGTCCGCTTCAAATGGCGGTACCGCCATTGCCGTCAACAATGGAACCATCGTGACCGGAGTTGCGTCATCGGCAAGCGGCCCGAATACAGCAGTCGCGACAAACGATGCCGACGAGATCGTTCAGTCATCAACTGGGGCGGGCTCTGCAAATGTTGTCGTCACTGGAGGAGCCACAAGCACGATCGTTTCCGGAAGCGGAAATGCCATTGTCCAGTCGTCGAGTGGTCGCAACTCATCGAACGTTGTCATTGTGAACGGCCAGGCCCTCACAGATGGGAAAGTGCTTGAAGCGTCCGGCCCTGATGGCACCGATGTCCGAAAGGTTGAAGTGTTCGATTCTTTGGAGCTGGCTGTCCCGGCAGACGCGACATATTCAGCGGGGCAGTCCCGAGCATCACGATTTCAGGGCCGCAGAACATTCTGCCAATCGTCGAAACGAAGGTGCGAGGCGGGAAGCTGACGATTGGGGATTAAAGGTGCAGTATCGATGCGAAAGCCGCTCAAAGTCGAAGTGGTCGCACCAGACCTGCATGCTGTGCGAATCGTAGGCAGCGGCGCCATGAAATTGGACAACTTCCAAGGCAGATCACTCGATCTGAATATCTCGGGTTCAGGGACAGTTGTCGCCGCCGGCAAGGCGAACTCGGTGAGCGTGACCGTTTCGGGGTCGGGCGATGTGGATGTACGTGCATTGCAGGCCAAGGACTTCAGTGGCGTCATTTCCGGTAGTGGCAATGTGCGGGCATACGCCTCCGATGCCGCACGGGTGGCGATCTCCGGTTCAGGTGATTTCCGCATTGCAGGCAATCCCATGCGGAGGTCCGTGGAGCGATCTGGCTCCGGGCAGGTGGAATTCGACTGATTGCTGAGATCTGGAGCCTGATACGAGAGGTGATGGTGTAGGAGCGAGTAGGGGCTAGAAATTGCAATCGGCTCCGGAATGATGTGGTGGACATCTGCGCATTGCGCGCAGCCCCCGTTCCAACAGCCCCCTAGGAGGTCCCAGCACCATGCCGCTTGCAGAGTTTGAAACAGCCATTCTCAAAGTGCTCGACGGCCCTGGAGGCTATACGACGGGGCAGGTCGCCGAGCGAATCGACTACCAGTTTGGTCACAACAGGCGCGTACATAGCGCTGCAGTTCGAACTCTGCTTTTGGGGTTGGAGAGGCAAGGGGTGATCAAGCGCTTGGACGATCAGAAGCCCGACTGCTGGGTTAAGGCGGTACCGGCCGGTTCAGACTCCGGTTCGACTTCGCGCACGGTCAAACTCTCGGTCGGCGAAGAAGCATTCATGCAAGCAGTGCTTAAAGAAGCTGGGCCGGCTTCCGCCGGATCGAGCGTATCGTTCGACCACATGGAAGGGCGAGCGGTATCCGGCCTGGCAAAAAAGGGTTTGGTTGTACGCCATGTCGGGGAAGCTGAACTGACCGCGCTAGGTGCGGCGTGGCTGCGCCAGGCCGCAAAGAACGGGTAACGAGGACACGATGAAAGCCATCTCCATCTGGCAGCCACACGCGTCGCTCTTGATGCTTGGTCTTAAGCCTTTCGAAACGCGCGGGTGGCCGATTCCGCGATCCATCCTTGGGACCCGAGTTGCCATCCACGCGGCTAAAGCGGATGGCGATCTGAGAGAGATCGAGAAGTACTTGTTGAGACGGCAAGCAGGATCCGAAACGGACGAGGGCATTGAGGCTTACGTGCGCGCAGTTTCCGGCTGCGGATTCGCGAGACTGGCCGATCTACCGAGGGGGTGCATCCTCGGCACAGTGGTTTTGTCTGAGTGCGTGCCGGCCCAGGCTGCCGAGAACCACAAGAACTTCGGAGACTTCAGCCCGGGCCGATTCGCATGGCGAGCCTCTGACCCGGTCCTGTTGCCGACCCCTGCTCCATTCAGAGGAATGCAAGGTTTCTTCGACGTGCCGTCGGCGCTTCTTGACCCCACCGCTCCCTGAGCTGGCAGAGATTCCCGTGATGGAACAGATTGAACCGGCCCGAACGGAAGCATATGAGGCTGGTCGCATTGCTGCCAAGGCCGCATTGGATGCGGGCGCGCTACCGATCTTGTCCCGAGATGAGTCCGCCCTCTGTGAGCCAGAGCGCTCTTATGCGTTGGGGTGGAATTCCGTATGGGCAAGTGATGAGAATGCACGGCGATGGAGCAGGATGATTCCGCCTGATCTAAACCGGATCGTGCCAGCGTTGGCCGGTGGACCAGCGCGGTCCGGGTCGGGGCCAGAATCTGCGAAGGCATGTAACGAAACCTCACCTGAATAGACGCATTCAGCTTGTTTCCTCACACAATGACGCCTAAGACCAGCTATGCAACTGTCATCACCAATTGACGCTGTGGCCAGTGCGGTGCATCACGCGGCTCTTGCTGCCTTCCCCGACGTCCACTATCGAACCCGCGACTATGAGGCAATGAAGAACTGGACGTCTCAGGAGAGCTACGATGCCGTGAAAGCAAACGTAGCGCCCGAGAAAGCCGCGGTTCGAAGGCCTGATGTTCGGCAATGCGAGATATACGCAATGTTTGTGCAAACGTGGAGTTCTACTGCTCTCGGCTTTGGGGGCCTCGGTGGACAGGCTATGACGCCGGCCTATACCGTAGTTGTATCAGGGCCAAGCGGGCATTGGGCGGTCTACTGGGCGGGGCGTTTCGCGTACCTCATCGACCCGCACAAGCAGACCGACAAGCAGAGAGAAGCATTTCTCGATGATTTACAAAGGCGGTTCACAGCAGAGAGGCGCGAGGCATCGGATCGATACGGGGCGTGTTCTGAGCTGCCGTTGGAGATCTAAGCGGAGGAGTTCCAAAGGCTGGCGATGAACATCGTGCGGTCAGCCGTTCGAATACGATATCTGTAGGGATGAGAAGGTGACTATCTACGTGGACCCACTAAGGCACTGGGGATGGATTCTAAGGGGCCACAAGGTGAAATCATGCCACTTGTTTACCGAAAGCCTGGATCTTTCTGAGTTGCACGCTTTTGCGGCACTGCTTGGAATGAAGCGTGCCTGGTTTCAACATCCGCCCGTAGCACCTCACTACGATCTGACCGAGCGCCGACGGCTCCAAGCTGTATCGTTGGGAGCAGTAGAAGTTGGGCGCCGCGAGGCCGGGCTAATTTGGCAAGCGCGGCGCGCCATGCTCGTAAGCGTCGAGAGTGAACAGACGTGACGCTGGAAGCACCATAGGCTCCGGTACCCAGAAAGTTGCGTCACTCGATTCGTCTGGATATCTCGCTCGATTGCAAACCATCGAGTGGCCAGACGAAAGCTATGGCCGATGCACTCTCTTTCCCTCTAGAAACGGATGCCGTCGTCTGGCCCAATCACTATACCGACGCACCTCAGGCATTGCCCCTTTCGATGCAAGAGCACCCTGTGTCTTGCATTTCGAGGGATCGAGATTTGCAATTCGGTGCCGGACAGCGCCGCTCCGCAGGCTTCATCGGCTGGGGTGAGCAGATTCCATTCAAGATGCGGCTGGGGCCGGCCGGCGAGAGCGGACCACCTTTCGCAGGGGCTTTTGCTATATTACTTCTCATGAAGAAGCTAAATTCCATTCGAATTGGGCGAGCAATCGCAGGCTTGCTGGAAGCGGGCCGGTCCCGCGCCACTATCGACGAAGTCGGAAGGGCAGCGTCTATTCGCCATCTTGACCGCATTCTGGATCGGCGCAAAGCATCGTCTACCGCGGCGCCTATTCACTCCAGAAGCAAGGGGTTTGAAGACTTCCAACTTGCCGAGTTCAAGGGCGCGTCGTCCGACGCAGCTTAAGCGCCGCCATTCAGGTCGCGGATGCTCTGCGCTCCCTACTGGAACGGGGGCGCTTCAAATCTCAGTCCGTCTTGCAAGCCATCTCTAGAAACATCGACGAGGCTTGAATCCGGGTTGCCATCTGCAACCATTGCTTCTCGTTCTATGAACCAGGTGATCCATCGACTTGACAGTGGGTCACGCAATGGCGGGAGGCAGCCGTGGCCAAGGCGAAGACAATCTTCAGTTGCACCGAGTGTGGCGCGTCGGCGCCGAAGTGGCAGGGGCAGTGCCCCGGATGCAACGCCTGGAATACTCTTGTAGAGTCAGTCGCGGAGACCGGAGCGCATCGCTTCAAGTCACTTGCCAAGAGCGCGCCGGTCCGCAAGCTAGCTGACATCGAAGCGGCAGATGTGCCTCGCTTCTCCAGTGGAATTGCCGAGTTCGATCGAGTGCTAGGTGGCGGGCTCGTGGCCGGCGGCGTTGTTCTAATCGGTGGCGATCCGGGGATCGGCAAGTCAACCTTACTGCTGCAATCGCTTGGCCAGATGGCCAGCCAGCGCAAGGTTCTCTACGTTAGCGGCGAAGAATCGGACTCACAGATTGCCTTGCGAGCGCAGCGTCTGTCTCTACTTGAGGCCGATTCGCATGCGCGTGATTTGGAGCTTCTTGCAGAAATCGAACTTGAACGCATTCAAGCCACGATAGAGGCGGGGAAGCCCGAAGTTGCCGTCATCGATTCCATACAGACGGTCTATTCTCAGGCACTTACGTCCGCACCGGGTTCTGTAGCTCAGGTAAGGGAGTGCGCAGCCCAACTTACGCGAATAGCCAAGTCTTCCGGCACAACCATCATCATGGTTGGCCATGTGACAAAAGAAGGGAGTCTCGCCGGCCCGCGGGTCCTAGAACACATCGTCGATACGGTGCTCTACTTCGAGGGCGACACACATTCATCGTACAGACTCGTGCGTGCGTTCAAGAACCGATTTGGCGCAGTGAACGAGCTGGGCGTCTTTGCCATGACCGAGCGAGGGCTCCGCAGCGTTTCAAATCCTTCAGCGCTGTTCCTTTCGCAGCATGATCAGCAGGTGCCCGGCTCATGCGTCATGGTTACGCAGGAGGGCAGCCGACCGCTCCTTGTTGAAGTTCAGGCGCTCGTGGATGCCACCCATGCCCCTAACCCCCGTCGCCTCGCGGTGGGGCTTGAGCAAAATCGGCTCGCAATGCTGCTGGCGGTCCTGCATCGACATGCCGGCGTCGCCTGTTTCGACCAGGATGTCTTCCTGAACGCTGTAGGGGGCGTGAAGATCACCGAACCCGCATCAGATCTGGCGGTTTTGCTGTCAATCCACTCGTCGATGCGGAACAAAGCACTTCCTAAGGGGCTTATTGCATTCGGTGAGGTGGGTCTGGCTGGGGAGATTCGCCCGTCTCCACGCGGACAGGATCGTCTCAGGGAGGCCGCGAAACTCGGATTCTCAACCGCAATGATCTGCCGCGCGAATGGCCCAAAGCAGCCCATTGACGGACTGGATGTCATTACGGTGGATCGGATTGAAGAGGCTATCGAGAAGGTCAGATCGTTGGACTAACTGCCCGGCGGGAAGATTATAGGTTGCCACCCTACTTCGGGGGGAAGAGGTGCCCTCCGATTATCGAAAGCCTTCTGGCTTGCGAATACCCCACTAAAAAGGGGCGTCCTAGGGGCAGGGAACAGGGATGACATGGTGTATAGTGCGATTACTTCCTGTTGGGAACTTTATAATTTTCTGACTCCGTCGTACTGGTCGGCGACATAAGGGCCAAAATACAAAGAAGCGCGATGCAAGAGTATGCAAACGATGCTGTGGAGAACGCACAAGTTCTCGTGACGCTCATTCGGGAACGGGGTCCTATTCGAGTTGCAAAGGAAATCTTGGCCGTCGCCGAAGAGGCCGCCCAGACGAACGTGTCCGACCAGGCGCTATCCCAAATTGACCACTTGGCCCGCGTAGCCCGCACTGTCACTTCTGACGCTGTCCGAGAAGAGATTGGCCGATTGCAAGCTGAGTCGGAAAAGCTGTCCGATCGGGTCTCTGCAGTGCGGACTGCTCGCGAGAAGGTACAACGCGCGGCTGATGCAATTCTCGGTCCCCTGTCCGCTCTAGAAGAATTGATCGAGCCCGGCTTCTGGGATGCAAGTGCGGGGTTAGGCAAGCCGACGATGGCTGCACTCGATTCTGCTGCATCAAGGTTCGACCTAGCCAAGCTTCGCGCGGCCGCAACTTCTTTCCTTGACTGGGATAGGTTGACCATCAAATACGTGTCCAAAGACATGAGCCGTGAGGTTGAGAGCTACCAAGCCCTATTTACGGGGTTCGTGGATGGGGGCGAGTATGACAAGCAGTTTCAAATGGTTGTGAAGCTCGGTCACCTCCATCGGCTTATCCGTTTGCAGGATCGCAAAGTTGAGCTGAACAACGCTGTTACGAAGCTCCAAAAGGAGTTGGTCGAGTTGTCAAAATCCTCAGGCGAGTTGGGCATGCTTGAGAACCATGTCGATAGGTGGTGGGGTAGCTTCTCAGCAGGAATTATGGGGCGTTTGCCAGATGGCGAAATGGCCAGGGCACTTGCCCCCTTGGTGGGGCCGATCAAGGCTCTTGATCCGATCTGGCTATCCAGGGTCTCCCAGCAACGCATTGAAGGGCGATGACCGGCCACCCTGTTTCAAGTTGACCCGTGGAACCGTGCCTACACGGGGTTATCTGATTTCGGCGCAACGACACACAAATATCACACGCTATGACTAGCACTCAGCCCCGCTACAAGGACATCATCAAACAAATCGAGGAGCTGCAGAAGCAGGCAGACAAGCTCAAGGCCGAAGAGCGTTCAAAAGTACTGAAAGAGGTCCGAGAGCAGATCGCCGTATTCGAGTTCACGGCTGGAGAGCTCGGTTTGAAGGGCAAAGCTTCGCTCGCTGGCAAGAAAGTGCCCATCCGCTACACGGACGACAACGGCAATACCTGGTCCGGCCGCGGACATCGGCCCGGGTGGTTGAATGCGGCTATTGAAAACGGCCGCAAGCTCGAGGACTTCCTGATTGCTGTTTGAGGTCGCTGGCCAACTCGGCTCGCACAAATGCTTTCGAGGGCGCAGCACGGATGTGACGTGCAGGAACTGCTGGAGTCGGACCGCCGGCGCACCAGCGTGGCGATCAGCGATCCGTCGATCTAGCCAATCGACATTCGGGTAAGAACCGAACGTCCTCACCAACACACATAACAAGCAAATGTTCGAAAAGGCTGGGGTCGTCGTAGACGTGCACAACGGCAGCATGAATGGCTTCCGGGCGGCACACACCAAACAAAAGGGATCGGAGCCCCCAAAGGTGGTGTGCTCAGCTCCCCTGACGTTGATCGACATCGCCGACTTGTCCGACGCTTGAGATTTGTCCCTCGAGCAACCACGCGACTTCACTCAAATCACATTCACAACAAGGGGCTCTCCATCTTGGACTTCATTCTTGAGCATGTCTGGCAAATCGTCGGCGCGGTCGCGATTCTCGGTATCTTGGCTGCCTATCGCCAGGTGCTGTGGCTCGTCGGTGTCATCATTGTCCCCGACGATAGCGTCGGTGTCGTCACGAAGAAGTTCGTCCTGATTGGATCGCATCGAAGTTTGCCGGATGGACGGATCCTTGCCCTCAACGGAGAGGCGGGCTACCAGGCTGATACGCTTGCGCCCGGTTTGCATTTGGCTCTGTGGCCTTGGCAATACGCTGTAGAACTGGTCAAGTTCGTTGAGGTTCCGGTGGGCAGCATAGGGGTCGTAGAGGCCTGTGATGGTCAACCGCTCCCGAGTGGCCGCATCCTGGCAAGACGTGTGGATTGCGACATGTACCAAGACGCTCGCCTGTTTCTACAGAACGGCGGTCAACGCGGTCCTCAGCTCGACGTGATCCCACCTGGAACTTACCGTATCAACCCGCTTCTGTTCAAGATCACGCTTGCCCAGATGACGTCGGTACCGCAGGGGAAGATCGGCGTAGTTGAGGCTCACGATGGTTCTCCGCTACAGGCGGTCGCGTTATTGCTAAGCAGGTGTCCTGCGACTCATACCAGGACGGTGCGGCGTTTCTCGAGAACGGCGGCGAACGTGGCGCCCAAAGCGGGATCATCACGGCGGGCTCTTATCGGGTGAACCCCATCTTGTTTTCCATTGAAGTTACTTCGGTGGTTGATATTCCGGACAACAAGGTTGGCATCGTAACGACTCGCGAGGGCCAGCCACTGCAGCGAGCGGAGATCGCTGGGCCTGAAGTCCCAGGCCACAACATGTTCCAGAACCCTGAAGCGTTCATTGCGAATGGCGGCTGCAAGGGGATGCAAGAGCAGGTCCTACTTCCTGGTCGTTATTTCATCAACCCGCGTTTTGCGACTGTCGAGACGGTCGACATGACAGAGGTCCCTATTGCGCATGTCGGTGTCGTGATTTCATACGTAGGTAAGGACGGCAAAGACGTCACCGGAGAGGCGTTCAAACACGCGAACTTGGTGTCGAGAGGCGAGAAGGGCGTATGGATTGAACCGCTTGATCCGGGCAAATACCCGATCAACCCGTACACGCACAACATAAAGAACGTTCCAACTGCCAATGTGGTCCTCAACTGGGCCAACGGGAAGTCGGAAGCACATGAACTGGACGCCAATCTTTCGACGATCACCGTGCGGTCTGCGGACGGCTTCAAGTTCAATCTCGATGTCAGCCAGATCATCCACATCCCTCGAAACGATGCGCCGAAGGTGATTGCCCGTTTTGGCGATATGGCAGCGCTTGTGACTCAGGTCCTTGAGCCAACTATCGGCAACTACTTCCGCAACAGCGCCCAAGACTCGGACATCATCGAATTCTTGCGGGAGCGTTCAAAGCGACAGAGTCAAGCGCGCGAGGCGATCGGCGCAGCGTTGAGTGAGTACAACGTCGGTGCCGTTGACACGTTGATCGGGGACATCGTTCCCCCTGAGCAGTTGATGAAAACCTTGACTGATCGAAAGCTCGCTGAGCAGGAGCGAGTGACATACGAGACTCAGAAGGGCGCTCAGGCTGTGCGACAAGAACTTGAGCAAGCGACCGCTCTCGCGAACACGCAGGCAAATGTCGTCGATGCCGAACGTCAGGTTTCGATCTCAGAATTCAATGCACAGGCCGCTGTGAAGCGCGCAGAAGGCGAGGCCAAGGCAAAGACGATCAACGCTGAAGCGGATGCCAAGGTCGTTCAAACCGTCGGCGAAGCGGAAGCGAAAAAGGTCGAGGCAATCGGGATGGCCGAGGCCACTGTGATTAAGCAGAAGATTGATTCGATGCAAAGCGACAACTACGCCGTGGTCCAGGTGGCCGAGGCACTTGCGAGTGCCGGCGTCAAGCTGGTTCCCGATGTGGTTGCTAACGGCAGCGGAGGGGCCAGCGGGGGAACGCTGGTCGATATCCTCCTTGCCGGTGTGATTCGCGACGGTCTGCACCGTGGGGCGCCCACAGCCCTGCCCGTTGACCATGCCAGTGCAGGCGCCTTGCCTGCCCCAAATGGAGCGAGCGCTTCCTGAGCTGCTAACGCATTGGTCGCCACGTGAGCTAGCGCCAAGTCGTCAGGATTGAGGGGAAAGTATGGAATCGGAAGACATCGCCTACCTGCATCAGCAACGGCAAGAGTTGATTGAAGAAGCGAAGAGTCAGAAGCAGACAGCCTTTTTCCTTGCGCAGCTCCGGGGCGAAACGCCTGTGTACCTCTTGAACGGCGAGGAGGTAAGCAAGGAAGCTTTCATCTTGCATTCGGGGATGGAACAGATGCTGCCAGATGCTTCGACCGTGCGGTGTTCAAAGTGCGGACGCATTGAGTCGCCCGCCCGCTGGCGGCAAGTGTGCAGCTTCGTCATGCCTGAAGGTGGCATGTGTGATGGCATCTTTCATTGATGAGAGACTAGATTCGAAATGATCAAAGTGGGCATAAACGTCCTAATCGTCATCGCAATGGCTGTCGGTCTGGTTGCTACCTTGGAGCGGTTGTATTTGGTCAACGGCAGCAGTTATCCGAGCTTTCTCGCGGAAGACGCTGGCAACCTCGATGAAGTCGGGCTCGCCAAGCTGCGGGCCACTTCGTGCAAGGATGAGTCGGTTGAGGTCTACAAGAAGGACGACGTGTGGGTTCTGCGTTGCGGGTTTGCTTACTACCAAGGGCACACCTACATCAGCCACACCGATCCAATGGGTGTGCAATGACTGGCGATTCCGGATTCCCGAAAGATGAGACATCGACTGGATGCGATCGCGCACCCCGCAAACGGCCGGTAGCCGAAGAACAAGATGCAATGAGTAATTCGACGCAAGACGTTGTGGCGCACCTGCTGCCAGCAGTGGTCGCCGTTGTGGTGTTTCTGGGCGTGGTTCTGGGTGTCCCTTACATGATGGTGGAGACTGGCTTTGCTTCGTGGCTGGTCTCGACTTCGCGAGCGCACCCCATCATCGTCGGCGTTGCACTTGTCGTCACGGGCATCCCGCTCTTCATCTGCGCGGGAAGAATGTTCGGTAGGAAGTAAATGGAACGCAGGCTTGGATCGCCGGCGGAGCGCCCGTTCGGTCGGCTCTTGTACGCGTTGTCGAGATAATAGGAGTCGATCTGCCACCGTAAGAGAACGGCGAACTTTCCTGCAATGCAATCATAAGGATCGATGAATGAAGAGCAGAGTCTATTTCTTGAACGCGCGAGAGCGGAGATTCATGATCCGCATCACGTCGACCATTGACGGCTACACGGCCCGTGTGATGGAAGAGGTTTCGGGAGGCCAAGTCGTTCCCGTAGCGCTGAACCTGCCGCCACGGTTGGAGATTGATCCGGCCGAGTTCTACCGAAATCGTGCAAAGTACCGAAGCGCGCTAGTGCTTCAGGTCAATGATGAGCTTCTCGTTTGGCGAGTGACAGGCCTGACTCCGGAGCAGGCGGGCGAGGACAATGACGCCTATATACGCGCGAATCTGGCCGGTTGGGAAGGCGGTTATCCGTTTGCATCCATGGACGAAATGGACGAATGGAACATTCGGGAGCTCTAAATTGGAGCCAGCCAGCGTTGTCGGGATTGCCGGTGTGCAGGCTCTTACGTCGGAGAGCCTGTCCGCCATCCCCTCCTTTTGTAGGGGGGGGAATAGCTTCCTGTTAGGAATTTCTTCGAGTATAGTGGAGCCGTTGTACTCGGTAGCTGGGCCGATCTTAATCCAGCCAAAGCGATCTTCCACAGTCGCGAATCACTTACCCTTGAGGTTCAAGGGACCGCACGCTCCAAGCTGAGCGTACGCACTGCATGTATTGGGACACTACGGTCGCCATCGGTCGTTTTGGACGCCTTCTGAAGTTTGCGACGTTCGACGTATCGATACGAAGCTGCTGCCCGGCGCGCCGCAACCGTCCCGCACTCACTCCAGTCGAAATACGCTTTGCCGCCTCGAATCGAGGTCAGCGCAGGTGCGTTTTCGCGTTGCATCAAATTTATTGCGCGTTCGCGCAGGTGAATTCATGGCCTCTTCCCGGCCCCCATACCCCATTTCCTAGCGCTTGGCACGCACCCGCATGACGGGTCGGCTGCCTGGCGTTCTACCAGGAGTCGAAATTGCAAGCATCCACTCAATCTACTGCTGTTCCCTCTTTCCACGCGTTCCTTGGCAGCCGGTCTGCTGCCGTCTATCCATCCCAGAGTTCCGCTGGTGACCATGCCGGCGGAGCCCACCTCCCTCTCATTGCCGTCGGCGATCGTATTGAGGGGCGGTGCGTGCTACTCGGGGTCACCTATCGTGGTGTCGTCGAACAAGTCATTCTCAGCGAGTATTTCCCGCGCTACCGTATCAAGGCGATTCGGCGAGTGGGCGGCCGACTGCAGGGCCGTCTGCCGAAAGAAGCAGTAGTGTTTCCAACTGCAAAGCTGCTCGATGCGAGCGTTGTTGCACTGGCTGATGAGGCACTTCGCACCCGGAGCGGGCTCTGGAAGGCGATGACCGTGCACGCTGCCCAGAACGGCTGCCGCATCGGCGCAGCCGGCGCTGGTGAAGCTGACGCACACGAGTGGATCAGCATGCTTCCGGAGACCGAGCTTGCTGCGGCGGTTGCGAACGCTGAGACGGTGTCATTCAAGCTCGGCGGGGCAGATCCCGTCTTGACGTTCAAGCCGACTGGCGAAAACACATTGTCCGCGAGCTGGGGCGGCTACGCCTGCCGCATGTCGCTCGATACCAATGCCGGTGGCTTCCGGCCTGTCTGGAGCTGGAGCATCTGGGCAGGTCCGCTACGCACCTACATTGCTGGTGGCTCGGCATCGAGCCCGGAGGTAGCGGCGGGTCAAGTTTGCCAGTGGCTTGGTGCATTGGGTGCATATTCCGCCCTGGCCGCTTGAACGGAATGAGCTCAAGCTCGATCCCAGGAATTTCTTGCTGCACGGGCCCGCGCATGGAGGACGCGGGCCTTTTCATGTCATGGCGAAGGGGATGAAATGTCGGACTCGCTGCTCCGTTTCAAAAATTGCATGGATTCGAAGGCTATCGAATTGTCCCTCGCGAATGCGCCTCGGTTGCCAAGGAGTGGGCTTCTGAGATGTTTGTCCGAGGGCAGCGAAAAATCCCTGCCCCTGGAGTGCGTGCCGACCAGCGCGTGTAGTAAGATCGATCCAGTTCTACCCGGTAGCTGGACCGTACCCAGCCCGCGGCGCTTGCCGCTATCCAAAAACCCTTGCGGGGCTCGTCTCCCGCGTTAGGGGACCTGCTTCGCGATATTTCATTCAGGAGCAGGTTATGACCACCACCAAGACTTCCGACGCAGTCGCTATCGAGATCCGGATCCCGGCCGAGATGGCTGAGTTTGCTTCGGATCCGTTCTACAGCCCGCGCATGCGGGTGGCCCGTGTCGAGCAGGCTTTGAAGGCATGGGGTGTAGCAAACGAGACCTCAGCCGACGCGCCCGATTCGCCGGAAGGTGCTGAGTACGCGGTTCTTTGCTTGCTCGCCGACTTGCGCCACTACTGCGACGCAAAAGGGCTTGCCTTCGCCCCGATCGATCGTCTGGCTTATCAGGAGTACCTCTCGGTGCTTGTTGAATCGCGTCAGTCGAGCATCGCCGGCGACTCCCAGGAAGCCGGCGGCGTGCAGATTGGGCGCACGCACTAGGACTTGAAGATAGAGGTCTTTGTCAGCTGTCGCCGGCTTCATCTGCATGGCGCCGCAGTATCGTCCAACTCCGGTTGCGATACAGACAGCGTCACATCCAACCCAAGGGGGGCAATCACTCCCTTGGGGCGTGTTTGCTTCCTGTTCCATTCAGGAGCAAAACATGTCCACAACCACCACGCGGTTCCGCACGGCTCAATGGGACCGTGCCCGGGTCGCTCATCTGCGCGTTGCCCCCGACTTTGCGCGGCACCTTCGCCAGATCGCTAGCCCCGTGCAGATTTGCTATCAGCAGCTCATGCAGGAATACAAGGGCGAGCCGGTCGGCATCGAGTGCCGTTCAATTCATCGCGAGTCCTGGGGCTTCGTTGCTCCGGAGATGTCTGGCAGCGAACCTTGGCGCATCCAGCGGTTCGACGAGGACGGATTTGTCGGCCATACGTGCCACAACTCACTCCAAGAAGCCGTGGAATCTCTGTTGGATGAGGGATTCCGGGTTCCCGATCCAGGCGCGCTCGACAGAATCGGTGCATCGGAGAGATGGGCACGCGGAGTTCGTCTGGCGGCAGTTCGCCAGAAGTTCCAGGAGGGCTTGATCACGTACCAGCAGATGCTCGAAGAGGCGTTAGCGTTGCAGGAGGTCGCATGAATCGAAGCCCCACTGCACTGGCTTCAGGCGGTCAAGGCTTGCCGGCGGATGCTCCTCTCGTTTGCAGCGAGGAGGATTTCGTCTGTCAGTCGGACGGCCCGGATCCTTGGCTCACACAACGTTTTGAAGACTACATCCGCGATATCGATGTCCAATTCGATGAGAGCGAGGTGGAGGTCTCGATCGGTAAACCCGAGTATGGCTTCGTGGCATCGTCTGATAGCGCGCTGCTTCTGCACCGCTCCGCCACATCGAGTGGATGGAGTGGTGCCTCGGTCGTTGGGTACTACAACACGCCCGGCGCCGTTTGCATTGCGGACGAGCACCAGGGGCAAGGTCTCGGCGCGGAGCTGATTCTGTGGACAGCCATCAACTTCACGGCAGGGCCACCTACGGAGGGCCTCGATGAACAGTGTTTCAGCGAGGCCGGATATGCGGCGCATCTTGCTGCATGGCGGCTTGGAATCAAGCGCGGACTCATCGTTGATGGGGAGCATTCAATCAACTGAGCGTCAAATGCATCGCGAAAGCTGACACGGTCAACCTGATCCGAAAGCAGTCGCTAGGTCAGAAGCCCGCCTCTTCACTAAGAGGCGGGCTTTCTGCATTTCTGGCCAGTGTATTCTGTAGCGCCAGGCGGCTATATTCGTGGCGACAGCATTCCTGGCTCGAGCGTGCGTTCACGCGCTAGTTCGAAAGCCGTGGAATGCCGCGGGACACAGAGCAACATGATGGACTCAACTCAACAACAGTCGCTACGACAGCTCGCAAAGTCGTTCCGCCTATTGACGATCGTCGCGATCGCTTCAAGTGCCGCTGCCGTACTCACGCCGATACTTCCTGCATCTTTCCGCCTGCCATTCCTTCTCATCAACTCGGCTGCGTTCGCGATGTTCGCAGTGGACAAGATGCTTGCAAGGACGAGGCAACGCCGGATCCCTGAGGCGTACCTCCACATCATCACGTTGGCCGGTGGGTTTGTTGGCGCCCAGATCGGCCGCTCGCTTGCTCGCCACAAGACCAAGAAGTGGTCGTTCGACGTCGTTTTCGCGATAGCCTGGGTTTTCTGGATGGTGACCGGCGCGGTGTTCTTGGGCGTTCGCTGAGCGGAACCGGTGGCTAGGAATGTGATTGACCCAGAGCGCATTCGCTAATGATCCGCAGGTCGTTCAAGCCTTCGCATCAGGGGGACGAAAGCTTTGCTCTCGCATGCGGATTCATCTAGATGACGCCCCATTTTCGTGCGGCCGCGCCCAGATCGGCAGGCGCGAAATGATGAAACTTGTGTAATCAAATCAATAGGTTAGATAACATTTGCCCTCCTGAGCCGAAGGCGACCAATTCAACTAGATGACCGGGCATTTTCGGACAATCTTTGACTGCAGGAAACCTGCATCAGATTCAGGAAATCCTAACGCGCCAATTTAATTCTTGTGAGGAATCAAAGGCTTGGCGTGAAGCGAGAATCCGCCGAACCGCCCAATACTGGAATTTTCCGGCTTCCAATATTCTAGAGTTCGCAGTTGGTCCGCATCCAGCCAACATACCGCGAGATTCGCAGTAAAAGCCCCCTTGCATGGAACTCGTTTCTCGGTTGCTTGTGAGTTGCTGCATGGTGAGAATTGCTTTTCTTGCCAAAGCAACGAGGCACCGACCTATGGAGAATGAATGCCGGTTCCGCAGTATTGGGTTGAAGCAGTGAAGCACGAGACAGCTGTTGATCTGCTGAAAGAGGCGCTGGGGCAGATCAACGACAAGCCGTGGGAGGATCCCACGTTGCTGCACGCGCGGATCTCCGAGTACCTTGGCCGACCAGTGAAGTATGCTGACGCCGTCGTTCTGGTCCGAAACGGCAAGATCTAGCTCGCCTTGGCCGCGCTGGCCAATCCCATCCACGAAAACTTAAAATTCAATCGAAATGCCGTTCCTCGTCATCAGTTGTTTCCTTATGTACGCGAACCTCATCGCGGCGATACGGGGGATCATTCGAGGGGGGAAAATCCCAGTGGCTCGGCCAAGTCCACTTGCTCGCCTGCGGGGTGGCTTCTGTTGCGTTCCTGCTGGGGATTGAATTCCTGCCCCTTGCTGCTGGAGGGATTAGCGGAGATGCCTACAACTGGGCCCCGGTGTAGCCTACCTCCTGTTCGGCGCCATCAGTTTGATTCTGTTCGGGTCCAAGCTGGTGCTGGCAGCACGTGATCAAAACAGGGGAGAGCGCTGGTGGCCTGCGATTCGGCATGGCTACTGGGCAGTACTTGCAGCGATTTACATGTGCGCTACGCCCATTGATCACCTGATTTTCTTTCGCAATCCGGCGAGCTCAGGCGTCATTGGACGTGTCCTTCTCGGGCGAGCAGATGGACTGTAGCGGGAACATGCTGATCGTCAGGATGGACGATCAAACTGCAGTGTATCGGTGTCCGAAATCCATCCGCCTTGGGCGTGACTATGCGCAGCCGTTCGTTCCGTGGCCGAGTTACACGGAAGGCGAAAGCAAAACACTGAAGGGGAGGATCGACAAGGTCTTGTGGGAGATCTCCCATTCCGACGATGTGGTTGTGAAGGCGCCGGCAGATGCAGTGCAGCTGAATCCCGACAAGAATGCGGGCGGGAAATAGCTGGCCCTTACCGGTATCTTTCACGGACTGGACGTGGCGACCGGGTCGGTTGGCCAGCGCCTTGTAATGTTGCACACGGGACCCGTCGCCGAGGAAAGGAGTCCAAGCGTGAGTACATCCAGGCAGGAAGCGTTACAGGCACTAAATCGTACGTGCAAGGTTCGCCAGCCAAGCGGCAGTTATGCCTACGGCACCGTCGTCGAGGTGCATCCGAGTGGCGACTACCTGAAATTCCAGAAAGGTGTAGGTGGCAGAGTGAAACCGCAGTGGTATCGCCGGGAGGAGGTGGTTTTGCATCCCGCGGATCCCGATACAGACTGTGCGTAGTGCGCACTGATTTGAGCCTTCATATCGGGGCCGCCTCGTAGGCCCTCTTGTCGAAGCGCGCCATGCACTGGGAGCGCTCACCCTGAAACCCCTCCCGTTTGTGGCTCCTTTCTCGATTGTTCGGGCAATCGGGCGCAGGTATCGTCATCTCCATTTTCAACAAGTGGTGATCGGGTACGCCCGGAAAACGGCCGGCGAAGACGCACCACTTGAGTTCCTCCGCCATGCCGGGATTCTCTGAGAATGCTCACGATTACGAACAAAGACAACCTCTTCTCTGTCATTGCAGCTGAGGTTGCTCGCTCCGAACGCAGCGAGAACTATTTGATCGCCGATGGACAGTTTTCGGCCATATGGGCGACGTCCGAAATTGATCGGGTCCTCGCTATTGCAACCAGTGTGGCGAAAATGCGACGTCGCCGTTAAAGCATTGGTCGCGCACTACCACACCTGCGAGACCTTCAAAGCATTCAACCCTGTCTTCAGCGACACGTGCGGTGGCTTCATTGAAGTCGACAAAGTCGTGGTTGAGATTCGCGTGCTGAAGATCTCAGACTCACCCCTCGCATACCGAGTGCTGTTCTCGCGCGTCGACGCAGTTGATCTTGCGATCGCGATGGACGAGCGGATGGGGGCTATCGAGCGCCGCGTTCAGGCGCTCGAAACACAGGGACGATAGCCGACGTTGGCAGGCGCCCTCATGTGGTGCTACTGGCGACCCTCCAGTTACTTTCGTAGGGACCAGGCGAGCGTGTACCGACCGCATGCGGGCGACGGATTGCCAACGGCGGCGTACTGGCTCGCATCGCCACCTTGGGTGGACGGGATGCCCGGCGAACGCGAGATTCTGAAGAGGCGATTCCGCACGCCCGAATCCGCAATGACTTTTGTGGACACGACGCGGCCTGAAGGATCGGTCCCGTCGGCTGACAGCGAAGCTTGATGCAACAAGAGCCGAGCAACGGAGAATGCAATGCTGACTGAAATTGAACGCCTCGACCTGCGTGATCAGCTTTTCGCAAAGCGCTTTCAGACAGGGCACAACGAACAGGTCTTCGAACTGCTGGCAGTGCTGCCCGGTGAGGCCGATGGCGCCGATGCGGTCGTTCACTATTCGTACGCGCCTCCAGTGTGGGAGCGATCGGCTTGTGACGTCGATCACTACGTGTATGTGTCCCAGTTGATAGGCACCACCACATACAAGGATCGCGCAATCGCATCCGAGCATCACGACTACTTGCGCGATGAGTGGCCGATCGACTGGAGCGTTACTGCGAAGCAACCCGCCCGAGACTTTCCGACCCTGGTGTTGCGTGAGTATGCCGATGGCTCTGTGAAGGGCGTGCTCATGCGCCAGGCGCGGTCATACACTCACGTTGGGTTCACAGCGGACCATGCCGAGCCGGAGGAGGTTGAGGCCGGTCTCAAAATGTTGGCGGCCTTGGCTCCTCGTCAAAAATATTGTGGTTGGTTCAAAGATTCCGACATCAATGCGGAATCCCTTGAGGCTGCAATTTCGATGACGGCAGAGTCCCCTGGCGGGCAGAAGTTCGTGGTGCTGTACCGCGACATCGAGTGGCTCTCTGGAATCTGGAACAACCCTGAGAAGGATTCGTTGCTTGCCGGAAGCTTCAACCTGACGAGCGTCGCAGACTTCCATGGTACTCGTGTGTCGAAAGCCAAGCGAGCCTCACGGCCCGGGCTGGTCGAGGTCCGGAAGAACATGGTGATTCCCGGCAGCTATCCCGCTCTACGTGCTGCGCTGAACCTCCTCACAGACACCGTCCCTTGGTCCAAGATCAAGCAAGACTACGAGGCCAATGGTGCCGTCAAGTCATTGTGTGAATGGTGCCCCGCCGCGTGGCATTCGAAGATTTTGTCGAAGCCATTCGGCGAGTGGTGCGTCAGTTTGCCATGACAGACCGGACAATCGTCGTGATGGACACGAGTGACGACGCCATTCTCCATTCGCCGAAAGCCTGGCGACAACTCACTGGTTGGTGCTGGCGTTGCCGCCAGATCGACTGTTGTGGTCATAAATCTGCTCCTGAGAAAATTTCCTCGCAGAGCAGCCCCGCGCGGGACTGTCGCCCGCGAGGGATTGATCGAAAGAAGCGCCCGAAATGCGCCCCTCTAGCTAGTTTGGCCCAATTCCCTGATCAAAGATCACCGCAAGGATTGCCTACGGTGACCCCGGTCTAGATGCTATGGCCGGTCAGCCGTCCACGTCTGCCGAGGACTCCCAACTGTGCGTCGGAAGGCCATCGACTATCGAGCCGTCAGCATCCAAACGGAGCCAGAAAAAGCCGCGCTCGCGTGCCCACGACCAGATCGATCGGATGTCTTCTGGCGCCGCCAGCGCGAATGCGTAGGTGCCCGTTATGGGGTCTTCCTGAGGCACCCAAATCCAGTAGCCCGACTCGTACTGCCCGTAAAACCAAGGGTTGCGATCGCCGGCCAGCTCGAGCATCCGTTCGTCTCGGCGGTAATGTGACAGGTCGAGAGACAAGCCACTGCCGCGACATCGGCGAAACCGCCCTTGCTGGCAGCAAGCAGTGCCTCAACTTCCGGAATCGCGTTGCCTACCGGAGTACGACTCGGGGTAGGCCCGGTACCTGCCGCTTCAGCGCCCTCCTGATCCAAGGTGTCCGCGCTGTGGGCATGTGCTTTCGCAAAAGCGAGCAGCGACTGGATCAGATGCGTCGGGATGAGAACCACGTTGTTCTGCATGAATTGCTCCGTGTTTTATGCGAAGCAAACCACCCAGAGGCCAGTTTGCCCCGCGAGGGTGTTAGAAAAAGAAGATGCACGAACCCAACTACTGATGGGCCAGTACATCGGACAATGAAAAGGCTCAGTGCAAATTGAGCCGGAACTGATCGCCAGCAGTGGGCATGGCGCGGCGTCTTGCAGTTTCCATCCACTTACTCATCTCACGCTTCCGATGGTCGATGGTGTTGGAAATCCCAGCTTCAAAGGCCTTTCGACGCGCACCGAGGTCGAAGGACATCGAATCTGTCGACGCGATCCAGTCGAACATTTTCAGCTGGTCGATTGCAGTTCCCTTTACGCCGAACAAATGCAAACGACTGGTTTGAGGAAGCTCGCCTTCGAGACTTGCGAGGATTGCGAACAAACCGTGATCTGGATGCCGCAAGCTTCGTCGGC
>ERZ1027608.5-NODE-5-length-34252-cov-4.652952_pt1 | contig 34252 bp, 46 predicted proteins | sample MGYA00520525_ERZ1027608 | MGnify/ENA primary metagenome ERZ1027608 (study PRJEB33329, sample SAMEA3488645) | human gut metagenome | biome: ENVO:feces | place: Malawi | collected 2008-09-26 | study: EMG produced TPA metagenomics assembly of the PRJEB9818 data set (The...
ACCAAGTTCCTTGGCATTGAAGAACGAAACGTACTTCCCGAATAGTTCCTGAATGACATTCAGGATCGTCGATTTACCGGTACCGGGAGCACCGGTAATGGCGAAGAATTTCTGAATACGTTTCTGGTCCTTGCCGTCCACGATCAGACCTATGCCCCATTCGAGCTTTTGACGCTCGTCAGGGTCATAGATTGTTTCCATCAGACGATCGTAGTTCGGCGTCGGACCATCGATGAGATCATACGGTAATTTGAACGAGGCGTAGTCGTCGCGATCGACTTCGTCGTTGTCGAATATAACCTTCTGATCCAGCATGATGTTGCTGTCATCGAGATTCTTCAGTTGTGACAAATATCGATTCCATTGTCCATTGGACATATTGTCCATGTATTCCGGAGTCAAGGTTTTGTCCGAATGCGTTGCGATATACTCGCTGATATCCCTATCAATGAGTTCGGAGAGACGACCGACACTTCTGGACCACAGGTGCGTATCTGGATCATATACGGCGTAGAACTGTCCACCCTTGACGATAAGGTCCTTGAATCCACGGGCCCTGGGATTCGCAATGACCTTGGTTGCGTTTTTGGTGCTTTTGACTTCAGTCACTCGTATTTGGTCCATGGCCACTCCTTTCTAGTCCCACTTATATGGAATATCGTGGTCGGAATTGCCGAATAATGTCCACTGATCGAATAGTTGCATTCGTCGAAGATCCTTATCGCATCCCTTGACGACAAACAACCCGCCGTTGCTCCCGTCGGCGTTATACTTCCGTTTCATGGTGCGTTCGACAAGCAGTCGTACCGGTTCCGATGCGTCTCCAACGGCCTCGAAATACGAATCGGTATAGGCCTGGAGATCCATCGTTGTGATGAAACGATGCATCCATTCGGCACGAGTCAATCGCAGACCGAGATCATTATCGACTCGTATGATCACGCCGATAAGGAACTCCAGAAAGCTTGCGGTGTTCCCTTGGAATGGGGCATCACAGTGAACATGATTGTAATATTCGTAATTGCCACGGAGTTCGAGAGCGTCGCCCTCGCGATTGGCATCCATGGCGATACGATAGGTGTAACGGATCGCATTCATCGCATGATAGAGTTTGGAATATCCATCGTTGTCAACACCGACCACATCGTCCATAAGCCAATCGAAATATGGTTTTGCATGTGGTTCGTTCTTAGGCATGTTGCTTCTCCTTATAAGCTGTCTCGGCCATGTCTTCGAGGACACGGTGGGATGGCAGGGTGATCTTATCCGGATCGATGCCGAACACCGATTCCTGATATGATTCCTCATGACGTTCGATCACATAGTCCGTCTCGAACGTGTCGTTACGGCAGATCACGACATTCGGATCTTCCTGCCATCCATACTTGCCGAATTGCACCAGTACGGCCATATCGATGAGATCGTCCGGTCGCTCGACGAGCACTCGTCCTTCGGCGAGTTTGTCGTCTCTGACATAGTAGTCAAGATACACCGTATCGATGAAGTCCGGAGCGGTCTTGTGCTCATAGTCGTCGATCATATACGCGGTTCGGTTCGGATCGATGGAGTTCTTGAATCGATGTTCCTTCACTTCGGTGAGCAGCCCGAGAATGAGATTTTCGTCCCCATCGCAGGCATCGTATGATGCCTGTTCCTCATCGGTCAACGGCCCATCCCATCGAGGGTTGCCGTCATGGATTTCGAATCGCGCGAAGATCTTGGTTTCGTCTTTGGACAAGGTTTCAGGCTCCTGTTCTGTTGTCGATTTGATTTCCTCGAGTTCTTTTTTGGCGTCGGCGATGTCGCTATCGTACATATCGAGACGATCCGACCGTTCTTGGAGATCTTTGTCATAGGCCGCTTTGCGTTCTTCGTACGCGGCATCCATGGCATCGAGCTGACGTCCTTTGGACTGACGTTGCTCCTCGAGCTGGTTGACTTCGTCTTCAAGCTGTTGAAGCGGTATGTACTTTCGATACACGCCGAAATATCCGACAACGGTCGTGACGGCCACGCCAGCCAGAAATCCGATGCCGGCAAATATCAGATTCTCACGATTCATGTTCGCTCCTTACAATAAAAAGGGAGCGCCACGATTCCGATGACGCTCCAGTATCGAATATGACGATCAGATCTGATCGTAGACGATGCCGTCGCAGTTGAACTGAAGCAGGATCTCTTCCTTGCCGTCCCACGGGCAGTCCTTGACGTTGTCCCAGGGATCGTCGCTGCATCCGAACACGCCAAAGTCGACGACCGAGTCGCGATCCGGCGTATTGATCCAACCGAGCACGGCGCCTTCCTTGGTATCCGGAAGGCCGAGCAGACGATAGACATCGTTCAGGAACAGATGACCGGTGTAATCGAGCTTGTTCTGAGCACGATCCAATGCGGATTTCAGCATCACGGTGTTCATATCCGGGGATTCGTGATCCCAGATCTGAGAATCCGGTCCGAACCATTTATCGGTCGGACTCAGTGTCTGGACGTTCTGCTCCTTCTTGGTCTCGACGACCTTGCCTTTGTCGTTGGTGACTTCGACGGTGTCGATGTTCTGATAGAACTTCTGATCGACCTCTTCACCATACTGGGCGACGACACGTTCGCGGTAATCGCTGAACTTGGCGCTCACAGCGGCGAATGCGGAAGCCACAGCCGTGTATCGAGTCTGGAGGATGTTGTGCGCCGATAAAATGCAGGCGATGCTCAGGCCGGTCAGAATAATGGTCGGAGCATAGAGCTTCGCATACGCCACGGTGGTGCGCATATACACCACCTGCTTTGACGAGGCCGCTTCGTTGACCGTGAAATCGCCATCGTCGAGTTCGCCGCTGTCCACCATCTTTTCGAGGGTTTCGATACGGCCCATTTCGGTTTCATGGTTCTTCTTCACATCATCGATATTCATGGTCGAACGACATGCGGTGACCGTTGCGGCGACGCCCAGCACAATACCCGAATACGTCAGGATTTCAGGACCGTGTTTCTTCAGAAAGAGACCGCTCTTAGCTGCGGTTTTGACCAATGTGCTTTTAATGGACATGATTGCTCCTTATTTGTTTCTATACGCGAACTCGGTTTGCAGAGTCCACTTTTTCATTGACTCCCAGCGAAAGACATATCGCGCTCCGCTGAACAATATAATCAATGCCGTGTGGTTGTCTATTCGGCGATACTTCTGAACTCGCTCCGAGAGTTCCGGGAAAAGCTGTTGGAAATGAGCCATGGCAGGGAACTGGGTGGTCATATGCGCTCCAGGGTGCCATGATCGTAATTGGGATCGGACGTGTAGAGATAACGTCGTTTGTCGTGCAACGTTATGATCGCCGTATTCGGCAATCGACCAGGCCAATCCACTTGAATATTCATCACGTGATTCGCCATTTCGGGAAAATGCCGAAACAGACGTTTCAGCCATGACATACGTATGTTGTTTTCGGTTCTGATTTGATCAGATGCCTGAATATCGGTAATGGTCGATAACATCTGATGATCCACGTTATCATCGATCGGATCCATGATCGCACCTCGCTTGTTCTCTAATGGCTCGTACTCGTTTGAGTACTACCGATACTTGTTCATCCGTCATTTTGTCGACTTTATATGCCCACAACGGATTGGAATACCAGTTTCTCAGCTCTTCTCGTTCGCTCATTGCAGGTGCTCCGTAGGCGGAAGTTCCACGATATAACCACCATAGATCGATCGAACCCGGCTGCCACGAATATCATGCCAACCCCAGTTCTGATCGGTGTATTCGGCGGTGATTCCGGCGAATTCGTAGAAGTCCTTCACACGAACGACGCCGTATTGCTGAATATAGTCATTCATGGCCGTCAAGACATTTTCAGCCGACGGCCTGTCCGGGAACACGACTTTGCTGAAATCGTGGCGTTCACGAACCGTACTATCAATCACACGTCGATTGCTCGACATGGCGTTATAGTTCGTGTTCTGCGAATAACTTGGGTTGTCTCGTCGAACCAGTCGAGGACTGTTGGGACGATAATCCGACGCGCCCATACCATACACCATTCGTTTCGTTCCGCCGATGACCATATCGACGAATGTATCCTTGAGTGCCGGCACCAGCACATCGGTCAGCATATACATCATGACGTCTTTCGGATCACCACCGAAGAAGCGCTTCACACCTTTCTCGACCATGGTATCTTTTTTGAGTTTACCATGGGCGACTGCGGCTTTTTTCGGCTCCTCTTTGGTTTCCGGAAGACCCAGGTTCTGTCGAGAGACATCGACGACTAATGGCTTGCGATCGTCTTCTGCCATGCTCTTCATCCTTTCGAAATATGCAAGGAAAGAGCCCAGATATCGTCCGAACTCCTTCCTTATTACTTACTATATGAGAATCAGTTATTCTGCTGGTTCAGCTGAGCGAGATACCGAGTCGCTTCCGGCGTGAGTGCGGCCTGAGTCGTGCCATTGACGAAGGCATTCATGCGCTCAGACAATGCCTTCGGCACCAGACCGCTGAAGAATCGAGTTGCGAACTGGTCATCGGACATCAGCTTGCTCAACAGGCTATCGTATGCATCAGACTCCATGAAGGCTTCGGTAAGTTCAGGATTCTTCGTGAAGTGTGCTTCGCCATCGGATTCGACTCGCTTGCCGAACGATGCCTTGATTAGCTCATCGACCAAATCGAACATGACATCGGGAGAGGCCTTGCCGGAAGTCACCGCGTCAAGCTTTTCCTGAATGCCATCCTTCAGCATCTGGCGCATTTCACGCATGGTGAGATGGAAATACGCATCCATGGTCCTATTGTTGCCGTCGATATCTTCGTAGGAAATGGTTTCCTTGATCATATTAGTTTTCCTCCTGTTGGTTGGACATAGCCGCTTTCTGTCGGGCTATGAGTTGTTTGAGTTCCATATCCTGCTGAACCGCTTCGCGAATATCGCGATCACGTTGTGCCAGGATATGGTCCCCGGTTATACGGAATGCATACTTGCCCGCAAGCTGGGTAAGCACACCCGTACAGATGGATTTGCCCAATTTGATGCCAAGAGGCTTCAGATATGGAGCCGCTGCTTTACCGGCTTGGGCGAGTAGGGAAATATAAGACATGGTTTGCTCCTTGTGAATGCTCAAATAAGATTACGATAGTCGGCCATAGGCGATTCGCGGAAATTCACCACAAGCGCCGGCTTGCTATCCGGTGCGAGCGTGGTGCTGAAACTCAGTTCGATCGGATGTTCCGACGTCCAGCCGAGATCGTCGCCGCAACCGATATATGGCAGATCCAAGGCCTCATAGAAGTCGTTCAATGATGCATACATTTCCGCATTCATCTTGTAATTGACGTCATTCTGAGCCTTGCGGATCTTTTCCAGTGTCGACGGGAAGAACCGTCCGCTGAAACCGTCCATGCACAACACGTTGCCATCACCGATGACCACGGCTGAAGCGTCACTTTTGGATTTGGCAATCTGGTCCTTGGCCACGGCCGCTTCGATCTCCTTGGCTTTCTTTTCACCAACGATCTCGTGCACCTTGTCGCGATAGATGGTCGCGGCTTCCTGGGCCATGGTGTATGCCGAGGAATATGCGATGATCTTATGCGTGGCGGTCTGATGGGCGCCGATGATCGCCGTGATCGTCGCGCTTGCCGTCAACGCGGTCGGAATATAACAAGGAGCGATTCGTTTGACGAGTTCCTTCTTGTCATATGGCTTGCCATCGAGCTCCATGCGATACTCCAGCAGACGATCATTCGCCTGAATCGTATCTCGTGACGCCATAACAGCGGTTCCGATCACGCCCACAACAGCCGTGCCTGTGAGAATCGTATGGGAGTTCCTCGCGAGGAACTTTCGTCCGTGTTTGATGATATCGTTCACCATAACGACCTTTCTGATGTGCATATTGTCGAATCAAGAAGAAAGTATCAACCAGAATACGTATATAGTGAATCCGATTACGAGGATCGATGCCAGAATATCTATAATATCCATAATTGGTCTTTCTCATGACCGATCAAAAATATAAAGCCAAAGCCGCATGTGCGACTCAGGCTTGTAGAACAATTCACTCTTGCGAGGAATCTGTGGATTCAGTGTCGGAATTCGATCCATCGGATGAGGAATAGTCCCAATCGTCGTCCTCGTCGTCAACATCGTCGGACTTTCCCAGGTGAATCAGCAGTGCGAGTCCTACGGCGGCAGCGGCTCCAATGGTGATATCCCTGATACGGTTCTTATGATCTTTGACGAACTGGACGATCTTGTTGGGCTTCTTCTCCTCGGTCTCGACGACTTCGGTGGTTTCCTTGTTCTGATCTTCCATGATTGTTCCTTTCATTAGGTTGCGTATGGTTCTCATTAAGGGGGGTGTATGGTTCGCGTTTACAGTGTCTAGAAACGCACCAGTTGTTTGGCGATTCTTTTCCGCAAAAGGAACGGTGTCGTAAGCACGCTGGTTTCGACTCGTATTGTGTATACTCCATCGGCTTCGCGATTCATTATCGTCACGTCTGTAACGTGACCTGCATTATAGATCGCGGTTAACAACTTTGATTCGGCGACAAGGTTTTTGGCATATGCCTTGACCAACATGACGTAACCGAGCGAGAAGTACTGTTTCAACCAAGCCAACTTTCCTCCCATTCATCGGAAGGATGTGAAGGATAATGTCCTCGTTCATCATTATGACGAACGACCTTCATATAAGCGTTCTCGATCTCGGTCTGGGAAAAGCCGAAAGCGAATGCGATGTTCACCAGCGTCTGGTATACGTCGCAGAATTCTTCGAGAGAATGCTGGCGAAGCGATTCGTAATCGGCTTCCGGATCATTCTGTCCTTTCAGTTGGTCTTTGATCGCTTCCGTCAATTCGGCCGCTTCTTCGAGTGTCTTGAGCGGAGCCTGTTTCCCTTCCGGAATATGTTCACTATCGAAAGCTAATCCGATGGGAAAATGGACTTCCTGCGCTTTATCGTTCAGATGCACGCCATAGTTGTTCTGGTCATCCGAGCTCACAATAATCCTCCAAGTTTCTTTTCGATTCTCGACTTCAGAAAACGGCTTTTGAAATCGGCACGATTGTCAGGATTGCTGAAATATAATGTTGCCATTCCAGCCAATGGGATAATGACCTTGGTAATCCACAGTCGTGCTTCACGATATAATTCGATATTATTTCTCATGTTTACTCCTTAAAAGTTAAAGCCAAAGCCGCATGTGTAAAATGCGGCCTTAGCCTTGGATGACATTAGTCATTATTTAGATTCATGTCATCAGCAGTGATCGGATTTTCCTTCTCATCCTTCTCTTCAACTTTCTTTCCGATGTGGTAGAGAACGCCGAAACCGGCGATTCCTAGCAGCATCGAAATAGCAGTGTAGATAAGGCTGCAAATGGTGTACTTTCCGAAGAAGGTGCTGAATTTCATGATAACTCCTTTACTAATGGTTAATGGTTCTCATTAAAGGGTATGTTTGTTTCGCGATTATACACGATCATAATCGTATTCGGGGTTGCACAATAACCATCGTTTTGGCCCCCACTCACGAAATATCCATCGAGTCATGCCGTTTTCAGAAAGGAACAGCGATATACCTTGCGATGATCGTATGATGGCTTGTCTAAAATTACATTCAAGTATCCATGGCGCTATCTGCTCGATAAAACGAGTAAGCTCATTCTTCGAAGTATGGATATCGAAATCCCCGTCGACCGTTGTCGTATTCGTGGCATTTCTCACCGCCTCGGTTTCAATGCAGACAGCGCCGTCGTCATCCGCATACACCCAGAATGATACGCCATTCGGTCGAACATACTGACACCAGCCGCTGATGGTGTTATGTTGCGCTTGATACGACCTATCCATGATCTTGGGAAAGAGTGCCGATGCCAACTCCTCATTGTGCAATTGCTCGCGGAAATTCGGTGGTAGATGTTTCAGTGCAAATAACATGTTTTCTCCTTAACTACAATCAGAATTCAGGATCACGATCGAACACTGGTTGCGGTGCTCGTTCATAATTGATCTCTCCGCGATTGAACGCGTTCATATATCGTAGAATTCTATCGACTTCTTCAGTCACGGTTCGACTGGTATCGTATCCACCTTTCGAGAATTCCTCGAAATTGACCCATCGTTTGCCATTGGACATCATGTCCATGACATCGGTAAGCCGTTCCTCGAGTACAGCGAACTGGGCGGCATCGTCTCGTTCCCTACGACTGATTTCCTCCGGATCGTCGCCTCGAAGAAGTAGTCGCTGATATCGAATATTGTCGTCGATATGCAGATAGACTCCGAATCGATTCGTGATACGGTCTTTGATGCCCAAATATCCAGTCGGATCGAGAATCGTTACCGTGTCGTCATCGGCGTTGATATCCTGGAGATTCACGCCGTAACGCCAGGTTCCATGGACGGTTCGGTATTCCCGAACAGCCACCAAATCCGGTAAAGCCGCATCGAATTCGGCGTCGTCCACGAACCAATAATCCACACCATCCTCTTCATTGTCACGAGGAGGACGTGTGGTCACCGCCACGACGCGCTGAAAACCCCGATGAGCAAGTTCTTCGGCAATGGACGTCTTACCCGAGCCCTGTTTGCCGAGAAGCACGATGTGATTGGTGTACGCGCCTGCCACGGTCATTTCCTTTCCTGGAAATTATGATAGAATATATCATTGATCATGTCGAGGCCATCCATGATTCGAACGTCATAATCAGCCCAGACATCGATTGAGATATCGATGCGACGTTTGTGCAATTCGCATGGGATATTGCATCCAAGCATCCACGCATAGAGCATGTTCAAAGCGACCTTTGGCCCTGAAATACGTGGAGATATTCTATTGTGATTTTTATAGGTGAATTTAAGTTTTCCAATCGGTTTTCGTGCCATATTTTGCTCCTAAAAAATAAAGCGAATGGTCAAGTGTCATTCGCCAGTTATGTGTCAGTCGTGGTTGGCTTGGTCCGACAATTCTTTCAGATAACGTCGTACGACGTCAAGTTGTAGACTTGCGGTTCCGAGCTTGTCCATGACGATGCACACAGCATGGTGTTTGCGTTCTTGGCCATTCGGCAGTTGATCGTAATATCCTTCGTTGAGACGACGAATCACGAGATCAACATTGTCCTCTTCCTGCTCTTTGTCCCAAAGTTCCTTGACGCGATCCTTTGCGGTGCAGAACAGATTCTTGGATGTTGTCTTGATATCCATGTTTTCTCCTTTTTGTGGATTATCCGGTCATTAAAGGACGTGGATGAATCGCGGCGCCATAGGCAGGTGCTGATGAGGACAACCGTAAAATGAATGCAGCGATGACAAAGCCAAAGCCGCATGTGCGACTCAGGCTATGACGTAATCCTATATCTTATATGTCAGATCTTCGGTTTGGGCAGAAACCCGAGACTTCTCGAACTGATGGTGTGATTTGCTTCGAATCCAAGCAGAATAACGATTCCAGCGAGCGAGACTCCGGCTTTCACGACGGTTTCGATCAGGCTCTTCCGATGGTCATTATAGTCATTCTTGACGGCGACCAGCGACTTCAGCGATTCCAGATTGTGGTTCGTCATTTCATCATGACGCTCCACAACCGAACTCGTGACGTTGCCGTCGCCATCAAGAGTGTCTCTTGTGACTTCGGAAGTCCTTGTCAAATCGTCGTTCAAATCGGATTCGTTCTCCGGATTCATCTCCTTCTTGAGACGATCCAAATACGCATCGATCTGTTCATCGAACTTCTGATTAATGCTCTTCGATTGATTGGACATGTTTGCTCCTTTCGGTTATGTTGTCATTAAAGGCAATGATTCATGCGCGAAAAAAATATAAGAGCCCATGTGTGTGACATGGGCTCTTATATGCTCAAATGTTCAGGTATTTCTTGACGAGATGTTTGACATACGGTAGAAATATCCAGTGTCGAATATGCACGTGAATAGTACGAATGACTCCATCGCTTACTGATCCTAAATTGTCAATACGGGTAATAACATAGTGATGTCGGCTCAGTAATTGAACTAGAGAATTCATTGCTTCACGAACATTGATGTTCTCGACTTGGATAAAATCGTATCCGGTGTCAAGTTTGCAATCAGTCATGATATACTCCTTTGTTTGTCTTCATTAAGGAGTATGTATCATACGCGAAAATATATCATCAATTCTGAGTTTGATCTTTGTCAGCATTGGCGGTATCGTCGGTACCAGTCGAAGTGTTCCACTGATCCTTGGCGCGCTTGAGCAGCTCGTTGATGCCCCAGCTCAGCGCCATGCAGACGCCGGAAAACGTGGCCAGACCGGCGGTCGCGGCGCCCATGCCGGGGACGTGTTCGAGCTGTGTACATACACCGGCGATCACGATCAGCAAGACGCTGAGTGCGGGCAGATATCGACGCGCGGCCTTGACGAGGCTGTCGTAACCGGAATCGGTAAGAAACGACGTTTTCCGATCGGCGTGTTCGGCCATAATATACGTTCCTTTCTTCTATGGTTTGTGCGAGAAAGTATAAGAGCCCATGCGTGGTGCATAGGCTCTTATACTTTATTCTGAAATTAATGCCTCTATGATGGCTTTACATTTCCTTTGTGGAATCATGAGGTATTTCAATGCCTTAACGATGAATCGACGAAATCGATTTAAACGGAAGGGCAGATATATCATCAATCATTTTCTTCGCCAAACCATTTGATCCGGATTCCAGATATGGGTTGCCGAGATACTTCATGAAGTCATCATACTCTTCATGGGTGATCCATCCACGCTCGATGAACTTCTGGCCTTCCTCTATAATTCGGTAATGTGCCATACCGCGAGTCATGAGAATTCCTGAATCGTTTTTCTTTATTTTATATAGGATCAATGACCACAAACCACTGGATGTGAATACCGATCCAGCGATTGTGACCAATACTTCGACCCAATTCATGGATATGGTCCTTTCTATATAATATATCGGAGGCTCCTGGGAGGCGTATGCTCCCGGAAGGACTCTGGTGGGTGTGGATGAGAAACATCCGCTTCAGCATGTTGGTGGAGCAGCAACTCATACCATATCTCAACAAGAACTTCCGCCACACGTTCATGATCTATTCGCTCGATCTAACGGCGATACGAATATGAACAATGCGAACTTCGTTATGAATCAATGGACTTATCCGGGACAGTATCTTCAGAATGGACAATGGTTTCCTCGACTTGCTCATACCATCGGCGCAAAACATGCTGGTTCGACCGAATATCCAAATAATCCTATCAACATCGAACAGCCGTATGTTGCCGTCTGCTATTGGCGCCGTGTCGGCTAAGCAATTCTACGCCAATAGCAGACGGCAACATATGGTTCCATCGAGTTCGCAACGCCAGAATATCCGACGATTGCAGCTCCCCAGGTCGCGTCGAATGAACCGCCATTGACGTCGCCGATCTTGCACACATCGCCCTTGAACGAGGAAAGACGGACACGTTTCACGACGGTGTTCCGTCCATCGAGCGAGACCTGTGCGCTAAGAGTGCCTGGATTATGGCTATGCGTCTTGCTTCCACCCTGCTTGTTGAGCGTGAAGTCAGTATCCGTTGTGGATACACCCACCAGAGTCCTTCCGGGAGCATACGCCTCCCAGGAGCCTCCGATATAGGACGCCGGTGATATGTTGGTGGATGTCGCCAGAATCGTGCCGACCGGCCAAAACGTATTACGAATATTCGCAATGAGGTGCTGTACACCTGCCTGATCCAAATATGCAACCATTATAGGTCTTGCCTTTCTGTGAGGAGTCGGCAAAGCCGGCGGAGAGAAGACGCATAGTCATACGTACGGTATTGTATTTGGTACCAATTACGGAATGACTGTATTGTCGGACAATCGAACATCGCCACAAAGCGGCGTCATTGATTATTCTCTAACCGTTGGTAATCGTATTCGGAGACACGGCATTCCAACTATCAATAAGACCACTAACGGTTTCGCAGATCTGGTCAATGGCTCATATGGTGAAAATAAATCGCTGGATCTTCGAAAAAATGAAGGACTTACCACGAGAGAATCATCAATGGAACCCTACGTTGCAGTGTATATTTGGCGTCGAACTGCTTAAGCAGTCCTTCTCCACACGTACACCGCGACATACGGCTGAATCGTGCTCGCCCTTCGATGGTTGTTGCCTTCCGGTAGAATAACCCTCACACCAGTATTCGAAACATCGGTTGTCGAATAATGGTTCACCGTCTGCGACTTCACCGTTGCTTTCCACACGGTATTGTTCGGAATGGTCCTGACATCGGCAATGAAATCCGTGCCGCGATTGGCCCAGAGAGCATACATTTCGGTCAAATCAACTGATGCCGTCTTCTCTCCGCCGGCTTTGCCGAGGGAGAAATCTGTGTCGGTGTCTGATGCAGAGACCATCACTCGTCCCTGTGCATACCGTTCCCAGGAGCCACCGAACAAACTCGCTGGGGACGTGTTGTTAGTGCTGAAATAGAGAGATCCAACGGGCTGGATCCGGTCAAGAACCTTCCTGACTAGATACCGAGCCCCCTCGTCAAGATAAGCTACCATGATTTCATACCTCCTAAAATTGTATCAAATTCTGAAGAAACTGTCTATTGTAGCGGTCGGAATCGGAATTACTGCCTTATCCGACGCCTTTAACGCCTCCAATGCGGCCTTATCGTTAGCCGACATAATCCCCGACCTAGTCGTGGTCGCAGCGTCAATATAGATACCTTGGCCGAGACCGCTTGTCGGAGATTGATTCCAGAAACGTAACGCGGGAACGCTTCCGTGCATCGTGATCTCCACGTGCTCGAGGTATCTGTCGTGAGTCCATACTAAATCCGCATGTGCGGTTTTGGACATCAAACCGTCTTGTGTATCGCTGGCGATCGGATACGTCGTGTTGGTGTCCTGCGTTTGGAACGTGTACGTGGTGTTATTACCGCGTTTCACCGTGACGGTTCTACCGTTCACAGTGAGTTCCTTTACGTAGGTCGAGGCGATGTTCTGACCGGTGGAATCGTTCGTGGCGGATGTCGCACTGGATACGGTTCCGTCAATCTCATTGGCATTATGCCGATGCGACTTGGACGCGAAGATACCACTCAGGACGGTTTTCATGACCGACCAGAGGACGATGCGAGTACCGGCAGTACCCTGCGTCGAATCAATAATGAAACAATCTGAATCAGCAGGAGCGCCGCTGATTTTCGGATACGTATTGATTCGTGCCATGACTACGCCTCCGAAGCCTCACGCCACTGCGTCACACCGGAAGCACCCGGCTCCCAGACATTACCCGACACCGTGGACACCCACTGCTTGTCATTATGGCGAACCCGAGCGCCTTCGGCGTATGCGTTATTGGCATCGGTCGGCTGGGCCCACTCCGTGACGACTTCGCCCTTCGACGTCCAGCCATCGACTCCGGGTTCATGCATGTTGTAGTCCTCATTGGAGGCCCACTGCTGATCGTCATGCATGACAACAGCCGCTGAATCGTATGCGTTTTCAGCACTATTCGGTTGCACCCATCGTGCGATCCCATCGACCGGCTTCGTCAGATCCTTCCACTTGTCGATCGAGGTATCGGGGACGGTGTTGACCGGAACCTCGCCGATCGCCTGATACAGACTCTGCTGATAGCGAACGACGTCGTCCTCGGAATACGGCTTCGACGCATCCCAGTTCGGAAGAATCGCGGCGACCTGCAACAGCTCGTCTGTGGACAGAGAATGAGCGAGGTTCTTCACGATGATGTGAATCGCCGACTTTTCAGCGGCCGCAACGGCTGCACTGGCCTGATCGTCCGCCTTGTCCTTGGCGATTTTATTGAGTTCCTCGCTGGTGTATGGGATGTATCGACTGATCTGTTCCTGTTCGGTCCAAGCGTCCTTGCCCTCGACACCCGGGACGTCGATCACCGTTCGAACGTCACGGCCGAATTCGACCTTCTGTCCGTCACTTCCGATCAGCGGTTGGCCGTCGTCGCCGGTCTGGTAATAGATCTTCAGGGTTTTGACATGAGACTGTTCCTCGACAGCCTCCACGGCAGGATGTTCGACCGTGATGGTTTCATCGACGAGCTTGCCCTTGGTAAGATCGACCTTGTCCGGTTCAAGCTCGTTGCCTGCCTGATCGAGAATCCTTGTCATTTTGTCTCCTTTACTGGTTGATGGATGTATATGGTATAATGAAGAGATTCGAGTGAATATATCATTCCAAGTTTCTCAGCTTCTTTCATCAGCGATAATGACCTGATGAGCCTGATCCACGATGTAGTCATCGCTAGAATCGGCCAACCCCCCGGGAATGGTCTCGCGGAACAACTTGTCAATAAATGACGTCTCGATCTTCACGATGCCGTAATGATTATTACCATGTTCGTTATAATAATCCAGCGTCTTCTTGTCATCGAGACTCATAATCCCCGACCTAGTCGTGGTCGCAGCGTCAATATAGATACCTTGGCCGAGACCGCTTGTCGGAGATTGATTCCAGAAACGTAACGCGGGAACGCTTCCGTGCATCGTGATCTCCACGTGCTCGAGGTATCTGTCGTGAGTCCATACTAAATCCGCATGTGCGGTTTTGGACATCAAACCGTCTTGTGTATCGCTGGCGATCGGATACGTCGTGTTGGTGTCCTGCGTTTGGAACGTGTACGTGGTGTTATTACCGCGTTTCACCGTGACGGTTCTACCGTTCACAGTGAGTTCCTTTACGTAGGTCGAGGCGATGTTCTGACCGGTGGAATCGTTCGTGGCGGATGTCGCACTGGATACGGTTCCGTCAATCTCATTGGCATTATGCCGATGCGACTTGGACGCGAAGATACCACTCAGGACGGTTTTCATGACCGACCAGAGGACGATGCGAACTCCACTATCACCAACAGTTGAGTCAAGTAATATTCCATCGGAATCAGCCGGAGACCCGGTAATTCGTGGAAGAGCATTAATTCTTACCATAACTCACACCCTAAACATGCTATCGATCATGGCCGTGCTGATCGGGCTCAATACTTTAGGATCAAGCGTCGACTTGGCAATGAAATCCTGGAATTGTGATTCCCATTGCATGATCAGTTTCGCCGAATCGAAGGTGTTGTTCACGATTGCAGCGAACGACGTGTCACGTCCGATCTGATTCGTGATATTCGATTGTGTGATGGCGGTAGCACCATGTTCAATACGAATATCAGCAAGCCGATACTCATGAACCAGCGTCGTATTTTCGAGTGACGGCCTTGTTGGCGAACCAGATGCTTGCCCAGATTTGATGTAAATGCGATTCCGTCGAACCGACGTATTCTTATCGACACGCAATACCACAGAATCGATACGAGACATGGAAGATGATGCGGCAGGCAAAGTCAAACGCTCATCTGCTGTGACCACAGTCCATGTATGATTGAACCATGCCCGACCAGTTCCGACGGTCACGGTCATGCCGCCAACGGCTCTGACGATCATACCCTCGCCCCAAGTACGAAAGACGCCGTCATTGATGACACCATCGAACATGGAACCGAAAGTATCAGCATCGTACGTTCGGTCATGATTGACCGAATCGAAGAATCCTGAAGTATATGTCATTTAGATCTCCTTTCGATTAGGTGTATCCTTCGTTGATGGTATTGCCGTAGTGATCAAGCACGTAATTACTGTACGAATCTTCCAAACCGTCAATACCCTCAACGGAAAGAGGCGTGAATGTCGGATATTCCCGATATCCATTATCATCTTCATTGCGAACATATTCGGTGATTCTTGCAGTCCTATTGACGCCGTACACATTATCAAAACTGAATAAGATCACCAATGTCGTAATCACGATGATACTGCACCGAATTCAGCAATGCTATTTCGGCATTGAATGAATCATTGGACTTCTGTGTTTTTAATTCATCTTTACCGTATTTTTCGAGTTCCGAATAAATATCAGAATCGGGACGAGGATTGTTGCTTCCGTCATTCAGTTTGGCATCGGAATTAGTGTAAAACGTTTCTCGAATGTCCCATTCAGAACGTCCGGAATTATTAGGCACATATTTGATCAGACGACGGGTTTTGTTGTCCTTGGTCTCCTCGGTTGATGCGACGTACGCCGAATTATAGAATTCGGTATCATCTTCGATCGTATCTGAAGAGATAAGATTGTCGAACCTTGGCGAAAACGCCATATATGGATTCTTGGTCTGTTCGTATGAACGATCGGTACCATACACCGTGGAGAACGCCAAATATGATGTCCGCCAATTATCATCGGTTTTTAGATCGAGTGAAAAACCCCAATCATAGTCGTCGCATATGGTTTTAATGGCATCATACACATAATCGCCATCGAATTCATAGGTTCGTTTGTCTTTCGTATCCGGTCGTTGTGAAGAATCCATTGCTATTTTGAAGTTATGGATCTTTCGTGCTGGTTCCGATGGTTCGATGATGTTTTCGTTCAGTATCGTCTTGATGATCTCTCGAGGATCGATCGATTCGTACTTGACTTTCTTCGGGATCACCCGTCGAAGCAGCAACGATTCGAGCGAACGACCGGATACGACTAGCCGATCGCCTTCTTCGAGATCAGTGCTGAGTTCTGTTTTCTCGACGATCATGACATCGTTACGAACTTCGATTTTCTTACCGTTCTTATCGTATACCGGAGGCTCGATCAACGACAGATAAAACCCTCTAGGGAACATGTTGATGTTCTCTATTGAAGCTGGGAGGTAGAGCTCGAAGTCGCCATACCCGGAATACCGTTCAGTCCAAATGAGTGAACTGAACGTATCGCATAGGCTGACGACTTCGAAACTCTTATCGAGCACGAACAGCTGCATGGAACGTTTGTTTAACTGTTCAGCCATATAACGTCACACTCCTGTATACAACGTTTCGTTCTCGATCGACATGTGGATGTTGTCCACTCCAGAATCGGCGGAATACACGATGGTATTCGGGCCTTTATGTAACGTGATAAATCGCACGTCTCGATTGATGGCGTTGAGAATGTTATAGGAAATGCCATCTCGTATGACCTCAACCGACTTCTGTTTCGGAATGGTGCAAATAACCAATTCGTCGCCTTGTTTGATGCCATCGGTCATGATCTGTCTGACTTTATCGGTGAAAATATCGATCTCCTGACCGGCGTCTTCATTGTAAATACGAATGTTGCTTACCGGAGCATCAAATGACATACGGATGATCACGCCGACTTCAGATTCGCCATCATATATGATGTTTTTCGAATGCATGTTCTGAATAGCGCCAAACCATAAAGCATTCGGTTCACTCACTGGATTATTCGTCCAGTTGAATGGGAATTCGAACACCGGTTCCACGTTAGAAAACGATGTGATTCTATTCAGCTCATCATCAATCCTGAACCATGGATCAGGACATTTGACGACGATCGACGACGCCTCTTTTTCCGAGAATATCGAAATATCGTTCGATTCGACAATACCGGTAGTACGAACCGAACGGGTCTCGGCATGGAACACCAAGGTGACTTCCTCTTTTTCAGGGAAATACTTGTAGGTTCCATGCCGAAGCTCTTCGATGCTTTTACCGGCGTCAGGGTAATACGCAAGATTAATGGTAATCTCACGTTCATCCTTACGGGCGCCATTAAAGAGCACGCCATCGGTAGTGACGGTATTGCTAGTCTGAAGCACTGCATCGACCGGTCCGAGACCATCAATGGCGACGACATTGTAGCCAGTCGCCATTGGGTTTCGGATGGGGAGATCGAGCGTGTCGCCACGAGCATTCGTAACAGTCATGGACTGAAACATCATCGACCTCCATTTCGATTCATTTGCTCGAATTGACGGAACTGCGTGCGAGTCTGCTTGTAGATATCATAACGACTGAGCGCCTTCGGAGAAGTATTGTTCTGCGTGAAGTCGTAGTTGTTAATGACTTGCTGAGGGGTCTTCTCAACACTTTCGGCAGCACGATTGGTATCCCTCTGGCGAGGAATCGCAGTGATGTTGCCAATCATCTTGGACGAATATCCGATGCCGACTGTGTCGGACAGCATGGAATTCAGATACGCCGCCTGGCCCTCGACGACCGATAGGTCCATTACCGGAGTAATGGTCGGATTGACGTCGAAATCGGGAATATCGAGCTTGCCGATGTTGCTCAATGAGGAATCGACGATATCGATGCTACTCGTCATCATGGCCTCTGCGGCTCGAACGACGCCGCCGACATTATCGGCAATGCCGTTCTCCAGACCCTTGTCGAACCACATACCGACCTTGGCCATGACACGAGACGGCGAATTGATATCGCCAGCTTTCTTGGCTGCCGTCACCGCATTCGACACGGCATCTGCTGCGGCTCGGCTGACAGCATCGGAATTGCGTGATATACCCACGGCCAAACCGGCTGCCAGATAGGAACCGGCACTCTCGAAGCTTCCTCGATATGCACGAGCACCATCGACGGCGGCGCTCAGAGCGCTATTGAAGATGCCGGACAGATTGCCGATACCAGAACGCATGCCGCTGCCCAGACTATTCGCCAAACTACGTCCCTCTTGCGAGAAACGACCGTTGTACGAAGAAATCGCCTGAGCGACCAGGTTGAGACCGGTACGAGTGGCTCCGATTATCGGCGTGAACGATGCCTGCCAGGTGGAAGCGAAACCGCTCAACCAAGTGGCGAGAGTGTTCAAGGCCGAACGGATCATACCCGATCCGGAATTGACAGCTGAAGCCGTTTCGATCATTCGAGACTGTACGATGGAAGCCATCGCTCCCAGTTGGACTCCGATTATGCCAGCAATCGATGCAAATGTCACTGTCAACGGGATCAAAGACGCCGTGATGGCAGCCGAACCGCTCACGACGGCAGCACTCATCGCCGACATGCCAACCGAGATGATGGTGGCCATACCGGTAACGGTAGTCGATATGCCAAGCAACGCCGTCGAGAACGCCAATTGAATGGACGCGAATGCCAATTGGTTTTCGGATCCAAAGAGCGTGATTTGCGTCTGAATCGATGTCATCGAACTCGACAACGATGTTTGCAACGAGACGAAACCAGTGCTCAATGCCGTGTTCAGCGTCGTAATCGACGATTGAATCGATGGAACGGAATCGATGAATGCATCAGAAATACCAGTCATTGATGATGAAATCGATGAATTCAATTCCCTGAATTGTCCTGGAGCGGACGTGGCAGTCGTCGATAGCGAGTTTATAGCTGAAACAAACTGCTGAATCGACGACACCAACCCAGTGAGATCAATTGTATTCATCGATCCCATATCAGTCATGATTGTTTTGATGGACCCAACAGCCGATTGAGCAGTGGCGATCGAATCACTCGTTCCACCAAGAGTGTTAATGCCTTTAGCGATATCCGATAAACCGGATCCAATTCCGGATGGAATAGCAATGCCATTCCATTTCTGAATCTGAGTTGCCAGTTCACCGATCTGAGGTCCGATAACTCCCAACGATATTCCGCCGGGAATGGTGTTCCAAAAAGCGGCGACACCTTGGGCAAGGGAGCTGAGATTATTTCCAATACCTTCGGGGATGGCAACGCCAGACCAATTCTTGAGAGCTTTTCCAAGATCTCCAATTGGACCGGTAACCTTAGCGAGCGAATCGGCGCCCCAACCACTTCCCCAGAATGATCCAACACCAGCAGCGAGATCATCTAGGTCCTGATTTATTCCATCAGGAACTGTGACCGAACTCCACTTGCCAACAGCATCGGCGAGTCGTCCCAATGGATCCGGAATTTTGGATATGGCGTCAGCTCCCCAACCACTGAACGTAAACTTACCAACGCCATCAGCCAGTGATCCAAGATTTGAAGTCAGATCCGAAGGAACTGTAACACCAGACCACTTCTTGACGGAATCGGCTAGATCGCCAAGCGGTTTGGCATAAGTTGCTATGGCATCGGCACCGAACCCGGACAAGGTATTCAGCACCGCACCAAGACCAGCGGCACCCATGGCTCCGGCCATGGCCGTAATACCTCTTCCGATGGTTCCCCAATCCATAGACCCGAACTTCATCAGGGCATTGGCCAGATCGTCAAGACCTTGAACCACGATCAAAATGGTACCAGCGCCAATAATTCCGGCAAGACCAGCGATCGTACCGAGTGCGCCAGACATGCCGCCCACAGTCAGCAACGCTCCGCCCATGGCGGTAAGACCCCGACCGATCTCGTCCCAAGACATGGAGGCGAACATCTGGAACGACGTGGCCAATTGCTGAAGACCCTGCACGGCCACATATATGGTTCCACCGCCGATAATTCCGGAAAGACCGGCGATCTTACCTACCGCACCGGAAATACCCAGCCACCTCGGCCAAGGCACCGCCCATTGCTACGAGACCGACTCCGACCTGAGACCAGTTATATTGCGCGAACGAATTGAACGCCTGCGCAAGCTGCTGCAAACCTTGGATAGTGATGAAAATAGCTCCGGCACCGAAAAGACCGGACATTCCGGCGATCTTACCCAGTGCACCGGTGACCAATCCAATTTCACCGAGAGCCCCACCCATGGCGGTAAGACCTCGGCCGATCTCATCCCAAGAATTGACGGCCAGAAGCGTGAACGATTGTGCCATCGTATACAAACCGTTCATGACAATAGCTATGGCGCCGGAAGCAAATAAGCTACTAAAGCCAGAGATCTTGTCGACGGCGATGATGACCGCACCCACTTCGGTCAAGGCACCGCCCATGGCGGTAAGACCCCGACCGATCTCGTCCCAAGACATGGCGCCAAGCGACTTAAGCGCAGTGGAAATATCGTCAAGTCCGGACACCACCATGAGAATCGAACCGGCTGCGAACAAACTCGAGAACCCGGCGATTTTGCCAACGACGGTAAGCGCCAACGACATTTCGCCGAGAGCCCCGCCCATGGCGGCAAGACCTCGGCCGATGGATTCCCAATCCATGGCGCCAAGAGCTTTCAAAGGCTCCACGATAAGCTGCATGGCTTTAGCGAGAATTACCGTGCTCACAGCGGTGGATATGGACGCCTTGGAGAACGACAGCAACTTCATGGCTCCGGCCATCTCGACCATTGCTCCACCCATGGCTGTGAGGCCACGAGCTATGCTGCCCCAATCCATGGTGCCCATCGATTGCAGAGCGCCGGCAAGCATGTTGATCGCCTTGGCGAAAGCGATTGTCGCGAATCCGGTCTTTATGATGCCTTTGGTGTCAAACGCATCAACTGTCTTGGCGATTGATTTCATTGACCGGTTCAACATCGCCATCATGGCGCCCATTGCAGCCAAACCGACAGCAATATCGGGCATTCTCAAAACCGGCCATCTTGCGAATGGCATTAGCGAGAAGACTGATGGCAACCGCGATTTCAAGAAGGGTGAATGCTTTAATGGATCCGGTGAAAGCGGAAACCGATTCCTTAAGCGTATCAAGAGCTTCACTGAATGTCTCGACATAGCCCTTAAACAGGTTCGCATTGCCCTTCTTGCCGAATAACTTACCTATGGTCTCTTTAATAGGATCCAGAATATCGGCAATCTTCTTACCGATAACGAATATGCCTCCGCCAGTAAGTCCTGCGAGAATATCGCCAACGGAGATATTGTCTTTAACCCAGGTTGCGAAATCCTTAAGCTTGTTCCAGACCCAATCGAGCGCAGTTCCGATCTTATCGAACGCTCCGGAGAACGTATCGGAAATAGCGGTCTTGAATCCGGCGAAGGAACTTGTTCCGAGACTGATCTTATCTAAAAATCCACCGATGGTATTCCCGACCTTCTGGGCGATAGCGTCGAAAATACCGAACTGCTTGATATTGGCATTCAGTTCGGTGAGCCAATCACCCAAAGCTGCGGCCCCGGAAAATAGACCATCGAACATAGCCCCGGCTCCGTTGCTACCGAAAGCCCTCGCAATCATGTCGCCGAAGCTCTTCACAGCCTGAATGCCAATGCTTATGGTGGAGAAGAATCCAGAAGCGATACGCTTGATACGATCAAGTGTTTCGGTACTCGGTTTGAGCGTTTCGGACCATGCCTTGAATTTTTGTGTCAGGGAATATACCTGATCGCCTGTTGCGGGAGGAAATATATTTCTATAGGCCTCGCCCACTACCTTGAATATCTGACCAAGCGAGGAAAAGACATTCTTAAGACCTTGGATGACATTCTCACGACCAGACATCTGGGACATCTTTTTGGCGAATTCCTCAGCGGAAATACTGCCATTTTGAAGCCCTTCATTCAATGCATGAAGCTGATTGATCTGTTCGTTGGTGATACCAAGACTTTGTTTGGTCGCATCATCATAGCCATCGACTTTTTGCGTTAGTTGAGCCACGCCGTCTTTCAGCATTCCAGCTGTCAACCAGCCGTCACGAAGCGACTTCTCAAAGCTTCCATATTGCTTGATAAGTCCGCTGACATGATCCTGACCACCAAGATTAGTGAGAATATCCTGGAAACTTTGAGTGTCAACAATACCCTCGGAGATCAGCTGCTTATAACCGGAAGCAAATCCATTGGTAAGCAATTGATTTCGAGCGTTTGCATCTGCACTGATGACGCCATTAATAGCGTCAGAAAGTCCAGTCCAAAGATCCTTTGACTCTTCGAAATCGCCGAATAGGATCTCAAACGACTGAGATAGGCCAGAACCTATAGCCTCTTTCGTGGTATCAATGAGCTGCGAGAAAGTCTTGACTTTGGTTGCGGCATCCTGAGCAGTCTGTGCGAGCTGAACCAGTTGTCTCGCTTCTTCCTCAGTATAGCCCTTGGATACCAGGGATTGAACGGCTTTCTCAACATCAGTGATATCCATGGCTAGAATATCCAATGACTGAGTCAGAACGTCCGAAGTGAGCCAACCCTTCTGAAGTGAATCACGGAATGAGCCTTCAGCCGCGATATATTGTTTAGCACCTGTGCCAAGCTTCTCAGAAGTCTGAATCAATAGATCTTGGAAGACCTGTCCACCCATGCCGGCGTTGACCACCGAATTCCAATCCATAAGCTTGACCGTACCAGTAGCAAGAGCCTGGGACAACTGGTACATGGCGGTTGAAGCCTGCTGAGAACTCGAACCCGAGATGGCAGCTAGATTGGCGATACCCTTGATCGCGCTTACAGAGGTCTGAAGATCGACACCAGCAGCCGTGAACGTACCGATGTTTCGAGTCATCTCAGCGAAATTATAGATGGTCTTGTCGGCGTATGTATTCAGCTGATCAAGAGCCGTATTGACCTGAGTAAGATTGGTACCTTCCTTCTGAGTATTAGCCAGAATGGTCTGAACGGAGTTCAGCTGAAGCTCGTATTCGGAGAAGCCATCACGAATTCCGTTCGTAAGACCAGAAGCGATCTGCGCTCCGGACGAAACAGCCTTGGCCACGAGATTACCCATGGCGACGATTCCGACACTCTCGAGTTTGCTGAAAGCGGAACCGATGGTATCGATTTCAGCCACTACCGGCGCAGCGCGAAGTTCGGACATGGCATTGCCGATATTGTTCCCGAAAGAACTTATTGCCATTTTGAGCTTGTCCAAAGCCCCATTGGTTTGTTCCAGACCGGAGGTATCGGTTCCGATCTTTCCAATGGCTGAATTGGCCTCACTCGCGGATCCCTGAACTTGCACGGCCATCTTATTGGCTGCGCGAGAGACATCATCGAGCGGAACATTACCGGCTGCCGTTCCGATCTGTTGGATGCTTTTTTGAGCGCCGGATCCCATCTCGGCAAAATCATTTGTCGCCTTGTTCGTCGCTTGATTGATGCTTTTCTGCATATCCGAAGCGGACTTGGAGACGCTATCGAACTTGACTTTCTTAGCGGCTTTATCAAGCTCTTCAAACGACTTGGTGTCGCTGAATTTGAACGCCTTCTTTAACTGATCCAAAGCCTTGGTGACACGAGATACACCTTGCTGCAAGGACGAATCGTCCATGGACAGCTTGACCACACGTTCATCAATGTTAGCCATTGTTCACCGTCCTCCAGGCTTCATCAGCCAATTGATCGAATGTTTTTGCCAATGCCGGGTTGATATAATCTCTTCCGGCAACGTATCCACCAGTTCCGGTGCCGTGTCCATATTGGAGTATGATGGCGATGTTCACGCCGTTATTGACATTGGAATTGGTAAAAATGATTTCTGATCGATGCTTCGACCTATGGACCTCATATCCCCAAGCAGCAGCGGTCGCGCCACTATCGACAGGCGTGGCATTGGACAAAGCATCAACGCCTCGACGTCCGATTTGATCCAGAACTTTGAGATATCGTTGCTCTTTGATGTTAGTAATAAAACGATCAAGGCCACTGAAGTCGCCATTGACCTCCACCCTGATACCTGTCATGACTAACCTCTCGTATTAAAACGTTTACGATTCTCAGCAAGGATGCGAGCACGTTCGGCTCGGTTGTCTTTGGCGCTCATACGATTGTGCTTATCGCCCTTCGAATTTTCCACATCGATGAGACGTATCAATGTCAACAAACGATTGATATGCCAATATTGAGCGCTCCAATCAATGCCTCGAGCAGTCATCGCGGCGTAGATGGTCTCGGAAGACGTGAACGAATTGGCATGTGCCTTCGTTTCCCGTCGATCATTAATCACCGTAGCCGTATGAGGATCGACGATGTAATCCTGAATGGCATACCTATCGGCATCGGTCAAGCGAAAATATAAAGAAAGGGCATGTTCGGAATCCTGATCCATGCACCAAATGTAATAATTGCTCTCCTCTTCGGTTTTGGATTCCTTGGAGAAGAATGGCTTCTTAAATTTTGATTCCCATTTTGAGATCGCGACGAGGTTATGCTCGAGCCTGAGGGTTACAGCGGGTGCAGCGGCAACGAACGTTCCGGTGTTCTCGTCATAACCCTCAACCTTGGGAAGAGTGAGCTCGAGCATAATCGTTCCTTACCTAACGCGAAGAACCTGACCAGGATAGATAAGATCAGGATTCGACAAACCATTCAGATCACGAATGTGCTGCCAACTGGTGCCAAAACTAGCGGCAATAGTCGACAGATTATCATTCGACTGAACTGTGTAGTATTCGGCAGTCGACTGGGATGATCCTCCGGAAATATTCAGCACTTCACCTGGATAAATCAAGTCGGGATTGCCGGAATGGAATCCGCTGATCTGAGACTGATCCACGCCAAGTTTTGCGGCGATCGTCGACAGTGTATCGTTGGGCTGAACCGTATATGTCCGACCCGAGGATACGGGAGCAGCGAGCTTCTGATTCACCAACGCCTGAACGGCGGCATAACGACCGCCGAGCTTCTGCTTGCGAGCATCGCCGTCGCCGAATTCGCCGCGAATCACGGCATTGGCGAGATCGTCATCGGAACGCCCTGCGAGCGGATCGGCAGGCTGTGAAGGAGGAACGTTCGAAGCGTTTCCGCCACCAGTCACATACTTGTCGAACGTGGCTCCATCACCGTAGAACTTATTCAGATCCAGATTTCCGCCATAACCCGGAAGACGACCGGTGGAAGAATACTGGCGAATGACGCAAACGTAAGCGCCTTCGTTCCACGGAGTATCCTGATAGCCGGTAGGGACGTTATTTGCATACTGTGCGATCCACAGACCGCAGTTCTGACGATTGGCGACAGCGGCGACCTGAGCATAACGAGATGCCGACGTATAAATGAGCGGAGGAACACCGGTACGAACCTTCACCTGAGCGACTAGCTGTTCGAGATAACCCTCGTTGCCCCAAGCGGAATTCTCATCGGATTCCCAATCGATGCAGAACAGGCCTTTGCCGACCCAATTAGCGCAATTGTCGACGAAGTAATTAGCCTCGGCGACGGCATTGCCGCCGGAGACGTAATGATACACGCCGAAACGCTTTCCGGCCTGACGTGCCTGTTCGACCTGTCGAGCGCAGTCGGGGGACACGTATCCGGTTCCCTGAGTGGCCTTCGCGATAACAAAGTCGGCGGGAACGGCGGCAAGATTGATGCCAGCCTGCCAATTCGAGATATCGATACCATTGAGAGTCATGATAGCTCCTTTCCGTTACAATGGTCAGGCCCTCTGAAAGACTGTGGTCAAGAAAACGTATAACATCGATTGTGACTAATGTTGTTATCTTCCAGAGAGTCTGACCACCATAAAGGTGGCCAGGAAGAATTACTTCCTATTTTGAACGACTCAGGACAGAGCGAGACCGCTCGCCTCTTCAACGGTCGCAGATACGGTCTTGAACATATCGATCACTTCGGTGATCGAAGGCAGGGTCGAAGAAGAGCTGGAGCCACGTCCGTACAGCTTATCCTCGAGCTCCTTGAGCTTGGCCTTATTGGCCTTGGTGGAATCAATGGTGACCTGAGCGGTTGCGGTGATGCCGTTAACTCCGGTTTCGGCCGGATCGGTCGAAATCTCCCAGCTCAACGTCTGAGCCTCGGGAGAGTCGTTGACGGTTGCATACTCACGCTCGGACGGAGCTGCGGTGGCGCCATAGATCAAGTGCAGCTTGTAACCGTAGTTGATGCCGGCGGTGTCGTTGCCGATCTTGGTACGGTACGAGAAACCGAACTTGCGACGAGCCTGCTGGCCGACGGTAACACCAACAGCCGGCGAAGCCTGACCATCGCACGGGGCGAACTCCGGCGGATAGGTGAAGGCCTCGATGGTGGCGCCGAATTCCTCGGCGGAAGTCAGGGTCAGATACTTGATGTTATCGGCATACTGAGCGGAAGCTTCGGCACCGGACGGGGATTCGGTGACGCCGGTCAGACCGTTCCAAGCGACACCGGCCTCATAACCACTGCCGTCTTCCTTCATGACAAACAGAACGCCATGATCGACACCGGTCTCATACGTACGTTCACCGGTCTTATCCCAAACAAGAGCTGCCATTGGGATACTCCTTTCAGAAATAAATTACAAATGAGTCGTGATGCAGGTTTTCAGCGACGTAATGCCTGTCGAAGAGGCATTTCGGAAGCATCGCGACTCGATCTGGTATGGATGAATCGGGATCCTTTTCGATGACAGTCACCTGATAACGCTTCTCATAGATATAAGGAGCATCATCGGCGAACTGGGTATCGGCGCTTGTCCGTTCATAGACGATCGCGGGATACTCGATTCTGGACGGAGCCTGAAAATACACATGCTCCGAGAAATTCGGTGTTACATCGCGAACATCGTCTGGAAGTGCCTCATAAGCTTCGCTCATGAGATTCTCAAGTATCAGTTGTAGCTCCTCACGGGGTCTGCTCATGATACTCACTTCCCAGTTGCAATATAACACGGGGGCGTTCGATCTGAACGGATGCGATCTTCCACAGTCCGCCCATCCAACGCACATAACGCAACGCTTGCAGATGATTGTTGAAATACGGGTCCAAGATGATCGATATCGACTGATCCAGTCGCATCGGTTCATTCACCTCGGACCCGGTATCCCAACGAACGGTATTGCGAACGACAGTGCCTGTATACTGTCGTTCGACAATTTCATCTCGATATACACCGGGAGCCGTCTTCACCTGTTCCGCGAATCCTACTGCTCCAGCGAATCGGGCCATTGATCACCCTTATATCAAGCGGAAAGTCCAGGAAGCACTGCCTTACCGAACTTGCGAGCCTTGCCATCGGCAGTCAATTCGACCACGGAGAGGACCTGGCCTTTGGTGCCGGTAATCTTCTGTGCTGCGGAGAACGCGGCCCATTCGGAAGTCGTCACCGTCTGATCATACGTGATCGTCGGAGCGCCGTTCGCTTCGGTCACACGATAATACAGGGCGTTGCCGGTTTCAGGATCGGGGTTCACCGTCACCAAATATTCGCCGGACGTCGGCGTCACGCCGACCGTCAATTCGCCAAGCGTCGGCGCGGTAACCGTGATCTGAGCCTCGCCGGTCACCTTGCTGCCATCCCGAGCGGAAGCCACAATATGGGCAAGACCAGCGGTCTTTCCGGTCACGACACCGGACTCAGATACGGAAGCAATGGAGTCCTCCTTGGAAGACCACTTGACATTTTGATTGGTTGCATCAGTAGGGGTAACTGTCGCCTTGAGCTGAGAAGTACCTCCGATAACGATCGACTGCGTGGAAGGAGTGACCGTGATGGCGGTCACCTTCTTGTCAGTCGGTTCAGGAGGCGTCACTCTTTTGGGGCTGCCTCGATCACGATCGCGGACTTCGGCTTGGTCAGAGCGGCGGACATACGAGTCTCAATCAGGTACTTGTAATGGTTGTAATCGATGTCGAAGTCGTTGAACGACGTCACATCGCCGCCACGATCGGTGCCGACGGTGATATCGCGAGGATCGATGATGATAGCCTGAAGGATGTTATTATTCTTCAGCTTGAAGTTCTCGAGTAGCGGAACCTCGACAATCTTCTGGACACCGAGCTCGAAGGCCAGAGCGTCGTCGGAATCGTACATACGACGACCCATCTGATCACGCTGCACGGCGAAACTGGCGTGAAGGGTCGGGGAAACATATGCGGTCAGAACGCCTGAACCCATGTAGCCGACCTTGGACTGACGAATACGGTCAACCAGAGCGGTCTGAATTTCGTCAGCCTTACCCACGGAATGCATTACGTACAGATCGTCGTCGAAAACAACCGGACGAATGCATTCGGTGTTGATATGATCCTCGGCGGAAACATCACGGCCGTCGCCGATAAGAATTGCACGAGCGACTTCCTCATCGAGCTGAATACGCATCTCACGCATCAGGAAGTTGACCACGGAGAACTCGGTGATGTCAAGCACGTCATCACGGTCCACCTTCTGCTTCTTGTAGATAGTGGTCGGCGTGGTCTGACGCTTGTAGGCCGTGATCATTTCATCGAACTTGCGATGGTTGTTGTTACGATCAAGCGTGAAGCCCTTAGCACGAGCCTCATCCGGAGTCAGGTCAACGTATGCGGACTTGATGCGAGTCCACGGAACCTTATGGACGCCGTTCAGAAGGCCAGCCACCCACTCGGTGTCGCGCTTGTACAGATCGGGCTCAGTGCGCTCGGCGCGGGCATCCGGGAAGAACACGTCAATGTTCTTGATGCCGTAATTCTGGGCATGCTGAAGCACGAACTTCTGAAGAGAACCAGACGGATCTCGCTGAGCAGCTCGGAAGAAGTTCTCCTGAGCATGGTCGAAATCAGTAGCGCCCTTCACACCTTCAGAATGCATAAAGCTCTGATAATCATCAGAGTGCTCGAAAGACGTAGCGCCTTCGGTAGCATTGTGTTCGAAGATATTCATTTCATCTCCTTCATCCGCCGACTGTTCGACGGTTTGCTGTTTATTGGATTGTTCGCCCTCGGTCTTAGCCGATTTGGTCTTACCCTCATTCAGAGCCATACCAACAAGACCTTCGACAAGCGCCTTCTGCTTATCGTTCAGACTGTCGTAGATCTTCTGAGGATCCTCGTCATCCGATTCGGAATCGTCAGAATCAGTTTCTTTGGATTTTGCGGTTTGTTTGGCAGAACCGTCGGAAGCTGGTTCATCCTCTTTCTTGTGCTTCTCCACATTTACATCTGCGTGAAGCACTTCATTCAGAGAATCTTCAGAGAATACCTCCGAAGGATCTCCAGACTCGTCACCTTGTTCGATCTCGCACAGGAAATTAGCACTAATCGAGGACGGATCCTCAAACGAGTCACCATCATCAGAATGACGAATCACGTTGTCAATAGTCGCCTCTGGGTTAGCCCCAGCAAAGACCAACGACACTTCACGGATCTTACCATGAAGCACATCGGCTCCTTCCTGGACTACCTTATTGGCGGCAATGGACAGCGACATCATATCGCCGTGTTGAATGATACCACGAGCAGCCTTACCAGCATCGGTATCATTCAAATAGCCATATGCATAGACGCCATCATCACGGTTTTCCAGCAATGCCTTACCGATCACCGAAAGCGGACTGGTATGATCATGCTGGAACACCAGAGGAACCACGGTGCCATCCTGATCGGCAAACGCGTCTTTACGAATGACTCGGCCATCAGAGCAAAGAACATTGTTCTTTGTAGCGTAGCCACTGAAATCACTCTTAAAGCCATCAGCCATATGAATCACTCCTTTCTTGAATTGATGTTATTTCTTCGTTCTAGACTTTTTCTTCGTCTGAACAGCTTTGGTCATCGAAGCATCTGAATAGAGTTTATTGATTTCACTATCCAGAGTCTTCGAATAATCAGACCGAGTCTTCTTCGCAAACTCGCTATACTTCTTCTGAAAATCAGCTTTTGCTCGAGCATTATCTTCGCGCAATCCAGCGATCTTGCGTTGAATCTGCTTACCGAGTGTCTTCTTCTTTTCAGGAGTGAGTTGTTTCATCTGCAATCGCAACTGACGAATCTGATTGGACATTTCCACTGAAGATGAATAAATCTTTTGATTCCGATTACTCTGTTCCTTCTTGAGAACCGAGTTACGTTCCTCTTGGACTCGTTTGGTAATATAAGCTTTCGCTTGCTTACCTTCATCATTCAATGTCTTGCCTTGGGTATTATATCCTTTAAGCTGTCTAGTCTTCATGTAATATTCATGAGCTTTGACTGGATCATAATACTTTGATGCGTGGTGTTCAAACGATTCGGTCATTCCAGTTCCTTTTCAAGATCTGCAAGATCGGCATCATTCTTATCGAACGCTGCCATTGCCGCATCGTATCGTTCCTGAGTCATTGGTTCTTCGTCGGAGCCTTCGGACTGACCTTCATCAGTAAGACCGGACATATCTGATCCGGAATCCGCCTTGTTGAGGTTCTTATTACGAAGCTCATCGGCAGCAGGATCGTCGACTCGAGACATGCCGAGAACTGAACGGAATTCGTTCGAGGTCATAATCTCGTTTCGAGTGAACTTATCAGCGAGTTCGGCAATCTGATCGACCGGAGCCAGCTTGAACGGATCTCGGAAGAACTTAATGGTCTGTCCTTGAGATCGAGCGGTCTTCGTGAGGAATTTAGCATTCATTGCATCGCAGATCGATGAAATAATTGGTTCGATCGTACGATTATAATAATTCAGCATTTCCTCAGGAGTAGCAGTGCCATTGGCAATGGCTTCCGATACGCCCAATTGACCATACAGCATAGGTGACAGGTATTTGATCTGGTCAAGGAGATTGTTATCAAGTGATCGATTCAATTGAATAACACGTTCGGTGCCATCGGTATAAGTGACACCAAACTTAGAATCAGCAAGCTGCTTCTCCATTTCCTTGCGACGACGTTCGGCTTCCTTACGACGAGCATCAGACCTAATCGTATAAGGAAGTTGAAGAATCAAATTCAACTTTCCAGAACTGGACTGATCATCTATTGCGTCCAACAAATTAAGTTTCCGAATGAGTCGTTGAAGCGTCGAATTCGGCTCATTCATGACCGAATATAACGGATTCTCGACGATTGCCACCCAAGTCTTGGGAAGAACGAGCTCTTCTCGTTGACCGGAAATATCGTTGTATACCGATACTCGAACATGCTGAGGCATCCATGCAATGATTCTTCCAACCCTCAATTCGTAAATATCATACGAACCGAACGAATTTGGATCATCGGATGTCTTTACCGGAACTGCCGCCGCAACACCATCATCGAACATGGTATTCGTCAAATCATGAATGAATTGACGACCGGTTTGATCGATGTTAGCTGCAACGTTCAAACAATCGTCCAAGGAATCTCTGATTTCCTCGACATATTGGCCTTGAGAATTCAATCGGCAATGCCGAATCGTCAATGCCGACACGTCGAGAGCAACCCTATTATACAATGCCGAAACAATGGAGCGTTCGTTTCCACCGGTGAAATAAGGCCGATCCGGATTCAATGAATACGACCGACCGACATCCGGAATATATTGGCCAGGAGGGGTCGTAAAAGCATTCCAGTATTTGCTGATTCTTGTTAATGCAGTAGCCATGTCAGTTCATCACCTTCTTTCGAACGGCTTTAGCAACGAACTGATTGTTCGACGGCTTCTTTCGAACTGCCTTAGCCGCAGGCATATTTGAAACCCATACTTCTGGAATTAATTTCTCTAATCCCAGAGCCTTGGCGCGTTGTTTGATCCACGCTTTGGCTTTCTCAGGGTCTTTGGAGCGACCATACGAACTAATGGCATTCTTCAAATCTTTTTCGTTACGAATTGGAAAGCTTCCATCAGGAAGGGCCTCTCCTTCCTGCGAAAGTTTTTTGCGAAGAGCAACCTTAAATTCAGCCATGATTCACCTCCTTACTCGAATGCATCTCTATTGTTCTTAAACGCTATAAAAGCATCCATCATGGCGGCAACTGCATCAATTTTGTCTTCACGACGAGCCTTGAATAGCTTTCGATTGCCATTGGTATCTTCCAATGCCATACAATTTGCCATGGTGAATGACATTAACGATTCATCGAACAATAAACGTCGATCCTCGGCAAGTTTCTTCAATTCACCAAGCGGAACTGATTCTGTCTTGGCGCCCTGAATGACTTTCTCAATGGCAAAAGCACCGTTATCCTGAGTCCAACGTTCGACGAATCGTTTGGCATTGTACGGATCATACCCAAATGCTCGAACATCATACTGACAATCAATGATGTGTTGATCGAGATCGTCATACACCAAATCCATATCAAGTGTGGTCCCTTCCATGATATGCAAGGAGCCTTCCCGAATGAATTCCTCGTACTTCTGACGAGCGGCTGTTGGAAGTTTAGTCAAGGTATATTCGGAAATATAGTTTCGAGTCTTGATACCGAATACTTCACCACGTAACGGGAACATGAACGTGAACGAACAGAAATCGTCGCCTTGCGAAAGATCGGCACCGAGGGCGCACGGCAAGCCCCAGAAGTCCTTCTTGGTATGCGGAAGCGTTTCCTCATATGTGAAGAAGTAGGTATAGCCTTCCATAGGAATGCCGAAACGTTTAGCCAGAATATCATTTCGATTAGCCGGTGCTTTCTCGGCACGTTCGACATCATTCTGCAACGTTTCATACGTCACGGTGATGCCAATGTTCGGATTCGATTTCATCCAAGTCGAAGGATCAGCAACTTCTTTAACGTCATCCTGTCGGTAGTAGAATATCGAGGTGTGGAAATCCTGATACTCGCCTTTCAGAATACTCATAAGCTCGAGCTTGATAGTATCACCGACCGAATTACGGACAGTACCTTCCGATGATGTCGCCACAATCAACCAGTCAGAGCCGCCTCGATCGGACTGCTCCTTAGAGGCACCTTGGGCCAAAGCGCCGACGACATCTTCACGAGTATCGCCAGAAAGCCACTCATCGACAGTGGCGACCTTAGGTCGAGCGCCCTGGAGCTTGTCGACAGACATCGGACGAACTTCAACAAGACTGTTCGTTGGAAAATATTGGATTCCGACTTTCGTTGATGCCAGCATGACCTGATTGCCTGTGACACCGCCACTTCGCCCCGGGAGTTTCCCCTGCGTCATCATCTTGATCGCCGGACCACGGGCTCGCTGAATTGCCGTACGAAGTGGCGACATGATCTCATCAGCTAGTTTCATGGTCGGCGCCACGACGATTCCAGTGGTAGTATTGGGATCGCACAGCAGTATATATGCCTGCACACATGTTGCAAACAACGATTTAGCATTACCACGAGAAATGATCAAATATAGTCGATTGATCAACCGCTTTTTAATGCGTTTGGTGACGTAATGGCCTCCAGGACGATCGGTATTTGGGATATAGACCGATCGATCCACGAAATAATACCATCCGAAAATCTGCTCACCCCATAGCTTGAACGAATCCAGCAGATGAAGCGGGGAGCCATCGGTCAACACGAGTTCGTTCTCGCAGAAATTCACCCAATGCTCGACAGCGGTGTCATCATAGTAGACGCCAGGATTTGCGATCAGAGCGTCGATACGATTCATCTCCATCGAGATCTCGCGGCAGACCGGAATTTCACCTGACAACACTTTCTTACGAAACTCGCCATAATATCGCGGAATCGCCGTATTTGATAAGGTCATGATCACTTATTCCGGATAGCATCAACAACCAACAACCCAGCGGAGCGGACACCCTTCTTTATATACTTCTTCAATTGCTCCTTTGCCACTTCTTTTCCTGCACTCAATACGACCTTACCGCTACCGGTAAGAACGGAATCAATGAAGTTTTTACCGGTGGTTGTGCATTCTTTAAACGATTGTAATCATTGATTACATTTTGTCGGTTAACCCAGCTTCGAATATCCTCGGTCGACATTTAC
>ERZ1027608.6-NODE-6-length-24389-cov-5.590718_pt1 | contig 24389 bp, 33 predicted proteins | sample MGYA00520525_ERZ1027608 | MGnify/ENA primary metagenome ERZ1027608 (study PRJEB33329, sample SAMEA3488645) | human gut metagenome | biome: ENVO:feces | place: Malawi | collected 2008-09-26 | study: EMG produced TPA metagenomics assembly of the PRJEB9818 data set (The...
AAATCTTTCTGTATGTAAGATTTGTAGCACGTTGGCCTTACATACATCTGTCGGTTGTATTTCCCTCCAGAATGCCAGCAGGACCGCACTTTGTTACGCAACCATACTATTAAGTGAAAACATTCCTAATATTTGACATAAATCATCAACAAAACACAGGGTTTAGCGCGTACACGTATTGCATTATGCCAACGCCCCGGTGCTGACACGGAAGAAACCGGACGTTATGATTTAGCGTGGAAAGATTTGTGTAGTGTTCTGAATGCTCTCAGTAAATAGTAATGAATTATCAAAGGTATAGTAATATCTTTTATGTTCATGGATATTTGTAACCCATCGGAAAACTCCTGCTTTAGCAAGATTTTCCCTGTATTGCTGAAATGTGATTTCTCTTGATTTCAACCTATCATAGGACGTTTCTATAAGATGCGTGTTTCTTGAGAATTTTAACATTTACAACCTTTTTAAGTCCTTTTATTAACACGGTGTTATCGTTTTCTAACACGATGTGAATATTATCTGTGGCTAGATAGTAAATATAATGTGAGACGTTGTGACGTTTTAGTTCAGAATAAAACAATTCACAGTCTAAATCTTTTCGCACTTGATCGAATATTTCTTTAAAAATGGCAACCTGAGCCATTGGTAAAACCTTCCATGTGATACGAGGGCGCGTAGTTTGCATTATCGTTTTTATCGTTTCAATCTGGTCTGACCTCCTTGTGTTTTGTTGATGATTTATGTCAAATATTAGGAATGTTTTCACTTAATAGTATTGGTTGCGTAACAAAGTGCGGTCCTGCTGGCATTCTGGAGGGAAATACAACCGACAGATGTATGTAAGGCCAACGTGCTCAAATCTTCATACAGAAAGATTTGAAGTAATATTTTAACCGCTAGATGAAGAGCAAGCGCATGGAGCGACAAAATGAATAAAGAACAATCTGCTGATGATCCCTCCGTGGATCTGATTCGTGTAAAAAATATGCTTAATAGCACCATTTTCTATGAGTTACCCTGATGTTGTAATTGCATGTATAGAACATCAAGTATCTCTGGAAGGTTTATCTATGGATCAGGTAGTCATTTTTTAAACAAATATTTTGATAAAAGTTCGAAACGATTTAAACTATCAATGGTTTTATTCTGAGCTAAAACGTCACAATGTCTCACATTACATTTACTATTTAGCCACAGAGAATGTTCATATTGTATTAAAAAATGATAATACAGTGTTATTAAAGGGCCTAAAAAACATTGTGTCTGTCAAATTTTCAAAGGATAGGCATCTTATAGAAACGACCTCTAATAAGCTGAAATCCAGAGAGATCACATTTCAGGAATACAGAAGAAACCTTGCTAAAGCAGGAGTTTTTCGGTGGGTTACAAATATCCACGAACAAAAAAGATATTACTATACCTTTGATAATTCATTACTCTTTACTGAAAACATACAGAGCACATCACAAATGTTTCCACACTAAACCATAACGTCCGGTTTCTTCTACCCCAGCACCGGACTGGCTGACATGAAGAGCAACCACACGTTCAGTTGACGCGTTAATAACCCGGTGAACATCGTTTTTGATTATTCCCCCACACTCGCGCAGAAGGAGTTCCCCGTCAGGCTACAGTCATAATTAATGCAGGAGTACAGCGACGATACAGCGCACAGAAATAAATCAGACATCCATTGACTTCATAAAGACGGTGCATAGCATCGACAGGAGTAATTGCGTAAATTGAACTCTTGGCACACTTTAGCCACCGGCGAATCTTCAGCGGATTATCCTTGGCCGGTTTTTATCTGAGGCATTGCTCACGAATGTATAGCTGTGCCCCTTCCAGTTGTTTTTGCATTATTGTCAGTCGCGCTCTGAGGGTGAAATAATCCCGCTCAGCGGTGTCTTCCAGTCGGGGGGCGGCTGCATTATCCACGCCGGAGGCGGCGGTGCCTTCACGCACGGACGAACAGACTGCCTTGATGCGCAACCGACGATGACCAGCGGCAACATCATCACGCAAAGCATCATTTTCAGCCTTCGCATCAGCTAACTCCTTCAGGTATTTTGCATCGAGTGCAGCAACATCACGCTGGCGTATCTGCATGTCAGTAATGATTGCGGTCGCCTGGTTGAGTTTTTCCGTCACATTATCGCGTTGCGCTTTGTAGGTAATGGCATTATCACGGTAATGATTAACAGCCCATGACAGGCAGACGATGATGCAGATAACCAGAGCATAAATAATCGCGGCAACTCTGCTCACTGCTCTATCCCCCAACAGGCTAATGCGCTCTCCTGATCACGACGAATAACCTGACCGTAACAGTTATTTGAACGAAGGCGGCAATCGCGCCCCCTGTCCTTAATCCACCAGCGAATCGCCTCGCAGGCACCTTTACGATCACCTGCATTCAGCCGCTTATAAAATGTCGACGGAAAACACTTACCGGGGCCAATGTTATAGGGACAAAATGACGCGATACCCGCTTTCTGGGGTTCGGTCAGCGGCACTTTAATATTGCGCTCCACCCATGCCAGCGCCTTATCGCGTTCAATGGCATTAACCTGAGCGCATTTTTCCTTCGTCAGTTTCATGCCCGGAATAACAGGTTTACCATCCACCATCGTGGCACCACGACAGATGGTCCATATGCCGGAACCATCGCGGTATGCCGTAGTGTGGTTACCCTCTTTTTCATCCAGAAACTGGTCAAGTATTTGAGGAGCAGACGCGCCTGCAGCAATCAGCGCCAGAACCGCAGCTGACAGGCCGTATTTGATTTTTGCGCTCATGGATATTTATCAGGATGCTACCAATGAAAGATACTGGAAAGCCAACTGCAAAAAGCTAACAACCTGTAATCGAGTTATCAGAACTGTTAATTTTTATGGTATACCGCGCCTCTGAACAGGGGCGCGTTTCTGGCAACAGCTCGTCCCCTTCACATAACCCGGCAGCAACATCCAGGAAGACCTGTCTGATGCTCCTTCTGGCTGCTGCCTCATAAAACTCCAGCGCGGCACCTTCAACACGGTCCAGCGAGATGTCCAGGTCAAAAATTTCACCGTCAAAGCGTTTTTTGTCCCGTAACGCTAAAGTTACCGTAACTTTATTCTCAAAATTGCGGATCCCTTTCACAATCAGTTCATATTTTTGAGTCATTGAATTACTCTCCCCGTGCAGCCTTACGCTTGTCTTCTTTAATCTTGAAATAAAGGTTTGTCAGGTACGTCAGCAGGCCAAATACCAGGCTACCCAGCACACCTATTGCTGCCCACTGTGAGGGCGTGACTTTATCGAGCAGCTGTAAAAACCAGTAGCCAGCACTGCCTGCGGAGGTGCCGTAGGCAATGCCTGTTGAAATTTTGTCCATGGATTTCATAGCCTCACCTCCGTACGGAACGGATGGCATAGTTATTATGTGTAGGCTTCCAGACACATCAATCAGAGCCTTAATTGATATATATGCTGGAGACGATGCAATATAAAAAGCTCGCCGTAGCGAGCTAATAAAATGTATTTCTCTGATATTATGTTTATTTGTATTAGCTCAGACTTGACATCACAGGTTTCGTATATAGAACATCATCAAATCTGTCAGTTTGCTATGAATGAGATATAGTAATTGAAGAGCTAACCTCGCATGTCAAAGCCAGATTTCTGAAAATCTCTGTAGACTTCCGGATTGTTGAAGGCCGGAAATTTGGCTTTACGAGCTGCGGACTTTATCGCTTCGCAATAGGCTTTATCACCGTTACTGGTAGATATTTTTAACGCCGTGCCATCCTGAGAGAATTCCATATGCAACCTGCATTTTTTCCCTTTCCAGTTATGCGGCTCATCAAGTTTGGCATTAATTGCAGCTCTGATTCCCCGCGCTTGCGCCCCCCATTCATCCTGATCATCCCAGCGTCCTGAACTGCAACTACCTGTAGCAGTAGTTTTGTGGCAATCTGAAGGGTGTAAAGGTGTGCATCCCGCAACAAAACCGACCCAAAAAGTCAACATAACGATTTTCTTTAATCCCACTTCTTGCTCCTCAATCCATTAAAATCTCAGCAATAGTAGTTGTTACGTCCGCCACTGGCTCAGAGCTGACTATCCGCTAAATTTAGCTCAGTGCCGTAGTTGTGTCAGAACAAACCTAAGCCGAAACCGTTTATTACAAAACAATAAATATCAGGGTTTAAAATCCAGCACCCCATTTTGAAATACTTTATATACTTCCGGCGAAGGGGGGCAGGTATATCAGCATTCTTTATCGCATTCATCGCTTCACGACATAAATCGAGGTCTCCACTTTCTCTTTTAACCTCCAGTAGAAGGCCATTCGGGGCCATATGCATTCTCAGTGTACACTCTTTTCCTGAATACTTACTCGCATCCCCGAACTGTTTTTCGATGGCGCTCTTGATTTGATGGGCATACAGACGGATATCCTCACTAACATCAGAAGTACGTTCAGATGAACTCACATACTGTGTCTCTATTGCTTTATCGGAGTAATATGATGTACGGTCATGATAATTTGTCGATACAGCATCAGTGCACCCGATAATAATCCCACTAATAATCAACGTAAGAATTGATGCGCTACGAAAACCCATTTTTCCTCACATATGTCATATAGTAAAGGATTATATATACCGTTGTTTTGGACGCTCAAACAGCGAATCAGATCAAATAAAACGCACATTTGTTAACATTTACACAAAGTCTGCGTGGGATATTCTGAAAGAATATCCATAATGTGGAGAGAATCTATTGAAGTGCATGGTGCCGGGTGCCTCCCGGTGAATTCAGTACCAGCACCTGAATCCGCGATTATCCCATATACCTACTCGCTGATTGCCCCTCCGCACAGGGGGATTCACCATGCCAGTTTCTTTTAACAAACTCCCCGCAAACCAGAGAACAGTCAACCGCCTGAATTGTGAAGTATTTAAAAATTTCTCCCGCTAACTGATACCCGGCTAACAGTCTGGCGTTTTCTTTTTCAGCAACGGGAAAGCAACAACCACCACACCCGCCACCAGCACACCGTCAGCCAGTACTGACATTATCCGGCTGCTGCAATGCCATTCACAAAAACAGTAAGCAATCACTTTTTACCGTAACAGGTGATAATCCAGATATGTATCTACCCCAGATGAGTAATCCGAAGTTCATCCATACCACAGGTCCTGGCTATTCTGTTGTACTCCTGAACAAGAGCAAATAATTCTGAATTAGCAACCATGAACTCATCGCAAACCCTCTGTATAGCATCACTATTCAGAATAATAACGTCTCTTCCCGAAAGACGATCAGGAGCACAGAACAAAACTGTCAAACGGCTGAAGGCCTTTGCTCGTGCTGCATTGACTATATCAATACGCTGCCTAAGGATGAAACACCCCGACGCCTCATCAATATTCACTCTACCCACACCATATGAATGATAAATATTTAATGCTGAAAAAACCATTAGACCGTATAACAAACACTCAATCAATACTTAACAGAACTTTTATTTTTGACAAACATATAATATTTTCAACAATATCCTGAGCCAGGTATATTCCAGTATAAGGCTCTGCCGGAAGGAATCTGGAAGAATGAATATGGCGCGCTGTACTGGATTCGAACCAGTGACCGATTGCTTAGAAGGCAATTGCTCTGTCCGGCTGAGCTAACAACGCTGAATACCGATAATGGACCGCCATCGGGGACCCGCCCCCCCCCCGCACCAACAACCCTGTTATCGTGTCGTCTGCTCTTCCTGATAAGCTCATGGCGGTTTGTGATGGTGGCCCTTGCTGGATTTGAACCAGCGACCTGGCGATTATGAGTCGCTCGCTCTCACCACTGAGCTAAAGGACCGGGGGCAGAATAATAACGGTCCGTAATTAATTCCGCAATAAAAAACCCGCTCGGTGGCGGGTTGTAGAAACTCTTCTAACGTCAGGCATAAAACGCCCATCGTTATGACGAATTTACCACAGATTCCGGAAAAATCAACCTTGTTACCTAGTTACCTTTTTTAACTGCCGCTCAGCCCATGCTTCTTCAATATCAAACCGGGTCACCAGCGCATCATAGAATTTCTTAACTGTTTTTCCCATGACGCGCGTGTTATCTGGTTTGTCACCTCGCATATAGCATTAAATGCCTCCGTTGATGGTAGTCTTTCATAGCCACGACCACCACAACGCTGGCAGTCTCTGATAACAGGCATACCACGTTTTACCGACTCTTCACGGTGAATGGCGACACCACGCCCACGGCAATCCTTACAGGCGGTGGAAACCTCACCCTTTCCGCCACACTCCGGACAGGCAACTTTTACCACCTCCCTGACTTTTTTCCATTCTTCCCAGTAAGACGGATACACACCTTTCGTACACTTTGCCCATACCGGCGGCTTACCATCCGGATACTGGACCTTGTTTGTAAAAACTACGCTTTCAATAAATTTTTCCCCATAGCAACAAGGGCACTGCTTTTTACTCGCTGCGCTGCGGGCATAATCCTCAAAAGCGTACGAAGCCATAATGCGCATCACTACCGGTTTTATTTCTGCCGGAAGTTTTCTCAACGCCACCACACGATCGCACCGACTGAGTGCATAATCTGCCAGTAATTCTGTTGCCCGCGCCCTGTCATTCATACTGATGCCCATTTTCCCCAGGAACGCAGAAAACCCCATCTCAGCCCGATTCTGTGTCATGCCCTGCGCGGCCATCACATCAGTGATACTCAGCGCATCTTTTGACGTTGAGGCCGATGCATCGGTCAGGCAAGGGGATTTTGGGGAGTAGTATTTCGGTAAATCTTCCAGTTTCATTTTTTGACCTGCTCTTCATGCATTATGGGGTAAATCTTCACCCCCAGACGTCCACCAGATACTGGCTGACCACGAACGATATTGATTTCATCAAACTGCTCATCGTCCATTAACACTCCCGCATGCGTCAGCGCATCCAGCGGTGCTTTCAGGATATTGTCCAGGTCGCGACGACGCTTATCCGGTGGCTCTGCAATCACCTTTATCGCCAGCCTTCCGGACAGGCTTAATTTCAGCCGCTGCTGGCGAACAATAAGCGCCACAGCCCGGCGATAACGCTTTCCCTCCTCCGAGATAAAATATGTGCTGCCACGGCGTCGCCAGTAAGTGTTCACCGTCGGCGGGTAAGGTAAAACCAAATCTATGAGCATCAGTCACCTCTTTTACCCAAGCACGCCAGTTGCAAAGGCGTGATCAAGAAAACGAAAAATTAAATCAACCTGAGAACCATGCTTTTCTTCGAACGCCAGAGGATCCGCATGAAGCTCGTTGTGATGCTCCCGACACAGCGGTAGCGTGAAAATATCGTGAGATTTTGTCCCCATTCCGCCCTGACCATGACCAATCAGGTGATGGGGATCGTCGGCTGGCTTACCACAACACGCACACGGCTGTGTCTTCACCCAGCGTTTGTATTTCTCGTTAACCCAGCGGCGACGTTTAGGTCGTTTCATGAAAGATTCCGGAGACTCAGGATCAACGGCAATGCTGACCACCGTCTTTTCCTGTGGTGGGTTCTGTTGCTGGTGGGCGTGAGGCAGCGGCGCAAGATTTTTTGTGCGCTGTTTCAGTATGCTGGTGGCGGTCTGCTCTCCCGGTACGATGTCGCTTTCACGGTACATTGAGCGGATTTTTTCCGCACGCAACCCCAGCGAACGACGTAATACCGCTTCCGGTAGCGCGTCCGCCACCTGATTGCAGACCGCCCACCAGGATAATTCAGCCAGAGATAATTCCCGCTCCTGCGTACCGCTTATTGCGTGACGGATGACGTCAATCACCCATGCTGTCAGATTTTGTTGAGCAAGCAGCTCCAGTGATTCCGATGTCTGGTCACGCAGTTGGTTGTCGCAGTGCCAGCACAACACCATTGCGCCGGTACCATAACGGTGAATGACTGTTTCAGTGTGATGGTAATCGCCATTAGGCCACTGGCAGGATGTAACATGACGTAATAGCCAGTCGGACAATGCGCCAACGCCGCCAGCAGCACGAATCACCCGTTCGTTACTAAAAACGGCAGCAATGTTTTGTCTTCCGCCAGCGGCTGGCGAACGGCAGGAACGACTCCGGATGGCAGATTACGCATGCTTTTTGGTCCGGTTCCACCAGCACTCGAGGATTATGAAATATCTGTATGGATTCACGGCCCGGCTTAAGGACCACCAGCCCAAGCTCAGGCACCAGAACAGGTCTAAGTAATACCCGCACGTTACCTCCAGATCCGTTGCTGGAAAGTGCGGGACGCACGTGGTGGGCGTTCGGAATAAGGCAGCCTGACAGAGATTATCCAGTGCCGATAGTCGAGACTGAGAGCTTTCTTAACCTCGAACCCGCGCCTGCGGTAAGAATGAATCAGCCATTCGGCCTGTTCTGCAGTGCATGGAGGGTGCTGGAACCATTCAGACTTGAATGCGTGAGAATACCGCCCGTGCGTGCAGGCAAGAACGGGCGAATTATCAGAATTGTAATATTTTGCGTTGCGTGCCATCGGTTTTCTCCGGTGGCACGGTGTTACTCAGCGGGAGTTCAGCCCCGCGCAAGATTGTAGATGAGTTTATTCTCCTGAAAAAGCAGAAAAGCCAGCTTTTATTCCGATCTCTTTCAATGCCTGTAATGAAGTGACAAACTCACCTTCGCGCAAGATAAATCCGTCCGTGACCCGAGCATCCACAAAATTAATTAACGCAGCCCCATTCTTTCGCAAACACATAATGCGGTAATGACTAACAAGATTTCCATTTTCAACGCACACAGCATAGAGGCCATCTTCACAAAAAATTTTACGCAGTTCTTCGATGTTCATCATCAGAATCCTTCCGGATAATTAGCTCTCCCCTTTAAGGGACCATCCCTCTTATCCCTGCGCGCTACTTAAGTATTTTTGATTCTATTCCGGCACCGTCCAGAACTTCAAACGCGTTGAAAATAAAACAAAAACCCGCCGAAGCGGGTGAAGTGCGGGTGCGTTGAGGATGCCTGCCACATCAGAGGTGGCGAGGGATTTCTCCCCCGCCGGGTCTCTTACTCCTCAGGTTCGTAAGCTGTGAAGACAGCGACCTCCGTCTGGCCGGTTCGGATTCGTACCTCGCAGTGTCAACGCAAAGCAGAAGTGTCACCTTCGGTGCGAAACAGAGATGTCATGCTTTGGTTCAGAGAATGCGTTTGACCGCCTCGCTATATACTTCCGAGCGTTCTCTTTTCCCAACAGAAATCACGAAAACGACAACTTTCTCGTCTATAACCTGGTATACAAGGCGATAGCCTGAAGACCGGAGCTTAATCTTGTAACAATCAGGCATACCACGGAGCTTGTTTGCTTCAATCCGGGGTGACTCAAGTACTTCAACCAGCTTCTTTTTCAACTGTTCACGTACCGTCGAGCCCAGCTTTCGCCATTCCTTTAGTGCCCGCTCGTCAAAATCCAGAAAATACGCCATCAGAGTTCATCCAGCGTCACACGTACTGGCTTAGGATTACGAAGCCGTTCTTTCACTATCTCCACAAGTTCAGCATCTTCATCACTCAGGAGTGTCTGTTTGAACGGCAAGCGTTCATTGTCAGCGATATACTCGAGCATGAGACGAAGCGCTTCAGAAGGAGTTACACCCATTTTTTCAAGCGCGGCGTAAGAACGCGCTTTAAGTTCATCGTCAATACGCAGGTTAATGCTACCCATGTCTTACACCTCTTGTAATTACAAATGTCATTACAAGTATCGCACTACAACATGCTTAGGGCAAGTCACGAAGGAAGTCAGAAAGTAGTCGTAAGAACGGTGATCACTGTCCGCTTTGTGCCAGGAGCAGCCATTGCTAAGTCCATCCTGTATTGTGCAGGTCAGCTCGCTTTTAAAGAGTCCGGCCATCATCTTACTGGTACAGACACCATATACTTTGTGACGGTCAGGCTACATATGCACAACTCAACTTATTCATCTATTTTTTGCTTTAGCATGTCAGTGTTGCTTTCTCGTCGGCGGGTGAGCGGTGACCTGACCTGTCGATAAAGGAACGTAGCACGTTTTATGCAACACCCGCATGCGGCAGAAAATTATTGCCGAACGTTTACCCCTGTCAACAAGCTTTACTTTCTGAGGCGCGCCAGCCCGCGAGGAAAACAATCTGAACATCAAACAATTAATGACACAAGAAATACGATTAAAGATTTTTTTGTGCATGCCGATAGTGCTTTTTTAAAAGGAGAAATCTATGTCTGTCACAATTCAGGGAAATACCTCAACCGTTATTTCAAACAACTCCGCCCCGGAAGGAACATCAGAAATAGCCAAAATCACAAGACAAATTCAGGTGCTGACTGAAAAGCTTGGGAAAATCTCATCGGAAGAGGGGATGACGACACAGCAGAAAAAAGAAATGGCTGCATTGGTACAGAAGCAAATTGAAAGCCTCAGGGCTCAACTGGAGCAGTTGTTAAGGCAGCAGGCAGAGAAAAAGAATAAAGACGCGACAGTTCAGCCTGATAAAAAAGAAGAGAAAAAAGACGATACAAATACCGCTGGCACCATTGATATTTACGTCTAAGTGACAGCCGTATTGTGGCCCTCATCGGGCCACTTTTCGCCATCAGCCTTTTCTTTAAAGACATATTATCTTTGTATCATTTCTGATAGTTAACATTACAAGATATAAGTAATGGACGCACTCCCAATTAGTCTATTTAAATCGCCACGAGTTTAACTGACAACCCATGATCAATTATGAATTGCAACTATTTCTGTAGTCACTTTTGTGGGGACAGTCCACAAAACTGCCAACTTCCGCTTCTTGCTCTTAGCGGACATTAGCATAGGCTATTTACCATAACGCCTCATTACGCGCACCGCCCAGACTGACTCAGCGCGTTTCTGGCATATCCCCGGTAAAACAAGTAACAAACCACCCGAAAATGAACACCAGAAACGCGACTTAAGAATCTACCCTATGAATGGATATGCACTCAACCGAATCGATCTTGGTTTCAATCTATTTTATCGGGATCAGGCTTCTTTTTAGGTAACTTCGGGGGCTTAACTTGCTGATGACTTTGCGTTCGGCGCGTAAGCCAGGGATGGTCAGCTTTAGATTTAACATAGTATTTTGAGCGTAAATCAATACGGGCATTATCCACTCGTTCATGGACACTCTTTTCATCATCCAGTGGTATAGGCTCCGGGCCATCAACATACTTTTCCCAGCCCAGCGCTTTCCCGTCATACAGAACGTTAATTTCACCGTCAAAGTTCTCACATACAGTAACAACCGAATGCCTAAGTCGATATCCCCGGCCCTCACTGCGTACCTGAAACGCACTGCTTTTGTACTGGAAAGTGAGATTTTTAGACAGAACGCGCTTCGCCTGTAGGCTGAAGATATAACCCAGTTCCTCTTCAGAATGGTGCACATCAAGATGAGCATTATCAGTAGTACGAGGCGACGTAGCGAACCGGTTGTTATAGGCTTCAATAAAGGTCGGCAACCATGCATTTGCTGTTTCAATATCACTGATATTCTGAAGCCGCATTTCTTTGACCAGCCTGTCCTGTAGTGTCTGATTGGCGCGCTCTACCCGCCCTTTTGCCTGCGGGCTGTTGGCATGGATTGGCTCGATGCCCAGTGTCTTTATCGCACGAGTGAACTGGGTCAGCTCACCTTCCCGCTCTGGGTTATTTACCCTGAATATACTGTGTCTATCAGAGTAGAGAGCGAGCGGTACGCCATGATCATTAAGGTAACCCCGGAGGGTTTCCATGTAAGCCCGGGTTGTTTCAGCAGGCACAAAACGCAACGCCATCAACGCACTGGTGGCATCATCAATGAAAACGATCAGTGTACATCTGGGGCCTCGATTTTCAAACCAGTCATGAGGTGAGCCATCAATCTGGATCAGTTCACCGTAAGATGGTCGTCGCATGCGGCGTTGATATATACGGGCAATTTTACGACGGCGTTCACGCCATAACCCCTCTTCTATCATCCACTTTCTGAGAGTTTCAACGGATAAAGATAAACCGTGTATCTCGCGCAATTTTTCGCACGCAAACGTAGGTCCAAAATCAGCGTAACGGCCTTTGAGGAGTGAAATTACTGTTGCTCTGAATTCAGTAGAAAAGGAATTATTAGGACGCTTTCCACGTCGGTGGGAAACCAGACCAGAAGGCCCTTCATTTCTATACCGTTGCACCAGACGTTTAACCTGCCGAATAGAAATGCCAATGCGTGCCGCAGCTTGTTCCTGAGTAATATGTCGATTAATTGACTCCTGAATAATCTGAAGTCGGTGGAGTTCCTTATGACTCATCGTAACAGTCTCTTTGATCATGAAAAATCCCCCAGAGAATTGTCTGGGGACATTTTAGAATGGTTCAAAGGGGACATTACAGCTTGGTGTTAACAATAGCCTGCTTCTCCTTGCCTTCCGGCACTCGCGACAGATTATGTTTAGACGACTGTCGTAGCGACGTATTTCTCCGTCAGGTAATGACCAGATAAGGTCCGGATCAACCACAGCAGGTTTCTTCACCTTTGCCCTCGAGAGTTTTTTGCGGGCGTTTTGCCAGTCCTTACGCGCCTGTTCAGACGGGAATAACCCGTAACCAGAGCTGTATACATCGCCACTGGCAACCAGCTCTCTGGCCAGAACGCTCATCAGATATCTTGTTGCCCCAGTTTTAGCTTCCAGTTGTCGTAACGTCTCGCGCCCACTCTGGCGTACGAGTTCCACCACCTGCCCTTTAATTTTTTCCCGCTCTTCTTGTGTAAAAACTTTTGCCACAAGTCCTCCTGAACATTACTTTATACCCTAAAATCAACACTTATCCCCTGAAACCAGGCGGAATTTCTGTATCCGGTTCAGAAATATGATTCACACAACGCTTTACAGGTGAACGTCCCAGGCGGATGACCAGTTCGTCCCATTTTTCGCGGAGTTTTGACGGGCTCATGATGTTTTTTACCCAGAATTGATCTCGCTGTACCCGACCAAACATTTCGCAAATTTGTCTGTGGCTTCTGCCATCCAGCATCCGCATTGTGCGCACGTCATTGGCCCAGGCTGTCCAGTTAGGCTCTTTTGGTCGCATGATCTCTCCATCGTCGCTGGCAGCCTGTTCGTAAAGGTTCACGATCCGCCCCCAAATCCACTGCGCACACGCCAAATCCTCCCTGCTACCCCACTGGCGTTTTTTCGCACTAAACACAACCGCGTCGGGGTTCCGGGTTAAAAAATCCTGTTCAGCGGTCTGCGGGTCCGGTTGCGAAGCTTCCGGACGAAAAGTGTTTTTATTCTCTGTAGTAATCTCTGTTGTATTCTCTGTAAGATCATCAGGCCATTTTGACCCGATGACATTGGGTCGTTTTGAACCAATGGAGCGTTTCATTTTGACCTCTTCCATCGTGTCATTTTGACCTGATGGAGCGGCGCATTTTAAACCGATGGATTCGCTCAATTTGCCACCATCTAAAAGCTCGCTCCCGTAGTTGATCGTGTAGAAATTGGTCATATCGCGCTTTGATTTATTGAGCTTTTCACAACGCAAAAGCCCCAGCGTTTTCAGACTTGCAAACGCGCGCTTTAACGTTGACTCTGACCAGAATGGGAACTGTTCCAGCCATTGTTCCGTTGTGTTGTAAATCCAGCGAACACCATCACATTCCATGCCGGAATTGGTATCTCTCAACCAGTAATGCAACTGCTGCAACACAATGGCTTCATTTAAGCCAATCTTCATCGCAAGCTGTGTGTTTATAACCAGTGGGCGTTCAGCAAAAAGAAGGCTCATAATTCCATCCAGCTTTTTGTTGGTATTGCTGTCGATACGCAAGTTTGAAAGCAATTGCTTTTTCTATAAGTTCGTCAGTTTCACGATCCACTACGGCAGGATCAGCAAAAAGCAGTCCGGACTCCACCACATCGCCATATTCTTTGTTTAACCCGGCGATCATGCACGTGATGCTTTTTCCGTCAGTAATTTCACGATACAACCTGAAATCACTAATCCGGATAGCCTCCATAATCGCAGGCACTAGCGCCGTGAACTTTTCACGCTTATCCCTGGTGTCGATAGCCTTCCAGCGTTCGAATATCTTCACTCGATTAACACCAAGCGCTCGCTGATCAACCGCGCCACCTTCATCTGTGACACGCTGAACATCGATGTTCGGGCGCTCTTTCAAAGCCCAGAATGCTTCAGTGATTAATATCGTCGCCTGCTCCTGTGTCATTCCTGGTCGACATATCCAGGCATCCAGAGCCTCACGAGCCTGTTCAGGAGTGATTTTCATTGTTCAACCGCCCCGCCCGCTTCGTCTTACGATATTCATCATAAACTTTGGGATCATACTGAAGCTCCCCGATACCTAAGTCAAGAAAAATTAGAATTACCTAACTATGGATACAAGAACCCTGGGCCAGCGAGTTCTGGCGCGACGAAAAGAATTACGCTTAACACAACGAGAAGCCGCGCGCCTCGCTGGAGTTGCTCACGTCACAATTTCACAATGGGAAAGAGACGAAACCCAGCCAGTCGGAAAACGATTGTTTGCTTTAGCGGATGCTCTGAAGTGCTCACCTACATGGCTAATGTTTGGTGACGAAGACAAGGCACCAGTGCCTGCACAAGAACTTCATGTGGAAACAGAGCTAACTCCCAACCACAAAGAATTGATCGAATTATTCGATGCTCTTCCATCTTCCGAGCAGGAAGCCTTGCTGTCTGAAATGCGCGCAAGAGTAGAAAACTTCAACAAACTCTTCGAAGAAATGCTTAAAGCGCGTAAAAATAAATCAATAAAATAACATTCTTTTCAAGTGATTAGTTGCGCCCACCCTTTTGTTAGATCAATCTAACAAAAACACTTGCCTCTCATGTTAGGTTATTCTAAATTATTTTCCATCAAGACACCGCACGGTGTTCTCAGCAAACAGTTCCGCTACCCCGGCGTTAAGGGGAAATGAGGTCAGCATGGATACTATCGATCTTGGCAACAGCGAATCTCTGGTATGTGGCGTGTTCCCCAACCAGGACGGTACGTTCACCGCGATGACGTATACCAAAAGCAAAACGTTTAAAACCGAAAATGGTGCCCGTCGCTGGCTGGAAAGAAACCCAGGTGAGTGATATGGATTTCGACACAATCATGGAAAAGGCTTACGAAGAATACTTCGAAGGTCTTGCCGACGGCGAAGAAGCTCTCAGCTTCAACGAATTTAAACAGGCGCTTTCCAGTTCGGCAAAATCTAACGGCTGATAAGCGAAACAGCACCGCGAGGAATCAGTATGCAGAAACGAGAACCCGTCATCATCGCGCCAGACTATACCGATGATGAACTTTATGAGTGGATGCGCCAGAAAATTAATGCAGCGCAGGATTTGAAATGGGCCAATGAAACCAGGGCTAAGCAGGCTGAAAATCTGTCCGCTCTGGAGCAGGATATCACCAATCTGGAAAAAGCAGCGGCATTAAGCATTGCCAGAATGATTACATACCCGCGTTAGTAGCTAATCAACAAAGCTAAGGTTAGTAATTAAGGAGTTCTCCACGGGTGAGGTGGAGTGCGTGCGCCGGACACGGGTGAGCATCCGGCACTGACAGTTTACTGAAAGGATATTTCCCTGAAAAGTCAGACCATAACGCGAAAGCGCACGGCGAGGTAGCTGGTTCATAGATAGCCTGTCGTTAAATTTTCGTCGACCGTGCGCTTCCGGTTGTGGCAACCCGCGAAATGGCGCGGCGGTAAGTATGGCGGGGTTATTCCTTCCCCGTTGAGGACACCGGGTTGTCAGGTTTACCATACGCTTAAGTGACAACCCCGCTGCAACGCCCTCTGTTATCAATTTTCTGGTGACGTTTGGCGGTATCAGTTTTACTCCGTGACTGCTCTGCCGCCCTTTTTAAAGTGAATTTTGTGATGTGGTGAATGCGGCTGAGCGCACGCGGAACAGTTAAAACCAAAAACAGTGTTATGGGTGGATTCTCTGTATCCGGCGTTAATTGTTAACTGGTTAACGTCACCTGGAGGCACCAGGCACTGCATCACAAAATTCATTGTTGAGGACGCGATAATGAAAACGTTATTACCAAACGTTAATACGTCTGAAGGTTGTTTTGAAATTGGTGTCACTATCAGTAACCCAGTATTTACTGAAGATGCCATTAACAAGAGAAAACAAGAACGGGAGCTATTAAATAAAATATGCATTGTTTCAATGCTGGCTCGTTTACGTCTGATGCCAAAAGGATGTGCACAATGAATTCAGCATTTGTGCTTGTTCTGACAGTTTTTCTTGTTTCCGGAGAGCCAGTTGATATTGCAGTCAGTGTGCACAGGACAATGCAGGAGTGTATGACTGCAGCAACCGAACAGAAAATTCCCGGTAACTGTTACCCGGTCGATAAAGTTATTCACCAGGATAATATCGAAATCCCGGCAGGCCTTTAAAACAGTTCCGTAATAAATATCCGGTTTCATTCTTATATGCCAGCAATGGCAGGGATTTGTTCATCCTTAAATCTGTCATGAGGTTAAAACAAAATGAGTAAAGTCTTTATTTGCGCCGCCATTCCGGGCGAACAGGCAATAAAGGAAGAAGGTGCCGTCGCTGTAGCCACTGCCATTGAAGCCGGTGATGAACGTCGCGCCCGCGCAAAATTTCACTGGCAATTCCTGGAACATTATCCGGCTGCTCAGGACTGCGCTTATAAATTTATTGTCTGCGAGGATAAACCTGGCATACCCCGCCCTGCCCTCGATTCATGGGATGCTGAATATATGCAGGAAAACCGCTGGGATGAGGAGTCTGCTTCTTTTGTCCCGGTTGAGACTGAATCCGATCCGATGAACGTCACTTTTGACAAGCTGGCCCCTGAAGTACAGAACGCTGTCATGGTTAAGTTCGACACATGTGAAAACATCACCGTTGATATGGTTATTAGCGCACAGGAATTGTTGCAGGAAGACATGGCAACATTCGACGGACATATCGTTGAAGCGTTGATGAAAATGCCAGAAGTTAACGCCATGTATCCGGAGCTTAAGTTGCACGCCATTGGGTGGGTTAAGCATAAATGTATTCCTGGTGCTAAATGGCCCGAAATTCAGGCAGAGATGCGCATCTGGAAAAAACGTCGCGAAGGTGAACGCAAGGAAACCGGAAAATACACGTCTGTTGTTGATCTCGCCCGCGCCAGAGCCAATCAACAGTACACTGAAAATTCAACAGGAAAAATCAGCCCGGTCATTGCCGCCATCCATCGCGAATACAAGCAGACATGGAAAACACTGGATGACGAACTGGCCTACGCTCTCTGGCCTGGTGATGTGGATGCCGGAAACATTGATGGCAGCATCCATCGCTGGGCAAAAAATGAAGTTATCGACAACGACCGCGAAGACTGGAAGCGTATCTCGGCATCAATGCGCAAACAGCCTGATGCCCTTCGCTACGACCGCCAAACTATTTTTGGCCTTGTCCGTGAGCGTCCGATCGACATTCACAAAGATCCCATAGCACTGAACAAATATATCTGCGAATACCTGACGACAAAGGGCGTGTTTGAGAATGAAGAAACAGACCTGGGCACTGTTGATGTTCTCCAGTCATCAGAAACACAAACTGATGCAGTGGAAACTGAGGTATCTGATATCCCAAAAAATGAAACCGCGCCGGAAGCTGAACCATCTGTAGAGCGTGAGGGGCCGTTCTATTTCCTCTTCGCAGATAAGGACGGAGAAAAATACGGTCGCGCAAACAAACTTTCTGGTCTGGATAAGGCACTGGCTGCTGGCGCCACTGAAATCACAAAAGAAGAATATTTTGCCCGAAAAAATGGCACATACACGGGCTTACCGCAAAATGTAGATACCGCTGAAGATTCAGAACAACCAGAGCCGATAAAAGTTACCGCTGACGAAGTAAACAAAATTATGCAGGCAGCCAATATCAGCCAGCCTGACGCCGATAAGTTGCTTGCTGCATCACTTGGTGAATTTGTTGAAGGGATTAGTGACCCGAATGATCCGAAATGGGTTAAGGGGATCCAGACCCGCGATTCTGTGAACCAGAACCAGCATGAATCGGAACGGAACTACCAAAAAGCGGAACAAAACAGCCCAAATGCGTTACAAAACGAGCCAGAAACGAAACAGCCTGAGCCAGTGGCGCATCAGGAAGTGGAAAAAGTCTGCACCGCCTGCGGTCAGACCGGCGGTGGCAACTGCCCTGATTGTGGCGCGGTGATGGGCGACGCAACATACCAAGAAACATTCGATGAAGAGTATCAGGTTGAAGTTCAGGAAGATGATCCGGAGAAAATGGAAGGCGCTGAACATCCACACAAGGAGAATGCTGGCGGCAATCAGCATCACGATAGCGATAATGAAACTGGCGAGACGGCAGATCACTCAATTAATGTGAACGGTCATCACGAAATCACATCCACCAGCAGGACGTGTGACCATCTAATGATAGACCTTGAAACCATGGGAAAAAATCCTGATGCCCCGATCATCTCAATAGGTGCAATATTTTTCGATCCGCAAACCGGAGATATGGGACCGGAATTTAGTAAGACTATCGATCTGGAAACTGCTGGCGGAGTCATTGATCGGGACACCATTAAATGGTGGCTTAAGCAATCACGCGAAGCGCAATCTGCCATTATGACCGATGAAATCCCGTTAGATGATGCACTGTTACAATTGCGGGAATTTATCGACGAAAACTCCGGTGAATTTTTTGTTCAGGTCTGGGGAAATGGAGCCAACTTCGACAACACGATTTTGCGCCGTTCATACGAACGGCAGGGGATCCCCTGCCCGTGGCGTTACTACAACGATCGCGATGTACGCACAATCGTTGAGCTGGGGAAAGCCATAGACTTCGATGCCAGAACGGCTATTCCATTCGAAGGTGAGCGCCATAATGCACTTGATGACGCCCGTTACCAGGCAAAATACGTTTCAGTTATCTGGCAAAAACTGATCCCGAGTCAGGCTGATTCTTAATGTTCAACTGTCGCCGGTTGTGACTGGTATTCTGCAACCGGCGCTCGTCTAATGTAAGAGATAAAGAAATCGATGAGCGAAGTAATCATGATTGTCTCTCCCGGCAAATGGGTATCCGAAGAGCAGTTAATTGCGCTGAAAGGAATAAAAAAAGGTACGTTAAAAAAGGCCCGGGAAAAATCGTTTATGGAAGGAAGGGAATATAAGCATGTCGCTCATGACGGTATGCCATGGGATAACAGCCCATGCTTTTACAACCTGGAAGAAATTGATCGCTGGATTGAGCGCCAGGCATCAGCGAGACCAAGACGTCATCTTACTTGACTAAAAGCCACACTAACTAATGAGAGAAGTTGAAATGAAATATCCGACAGGCGTGGAAAACCATGGAGGGAAATTACGTATCTGGTTTGTTTATAAAGGCGTAAGAGTCAGGGAAAATCTGGGGGTTCCTGATACAGCAAAAAACAGGCGCGTTGCAGGTGAACTACGCGCCTCTGTTTGTTACGCAATAAAAACTGGTGTTTTCGACTATGCAAAACAGTTTCCCTCCTCACGCAATCTGGAAAAATTTGGTGAGGCCCGACAAGATTTAACCATAAAAGAACTGGCTGAAAAATTTCTGGCACTGAAAGAAACTGAAGTCGCAAAAACATCACTCAACACATACCGTGCCGTCATCAAAAATATCCTGAGCATAATCGGTGAAAAAAATCTTGCCTCATCGATTAATAAAGAAAAATTACTGGAGGTTCGTAAAGAGCTACTGACTGGATACCAGATCCCCAAAAGTAACTATATTGTTACACAACCAGGGAGATCGGCTGTAACTGTAAATAATTACATGACAAATCTTAACGCCGTGTTCCAGTTTGGTGTTGATAACGGTTACTTGGCAGATAACCCGTTTAAGGGGATCTCGCCATTAAAGGAATCAAGAACCATTCCGGATCCTCTTTCGCGGGAGGAATTCATCCGTCTTATCGATGCGTGCAGAAATCAGCAAGCCAAAAATTTATGGTGTGTTTCTGTTTATACTGGCGTTCGCCCTGGTGAGCTGTGTGCACTTGGATGGGAGGACATAGATCTGAAAAATGGAACAATGATGATCAGGAGAAATTTAGCAAAAGACCGTTTCACGGTACCAAAAACACAGGCGGGAACCAATCGGGTCATTCATCTTATTAAGCCAGCAATCGACGCTCTCCGGAGTCAGATGACATTAACGAGACTGAGCAAAGAGCATATCATTGATGTTCACCTCAGAGAGTATGGCAGAACAGAAAAACAAAAATGCACCTTTGTTTTTCAACCTGAAGTGTCAGCGAGAGTAAAAAATTATGGTGACCATTTTACCGTTGACTCAATAAGGCAGATGTGGGACGCAGCGATAAAACGTGCCGGACTCCGCCATCGAAAATCATATCAGTCGAGACATACTTATGCCTGCTGGTCGCTGACAGCTGGTGCTAACCCGGCATTTATAGCAAACCAGATGGGCCATGCAGATGCGCAAATGGTATTTCAGGTATACGGAAAATGGATGTCTGAAAACAATAATGCACAGGTAGCTTTGTTAAATACACAGTTAAGCGAGTTTGCCCCAACCATGCCCCATAACGAAGCAATGAAAAATTAATTTAATATTTATCAAATAGTTAACACGTATGACTCTTGAAATCCATAATTCACAGATGTTTTTTCTCATTCTGTGGTTTCCTTGGCGCTTTCTAGGTTTTTTCAGATAGTTACATTTTTTCAAAAGCATCCTGAGTTCGATCTTACTATCTATCTGTGGCCTATTTCTGTCCCATATATGCCCCAAAAAACACCCCAACAGATAAGCAGTCTTTTCATGGTGTTACGCGTAAAAACAATAACGGCTTGAAATTATTCAATACACTCTCGAAAGTGCATCAGCCAACCGCAGAACGTTATTGCATACAACGTTTCTGCGGCATATCACGAAACGATTACTTAATGACTGGGACTTCAGACCACTCAATATCCGGTACAATTATGTATCAACGCAGTTTAACAACACCCTATATTTAATCCAGAGTGCGAGCAACGTTGTCCCTTTCTCTTTTGCACTCTTAAAATATACGATTACTTAAGTGAAGATGCTTGACGAATCGCCAAATAAAACATCTTCATCAGCATAAAAATCCATATATGATTGAAAATTTAGTCATTAATACCATTCATATCTGAATGCTGACCTAATATGCTTACTAACCGTGAGAAATCTTTTTTTCGACTTAATCACTCGAAATAAACTTTCACTCAATTGAAAACAATTAGCTACAATTATCATTGCAATATCAAATCAAACATAACAACTTGCATAAATTCTCATGGGATACAGCATCAGTTGTGCCAAACACATAAGGAATTGAAATGGACGGAGAAAGCTTTAACTTTGATGACAATGATATTGAATTTATTGCTTCAATATATGCATCATGTAAATTATCAGGAAGTATCGCCCCCATAATGCATATAATGGTTAGCATTCCAAGAAATAAGAAAAAACAATTCTACGAACGAGTTGAGCATTATTGTAGTTTATATTCCAATAAAAACCCACCTTCTTAAATTCGCTGCATTCTAGTGGATTCCATTAAGAAAACAATGACATACACTCAAACACATCTTTTTTATCAACAGTGAATTTCAGTTCGGCCAGTTTTTACCAGCTATTATAAAAATAGCATCCATATAAAGTTTTTACCCCACAGGTACAGCTGGCCATTCGATAACCGCACTAAGGAAGTGCCAACACGATATCAGCAAGACCCGATATTTCTTCCATGCCGCCAGCAACGATGTTAAGGTTAAATTAATTATAAAAAATATATTATAATTCCATCTTCGCATTAAATTTTAACCTTTAATCTCCACACGGAACAAGTTGCATAGGTGACTATATTAGGAAAACTTATAACCACCAAAACATTTGCTTTGCAAACAAAAACAGTGACCATTGACTCTAAGAAAATTCCGATCTATTGTTAGGGTCATCAAAGTTACTTAACAGTATTCCGAAATGAAAATACAAAGCAAGCTAATTGTCTTATTAAACATTATCATTGCATTTATATTATTTGAGCTTTTAGCTCAAAAATTTGGTTTGAGTACATTATTTTAAAGCAAGATAAACAATATCGGGCACTCTAGTTTTTATAATTAACAATTAAACGTCCATAAAATGTTATTTACTTTTGTTCGCTATTGTCATATCTTAATATAGTGGCTTACGCCACTCTACTTTCATCACATTTTGTACGTTTATGTACTCGCCATGAAGCTCTTTCATGGCGATTTTTTATTCTTAATCCAAGAACATACTCCCTACCTATAGCAAAATCACTTTTTGAACAAAAGAATAACGTATTTAGGTAATCATTACGAATTTACCCTATAGGTGCTACTGGCCATTCAATATCCGGTGCAGTTGTTGTATTAACACGGTTCAGCAACACCCGATACTTTTTCCAGGCTTCCAGCAACGAGTTTTCTTCCTCCGTTGCGATTTCCAGATCTACAGCATCCTGAAGTGGCGCAATATGCTCATTCGCTGCCTGCATCAGGCTGTTTTTTGTTTCTTCCGCCTCCCGGATCCGGAATAGTTTTTCTGCTTCTGCATCTTTCACCCAGGCTGTGCCGTTCCACTTCTGAAACTCCCCTTCCGGGGATAACCAGGTGACATTTTCCGGTAATGAGCCGAGTTCAGAAATAAATAACGCGTCGCCGGAAGCCACGTCATAAACCGTTTTACCCCGATGGTCTTCAACGAGATGCCACGATGCCTCATCACTGTTGAAAACAGCCACAAAGCCAGCAGGAATATCTGGTGGTGCAATATCGGTACTGTTTGCTGGCAGACCTGTATGAGGCGGAATATATGCGTCACCTTCACCAATAAATTCATTAGTTCCGACCAGCAGATTATAAATTTTTATGGTCCGTGGTTGTTCACTCATTCTGAATGCCATTATGCAAGCCTCACAATATAGTTAAATGCGATGTTTTTGACGGTGTTTTCCGCATTACCAGCAGCGTTAACGGTGATGGTGTGTCCATGTGAACCAATCGCAACGGAGTGCGTATGAGCACCAATACCGACAGTATGCGCGTGTGCACCTGCAGATGCTGCTGTGCCGGACAGTGAGTGGCTATGATTACCATCTGTACTGGTATTAGCTAACCACCCCGTAGACATACCTACTGAACCTTGTACACCCCAGGTATTTTGACCTGAGCTTGTATAACCATATTGATAAGTATCTTTAAAAACACTGGGGTTAAATCGACGGCCATCTCTATGGCTGTGATTACCAGCTGCATTCGTGCTGCCACTTAAACTATGAGTATGCGCACCAGTGTTATTCGTGGATTTAGTGCCGTAATCAAACGATGATGTGGTTTTCGTACCCAAATCCGTACTGGATACGCTGGCGCTGTGGGTGTGCGATTTAATGCCGTCCTGTTCCTGAGACAATACGGCACGACCACTGGCGGGCTTGCCCTTAATCGTCCAGCCACGCATATCAGGGATCACGCCTGACGGATAAGCGGCCGCAAGTTTCGGGTAAGCAGATTTGTCAAAAGTCTGCCCCTGCATCAGGGCATAACCAGACGGAACGGTATCTGATGGCCACGGGATTGGTGCGCCGACTGGGTAGCTTTCTGGTGGAAGATTTTTCGAGGTATAAACTTCTGCCCAGCCTTCCTCAAAACCATAACCGTCTCTTGAAGAACGGTAGAACAGACCACCATTTCTGTAATGCGCCTTCATCTGCAGGGTCCGGCAACTTCCGACTCCGGTATAGAAGTTAACCAGAATATAGCTGTCGCCAGAGCGGGTGACATTGTAAGCGCCTGATTCGGCATTCCAGGGAACGCCACCATCCGCATCGGCATATGTATCCGTTGCCCTTCTGGCAAAAGCAGCCACATGCGCGGCGGTTAAAGTAATATCTTTTGAACCATCAAACTCAACCCCAGAAACCAGTCTTGGCGTTTGCAGCTTTGTTGCTGTCAATGCGTTACCGTTCAGACTTGCAGACAGCTTGGTTCCAATAACCAGTTCGCCGGTTGCGTTATCAATAGCAAACGGTCTTAATGTATTCCATCCACCATAAACATCACCTTGATTGGTAAGCAGCAGGTAAGTTTTAGCGCCATCATTACGCCATAATGCCCCATACTCCCCACCTATCATTCGAATCTGATTACCACGGCAACGCGAACCGCAGGCGATCCGATGAATAACTGCGAGTTTAACGGATTTGTTATGCCTGGTGGCTGGACTGACAGGGGGGCGTTA
>ERZ1027608.7-NODE-7-length-19772-cov-8.047595_pt1 | contig 19772 bp, 17 predicted proteins | sample MGYA00520525_ERZ1027608 | MGnify/ENA primary metagenome ERZ1027608 (study PRJEB33329, sample SAMEA3488645) | human gut metagenome | biome: ENVO:feces | place: Malawi | collected 2008-09-26 | study: EMG produced TPA metagenomics assembly of the PRJEB9818 data set (The...
CCGCGCTCGCATTACGCTGTGACAGGCCTCTATTCTTACGATACCAAGTCTGCGATATCGCGGCAGATATCAAGCCTTCCACCGTGGTGAGCTTGAGATCACGGATGTCAACAAGCGATATCTCGCCCAGGGGCAGCTTGAAGTGGAAATCATGGGGCGAGGATACGCGTGGCTGGATACCGGTACGCACGATTCTCTTTTGGAGGCTGCTAGCTTCATCGCGACGCTGCAAAATCGCCAGGGGTTGATGGTGGCATGCCCGGAAGAGATCGCCTATCGCAGCCAGTGGATTGACGCAGACCAGGTGGCGGCACTGGCCCGACCTCTGGCTAAGAACGGCTACGGTCAGTATCTACAGCGCATCATTTCGGAAGCCATCAAATGAGTCTGAAGATCACGCACACGGAGATTCCTGAGGTTTTGATTCTTGAACCCAAGGTGTTTGGGGATGCCCGTGGCTTCTTCCTCGAGAGTTTCAATCAGAACGCTTTCATCAGTGCGGCTGGTTTGAATCTCAGTTTCGTCCAAGACAACCATAGCCGGAGCAGTACGGGGTATTGCGAGGACTGCACTATCAGATTACGCGGCCGCAAGGCAAGCTGGTGCGCGTCGTTAGTGGTGCTGTCTTTGATGTTGCAGTGGATCTTCGGAAACGCTCACCGACGTTCGCAAAATGGGTTGGTGTTGAGTTGACAGCGGAAAACCACAAACAGTTGTGGGTTCCGCCGGGGTTTGCACATGGTTTCCTTGTTCTGAGTGAGTCCGCGGATTTTCTATATAAAACGACGGATTACTATGCGCCTCAACACGAGCGCTGCATTAAATGGGATGACCCACGCATTGGTATCCAATGGCCAGATATTGGATGCTCGCCGGTACTGTCGATCAAGGATCAACAGGGCGCGGCTCTGGCAGTTGCAGAGGTCTACGACTGAATATGTCGCTGCCTCGGAGAAACGTAAGATTTCTCGCCTGGGTCTCTGAGTTCGTCTATTTCTTAGCTCTTTTTTATGAATCTGAATCAAGCAAGATTGCCGTTATTGGTCTCGGTTATGTTGGTCTGCCTTTGGCCGTGGAATTCGGCAAGAAACGCCCTGTCGTCGGGTTTGACATCGACCCGACGCGTGTCGCAGAGCTACAGTCAGGTCAGGACGAGACCCTTGAAGTCAGTGCAGAAGAGCTGAAGACAGCAAGCCAACTCAGCTATAGCTGTACTTTGGACGATTTGCGGTCCTGCGAGATTTTCATCGTAACGGTGCCCACTCCGGTGGACAAGGCCAACCGGCCGGATGTAACTCCGTTGATCAAGGCCAGCGAAACTGTTGGGAAGGTCATGCCCCAGAATGCGGTCGTGATTTATGAATCCACGGTTTATCCCGGTGCAACGGAAGAGGTGTGCGTTCCGGTGCTGGAACGTGTGAGTGGAAAGAAGTTCAACACAGACTTCTTCTGTGGCTATAGCCCGGAACGTATCAATCCGGGTGATAAGGAGCACCGTCTACCGACGATCAAGAAAGTGACCAGCGGCAGCACGCATGAGGTCGCGGATGCGGTGGATGCGCTCTACAGCCAGATCATCACCGCCGGTACCCACAAGGCGAGCAGCATCAAGGTGGCCGAGGCTGCGAAAGTCATCGAGAACACGCAACGTGACCTCAATATCGCTCTGATGAACGAGTTGAGCTTGATCTTCCATCGCTTGGAGATCGATACGTTGGAAGTTCTGGAGGCAGCGGGCACGAAGTGGAACTTCCTACCGTTCCGTCCTGGTCTTGTTGGCGGCCATTGCATCGGTGTTGATCCCTACTACCTCACTCACAAGGCGCAGGAGGTCGGCTATCACCCGGAGGTCATCCTGGCTGGTCGGCGCATTAACGACAACATGGCGGGTCATGTCGCAGACGAGACCGTCAAGCTAATGCTGCGCAAGAACTTGCCGGTGCTGGGTAGCAGGATTCTGGTGTTGGGTCTGACGTTTTAAGGAGAACTGCCCTGACGTCCGCAACACCAAAGTTGTGGACATCGTAAGCACCTTGCAGCGATATAACGCGCAAGTGGACGTTTACGACCCATGGATCAATCTGGGCGATGCACAGCATGAATATGGTCTGACGTGCCTGGCAGAGCTGCCGCCTCCGGGAGAATACGCCGCAATAGTGTTGGCGGTGGGGCATCGTGAGTTCATTGCGATGGGCGAGTTGGGTATCAGGGCGCTCGGCGTACCGGAAGCGGTGCTGTTCGATGTGAAGGGCATCCTGCCCAACGGGGCTGCGGACGCCCGTCTATAAGCAAAAGAAAACCCTGGCAACTGGCACTGTTCGAAAATGACCGCGTACGAGACTCTGAAAGTCCAATTGAGCAACGAACCGCACACCTGGTTGGTGACAGGTGTGGCTGGATTTATCGGTAGCAATTTGTTGGAAACTTTGCTGCGGCTGAACCAGCGCGTGGTTGGGCTGGACAATTTTGCGACTGGACATCAACACAATCTCGATGAAGTCCGCTCGCTTGTCAGCCCCGAGCAATGGACGAACTTCCGTTTCGTCGAAGGCGACATTCGCAATCTCGAAGATTGCCGGAAGGCTATGCTGTTCGATAGCGAAGGTCCGGCAGGTTCGCTTGCAGTGGAGTATGTGTTGCACCAGGCTGCACTGGGGTCGGTTCCCCGCAGTCTGGCAGATCCCATCACCACGAACGAGACCAATATCTCGGGCTTCCTCAACATGCTGGTTGCAGCGCGTGATGCACAGGTTAAGCGGTTCGTTTACGCAGCTAGCAGCAGCACCTACGGTGATCATCCGGGGCTACCAAAGGTTGAGGATCGCATTGGCAAGCCGCTCAGTCCGTATGCGGTAACGAAATACGTCAATGAACTTTACGCTGACGTGTTTGGGCGTACCTATGGCTTGGGCACTGTTGGCCTGCGATATTTCAATGTTTTCGGACCGCGGCAGGATCCCAATGGTGCCTATGCGGCCGTTATCCCGAAATGGATTGCCGCCCTTTTAAAAGGCGAGACTGTTTACATAAATGGCGATGGGGAAACTAGCCGGGATTTTTGTTACGTCGCTAATGCTGTTCAAGCAAATTTGCTGGCCGCGACCCTGAGCAATTCAGAGGGAGTCAATCAGGTGTACAACGTCGCCGTGGGTGACAGGACGACACTAAATGGGTTGTTCTCCTTGCTGCGCGATGGTTTGGTTCCCTATGGGGCAATAAAAGATATTGAGCCGGTCCATCGCGAATTTCGGAGTGGTGACGTTCGGCATAGCCAGGCGGACATAGCAAAAGCGCGACAGTTCCTGGGATATGCGCCTACGCATCGAATTGATCAAGGTGTTGGAGAGGCTGTCAACTGGTACGTGCGTACAGTTGGAAGCCAAAAATAGTCACCCCTCCACTTGGTGGAAAGTTTGTTCATCCCGAGATGATGCACTCACTCGAGGACATGGGATCAAGCGAACTTGGGTGTATTTTTTGATGTTTTGATAAGGCATCAAATCAGTAGTTTCTGTTTATGCGCATTTCTCATATATCTTGGAATCTAGTAGGGCTGGGTGTGCCTTTGCTGATTGCTGCGGTTACCGTACCGCATCTGCTGTCAGCGTTGGGCGGTCAACGCTTCGGCTTGCTGACGCTGGCATGGGGGTTGATTGGATATGCCAGCGCGCTTGATTTTGGCGTGGGGCGGGCGGCAACTCATCAGATTGCTGAGCTGCGTGGTACCTCTGACGCTGAAGAGCATGACAAGATGGCGATTGTCCTGAGTACCGCGGTCAATGTGACAATGGTCACTGGAGGGGGCGCGGCGTTGTGCATCGTTGGATCTCTCTTGTTCGGTGTGGACGCTTTCATTAAAGCAGATCAAGTCTCTGCGCAAGAAATTAGATTATCTATTGTTCTTCTTGCCGTAGCTCTGCCATTGCAGGCTATCAGTGCGGCGTATCGAGGTGTCAACGAAGCATTTCTTCAGTTTCGTGGGGTTAGTGTTGTGCGAATCTTGTTAGGGGGGCCAATTTCGGCTTTCCATTCTTGATCGCGCTGTTTACGCAGAAAATGTATTGGTTGGTCACGAGTCTCGTGGTGTCGCGAGGAATCGCCCTATTCGTTTACAGATATCTTGCTCACCAGTGCATGGACCAGGTTGTTGATGGTCGACGGGCAAAATTCTCCAAAGCGGTGGCAAAGCGTCTTATTAAATTTGGTGGGTGGTTCACTTTAAGTAGTGTATTGAATCCCATTGTGGCCGCAGCTGATCGCTTCTATATCGCATCACTGATTTCCGCCACCGTTGTTGCGACCTACGTTATTCCATATGAGATGGTCGCGCAAAGCCTGATATTGGTCGGGGCTGTGACAACCGTCATCTTTCCTTTTCTGAGTCAGATAAGAGCGAGTGATCCCGTCCGGGCAAAGAAAATGTTCTTCCGGGCGCTGACGGGTTCGGCTGTCGCCATGGGCATTGTTGCGCTTGGGATCTGGTTCTTGGGAGGGATGGTTCTCAATATTTGGCTGGGTTCTTCAATTTCAGAGCAGTCTAGAGATATTGTTCGTATATTGAGTTTGGGCCTTGTTCCATACGCGCTGGGTACTATGTGTGTTGCACAGTTGCACTCGATGGGAAGGACTGACTGGACAGCGAAGCTGAATATTGTTGAGTTCCCACTGTTTTTGGCCTTGATTTTTTATTCAATAAAGAATTTTGGCTTGATTGGCGCCGCCTGGGCATGGGTTTTGCGCGTCATGATCGATGCGGCATTTCTTCTTTTTGCCTCGATGAAGAGTAGGTGAGCCGCGTGATGTGGAACTTGCTATTGATACCGTCGGTGTATGGCGCTCTTGTGTGGGTGGGGTTGCTGTCGTTGATGACGTTTGATTTGGTGCCTCTCAATATTACAAGTGAAGCGACTTCAGTTTTCCTTTATGTTGTGCTTTGCTTTCTTGTTTCATCTGCGGCTTTTTTCGTGACTATGCTGCAGTGAATATTTTAAAATTCGGGGTGAGTATAAAGTCAGATGGCCTTGATAGGTTTTTCTTCTGGGTTTTTACCGTCATCGGATTTTTTGGGCTGTATCTTTATATCCTTGATTTTTCAAGTAATTTTGGTGGATTGGCTGGATTTTTCGAGGTTTTCTTTTCCAATCCGTTGGAGATTCGGGCGCTCGCGACAGAGGTTGTGTCACTCGGATTTCAGGTGTCGTATTTTAGTTGGATTTCCGTCTTTTATTGTGTGGCCTATTTGGTGCTTGGCGATGCTCGGTTGCGCCCGAATATTTTTTTGCTGATTTTGGTGGGCGGCATCGGGTTCTTTTTGAATCTCTTGTTTATTGACAGAACTCGGCCGACGATACTTTTCTTGGTGTGCTTGCTTTCTGTTGGGATAATAAGGTTCTCTCGCATGAAAAATCCAATGAGATTTTATGTGAGTGTCTTTGCGGGGCCACTTCTGATTTTTTTTGTGCAAGCGCTGTATACTGGAAAATATGATTCTGAGGGCGGTCTGTTTGGTAATTTCTTGGCATATGTGCTTGGTGGGTTTGGTTACTTCTCCTCCTTGCTTGGTGATGTGACTCCGGACTACTCCCTGGTGAGAATTTTCTATCCTCTATCTAAGTTGATGGAGTCTGCTGGTTTGTTGGACTCGGTTCCCGCGCAGATATTGGATTTTAGGGAGGTCCCATTTTTTACCAATGTCGGGACGTTTCTTGAGCCACTCTTGTCGGATGGTGGGATATGGCTTGTGATTGTCGGCGTCCCTCTGCTTGTTTTTTCGATTGATTTGATGGCTTTGCGTGCATTACGTGATCGGTCAATCATGGGATTGTTTATTTGGGCGAATATGGTTTTGGTTGCCTTGTTTAGTTTTTTTGTCCCAAAATATAATGCCACGCAAATTTATTTGTTTGTTTCTATTTATTTTGCTGGGCAATTCATTCGGTCGATGAGATTTGGTCGAGGTGGCGGGTGAGCGCTTTGAGAGTTCTCGTCTTGATGCGGTATGGGAGATTGGGTGCGTCATCCCGTCTGCGGATGGTGCAATATATTCCTTGGTTGGAGCGAGAGGATATTGGCGTTTCGACGCAGGAGTTTTTTTCCGATGCGATGCTTAATAATAGGTATCGGAACGGTCGATACGGTTATGGTGCGTTGATCGACGTATATTGGAAACGGATTTGTGCTTTGGTTTGCGGTCGCGGGAAGGGACTATTGTGGATCGAGAAGGAGGCACTCCCGTGGTTTCCCGCTTGGATTGAGCGCATCCTACTCGGTCATGTCCCATACGTGCTCGACTACGACGATGCCTTGTTTCATAACTACGACCTTCATTCGTCCCGTGTGGTCAGGGCGATGTTGGGCAGGCGAATCGATACGCTCATGCGGGGAGCTCGGCTTGTGATTGCTGGTAACGACTATTTGGCGCAACGGGCCCGACAAGCCGGTGCTCGTTGGGTCGAGATTGTGCCGACAGTGATCGATTTGAATCGGTACTACGTACGGAACTCAAGTCTGAGTTCCGACTTGCTGCGAATCGTTTGGGTCGGCTCCCCCTCGACGGTGCAGTATTTGCGCTTAATCGAGACAGCTCTCGTGACCCTGGGGCGGCAGGTCCGCTTCACATTGCGGGTGGTGGGCGCCGAGATATCGATGCCGGGTGTTGATATTGAATGTTTGCCTTGGAGTGAAAATTCCGAAGTGGCTTCGATTACCGAATGCGATATCGGCATCATGCCGTTGACTGACTCGCCATGGGAACGTGGCAAGTGCGGATATAAGTTGATTCAATATATGGCTTGTGGCTTGCCCGTAGTGGCGTCCCCGGTTGGCGTGAACTCGCAGATTGTGCGGGACGGCGAGAATGGTTTTCTTGCCGATACCCCCGAGGCGTGGGAGCGCGCACTGGGGCAACTGTTGCACCAAGCTTCATCGCGTGAGTGCATGGGGCGTGCTGGTCGCTCACGCGTTGAGGAGGAATATTGTGTGCAGCGGGTCGCGCCACGGCTGGCCACGCTGCTAAAGCAAGCGGGGGCTCGCTGATATGTGCGGAATTACGGGATTCCTGGGCGGAAGACAACAGGGCGCGGGCGAACGCGCTGCCCTCGTTGAGGCAATGGCCAACAGGATTCGCCATCGTGGTCCTGATGACAGCGGAGCGTGGTGCGAGGAAGGGATTCCGCTTGCCTTGGGCCATCGCCGGCTCGCCATTGTGGATCTGTCCGCAGCTGGCCACCAACCGATGATGTCTGGTGAAGGTCGCTATGTCATCGTCTTCAATGGCGAGATATACAACCATTTGGACATCCGGGCAGAACTGCAGCGCAGTGGTCATGCGGTCCAGTGGCGAGGGCATTCGGACACGGAGACGTTGCTGGCGGGCTTCGATATCTGGGGGGTCGATGCGACCGTCTCGCGGGCTGTCGGCATGTTCGCGTTCGCTCTATGGGACAGGCAAGCGCGAGCACTGACGCTAGGGCGTGATCGCCTTGGGGAGAAGCCTCTTTACTATGGCTGGCAAGGTAGTGGAGAGGCGCGCGCGTTTCTGTTTGGTTCCGAGTTGAAGGCACTGCAAGCGCATCCGGTCTTTGAGCGGCGAATCGATCGCGACGCACTGTGCCTGTTCATGCGCTACAACAATGTTGCCGGCACCGCCTCGATCTATGAGGGGATTCAGAAGCTATCGCCGGGCCATTTGCTCACCGTGTCACTCGATGCGCGCGACCCGGTGGAGCGGGCGTACTGGTCGGGTGCCGAGATAGCTCTGCAAGGCGTTAATCAACCGTTCTCCGGCAGTCTCACGCAAGCGGTAGATGCGTTGGACCAGCTGCTTCGGAGTGCCATTCGCCAGCAGATGATGGCGGACGTGCCGCTTGGCGCCTTTTTGTCCGGGGGCGTCGACTCGTCCACGATCGTGGCGTTGATGCAGGCACAGTCGATGCGCCCGGTGAAGACGTTCTCGATAGGTTTCCACGACGATATCTATAACGAGGCCGAGCATGCCAAGGCGGTGGCCAGCCACCTCGGGACGGAGCACACGGAGTTGTATGTGACGGCTGAGCAGGCGATGGCGGTCATCCCGAAGTTGCCAACGCTTTACGACGAGCCGTTTGCAGACTCCTCGCAGATTCCTACTTACCTAGTCAGTGAGTTGGCGCGGCAATCAGTGACGGTGGCGCTGTCTGGGGACGCAGGGGATGAACTGTTTTGCGGTTACAACCGTTACCAATTGACCGCTGCCCTATGGGGGCGTTTGTCACGGGTTCCGGTTGGTGCTCGTGCATTGATGGCGCGGTTATTGACGCATCTGTCACCCCAGCGTTTGAATGCGTTGGCGGCCTCGATGCCGGGCGCAAGGCGTTGGGCAAATATCGGCGAGAAGATTCACAAGGGCGCCGGTGTCATGGCCGCGGGGTCGGCGGAGGAGCTGTATCTGGGCATGGTTTCGCAGTGGCGAGATCCTGAGGCGCTCGTCATTGGTTCAGTTGGACAGCAGACGTTGTTCACCCTGCCGGATTCAATCACAGATGGCTTATCTGATGTCGAGCGAATGATGGCACTCGACATGCTGACTTATCTTCCGAACGATATCCTGACAAAGGTCGATCGTGCGGCAATGGGGTGTAGTCTTGAGACGCGGGTGCCGTTCCTTGATCATCGAGTTGTCGAATTCGCCTGGCAGCTCCCGCTGATCAGTAAATTGCATAGTGAAGGGAATGGTTACACGACCAAATGGGCGTTGCGGGAGGTGTTGTACCGCTATGTGCCCAAGGCGCTGATAGAGCGACCCAAGATGGGGTTCGGCGTGCCGATCGACAGTTGGCTACGGGGGCCGTTGCGTGCGTGGGCAGAAGATTTGCTGGATGAGGGCCGGCTCAAGCGAGAGGGCTTTCTGAATCCTGTTCTGGTTAGGCAGAAGTGGTCCGAGCATTTGAGTGGTCGCCGCAACTGGCAGCATCCTTTGTGGTGTGTGCTGATGTTCCAGGCATGGCTTGAAGAGAACGCTTCGGCTCCTGTGGGGCTTGCATGAAATTCTTGATGATCGCAAGCTTTGCGGATTCCCTGATCGGCTTCCGTGCGCCATTGATTGCTGCGCTTCAGGCGAAGGACTTGGAAGTGCACGTCGCAGCGCCGGATCTACCCCCGGATTCCCCAGTGCGCCTCCAGATGGAGGCGCAAGGACTTAAGGTGCACGAAGTACCGATGCATCGCACCGGCACGGATCCTGTTGCCGATTTACGCACGTTTTTGGCTCTGTATGGTCTGATCCGCCGCATTCGTCCTTTCGCGGTCATGGGTTACACAATCAAACCAGTCATCTATGGGATGCTGGCGGCGCGGGCGGCACGAGTTCCTCGCCGGTTTGCATTGATTACCGGGCTCGGTTATGCATTCCAGCAAGACGAAGAGCGAAGCCGGCTGCAAAGACTGGTGCAGCGGTTGTACGCGCTTTCATTGGCTCGCGTTGACAAGGTTTTTTTTCAAAATCCTGATGACCAGACGTTGTTTCGTGAGCGGGCCATCCTGAAACCAGCGGTGCCGTCATGTGTGGTCAACGGTTCGGGTATCGATGTGAGCGCTTTTCAAGTCACCCCTATTCCGGTGGGAAGCGTGCGCTTCTTGCTGATTGCGCGCTTGATCGGCGACAAAGGTGTGCGGGAGTACGCGCAGGCGGCCAAGCGGGTTCGGGCGAGGTATCCCAATACCGAGTTTGCGCTGGTCGGGTGGATTGATTCGAATCCGGGAGCAATTACACAGGCAGAGTTGGATGAGTGGACGGCCGACGGCTGTGTGACCTATCTTGGTCGATTGAGTGACGTGCGACCGGCCATTGCAGATGCGACGGTTTACGTTCTTCCCTCCTACCGGGAGGGGACACCTCGGACTGTGCTCGAGGCCATGGCCATGGGGCGGCCAATCATCACCACTGACGCGCCGGGGTGCAGGGAGACGGTGGTGGACTACGAAAATGGTTTTCTCATTCCAGTGAAGTCAGTGGAGGCTTTGGAGGAAGCCATGCTCCGTTTTGTTGAGACTCCAGCGTTGGCGGCGAAGATGGGGCTGCAATCGCGCAAGCAGGCTGAGGAGAAGTACGACGTGCGCAAAGTCAATGCGAGCATGCTGCAAGGGATGGGGTTTTTGTGAAGCGTACCTTCGATATTGTTGTTTCCTGCTTCAGCCTCCTGGTTTTGGCTGTGCCATTGCTGATACTTGTGTGGTTGGTGCGGCGTAAGCTGGGCTCCCCTGTCTTCTTCCGCCAAGTTCGGCCCGGGCTGCGCGGTCGACCATTTCAGATGGTCAAATTCCGGACGATGACCGATGAGCGTGGTCCAGGCGGCGAACTCCTACCCGACGCGGAGCGCCTGACCGGATTTGGGAAATTTTTGCGGTCGACAAGCTTGGACGAGCTGCCTGAGTTGTGGAATGTGCTCAAGGGTGAGATGAGTTTGGTTGGGCCACGTCCGCTGTTGATGGAATATCTACCCTTGTATTCCCCGGAGCAGGCTCGCCGCCACGAGATCCGACCCGGTGTTACTGGATGGGCGCAGGTGAACGGGCGCAATGCGCTTAGCTGGGATGAAAGGTTCGCGTTAGACGTCTGGTACGTTGACAATCGGTCCTTCTGGGTTGATCTGAAAATTCTGTGGCTTACAGTGCGCAAAGTCATCGTACGCGAAGGTATCAGCGCATCAGGTGAAGCGACAATGTCCAAGTTCACGGGCAAGAAGCCATGACTCGACTCGCGCTCTTCGGTGCCGGCGGCCATGGCAAGGTTGTAGCCGATGCAGCACTTAAGGCAGGGTGGAGTGACATCGTCTTCTTTGACGATGCTTGGCCTCAACGAACGATCAATGGTCACTGGCCTGTGGCTGGGAATTTTGACGCGCTGATGGGTCATGCGCATCTCTTCGAGTCAGTGCATGTATCGATTGGCAATTGTTCTGTGCGCTGGCGGAAACAGCAGGAGCTTCGGGCAGCAGGAGTGACGCTTGCTACTGTTGTTCACCCCCAGGCGTGCGTCAGCCAATTCGCGCAGATCGGCGCGGGCTCCGTCGTGATGGCCGGAGCGGTTGTCAATGTAGATACCGTGATTGGCGAGGCTTGCATAATCAATACGGGTGTTACCGTCGATCATGACTGCCATCTTGCGGCAGGGGTACATGTTTGCCCTGGAGCGCATCTAAGTGGAGGCGTTACGGTTGGGGCGCGCTCATGGATTGGTGTTGGTGCAGTTGTGCGGCAAGGTATCTCCATCGGAGCCGATACAATGATTGGAGCTGGGGCCGTTATCGTGAAAGCCGTAGGCGATGGTTTGACTATGGTCGGCTTTCCTGCAACGCCTATGCGTCAGCGCTTATAGATTGCGAGCTGTGACATATGTGGAAACTTAGTTAAGGTTCACTCGATACTCATGTTGAATACGTCTTTCTCCCCTTGGCCCAGTTTCACGGATGAAGAAGCTGAGTCGGTAAAGCGAGTGCTTTTGTCCAATAAGGTGAATTACTGGACTGGGACTGAATGTCGCGACTTTGAAAAAGAATTTGCCCAGTGGGTTGGAACACGTCATGCCATTGCACTCGCCAATGGCACGTTGGCACTGGATGTCGCCCTCAAGGCGTTGGGTGTTGGCGTGGGCGACGAGGTTATTGTGACGCCCCGCACTTTCATTGCAAGTATCTCGTGCGTGGTCAATGCCGGTGCAACGCCGGTCTTTGCTGACGTAGAAATGGAGAGCGGCAACCTGTCTGCCGCAACAATAGCGCGTGCGATTACGCCACGGACAAAGGCCGTGATTTGCGTGCATCTGGCAGGTTGGCCGTGTGACATGGATCCCATCATGGCACTAGCGGACCAGCACAGTTTCAAAGTCATCGAAGACTGCGCACAAGCACATGGCGCACGCTATCGCGGTCGCAGTGTTGGCTCCATCGGCCATATCGGTGCTTGGAGCTTCTGTCAGGACAAGATCATGACCACGGGGGGCGAAGGTGGCATGGTCACGACCAATGATGAAGTACTGTGGCGGGCAATGTGGTCGTTCAAGGATCACGGAAAAAGCTACGAGGCTGTGTATGAGCGGCAGCATCCGCCTGGGTTCCGCTGGCTGCACGAGAGCTTCGGTACTAACTGGCGCATGCTTGAAATGCAGGGCGTGATTGGTCGTATTCAACTGCACCGTATGGCCGATTGGACGGCACGGCGCACCGCCAGCGCTGAGGCGATCTGGGGTGCCTGCCGCCCATTTGGCGTGGTGCGTGTGCCGGAGATCTCAGCCGAGAATATTCACGCACACTACAAGTGCTACGTCTACGTTGAGTCGAGTCAACTGGCCGACGGCTGGACTCGTGATCGCATCATTGATGAAATCTGTGCCGCCGGGGTTCCTTGTTATCAGGGTTCGTGTTCGGAAGTCTATCTGGAGAAGGCCTTTGACAACACGGGTTGGCGGCCGACGGAGCGTTTGCCGGTGGCGCGCGCGCTTGGCGAGACCAGCATCATGTTCCTTGTGCACCCGACGCTGACCGATGCGGAGATTGCCAAAACTTGTGCCGTGCTGACTGATGTACTGAGGCGAGCCACTCGGTGAACAAGCTTACGATTCCTCTGCTGGCGCTTCCTCGACCCGCGAAGCGGGCGGTAGTTGTCCTATTGGACATATGTCTGTCCGTGGTGGCCGTTTGGATCGCGTTTTATTTGCGGATTGATCAAACGGGACTCCCGCAGCTGCAGCAAAAGTACGTCTACCTACTTGCGCCGCTGCTAGCTTTCCCCCTGTTTGTGCGTTTCGGCCTGTATCGGGCGATCTTTCGCTACACAGGCATGTCCGCTTTGGTGAGTACCGCCAAAGCGGTGAGTCTTTACGGTGTGGTTTTTTTCTTGCCCTTCTTTTGTTCAAGTGGGATGGGGTGCCGCGTAGTGTTGGCCTGATACAGCCCATTTTGTTTTTATTGCTGGTTAGCACGACCCGCGCGATGGCACGGTTTTGGTTGGCCGGGCAGCTGAGTAAAGGGCACCATCATGGCATTGGTCGGTTGTTGATCTACGGCGCAGGCGAAGCAGGCGTGCAGACCGCGCTAGCGCTCGCTGTAGTGCGTCAATTCGTATTACTGGGTTTCATTGATGACGACACATCCAAGATCGGTCGCACCATCAACGGCCTTGATATCATCGGATCGGAGGATGTGCCTGATGCGGTAGAGCGCATGGGCGTTACCGATATCCTGCTGGCAGTGCCTTCAATGGGGAGGGCACGCCGCAATGCGATTATCACGAAGCTGCGGGAGCTGCCGGTTCATGTTCGTACGCTACCCGGCATGGTTGATCTTGCTTCTGGGCGCGTCACGGTGCGCGATTTCCAGGAGCTGGATGTCGAGGATTTATTGGGGCGCGCTCCAGTGCCACCTGACGAAGCACTGCTGGCACGGAACCTTGCCAACAAGACAGTTCTAGTTACCGGCGCGGGCGGTAGTATTGGCAGCGAACTATGCCGCCAGATCATGTTTGAGAGGCCGCACAAGCTTGTGCTTGTCGACCATAGCGAATTTGGCCTGTATAGCATTCATCGAGAGTTGGAAGGGCTGCATGCAGAGCACCGCCTGTCTGTTGAGATTGTGCCGTTACTCGCAAGCGTGGGGAATTTGGAGCGTTTGCAAGACATCTGCCGCACACATCGGCCGGCGACTGTGTATCACGCTGCAGCCTATAAGCATGTTCCGCTCGTCGAGTGCAACCCATCCGAAGGTGTGCTGAACAATATCTTCGGTACGTTGAACATGGCACGCGCAGCTATGGAAAGCGGTGCAGAGTATTTTGTTCTTGTTTCAACCGACAAAGCTGTCCGCCCGACAAATGTCATGGGTGCATCAAAGCGAATGGCTGAGTTGGTGTTGCAGGCACTGGCGGCTAGCGATGTCATCGATTTTGGTCTCGTGCACGGCAATCCTGGCGATGTGATCCAAAACCGTACGGTGTTTGCAATGGTACGGTTTGGTAACGTGCTGGGCAGCAGTGGTAGCGTCGTACCGCTTTTCCGACGGCAGCTGCAAGAAGGTGGTCCACTTACTGTCACGCATTCCGAAGTCACGCGGTATTTCATGACAATCCCGGAGGCGGCGCAGTTAGTGCTGCAGGCGGGAGCCATGGCGCATGGCGGCGAAGTTTTTGTGCTTGACATGGGACAGCCAGTCAAGGTTATGGATCTGGCGCGGCGCATAGTGCAGCTCTCCGGCCTGACTCTTCGTGATGATCACCACCCCGCGGGTGATATTGAAATCAAGATCACTGGACTACGTCCGGGCGAAAAACTGTACGAGGAATTGCTGATTGGTGATAACCCCGAGGGCACCGTGCATGAACGGATTATGAAGGCGCATGAGCAGTATGTGCCTTGGGCCCAATTCGCTCCCGTCTTAACCAAGCTGCGATTGATTGCTGAAGAGGGCGATGAAGACGCAATTAAGGAAATTCTAAGGCAGCATGTTCACGGATATGGGCCACAGGTAGTGGATGCCACGTGCGACGAGGCTAACGTCTAGTCGTCGAAAATAGCGATGCGCGCGCAAAGAAAAATATCGGGTAAAGCCCGATATTTTCTTTTCTGGCGACTATTGCTACCCGAATATTTAAGCACGGTTGCCGGAGCGGTCGTGCCCAACGCATGCCGTGGACAGTGACCTTGCAGAGCGGGCTGATCAGCGAGTGTGAACAACCGGATGGGCTGGAGCGAGCAATCGAAATTTTTATCATACGTACCTCGTAAGTGTGACCTGTAGCTGTGCAGCCTGACGATAGCTTTGGCACTTGACTTTGGTGAGGGATGTTAGGAAATTTCGATGAGAAAAAACATGAAATTCGAACGACTGCATGCAATTTTAATTACTCTTGCGGTGATCCTTCTGCTGTTTGAGTCAAATGCCGCAGTGGCTGATGTCAGGGTCGGGAGCGTCACTGTTGAATATGCATCCAATCCACTAGGAATTGACGCGCTGCGACCAAGGTTAAGTTGGATTCTCGAGTCCGGCGATAAAGATCAAGTGCAGGTTGCCTATCAAATACGGGTAGCAAGTAGTATTCCATTACTTGGGAGCCCCGACATTTGGGATAGCGGCAAGGTTCGTTCTAATCAGTCAGTGCTGGTCGAATATGGTGGAGCGCCGCTGCTGTCACGCACTCGCTACTATTGGACAGTTCGCGTCTGGGATGCCTCTGGTAAGCCTTCTGAATGGAGTGCGCCATCATGGTGGGAAATGGGGTTGCTGTCACGGCAAGATTGGCGTGCGCAGTGGATTGGTCATGATCAACCTACACCGCTACCCACCTCGTTCGGCAAGCTAGACATGCCGATTGCTCAGAAAATACCAGAGCTCCTTAAGGGAGGGGATTCACAAGGTCAAAGTTTCGCGACAGATAAAACTTTTTCATCTGTCGCCATACAGGTCCCAACGTTCTCCAAGACCAATTCTGGTATGACGCTTTCACTGTATCGAGGAGGGCCGGGAGGGGAGTTGGTTCTTCGTCAGCAATTTTCCAACCACGTAGATAACACTTGGGCCAAACTCAAGCTCCCCAAGCCAGAGGGGCCGGGGACATACTATCTGGAAGAATCAAATCCGGTGGGGGAGGTTGGGTGGTGGACCAATAAGCAGGGTGGGTATGGTCACGGTCGAGCCTATCTTAATGGGCGTCCGCTTGCGACTTCTCGGTCAATTATCTGGGAGCCTGTCGCTGGAAAAACATATGAAGAGGGTTTAAGTCCGTTGCTACGAAAGGAGTTCAACTTAGGCAATGGGATCGTTTCGGCAAGGCTTTATGCGGCAGCACTCGGTTTGTATCAGGTCGAAATTAATGGTAAGCGAGTCGGGCGCGACTTGATGGCTCCTGGTTGGACTGACTACAACAAGCGTATCCAGTATCAAACTTACGACGTTACGGACCTTGTTTCGTCGGGAGAGAACGCATTGGGTGTTTCACTAGCGCCTGGTTGGTATGCGGGAAACGTTGGAGCCCTCGGACCGAGTCAATATGGTGAAAGACCCTATTTGCTGCTGCAGCTGGAGTTGGCTTACACCGATGGTCATACGGACAGAATTGTGACCGACGGTAGCTGGAAAAGTAAGTTGGGCCCTGTAATACAGGCAGACTTAATCATGGGCGAGCGATATGACGCGCGTCGGGAGATATCTGGTTGGAGTTCTCCTAAGCTTCGCGATAGCGGATGGAGGAGTGTGCTTGTTAAAGCCGATGTCTCGGCTTCACTGGTTTCGCAGGTGGACCCGCCTGTTCGCGTAGAAAAGGAATTAAAGCCGATTTCCACGCGAAGGGTCGGTGCGAAAACCTATATTTATGATTTCGGGCAGAATTTTTCTGGTACCGTGCGATTAAGTACTTCCGGCTCTGTGGGGCAAGTAATTTCGATACGGCACGGAGAGGTTTTAAGGCGAGATGGTAAGCTTTACACCGATAATCTGAGGACGGCCAAGGCGACTGATGTCTTTATTATGAAAGGGCGAGGGCGAGAGATTTTTGAACCGCTTTTTACTCTTCATGGTTTCCGATATGTTGAGGTTTCAGGTGCGAGAAATTCCGTTGAGTTGGTTGGTCGGGTTATTCATAGTTCGATGCCGATTACTATGAATTTTTCGAGCAATGTCCCTACGTTAAATAAATTGCACAGTAACGTGCTGTGGGGACAACGCAGCAATTTCGTCTCGATTCCCACAGATACTCCTGCTCGCGACGAAAGATCCGGTTGGACTGGGGATATTGCAGCGTTTGTTGGTACAGCAACCTACAACATGAATTCCGTGAGATTTCTCGGTAAATGGCTTGTAGATCTGCGTGATACGCAATCATCAGATGGTGTTTATGCGGAGGCTGCACCGGCCTTGGAGGGTGTTGATCGCGCGAAAGCTGGTTGGGGCGATGCAGGGGTTATAGTGCCGTGGACGCTCTATGAGCGTTACGGTGATCGCCGGGTTCTTGAGCAAAACTTTGAGAGCATGGCGCGCTGGCTCTCATATCTGAAGAATAATAGTGCAGGATACTTGCGGCCGGCCGATGGATATGGGGATTGGCTCAACCTCAACGATGAGACTCCGAAGGATCTAATCGCGACGGCCTTCTTCGCTCATAGCGCGGCAGTGGTTGCTCAAGCGGCTGAGGTATTGGGTAAGGATGCAACCGAGTACAGAGCACTGTTCAGTGCTATCAGATCGGCGTTCAATAGCGCGTACGTCGAATCCTCCGGTCGAATAAAGGGGGATACCCAGACGGCTTATGTGCTTGCCATTTCTCTGGATCTCATCCCCTCGGCATCTCAGCGTAAGCTGGCTGTTGAGCGCTTAGTTGAATTGATTAAAGCTAGGAATTGGCACCTCTCGACCGGGTTTCTCGGGACACCTCGATTGTTGTCGACTTTGTCGGAAAACGGGCGCGCGGATGTGGCATATCGCTTGCTGCTGCAAACGAGTTTCCCGTCGTGGGGATATCAAATTGCTAAGGGTGGTACGACCATGTGGGAGCGCTGGGACGCAATCCGTCCTAATGGCTCCTTCCAAGATCCAGGCATGAATTCCTTCAATCACTATGCATATGGATCTGTCGGTGAATGGATGTATCAGAATGTCGCAGGTATTCGTCCGGGGAGTCCAGGCTTTAAGATCATTATCATTAAACCTTTGCCGGAGAAGCGACTGTGCAGTGTTGCTGGTCGCTATGATTCACCTTATGGGCCGATAGGAGTCCGTTGGCTTGCGAGTAACAGCAGATTTGATCTTGATGTCGAAATCCCTGTAAACACGCGAGCTCAAGTGTGGTTGCCTGTGGCAAAGGGGCAACGCGGCCAAAGGGATAGCGCTCGCTTTCTCTATTCACGCGAGGGCTATTCCGTTTATAGCGTGGGGTCAGGCCGCTATCGCTTTTCTGCTGTGGGCGCCACCGCTCAGGGGCGGCAATGCCGGGGAAGCCGCGATTAGGCGGCGCGAGCTGAATTCTTGAGGAGGGTGAGGCCTGCCGCGAACATCAGGCCCACCACAGCGCCCGAAACAATGAAGACCGTGGTGCTGGGTGTGCTGGACTGCTTCGGAACATATGTTGGCCCCAATGCTGCAGTTGGGTAGGTACGCAGCGGCGTCAATGCATCCTGATAAGCTCCAACTTGTTGCTGCAGCGTAAGAAGCTGTGCATTGATCAGCGTGGCGGTGTTGGAGGCCAAAATATCACGCGCGCTTGGGGTGGTGGCTCCTGAGGTCACCGCGAGTTTCAGTGCATCGCCAATCCGGGCATAGTCGTTTTGTGTGCCTGTCAGCTTGCTTTGCGCAATCGCCAGATTGCCTTGCAGATCTTTAATGGTTTGGTCGAACAGCTTTTGATGCGGAACCGCAAAAATTTTCAGTGCCTCGTTCAGCGTTGCCTCCGCAGATTCCCGTGAGTAGGCCGATACCTCGGCGGTGATCACGTTCTGGCTCCGACCGGCCGTTGCTTTCAGCGATTTGAAGATCAGATCTGCGTCCTTATTGCCAGAGTCTGGGGCTGGGAGCCCCAGGGCGCCAAGTACCTGGAGTCGGAAACTCGGCAGATTGTATCGCTCGGTCGCTGTTGACTGATTCTCAAGGGATTGGGGTTGGGGGGGAATGAACCTCTTGCGTCAGGGATCCACACCTGGCCAAGCTGGATTGTCATCTTCGCCGACCAGCGAGGGAGAACAACGATGGACGCCAACAATCCTGCAACGGCTCCCACGACACCCGCCAAGAGGATGGTCTTAAATGACTTCGCCAAAATACGTACGGGATCCAAGTTGGGGGTTTGCGCGTCTGTGGAATTGATGGACATACATGGTGCTTCTAGAACGAACGATCGTGAATTGTAACTTGGTTTGGACGCGATCCTTGAGGTACTCCGCGAGCGGAATGCTCTGTGGCCGGGCAAGCGCGGGTGATCTATACCTGTGGCGGGACTCAGCGCACCGGCTTGCCTAGATCAGGTTGGGCCCAGCCTGCCAACGCGCGAAACCTTAAGCTACTTGAATGCCGGCCGTAGACGGTAGCTGAAGGCTTGTTCAATTGCGTGGGTCCAAGGCATTGCCGCATCGTCGAACAGCGATGAATTTTGCTTGCACTTCGCGGCGGGGAGACGCGGATGTGACGAGGCCGGCAAGCCGGCTGGCAGTCCCAACTTGCAGCGCAATTTGTTGCTACATGAAGCAGCATGCTCGTTGGACGAACCGCTGCAGGCAAATTTGGTACAGCGGCGATCAGAGCCGTATCGACCATTTACAATGGCACCAATTCGACCTTCTCACGGATTGCTTCATGCGCAGCATCACTCCCACCATCTTCAAAGCCTACGACATCCGTGGCATCGTCGGCAAAACCGTCGATGCGGAAGTCGCACGTCTGATCGGCCAAGCATTCGGCTCCGCAGCCCGCGCCAAGGGCGAATCCGCCGTGGTGATCGGTCGCGATGGCCGCCTGTCGGGCCCCGATCTGCTGGCAGCACTGGCTGACGGTCTGCGCGCCAGCGGCGTGGACGTGATCGACCTCGGCCTGGTTGCCACGCCCATGGTCTACTTCGGCACGAACATCGAATTGGCAGGGCGTCGTGCCACCTCAGGCGTGATGGTAACCGGCAGCCACAACCCGCCCGACTACAACGGCTTCAAGATGGTGCTGGCAGGCCAAGCCATCTACGGTGAACAGATTCAAGCACTGCGCACTCGCATCGAGCAAGGCGACTTCGCCGAGGGGCTCTGGCAGCTACGTCCAGGTGGACATCCGCCA
>ERZ1027608.9-NODE-9-length-18352-cov-3.962579_pt1 | contig 18352 bp, 38 predicted proteins | sample MGYA00520525_ERZ1027608 | MGnify/ENA primary metagenome ERZ1027608 (study PRJEB33329, sample SAMEA3488645) | human gut metagenome | biome: ENVO:feces | place: Malawi | collected 2008-09-26 | study: EMG produced TPA metagenomics assembly of the PRJEB9818 data set (The...
CCCACACGAGACAGCAGCGCACGCACGACTTCACTTGGCATCCAGACTGTGATGCCGTCGCTTTCATCCAGGTACGCTTGGAGTGCGGCCTTCAGTTTCTGATCGTCGGCTAGCATGGAGCGTTCTCCTTCTGTGCGGAACTGATAGCCGCTTCGATGGCCGCTTTGGCGCTGTCGTACCGGCATCGTGCCAAGTAAGCACTGCCGCGATTGCTGGGAAGCATCTCAGGCTCCCATTCCCCCAGCTTGTTGAGGCACTCGTCCATGCGCTGCACCTTCCATTTGTCGGGGCCGCCAGCTTGCCTGCAACGCTGAATCAGGGTGGGATTCGCCGGATCACTGCCTTTGAGCACGTAGCGATCGACGGCTACGCAGGCGTCCTCCACGGCGCGGACGAACTGATTTGCACTGAAAGCGCGCAGGGTCGGGGAGAGCAGCCAACAGTTCCAACCATTCCCTTCAGAGATCGCGAACATCCTGCGCGCTTCCTGCTCGTTGTCGTAGTTGCATGTTCCTCGCTCGGCGTCATCGAACATCAAGAGCCAACGAGGATCTCGCCGATCGCCTGGCTGACAGTACACGCCAACGCCAGTCCGAGCAGGGTCTGGTTGCGGCATGCCCTTCTGGTCCCCTCGCCAGCTCTCGACCAATTGATTGAGACGATCCACCATCGCATCGTCATTGTCGGCACAGCAATGGTCGCAGTTGCTCGAGAACTTTCCGTCCTCGAATGTGAGCTCCGTATGCCCGTCGACGCAGTGTTCGCACGCACGACCGTCCAGCTTGTGGGAAGGCATGTCGGCTGCTGCGCGCTCGGGAGCAAGCATCTCTCGGCAGGCCTCTCGATTGCTGCAGGTATTGAAGGGGGCTTTCGACGTTCGGCAGCCTGCTGTCGCGTCACCGTACCGGGGAGGCTCAATTGAGCGTGCCCGCGTCCGGCTTCTGCACCCCCACTCACTGCAGCCGCAAGTAGGTCACGTAAGACAGCGATCGCGTTGACCCCGCCTCCTAGCATTCCCCGGTTGTTTGTTGGCACACCGCCTGCGCCGGCGAGAAGATCGCTAAGTTGATTGACGGTCAGGCCGCCGTACTTTGTTTCCATGAATGAGTTCCTTTTATCGCGCCATACATTCGCCTGCACATACATACGTGGACCGAATATACGGAGACGTATCGCAGGTTCTAGGGCCGGTGGCTCAATGGGACGACTCCAACTTGCGCATTCGTGCCCTTACCGGCTTCTGGCTCGAATCTGGAACAGATCAATCGCGGTTCACTAGTCAGAAGGTTCGGCTGCGGTCCCTTTGATGGAGCCATGCCAAACGCAACCGCTGCGCTCCAATCTGGAATCTAGGGTTGGAGCAACGCCGCCTATCTAGTTCCCTGGTCCCCACGTCAAGCAGAATTCACTCTCATCAACCATGAATTTTACTTCCCATCAGGAATTTATGAGAGCCAGGCATCGAAGAATTATCTGATGCGCACGTAGCAGATTCTCGTGTGACCGACCGTAGGTCAGAAGATGCGCGATGGCCGTAAACGAGGCTACCTATAACACCCGCAGGCCCGACCATCTCCTAGCTCGATCAGCTTGCGAGGTTTCAAGTCCGCTGCCTTTGACACACAGATTCATGCTCAAACGCACAAAAAAAAACGTTCGCGCTTTTCAGCACGACGCGGGGGAATGATTCTAGACGGCAGATGGGGATCGTCGTAGAACCTGCGGGTTGCACAAATCGAGGCCTATTCGCCCAACAGGTGAGAGGGTCCATGGACGAACGGGTCAATGGCTCCGACTTGCACAGGGCAGAGTATGCCACATTAGTTCTTGCTAGGAACTTGTTTTGTTACATCGCAACCACACAGCACATTCATAAGCACCTATAAGCGCTTGGTGACTGTCCGGGGCCGGCGTTGTCCGCCTCTACTCCAGAGTGTGGATCGAGATAGCGCTGTTGCGAGCTGCGTTTTGGCCTTTGCCAAAATGGCGGCGAAGTACGACCGCGCACGAGAGTTCGACCACAACTCGTTGGTGGCACCTGGGAAACGCTCCGTCCTGCTTGCCGCGGCTTTTGCACGTGTGTTCCCGCATCCAAGGTGGAATCGCTCGAAAGTGCGCAGCCAGTGTCGGCCAAGAATCCGTAACGATCAGTTCTCTGCCGTACATTGGAATTGCAAGGCGGCGCCAACACCTTCTTGTTTGTCCAGGGGGGCCAGCCGGACAGCAGGACCGCTAGGGTCAACTGTCTTTTTGATCACGTCGCGCCTGCCGCGAAATCGGTGCAGCATGAGCCCGCTGCCCCCGGGCAGCTGCCAAGCGACTGGCTGCCAGGGTGTGGCACATGCGTAGCAAAGCATGGAAGGCCGCGAGCGATTCCTGTCTGGAATGCGACGTCGTTCTGCGGTTCGCGCCACTTTCCCGCGCACTGAAGAGGTCTATACGGCACTTTTCACAGCAAAACTAGCGCTTTTCGCTAAACTAAGGCGTCGGTTATTAGTTTTGCTGTACAGCAAAACTAGCGCTTTTTGCTAAACTAATGACATCTGAGGCGCTTTTGCTGTACAGCAAAACTAACCGGCACTTTTCACATGCTCGAAGACGCACAATCCGCAGCGGAGAACGCCCGCCTCGCATACCAGTACGAGATGGGCGACCTCCTTTGCATCGCTTTGACCGAAAGGACCGACGGCCGGATCGTCAGTCGCGCCGACGAAGTGGAAACCGGCCAAGGCACCCGGCTCGATCTTCTTCTTAGGCTGGAGGCCGCCGGCGAGACTTTCAATATTGCGGTCGAAACGCTCCGCCACGCCTACCCACGCGACATCCAAGGCGCAGTGTGGCGGCTTGAGGAATACAAGCTGGCCGCTGGTCCTGATAAGGAAATCATTCCCATGGTGGCTGCCGAGGCACTTAGTCCGGGCGCCCGGGAGCAACTTCGGAGTCGAGGGATTGCCTACTTTGAGCGCAATGGCAATCTGCACCTGCGCCGGCACCATTGGTGGTTCGACATAGAACGTCCGCCACTCACAACTGCTAAGAGAGAGGCAACCACTCTCTTCACCGATGCCCGCGAGATGGTCGTCCACGCTTTGCTCATGCATCGTGGCGAATGGCTCACGGGCAGCGAACTCGCTCGGATTTCCCAATCGTCTCAGTACACGTGCTCATTGGTTTTGCAGGATCTCGAGCGGCGTGAATGGTGCGAGTCCAGCGGAGCCGGCCGCACTCTCCGCCGCCGGCTCACGCAACCGCGAAAGCTGCTCGACGCATGGGCGGAGCAATGGACGAAGCGCAAGGAGCAGCGGCACCGCTACTACGTGTTCACCCAGAATCCAAACAACCTAATCTTTGATCTATCCGCGCAGGCTGACAAATCAGGCACCGGCTTCCCATGGGCGTTCACTGGCACCGCAGCGGCCAATGATTTCGCACCGCTTCTCACTAGCGTCGATACCGCAGAAATCATCGTTCCGCCCAATCACGTTCAAGAGCTAGTCGAGGCCCTGAGGCTCAAGCCCGCCAGCAAAGGACACAACGTCACCTTGATAGAGCGCACCGGCGCGAGCTTCATGTTCAGCGAAGTCCACCCGCTGTATGAAGCGCACTCAGCGAGTCCGTTCATCCTCTATCTGGATCTGCTTGACGGCCGAGGTCGCAACAAGGAACTGGCAGCACACGTACTAGAAAAACTGGAGATCTGATCTATGGCTGGAATCAAACCGACGAGCGCTGCCGGCTATCAACCCGAAGTAACCGGTGCTTGCGAGCGCGCATTGCTTACGCTTATGGGGGCGTTCGGCAGCCTTAAGAAATCGCTGCGACTTGTTGGTGGCTTAGTCCCCCGCTATCTGACTCCTGCTGCGCCTCCGGACATTCCAGCTCACGCAGGCACCTCCGACGTGGATGTAGTGCTCAACATTCGGGTGCTCGCCGAAGGTGAGGGCTACGCATCGTTGGCCGATCAGTTGAAGAAGCGAGGTTTCGAGCGACACGTCAATGCCGAAGGCAAGCCCACTGCGTGGCGCTGGAAGCGGAAGGTGGACGAACACATGCACGTGGTGATCGAATTCCTACAAGATGCAGGGGAAGCGAATCCTGGCAGGCCGGTAAGCATCGATGGCGAGCGTGTTTCGGCACTGACAGTTCAGTACGTCGGGATCGTTCACGACTGGTACCAGGAACGCGTAGTCACCGCCGAGCTGCTTGACGGCGCTGGGACATCGACTGAAACGGTACGGTTCGCCGACGTTCCGGCCTTCATCATTCTGAAGGCGCTGGCACTGGACGATCGCCACGAGAACAAGGATGCGGCCGACCTCATCCACGTTCTGCGCTACGCCGGCACGCCAGAAGAAGTTGCGAAAATGTTCGTGGACCGGGAACAGTCCGGCCTCCATCCTGGTGCGATCCAAGCTGGCCTAGAAGCCTTGCGCCTTCGCTTTTGTGATGATGAACACGGCGAGGGTTACCTTAAGTTGGGACCGATCTCGTTCGCTCGCTTCTACGGCGATGGAGGAGATGACGATGATCTGGTCCGCGAACAGCGCTTTGCCTCAGGCCTGGTGCAAGCGCTGCTTGACAGCATCAAGGCCACCCGTGCGAGCGTTGTCTCAGCCGACTAATCGGAGCGACAGGCCCTCCTCAAGCGCTCACGCCTTTGCCGGATAGAGGACTCGCAACCCCTCAACCGGCAAGGACTGCTCTGGGGTGAAAAGCATCATTGCAAGAGCGAGCATTGCCTTGACGGCCTCTTCTGGATCGGTGGGCAAGACAAAGCCGTGCACTTCAGCGAGCTTCTGTGCCTCGCTCCGAGCGGATGCCGCCGCCTCAAGATGGGCCGGTTCGCTCCAGTGGCGCTTTCCACTGAGAAGATAGGGCAGAACGTGGCCCACCGTCTTTAGCGCGTCTCTCCTAGCTTCATCTTCCCTGGCCAGGACGCAAGCGCCAGATTCGAGCACGTAGCGCATCTCTTCCACGAAATCGTGACGTGTGCGCTCCAGCACCTCGATCCGCGCCTCGAGACCAGCAATCACCTCGTCTCGACGCTGAACCTGCGATGTGAGCCTCTCAGTGTCTAGCTGATGGCGACGAGAGCTGACCAACATAATGCAAATCCCCCTGTCACTCTGAACCCTTTTTCGATTTGGTTTGCGTGCTCACGATAACCGATGCAATACAGGCTCGCACCCGACGGGGACCTGCTGGGCTTGTGAAGGCGTGGACGTACCGCGCAGCGGATCCAAGGCACAGCATCGGTGCCGGCCATTCCAAACTGCTTGAAGCCTAACCGACACGGCTAGACCACTTACAGTCTGACCCAAACATTTGGAGACCAGTACGCGCCGGGCAATTCCGAACCGTCTTCAATCAGCACACCGTGGCCGTCTCGCACTTCGACCACTCGCCCGCCAACGAACCGGCACACCAACTCGAGATTCGAGAGCTCAAACTCACTTCGGAGATGAATCCAACCGTTCAGTTCCGGATTCCAGAAGCGCCCGCGATCGTCGATGCGGACGAAGCGTCCAGTAGCGTCAATCTCCCCGTCGACGCAGCAAGAGTACTCCTCGTCATCTGGCATGTCCTTTGATTGGAAGGACCAACCCATACGGGCTGCCTCAGGGAATAGATCGCAGTCTTGCGCGATCTTGATGGTCGAAATATCGCTCATTCCTGCGTCACCTTCAAGTTGTCTCTGGGGGCGACTTCCTTTACATCCCAACGAGAATCGACACCCACTACACGGACCAAAGTATTTGGCAGCCCTACATACTTGCCGGCACCGCGACTTGCGGCACTTCAATCACGAGGTCACCGTTTTGAACAGTTTCCAACGCACGTAAGTTGGCCGGCCGAACTTCCATCTGGCCAGGAGCCAGCACAGATTCGCGCGCCTTGCCCAGCTTGTCGCAGATTTGATCGACGCGGATGTTGAGCCGCCCAGCAGAATCGCGCGACGTACTGGACAGATAGCTCATACACACTGACCCGTCAGTCTTCTGCAGAGTTGGCAGGTTGACGACGACGTCACTGACTCGGACTTGCCGCAGGTAGAGAAGCTGTTCAGGTACATCAGCGAACGCCGCATTCGCAACGAACATTGCGGCCAGCGCCGGGGCAATATATCTCTTCATTTTCATTCTCGATTTCCATTCGGCAAGCCGGCCGATGCGGAGCGCTCACGCGCCAGGTAGGCATGTCACCTCTCAGAACACGCTGCCGAACGGCAAGCGCAGATCATCAGCTTTTGCTCGAGTGGTGATGATGATCATGGACGTCAGACCGCCGATCATCAGCAGATGGCGATCACGGATGCACGCACTAGCGCCCCACGGCACTTGCCCGCTTCATACGAGCAAATCGTTCGTGCGCCAGCGCGATGTAGATCCGGCCGACGGTTCGGCCTATAAGCGTGTTTGCCCTGAAAGTGGCAAGTGACCAATGCTCATGTTCCAGCCCATCTGCGTCGATGACCCTTTGACATTGCGCATAGGCGTAAAAGTGGCGCCCCTGTGCTGGCGCAGACGCTACCGCAAGAAGCAAAATGAGCACCACAGCGGCGCTAAACACCGAAATCAGCTTGCACGCGTTCATCCCGTCCCCGAAAATTCTGCTCTGCAGCGCCGGGTTGATATGCTCAAACGCACCGTCGTGCCCTGCAGAACAAGCAGCTAACTTCCCATCAGGAAATAGTATCACCACCGAAAGGGTAGCTCTGCCCTACCCACGCTAGTAGCGCCGCGGGGCATCGCTTGCTAGGGGGCGGGATTATCGCGAAGAGCGTGCTCGCGCTGGCTAGATCAAACGAATCGCTGCATGGAGTGACTGGCCTTCGTCAATGCAGAAGACACTCACGCGGCAACCATTCCATTCAGCCCGATCCTGGCCGCCTTTGGACACTGCCTTCGCTCGTTCTTCACCAAGCACCAGTTCGGCAAACGTCAACATCTGGAATTGCGTTGGGGACTGGAGCGGACTGATACCCGCTGGGCTTCGCACATGCGACGCTCCCTCACCGACCAAGGCCACATCGGTTGCCCCACTGTCCCGCCAGTCCTGCACTGCGGCGGCCAGGCCAGCAGCAAACGCATCAGTCAAATTCATGGCACCGTCCCTCGCCCTTTTCACGCCACTTCGACTGCGCCAAACACGCGCTCGTATGCGTGGACGTTGTAGCTCAACCATCCACGCGCCTGATCTTCAGACAGAAGACTGACACGGTTACTGGCAATCCGATGAGAACCACGAAGCACGAAGCGATGCTCGAACCATTGCCCCTTCTTTGTTCGACACAATTGCTCTATCTCCATCGGCCCCGGTTCGGTGGGAAGATCGGCTCGTCGCCAGTCGACTATTTCGGCATCGCGCCCAATGATGCGCAGCCCACCGGAAATTACGTCGAGATCATCCAGCGCACCCTCGATGGCTCTCCGGTACCTGTCGCTTGCGAGGCCTCGAAGGAAGTCGCTCAAGCTGAACAGAGCCGCCCCAGCGCCCAGTATCACCATCCACCCGGATAGCCTCAGCCACATCCCCACAATGACGCTGAGCGTCCCTAGCGAAAATAGGCCAATTGCGGTCGATTTCTTCATTCTCATTGTTCTGGGATCCCTTATGCATCGTGCCGACGCCGCCGGCCTTTTTCCTTGAAACAGGCGAGCACCGCAGTCCGCGGAGTCGCCTTCGCCTAGTAGCCCTAGGTCAGCTCTACTGAAAGCTGAGAGAGCCCGATCTTCATACATTCACCCAGCATCTCCAATACCCATGGCACTTCGTCGTAGCAAGGGCCGAAATTGGGCGTTATCGACCCATCCGCCTCTTCTACGAATTCGTGATTCAGTGCGAACAAGGTGCTGTGTGCACCGCTACGGGAGAAGCCCCGGTACATGGTCTCGTACAGCTCGAGCAAGCCCGCTTCCCTAGCAGCGTCGTACGCGCCAAACGATCGTAGCTTTTCCGGCTTCGCGTCGATCATGGCCTGAATTTCCTGCCGCCCCTCGGGCGTCAAATGGGCCGTGATGGTAGGGATCGCCAACATACCGTTTGCCTGCTTAACTTGCTCCAACTGATCCTGCTCGACCAGGCGCGGCAGTAGCTCCGGTTTTTTCACCAACGCCACCGCATGAAATAGGCTTTCCACGGCACTGCGCGCGAGCGTAAGCGCGTCAGGCACCATGCCCATTTCCGCTAGCAGGATGCCACCCTGGCAAGAGCGGACGCACCTGATCCAGAAACCGGCAGCGAATAGAAAAGCCGCGGCCTTGCCGTCCAGACGCAACTGATTCAGCATGCCAACAGCCCTTTCGGACCACGACTCACAGGTCTGGAATTGCGCCGCGAAGTGACTCCGGGCGAGACGCTTCTGCTCGTCTAGTTCCGAAGAGAGAAAACCCCTCTGCTGAATTTCGCTCATGTCTTAGCAGCAGCAACTTCGCCGAGGAGAAACTTCACAAAGCTCGTCCGATCGTTAGCCACGTCGACCGTCGTCAACTCGTCGGCAACCGCTTTGATCTTCAGCAGCTTATCGAGTGTTCCGGAAGAATTGTTGAGATCTTTGGCATCCTGCAGTAGCTGCAGCAGCTTCGCCAGTTCGTCACGCCGGTCCTTTGTCCACATGTTTGGTCCTGAAACTCGAATTCGAAAGTCGTTCGGTGCAGCATAGCCGGATGCCTTCACATCTCAAGCCCGCGCACGCACACAAGCTCTTCGGGCACTCAGACGATTGCTGTAGCCCCACTAAAGAGGGGGCACTCAAATCGCGCTCTTAATTCAAGTGCGAACGACTGGCAGCGACACTCCATTGCAGATCCCAGCGAACCAATCATTCGGTATCAAACGCTCGCAGTGGTAAATCCCGAGCGTCAGTCACCTCCACCGCCTCCGCCACAGTCTCCTCCGCCACCACCATCATTGCCTCCGCCGCCGCCATCACCGCCACCGCTTGAACCGCCCCCGTCGCCGCCACCGCTTGAACCGCCGCCGTCACCGGTGTCCCGCTGCGTGTAGCAGCCTGTAGCGGTCCGCCGGATGTCGTCATCGCCACCGGGGGAAAACACCGACGAGATTGATGAGCCACCGCTATCGCTCGAACTACTACGGCGGCGATCACTCTCGTCCTGCTGTGCTGGCTCGGATTTCCAGAAAGCCCAAGGGCTAACCGTGGCGGCGAGGGGATTAAGTGGGCTGAAAGGGTTGAGAGGGTTCAGCGGATTTGTCCAATCCTCGTCACTCGATACCGAAGTTCCTCGAACCCTACTCGGTTCTGCGACATTCCTGACTACTGGCTGGCCCCTCGGAGATCGCGACTGCGAATGGGACCGAGCCTCTTTCGGATTGTCCCGCCTATCGATATCTGACTCAGCCAGCGTTGCAGTAAGGTCGAAGTACTGCCCATCCGGGCGCTGCATGCACCGGTTCAATTCCTTTCGGAGAAACGTCAGGTGTTCACGCTGTGCTGCGGCCAGCGGAATTCCAGTCTGGACTTGCCTGGCCAGCCGCAGCAAATCGGCGCGTATCCGCTGAATTGTCGAGAGCATGCCCCGAATATAGTGCTCCTTGAACATGCCGTCGCCCGCCAAGGCAACGGGTAGCATGCGTTGCGTCCAAAACTGTTCAAGCGCCTCAGATCGAAAGATCGTCTGGTCGACGGTTTGAGAATCTTCCGCAGCGCGCTTTGTCTTTCGCTTGCCGAGATACGCACTGCATGCAGCCCATACACTGACTGCAGCCACCACGCCGACGGCCACATACGGGATGAGTGCGTACGAATTCCTAAGATTGATTACTTCCACGAGGATCCCACCCCTAGTTGTCGCTCGCTGGTCGAGTTGGACCAGAGACCCAAACTACAGCGTCGGCAATTCTATCCCGGCGCACTTCTTGGCAGGAAATGGTATCACTGTTGAAGGTGGGGCCACTTCAGTGATGCTCATTTGTGCGTCTGTCGAGGGCGCTTTCAAGCGTGGCTATTCGGCTTTGGCCGGCACGGACATTTGTGTAGCACCCGTCAGTGCACAGCCCCCGTTATTCGTTGCCATCGGCGCCCATAAGGTCAGCGAATGGTGGCATTGCGCCTAGCTCATGCATCGACCGCGCATACTCGGCACGCATCCGAGCGGCGAGACTTTCCAACTGGGCCTCCGACATATATCCCAGCCGAACGTCGTCTGATTCCTGAGTCAAGTCTGGAACGAACGTGCCGTCCTCAAGGCGCTTCCAGTTTCCCGTCAGGCGCGCGCGAGGGTCATCTTGCAGTTTGGTCCATCCCGAGTTTCTAAGGTGCTCTACTCCACTTTGCCGCAGTGCATCTCGATGCAACCATGGCCCCTTGCCATGCTGCTTATCGCCACACGCGAGATGCAAGACCCAGGTCTTGTTCTGTCCGACTACGAACCCCGTCGGCACGCGCGCCATTAAGACTTGCTCACCAGCTTCCACGATCCTCAAACAGCATCGGCACCTGTGCCGGTGCTTGCGCCGGTTGTGTTGGTACGTCAATTCGAAAAGTGGTGCCGGCGGCTTCATTGCGCAGCGGCCTTTCCAAGCACCCCATTGGCGCCAAGCATTTGAGCAAGCTCAAACTCCACTGCGCGACCACAAGTCGCGTCATCTCCAGGCTGGTATCTTCCGCGCCCCTCTGCCAACGGGAGGACGACAACGGGCGGCCAGCCAAACTGATCCGCTGTGATATCGGCCAAGAACGGTTTCCCGTCTTTGGTCCGCCCTTCGACCCAATAGTGGCCATGCCAGGCTCCGGCCTTGTCCTGCGCGCCGCCGTCACCGGCCCCATCCCCACCGCGGACCACCGCTTCACAATTTCCGAATCGGTCGAGCGCCTGCTGGAGCAGAATCGACCCGTACAGGCACGTCCCGGCTGTGCCGGCGATCTTTTCGACGGCAAGCACATGCTCAAAGATGCCTCGAATGCTCGAGCAAAGTTCTTCGACTGGCTGCAACTGGCTCATTGATGGTCCTTGTCGTCCAGACCGACGATAGCGCGCTTGTTCGCATGCATGTGGTCGAGAGCGTCGAGCGCCTCTTCGCCGGCCAAAGAGGGAAGCAGCGTTATATCCTGTCGCCACAAGTCGCCGGTTTCTCGGATGAAGAGGAAGCCGGCGTCGGAAAGTCTGAGCGCCGTTTTGGAGGGCTTCGTGCGCTTCAACGCTTGCGCCTCTACGCATTGCTCGAGCAACCGACATGCTGCCCCCCCCAGTCGCTCCAACTGGAATGCCGCCGCCTGGGCTTCCGCAACCGTTTCGTAGTGCAGCAGCATCGTTCAGTTAGCCGCGGTTGGGCGTCATGGCTTCGGCAACGCCGGTTGCCCATTTTGACGCGTAGTCCGTATGCCCCGACGCCAATCGTTCTGCACGCTCGACGTCCTGCATCGATGGCGTCTTCAGCCCCAACTTGTCGGCCTGAAAGCTCGCCTCTCGCAGGACTGCAACCGGCTCCGCTGCTAGCCATTCCTCTACCGTACGCTCGCTGCGCTTGGATGCTTCCCGCACAAGAGCGTCATAGATGCTGCGTGCTGGTTCACGCAACGGCCTGAAATGGTCCATTTAGTTTGGTATCAGAGTGGAGGAGGATCAACGTTGATGTCGGTACCTAAGATACAAAGTGTCTCAAGTGGCCACCCATTCCGAATTGGCTATTGGCGGGTTAAGCCATCTGGCGATCCAGCCAAGCAACAGCGTCGGCGACGATGCGCGACTTCCAGCCCCGCCCTTCATAGGCGGCAGCTCCATTCATGGGGAAATGCGGCCGGCAGTAGCCGAGGCTGAAGATGCGCTTCTGCAGGTCGATACTGACAAAGCCTCCGTTTGGTCTAGTCAGGACTGCAACGTCCGGAAAACTGGGATGTTGTTCGGCAACCCAGCCATCTGGCAAAGAAGCCCGGTCGATTTTGCTCTTGATCATCGTCGCGAATCTGGCCAAGTTAGGCTGCTTTGCTGTTGTGATCGCCAAGCGGGAGCCAGTTCTCCGGCTCCTCGCCGATCGAAGCATTCCAACACCACCCGAAGGCGCCGGTGTCCGGGCCGTTGCTATTCAACTGCACCCATTCTGTCCCTTCGATGCCGTCGATGGCGATGGTGAGGCCGACAAAACAGAACCCACAGGATTCGGAACGAATCACGCCGGTGCGGCCATCTGCATGTTTGACCCGCTTCCCTTTCCAGCCCAGATTTCCACTCATCTCATTTTCCTCGTCGCCGAGTCTATCTGTTGGCTATGGCGTCAAACGCCAGCCCATCGGAAGGCCGCCATGCGCAATACGGCCTTTTCAACGACATCACGAGCTTCCGCGGTCGGAATGCGGGTGCGATCAACCAAACCCCTGGTGAGGCGCCGCACCACGCCATCCGGCAAGATGCCCGTCGCGTGAACCTGTTTGATCTCGGCCACCGCGGCCCGCAGGTCCTGCTCGTCGATGTTCTCGAGGAAGTCATTGACTGCGCTCATGATTGTTGCCCCTGTTGTTCGAATTTGGAGATGTCGCGTGCGTAACTCTCATCTGCGGCCTTCCGCCTGGACGTAAAGCATGCGCCGAGAGTAACCGGGGTGCGTGCACCCTTTACCAACACCTTGCAGTCTCCTTGGCGTCTGGCAGGCCGCAGAGAAATGCCTTTCATGGACCAATTATGGACGACAACACGAGCCTTTCTAGAGGCCCTGTTCAGCGCTCGACCGACGGGGGAAGTGACGGCATGTCGCCGGCTCGAAGGACCGCAAAGCTCCCATATTTCGTTGGAGTAGGAGCAGTCCCGCTATTCCGGACGGGAGCCGGTGGACGGTTGATCTTTCCGATCGTCTGGAACTTCTTGGCGACGTTCTCGTGGTGGCGTGACAAGGGATTGCTGCAACCGTCACTGCCTAACTGTCCGAAATCGCTTTCCGAACCGGGGCCATAAGCCCTTTCCCGCGTATCAGCGGGGTTGCCAAGCCGGTTCTCAAGTGCGCAGATTAACGACCCTCAGGGGTGTGGCCATTCTGCCCGCAACGCCTGCACGTCCATTTGTGCCCATTGCCAGACGTTTCAGCGAGATCCCCCGGCACGTGTCCGTACTTCGCACAGACCTCTTTCGGCGTATGCATCAACGCGTATATCCACCTGAACAACATGTCATTCGTTCCTCAACTTCACCCATCGGCATGATTTGGGTGGAGACTGACAGCTAGGGCAATGGCCTTCTTCGCCGCCGGCACTGATTCGAAGCTGCGGGCAACGCTTTCGCTAACGGGCAGTGGAGAAGAGATCTTCGTCATGTTCCACATCCAGCCATCCAGGAGCGCCGTGCAGCTTGACCCGGCGTGCCCGGGCTGCCGCTTGATTGTGGCGACCTTGTGGCCATCAACGAGGCCGATCCATGTCTGAATCCCCGAGCGACCAGGAGCCACCCACTGCACGGTTGCCGTCGGTCCAATGAAAGGATTCGCTTCTCTCCAACGGCCAAGGCTTTCCATCGTTTCCCATTTGTCAATCGAAGTGCCGCTGGAGACTCTCACCATTCACGCCAATCTCACGATACGGATTATCCAGCCGCAGGTCCGCAGGATTGCCGGAGTACGGATCCAGTTCTCGCTCTTGCTTTGCTTCCGACGTTCCATCGCCTGGAAAGACGGCTAGAGCCAACGGTGACAACAGCGCGCCACCGATGAGGTAGATGGCCCATTTCAACAATGGGTTGTGCTGGAGCATGGGCGCGGCAGCGATCGCAGCGGCGAAAACCGCCACGCCGGCGAACGACATTCCGATTTTTAGTCTGGTTTGCATCCCTGGTCTCCCAGACACGGGGCTTCATACCCGTGTTTTCGTCGAACTCTTGCGATTCCTGCGCCGAACGAGTGTTCTCTCAGTTGCCGCCGAGCAGCGCGCCGCAAGCATTACAGCCGTACGCTAGATTGTCGTCCCACAAATCGCTGCTGCCGCAATGTGCACAGCGCCCCGTGAAATTCCCGACCGGCTCACCGTTCGGATTGTTTCGGCGACGCAGGTCCGCCAGTTCCAAAGGGTCGGCGGGCAGATCAGGCTTGAAGATGCTGTTGTTGCTCTCGGTGTATACCGGCATGACGCCTCCTATGGTCGCTGGAGCGGACCCTCGCATGACTCGCCAACGGGACGGACGACGATGTACCCCTCACCTTCGGCGTACACGCATGCCACAAGCGGCGTTTCCTTCGGCACCAATTCACCGGCCACCGGTTTCGTCGCGAGCAGCTTGACAATACGCTGCACCGCTTCGACGAGCGACGATGCAGAGCTGAGGTTAGCCTCATTGGTGAATGCCTCGGCACTATCGACCTCGACGTCATAGCCTGCGGCCCATTTGACGACAAGGCCATCTTGGGCGCCCAACCTAGTCACCAAGCCAGCCACGGTTTTGTCTGACGGCAAGGCGCGATACCGGCCCGTATCCCCTGCGTTGGCGTTGGCCTTAGCCACCACCACCATCATCATCAACGCAACCGCTAACATTTTTTCATCGTCTTTTCTTGGACTAGTTCGTCCGAGAGCGCTCTGCTTCACCGGACGACACAATGCTCGCCGGAACGTGCGCGGCTATTTGACATGCCGCCTAGCTCCCCTTAATCCCGCGCATACAAAGCGTGGAGCCAGCGATAGGTCGATTCGACCTCGTCTTGGATCTTCGCGAGTTGCGAGAGCGTTTTCGTCAAACCGGCCGGCCATAGCACCTTTTCTGATGATGCTCACTGACAGCGAGCACGCTCGCGACGAGATGTCGAATACCAGCCCTCGCATCGCCTGCAATGGCGAGTTGCTCAGAGTCGAGAATCGACTCAAGGTCGGCTATGGAAGAAAGACGGCGCTGCCGCTTCTTTGCCTCCTCCAGAACCTCGTGGCAGAACTCCGCGACAATCTTCGTAGCATTGTCGGTGGCGCTGCTGACCTGCTTGACGTCACTTACTGTGTGCTTCATGGCTTATGGCTGATGGACGATAACAACGGTCTGACGGCTATCCTCAATGCGGGCGTGCATCCCCTGACTTGAGCGTGCCAGTTGAAAGGCGTGCGCATTGATGTGGTTGTCGAATGTGAATGCAAGCAAGCGTTGGTCAACCGATTCAACCGTGCATGTTATGAAGCCTTTAGCACCTTCCATCACATTTGCACGCTTCGCCAACTCGTGAATATCGATCGACATAGACCTTGATCCTTCTCTCATTGCTCGTCTTCGGCACGGAGTGCCGGCGATCTTCGACCGCCCGGGCATCTGCCTCGAGCGGCCAAGAGGTCATACAGGGCAGGCAGAAGCGGCGACTCCGCGGCCTTTTAGGACAGTAACGTGAGCGTTCGCGAAAGGCGCGCCATTATCGTCAGCGTAGGTCACTTCAACGCGGAACGGATGCATCGCCACCAAGGTGTCCAAACCGCGCTCTCCAGCATCGGTGAGATGGGCATGCCAGACGCGAACGGTCACTCCGCCGTCCCCCAGTAGCAGCAGCTTCGTCGGTAGTCCCACAAACTTATCAAGTGCCGGGAGATCCTTTGTTGCGTATTTCATGTTCGTTCGTCCTGCGGATCCCGTCCGCCTCGGTGGCGCAACGCGCCAAGTTGCTTTCCTGTGTCAGTTCATGACGGAACGTGCCGCACGGTGCACAACTGCGCGCACGCCACGGCCTTCGATGTAGAAGCCGTTGCAGCAGATCTCCAGGCCGCCCATCCGACTGATGCGCACCGGTTGATCATCGAGCCCCATGCGTCGCCGCGCTTCAGGGTCTGAGGCCAGTTGACCCATGATGGCTGCTGCGAAGTCCCCAGAAACCGTGACAACCCCGGACTGCCCATCGTCAGAGAAAATCCTCTGCACCGACAATGCGCAGCGCGTGGGAAACGTCTGCCTGATTGGATTTGCTCACCGCGCAGTCCCTGGGATTATCGGCTTTCGCCGTCCTTTGAAACTTCGTCGCCTTTCCCAAGCTTCCCTAACGGTCCGAAGATGCCCAGGAGCATTGCGACAAGAAACGCAATGACCGACACGGCAATTACCACGCCATTTGACGTCAAGGCGTTGGCCAGGACCCCTGGCCATTCGAGAAACTGCTCCCCTTGGCTCGCCAGTGCAGAATTTATGAACTTGACCAGCATCTTTCCTACAACGATCCCTACCACTACGAAACCGAGGTGGAATATGTTCGTATCGCGGGAGACGCCGTAAGCAGCCAAGCACATTACCAGTGCAGCCACCGGGGCAAGAACGACCAAAGGAACCCCGAAGACCGTCGCACCTAGTACGCAAGCTAGGATCAGGGCGGGACCTACGCCAATGCTCAGCATTCTGGAACCTCTTGAGTTGGCAACCAGCCAACGTGTGGGGCGCGCGAGCGCCAGTTTTTACATCTTCTTGAGTCCGGCACTACGTGGCCAGTACACGGTTCCGGCCGATTTCGCCGTCTTGCCAGCGACGCGAACGACGTACGAAGCGTGATTGCGTGGGGCCCCTACGCCGGCACTCCGGTACAACTGCGGGAACTGATCTCGGTTTGGCTTGCCTTGTGGTGGCACAACCTCTTCGATCACGCCCTTCTTGGTTCGGGTGTATCCGCTTGATTGACTGGTCCAGGTAACAGTGTCACCCACCGCAAGAGCTTCGGGCGTGCCCTGCCCTCCCTGCTGCATCTTCGATTCGTGCACCTGCTCCGCGGCGCTGTCCATCGGCAGACTACGGATGACCTTCGTCCAGTCAGATATGAATGCCTTGTTCGACATATTGTTCTCAGGCCTTCTTGCGCAAAGCCACGCATTGGAGGTAAAGAATCGGCCGCTGTTGGATCGCTCGGGAGAATTCAGGCGATGTGGAGGCGAGCTCAAGGCGATGGAGACATTCCTGTGCCTGCACATACTGCCCCAGGTCGATCGAGGTCTTGCCGTCTGACAACACCGCCTTGTACTCGATGTACGCGCCGTCCCCGTCCACAGCTGATGCTGGCACAGAGCCATTCTCGATCTTGGCCTTCGAGGTCCCAGAGGCTGACGTCTGCTGTTGCGCAATGGCCAGCAGAGGCACAAGGCACGCGATCAGTGTGAGAATCTTCTTCACGAGCATTTTCCTTTGAAATCCGGCCCAAGAGCGCATCGGGAGCGCTTCTGTTCGGAGCTTGCCTCGACACCCCACATTTTGCTCGAACCTTCCCGGCAATCTAGGGCCTGCAAATCCGGCATCCCGGCCAAAAGACTTTATCGGCAGTCCGCCAGGGAACTTCAGCGTTAACCGGTTCAACTCAGGACTGGGGGTGGCGGTCTTGCCGAGGCGGGAGCGCTTCCTTCCGGGAATTACAGCAATCACAGCCGTAATCCCTTCAGGATTCGCGCAGCGGCATCACTTTGGGTCGGTTCAACAGCGGCGCTTTTCAAGCCCTATGGCGGCTCAACAGAGAAGTTGGGTCGATCGGCCTGCTGGCGATGCGCAATCGGCAACCGCCAGGCCAAATGGAGCCGTTCGCCTGCCAGCCTAACGCGGACATCAAGCGCCCTGTACCTGCTCTCTCTTGCTATCTGACGTGTGGAGCGCGGACTCTAGTGACGACGCAGCAAACTGCCCAGCAATCTTCGGAAATTTTCAGAGAAGACGTACCAAACCCCGCAGTACGTTCCGATCAGGAGCGGGAGGCACAGGATCACCCAGAATCGCCCTCCCCGGACGAGAACGGAAAAGCAGCCTCGACAGGGCATATATCTCCGCAGCGATCGCTGAATTCGATAGGAATACGCCAGTGAAGGTCGAGCCCGGGTCTTTGTCAAAACCCATTGCGACGTACATCGGCAGCGCCCAAAGCACCACGACTAGGATTCCGAGTAGTTCCATGGATTTTTCTGTCAGGTCGGCGGTACGGCCAGCGCCAAGCATGGCCAAGAGGCTTCGCCGCCGGCCATCATTGACCGGCTGCTGGCGTACAAATCCAGTCGCAAGAGTCCTGGTCAATGCCAGTCGCTTCGACATACATGTTCGAGTTCCGCAATGGACGCATGTCGCATGAGCTGCGTCGCGTCGTGCGATCGCCCTTGAAGAAGCTTCCGGACGAAAGGGTGTACCCACGCATCGTGCAGAGGCCCAACTTTGCTTCGAACTCCGCCTTTGGCACCTCCACTGAGCATCGAAATACTTGAGGATCAATCTCACGTAGCGAGCCCTCGAAACGAATGATATTGCTCTTGTAACCGCTACCGATTTCCTCCAGAGCGCACCGAGTCGGCTGGACTGTCATCGTCAGATAAACAGCCTCGCCCCTTGGTACGTGCGTGCACGCTGTTGCGCACGCCATCAATGCAACCGAGCAATTCCATCTGAGAAACCATCCCATTTGCACCCCTTATCCTCCAGTGGTCGACGCGCTT
>ERZ1027608.10-NODE-10-length-14941-cov-3.876941_pt1 | contig 14941 bp, 28 predicted proteins | sample MGYA00520525_ERZ1027608 | MGnify/ENA primary metagenome ERZ1027608 (study PRJEB33329, sample SAMEA3488645) | human gut metagenome | biome: ENVO:feces | place: Malawi | collected 2008-09-26 | study: EMG produced TPA metagenomics assembly of the PRJEB9818 data set...
CTGCCCCTTCTACAAGGAACCGGAGCATGAGTCGGGGCAGTCTTCCGAAAGCAAGTCATGCTTTTCTGAAGACGCAGACGGGACGTTCCACATCACTCCGGCCTACTCGGTGTCGCTCAAAATCAATGCGGCGACGCGCACCCCGGATCCCATCGAGCAATCTGACAAACCCTCGACATCGACACGCGGATCCACGCTTCTCGCGACGCTCCAATATCTTTGGAACAAGGCGGGGCTGCATCGCTGGCGAGCCGGCTGGGAACGAGATTGGGGCCGAGTGCGATACGAACTGGAATTGACCGCGCAATCTGGGAAGATCGGGAAGCGCTCACTGCCTGACGTTCTGTACATTCCTCCACGATACTCGCCGGCATCGGCCGACCGGAACAAGGAGTTACTGAACGCTCGCCTTGAGCCGCTCTTCACTTCCACGAGAGCCTATCTGGACGCTCAAGCCAGGCTTGCAGCCGGCAAGTCGGCGACGGCCGTCAAGGAAACGCTCTTCATCATTGCTCCGCTCAGATCGGTCAAGCCGGGAAAGTACGGCAGCCATGTACTCCAACTCGGACACATGGGCCAACCGGTGTATTGCAAGGCGCCCCTTTTGGCGCGACTGGAACGAAGGTTCGGCCGGGTGTTGAACACACTATCGAGCGGAGAAGGCCACGTTGTAGGCATTTTCCAAGTCGAAGGCACCACGCACGGTAATCTACAGCTGATAGATGCCGGCCTCTTGCGCGTGTCGACTCGGTTCATCCCTGTGGAGTCCTCTTACGAGGAAAAGGTCGCCGACGCACTTGTAGCCGCCGGCCGCGACTTCACAAAACCCATCCGCTTTGAAATCAGCGACGACACCTTAGCCGGAAAGGTGCTCCCCGACTTCATTTTGTACGACACGTCCGCGCGCCGATGCTACATGGAGATCTTCGGGATGCAAGGGCGCGAAGACTACGATGCGCGCAAAAAAAGAGAAACGCCGTTTCTACGAACAGAAGGGTGTAATGCTGTGGGATTGGGATCTTTCCTCGACCGCTGAAATGCCCACACTCCCGACTCGAGTCGAAGGACGCGCAAGCCCCACCTAGGGAAGAGCGTTGCCGGCCGCCGGGACCGGTGTGGGGTGCCGCAACGTAGCGCCCTACTCGCTCTTGCACTCCCATCGCGCATTCGCTACAGTTGGCTCGGGCCTATCGCCCAGGGCCCTCGCCCCGAGTTGCAGCCGACTCCAGAGACGCGACCAAGTGTCGCGAAAAGCATTTCGATCGACAAGTGATCTCCATCGTGGGGCTTCGCTTCGTAATCGGCTGAAAGCGAAGAACAAGCGGAGATTTCTATGTCGTTCCAATTGCGCCGTCGGGCAGACCTTCGGGCGAGCATGCTCGCCATCAAATCGGCAATCGCCGAGAACATCCCTGTCAAGGAACACCATCTGAATGAAGCGATCGCGTTTGGCTATGGCCTGCCGACGTACGCCTCGCTGGTTGCCTCCCTTGCGTCAGGTCACGCTTATGCGCCAAGCGATTTCCGACACCTCGCGTTCCTTGAGCACTTGGAGGCGTTGTCGGGCGACCGCCCTATGGCTGAGGCCGCCGCCGCAGCCGCTGGCGGTATCACTATCCAAATCGACATCACTAAACGTTCGCCGGCACGCCAACGCTCTGACCACTATCTCGACATCGCATACGACGTTGAACTGGTGGTGAACGGACTGTCACCCGAATCGCTCGAGGCCTCCCCCACCTTTTTGGTCCCGTCGAATTTCGGCGGGCCACACATCCGCCTTGCGTCAGCTTCGACGCACAAGGTAGACGGTGAGTTTGCCGTTACGCGCAACCACAACAAGGGCGACCTGGTGAGCGTGAAACTGATCCGTGGTCAATGGGCGGGCGGTCTGTTCCTGGACATCCGTCCAGATGCTGACGATGCACGCTACCTTCGCTCTGCCAAGGCGGCCCTCGTTCGGGAGATCATTCAGGTGGTGAATCCATGGGTGAACTGTCGAATTTTCCGTCCGGACGCGTACGATTTCGGCGCGTGGCGCGTGGAGATGTCGCTTGGCCAAGCTGGTTTGGCCGCTCTCGGCTCCTCGCGGTTGGTGTTTGACATTCCCCGTCACCAGGAGCGCCTGGTCGTTCCCGACAAGGAATATCTGTTCGACATCAACCCTGCTCAGGCGAAGCATCTCGGACAGTTCCAGGACGGCATTTGGGCCGCTGATGTCTACTCGAACGGCATCTCTGAGGATGCCAATGATGTGAAGATCGACCAGCTTCGCAAGCAGTTTGTGCGCAGCGTGTACCAGAAGCTGGCGCCTGTTTAGGCTTGGCGCCAGCCCCCCGCTCACTGGCCAAACCAGCCGAGCGGGGGACGTTCGATCAGCAGGTACGTTGCGTGCCTACGCCTTTCGATGCATCTTCTGGCGTCTATTGTCGGTCGTACAATGCGCTGAAAGAGCCAACGGAGCGGCAATGAAAACCTCGACGACTTCCATCGGCGCCGCAGTGGCCATAGGGGTTCTTGCCATAACTGCTCATGCCCAGAAGATCCCCCCCGCGGATGTCTATACGCCTCCGGCTGGGTTCATCTCCGGAAGCCGTTTCGAAGCGTTACCCGCCCCGGCTCGGCTGCATTACCTGGCGGGGTTGATGGACGGCTTCCTGTTCGCACCGATGCTTGCAGCTCGAGGCGACCTCGACAACACGCGCACACAGAAACTCAGCCAATGCAACGAGGCCATTGGACTGACAGACGTTCAGCTACTCAAGATCGTCGACGAATACATGGCGAAGCATCCGCAAGAATGGGGGGCGCCGATGCATGACTTAGCCTATTCGGCAATCGGTCAAACTTGTTCAAAGGTCGGGCGCTCTATCTACTAGGCATGAAGGCAGGAAGCTCGTCCGAAGCCTTTCGAAGCTGCGGAGAATCACTTTCGGGGTGCCGATTGACCCGGGCCTTTCGATCGCCCAGCACTACATCAGCCAATAGGGAATATCACAGTGGGAGAAGCAAAACAGAAAAGGCTGCTGGCCGAAAGCGGCCAAGAATCCAAAGCATCAGCAGTTGCGGGCCCCTGGCAACTAAGCGACTCGAATACACAACTCGAACTCGAGGCCTGGTTCAAACAGCGCGGCATCGACCCTTCAAAGCCGGGATTGCATGACACGCCGGCGTTTCTCGTCGCAGAAGCACAAACTCCGGCGGCAATGAATCACGTTGCTCGGCTTGTCGAAGCCAGAAGCTACTCTCCAGACGAGCTAAAGCACGCTGAGCACAGGATCCTGGTTGCTGCGAACGCCATAGCAAATCGCGTCGCTCGAGACGGTCGCCCTGGATTGTGCGTTACCGCGTCGAGCGTTCTCTCGAGGATTTTGGACGAGCTTCACGTCTGGAACTACACGGCGAAGAGCAATCTGACCATTCACTTCCCACACTCGGTATCGGCCAAGCCCCGCTACTTTTTTTCCTACGATCAAGGGAGCTTCATCGCACCTCACGCAGTCGTGGTCGCCCCCCCATTCGCGGTGGTAGACGTCACCGTGAAGTACCAGGCATACGACAAGCCTGCGATGTCGGCATATCTACCAGAGGTGGCCGCTACGAAGGATTTTCGCCCATACAAAGTCAACCCCGATGAGCTAGCGTCGCCCGAGACACGCGCTCACCTAAGCCAACTAGGCATGACTGTTGAAGCGTTTATGGCGCGCATGAAGTCCTCCACAGTGGAGCTCATGAAACAGTTGCCACCGCGCGAAATCAAACTGGCCGGCGGGCGCCTGGGTTACGCGGTGATGGGCGTGGCGGGCTACCAGGAACAACTCCGTGATCTTTCCTCCAACGCCATGATCGATGGCATGCTCCCGATGGAAATTTTCGAGAAGGACGTGCTGCCAAAGATCTGAATTCACGCAGCATGATGGCGCCCCACCGTCGCTACCAGGCTGCAAGTCAGAAACCTATTGCTTGGCAAGCCATTCCGAGTATCGCAATTCGAGCTCATGTTTCACACCGGCGACCTGCTGCTGCACGGGTCGAGCGTCAGTACGAGCCTCTGCCACGCGCCGCGCTGAATTGATCACCTGCCATGCCGGGTAGTCATGGAAAGGGTTCAGGCCCATCAAATTGCCGTCGAGGCCATTCGGAAGCGGCGGCAGTATCTTCAGGCGGCAATAGAGAGCGCTCGCACGCTGCAGATCCCAATCAGATTTGTAGAGCAGCAACGCACTGAGCGCCAACAGTGCGGGTCCCATCGGCCCCCAGTCGGTAGGATGCTTGTGAACTATCGCCGGCGGTTTCGTTCCTGGACCGAAGAGATGGGTGGCAGCGAAGCTGGAAAGCTTACAGGCAGCCTCATACTTGTCCTGCAGACACGACGGGTCTAACACGACCTCGCCGGCATACTGAACCAACAGTCGCAGAGGACGCTCGATCGACTGGCGCCTAAAGGCCCACGGCACGCCTACGCTGAATAGATGCTCGTTGCGACGTGCCCATTCGGCTTTGGCTGCAGCATCCCAATCAAAGCCAGGCAACGCGCCATGCTCCGGCGTGAATGGCAAGTTGCCGGGCGTCCATGCGCGCGTTGCCTGCATATCGACGCACCATTCGAGCAGCTCGGTCGTGACGTCGAGCGTTATTGCGTGAGCCTCTTTTTCCCGCAGGAACCATAAGCGCATATCCCGCATGTCGGACTGGCTGAATAGGCCTGCCGTGATCCCGCGGCATACGAGATCACGAATGGCCCTTGTAAGTGCCGTCTTGTCGCTGCCGAAGTCGGTCCGGTACTCTGCGCCTCTGATCTTCTGCTCGTCAAAGTAATCGCATAGCGGACTGTGAGGATTGGCACCGTCTGCCGTACGAAAGCGGAAGTGGCCTTGTGCGATCGCCTTGCCTGTACTTTTCGAGCGCGCACCTCTCACCAGCCTCGCGCCTTGCGCCCCGCAGCAACTGCATTCAATGTCGCTCGCTGCCTTCGCTCGGACGTCTGGCGGCATGTTGACCAGTTCGGGATCGTCCTTGGCTTGATATGCGTTGAGCGCGAGCCATTGCTCTAAATCGAGCTCTCGCCGCGCCTCCCTCGAATACGCGGTGATGGGCATGGGGCCTCTCCTGGTGTCCGCTGTGCAATGAGTGCTTGGTTCGCTTCCCGGCAGGGGATTCCAGCCGAAAAGACAACCCGAATTTTCCCACGACAGCAACGGCTTGAGCCGCCTTGCTTCTCACTTTCTTGTAATTGGCGCCAAGGCCTCAGAATTGAAGCAATTCCCAGCCATCCTCGGCCGCCATGTCATGCCTTGAACTCTTGAACAGCATCGTGTCGATCGGCTCACCGTCTTGACGGCAGCGCTGCAGGAAAACAGTAGCTCCCAAAACGAGCAGGATCTTGCTGATGCGGCCGCAGTTTGGGCCTTGTGTCTCGCGCCAGATTTGCCCACGCACAATCTGCATTCCTGACTCCCCGATTCCTAGGTTGGAGGAAACTCCTGGAGTACGGTCTCCCTGCTTTCGATTCAGGCGCGCGGGTACAGAATCAGAAAGCCAACGAGGGTTGTGGCAACTCCGGCCCCGCCGAAGGAGACGATCTGCTCGAGACCTGCACCGACATACGCCAGCGCCCCTGTGGCGAGCGCCGAAATGATGGCCGAGGGGACGACGAAGACCAAAAACGTCGATTTCCAGAACCTTCGGCGGCTCTCAGCCAACTGCCTCGCTGCCTCTCCGCTGGCCAACATCTGTGCTTGGTGCTCCAGCAGGCTGGCATACAAGCGCTGTGCTTTCCTTGTCTCGAATTTCACTGCTGACGTCATCGCTCTATCCTTACTTCGGATACCGGCCAGTGAAGGCGACCGTCGCAAATCGCTTGGCAAGAGGCCAAGAGGCAACGAAGTAGCCGGCCAGGCCCAGGCATAGGGGAACGGCAGATCCTGTGACTAACGTCCCCAAGCCGCCGGCGGTCGCGACGATCACACCTACCTTGAAGCCGCGTAGGCTTCGCGCGTCAGAAACTCGTTTGATGACTTTCATTGCTGGTCGTTCCTAGAATTGGTGGGGGTGCTGACCAAACATGCACCCGTCACTGTCATGCTGTGTGGCGCCTGATACCAATGACAACGCCGCTGCTGTCTTGATCTTGATCAGCGCTTTTCCGCTCCGTGCGCATCTGCAACGTACTCGCCATTAGCGCGCTTGAGTCGTAGCACTGGAATGCCATTTCGCTCTTGGCGGTCCACGGACCAGATCTCGGATGTCCGAGCCCCATCTGTGCCATAGAGAACAACGGGCACGTCTTGCGTGTTGGGGCCTATGACTACACAGTCCGAGCCCTCCACCGGACGCCCGCCCATGAACCAGAGATGGGTTGAAGGTGGCACAGGAGCGCGAGGGCACAAATCACTCCCCATCACGAGCCTATCGTGCCCGCCCACCTCCACCTGGTATCCGGGCGGGATCACGGTTGTCACGCTGGGGGCCCCCGCTGCTTTGTATGCAGCGGCACCGATGTCTGCAAGAACACCGGCCTTTGCCGCCACCGTGCATATGAATCCCGCAATGGCTACCAGCACACTGGCCACCATAAGATTCCGATTCATGTTGGACATTTCCCCTCCCCCTGAATTTTGCGCGTTACAGATCAGCCGCCTGAAAAATTGGCCGCAAGACCTGCAAGGGCAAGAACCGGACACCGCGTTTTCTTGATTCTGCAGCCGCCATCTCATGTCGCATGATGCTCTTGGGATCAGCGGCCGAGTTCTGCTTGCGTCCTACCCGCAACAAGCCTTCAGCAAACTCCCTTTCGCGTTTGTCCTGATGCTTTGCAAGTGCCCCTGATGATCCTTTGCTGGGCGCGGCGACCTCTAGTTTGTTCATTTCTTGATGTCCATTAGCATCTTGCGGCGCTACGAGCGCTTGCCGGTTTAGCGGTTGCATAAGGGCTCGATGACCGCATGAAGCTTCGCTGCCTCCCGATGGAGGGCAGTGCGTTGAATGTCTGTCGTCCGTGCCCAGGTAGACGTCTTGCTCGATGCAGTGATCTCAATCCCAGAAGCTCTGAGTACATCTGTTCCGGGGTCCAGAAGCGCTTCGAGATAACCCAGTACAGCGTCGCAAAACTTCTCTCCTCCACCATTGCTGCGAAGATCGAGGCGATGCTCATCCAAGCCAATGTAGAAGCGCTCCGCGGCCATCTTGTCGCCGCCAAGCGTCGCGCAGCAAAGTGCTGCCAATTCCTCGCGCGGAAATTCTTTCAGGAGAAGGGAAGCTAGAACAGGGGAAAGAGGCAGCTGTACATCGATCATGGACTGCTCTTTTCCAGTCTCAGTGGCAACGTACATCATTCAAACGGCCGTGCCGGCTTCCGCTTGACCAAAGAAACAAGTGTGCCAGCGGGCTGACTGGAAATCCGAGTGTCCGCAAGTTTCATGGTCCAGGCATCGTAAGCTCCGTGCACCGTTCCACCCGCGTCGACCCATCCACCTGTCGGCCCCATCAATTTCACGTACTCAGGTGCCTTGCTGACCGAGACTGCCCGGTCACTGACAAGCAGAACGTCCCCCAATGCCTCAGCGGCAAACGGTGAGTCTGTGAATCTTGACGCTGTGAACATGGCCTGTGTACGACTACCGGTATAGCTTGTCGGCACATTGAACTCAGCAACCGCGCGCGCGTCATCGAAATCGCAGGCTGTGGCAAGTTCAGACGAAATCGCCCAGCCTGGTGCCTTACATGGGTCTCGTCTTGCGTCTGCTGGTGCAAGTCCCAGCGCGATCAACAAAGTCAGAATTGCAGTCATGATTTTCCTTGGCGTTGAGCTTTTACCTTTCACTTCAGCGGTCTGAGCCAACGCGCTCACTTGATGACGTCGTCGTCACCGAAAAACCGCAGCGGGATCCACTTCCCAATAAGGCTTCTGCGCATCGACCAAGTGGGTTCCTTCCCTGTCTGCTGCCGAACGTGATCTCCATATGACAGCCAAGCGGTTCCCCCGGTCCAAAAACCGAGCAGAAGAAGCAAGAAAGGCAGAACCGGCAAAGTGGCAAGGACCATTGCGCAAATGATCGATGTCGCACTCGCGAACGCAAAAACTGCCGCGGCCTGAGCGCGCGCTCCTGACAGGTCATGGTACGTTTGAACGCTCTTAGTCGCAGGCGCGACAGCCGCCAAATATTTACCACCTGAGTCATCAAAGACTCCGGCAGAGATCTGCAAATCAGCGCGCACCTTTTCCGGCCCGAAAGTCTTTGCGAGCCCGACAACACCGCCCTCTTCCCTCATCAAAACTACGAATCCAGCATCGATCCGTGCGGCATGCCAGTGCTCTGTTAGAAGATCGCCTCGCGCCCAACCTGGAGAATGTAAAACGCCTCCTGCCTGCATCTCCGCTTCAAGTGCGGCCCAATCCGGAAGCCCAAATCGGCGCGCCATTCGATCGCGCTCGCTCCACCATGGCCTCGAGCTGAAATCTTTGTCGTTCATGTTTCTTCCTGTCGCAGATTTCCACTGCGGTTGCGACGGGTGAACGTCACATGCATATCAGACGTCTACCTGTCCTAAGCGGCACCGCGGAGATCCCGTTGCGCATTCGATTGGCTCTGAGGTTCTAGGAAAGCTCAGTCGCCGAGGCATGTTGAAGTTTCTTAAAGCGCCGGCAATCGTTATGTGCAGTTCTCTTTGCTATTCTTCCTGACGGCGCCTGGCGCGGTGAATCAGCGCCTCTGCGACACGCGCCCTTTCAATAGCATCCTTCGCTGCCGAGCCGGCGGTTCTGCTGGCTACCGAAAACATGATGAGCGGTAGCTTGTCGTCATCCAAATATGGCTTCAAAGCGGCGAGCTTGCCTCTGAGGCGGTCGAATTCGGTCATTCAAGTTTTCCTTCCCGGGCGGATACACCGTGATATCCCTTTGACGCCCACAACACATTCCTCTTACGGATTATGGCGGGTCAGCACCACATGCTGATCGGGCTGCTCCCCGGCTTTTGCGAGCACAGCACAGACATCGTATCGCCCTTGGTTCGTCGGGAAACTCAGCGGAAGGCTTGTTGCCCCGCCCTTGTAGTAGACCTTCGTTCCAGCGTCCGGACGCTCGTCGTTACCGACACGCACACCAGGCGGAAGATCTATCTGCACAGTCTTTCCGGGGACCACACGTACCACTGCGACGGAGCCTTGGGCGATGCGATCAACGCAGCGAGTTTCACCAGCATGGCAGACCACACTGAACGTTGCGCAGGCGAGAAGAACAGGCACTTTTCCCTTCATGGCGTCCCGCATCATTTGAGAGTCAACCTGCAGAACTCTTCGATCAGCACCATCACTAGCAAGCACATGGCAATACCAATCGGCAAGCACAGGAGCACCACGGATTTGCTTGACAAGCCCCACCCAAAAACGATGGGCCAGGGTAAAACCAGACGCGCTTACGAGGATGCAAACGATGGCAACCAACAATGGCTCGCGCTGAAGCAGGAACAATTTCATCTTCTCAGTCATTTTCTTCGTAAATTCGGTCGATGGTTCTACGCGCCATTCCTACGGGCCGATCTGAATCGCCAAGCCGATTCCTTCAACGGGGATCGTCGTGGAGCCTATCGAAGTCAGGCTCGCCAGAAGGCCAGAAGCCGTGATGGGGCGCGATTATCTCTAGCTTGCGAACGGGTTCATTGAGCGAACCACAGCCCCCACAACCTCGGCGCGAAACATGGTGTACTCAGCAGGCCACTTTCGAAAGCAGCGCGCTGCGAAATCATCATCACGCTTGGTATTCGGCTTCCCACGCTTGCTGTTTTCCAAGATCGGCCGCAAGCGAGCCTTGGTCGTTTCGTCCATCCTTTTTCCTATACGGTGTGGAACGCGCCTGGCTTCAAAATCAAGTTCATGAAATGGTGCGTCGACAGTTCAACGCGGCGCTTCTTGGGCCGCTTCACGATCTCGAAGATACCCTCTTTGCTTTCAATTACTAGCCCGCAATCGAGGGGCACTTCAGCGGCGTCGATGATTCCAGCTGGAGCGGCGTAGTACATCACCTCAGAGATCGCGGCATAGCCACCGCGTTTCTCTGGCTTCGCCCGGTCGGCTAAAAATCGGACCGGCTGAACTTGATCTCATGCACACACGGATTGATGCGTTTGGCATCGTAGGTCTTCGCCATGGAAAACACGTCGGGCCGGATCGCCTGGCGTGTTCCTGAGGGAAGTTCGACGAGGAGCTCAATGTTCTCCCACGTTACGCGACTCTGGTCCCTCAGCCAGGCAGCCAATGGGCCCGAAAGCTCATGATGAGGCTTCCGCCGCATGATCTCGCGCTGCTTTTCCTCGTGCAACTCCAGCTCTCCCGCATGCGTGATCACGAATTGAGCCCCGCCGAATTGGCGATCAATGCGAGCGATGTAGCCAGCAGCGACAAGGTCCAAGTCAATATTGTCGGCGAGGCTTGCTGTTCCGTGATGGCCGCACCTGAAGTACGCCCTCAATCGACTGTAGTGCTGTCGTGTCATCTTCCCCGAGATCCATGGAGTCTTTTTGCTAGCTGTGAACCGCTGTCTTGCGCTTGAGCACCACACCCGTAACGATGCAAACGAGTACCGGCAACGCCAGGACCGCGTTCATAGCCCATGATCCGCCGCTGACGGAATGCAAAAATCCGAAAAACTGGTTGATGTTCATCCCCAAAATGATCCCGAGGGAGAGGCACAGTGCATTACTGTTCATTGGATATCCTTCAGTTAGTGACTTGACGCTTTCTCCGCATCCACGCGGCTGGGGACCGAATCCTCTTCGCCCGTTCCAACCTGTGCTGGACGCTAGCAGTCTCAACGGTCCCCAGGCTCCTGGATGCAAATCCCTTTTAGCTGCACGGCGTGCGTTGTTCCGACCGGCTAAGGTTTGGGAAACTCAGCCAACTCTCCGCGGCGCCAACGGTCTACGTTGCCACTCCAACCCTTTTCGCAGGCGTCGCACGTACACGTTCCGTCGCCATGGTCGTAGTAGTGCGTCTCTTCGAGGGTTAGCGCGGAACCACACGTCCGGCAATGCGTTGGGCAATCAATTTGTTCAGCCGGCATGACTTTTACTCTTGTCACAAGCCCGCGTAGTCGCTCTTCTCTTGCCAGCCGAGCACCGCAGACATCAGTTCGATAAATTCGTCACACGGTAGCGCCTCAATCCAAGCGCCGTACTCGTCTTCAGACATGGAGCGGAATTCGCCACCCAAATCTTTGAGCTTCTCCAAGACGCGATAGCGCGGTCCTCGCTCAAGTAAAGGGGGTGGCAAGGCTGCTGCCACTGCTGCGTCATCCCTTCGATACGGTTGATGTCGCAACCGAAACCCTGTTATGCCGTTCATGACGTTGCTCTATTCCTGGTTACCGGCTAAACGCTTGCCGCTCGTAGTCCCAAGTCGCACCAGGCGGGATGCAGACGTACCAGTCGCTCCTGGACGAGTGAGCACCAATGACGCGTACCTTCTTCTCCGCTTCCAGTTGCTTGGCGGCATTCAACCAACGCTGACCAGATACCGGGGTCACATGGCCGAACGCTGGTTCGGCGCGCTCGATGGCGGCTTGGATTTCGGTACGATGTTCAGCGATGGTCTGTTTGCTCATCGACCGCTTCCCGAATCAGAACCACTGCGCAAACTTACCGACTGCGAAGACAGTGCTTAGTACTGCGAGCGGGAAGCAAATCTTCTTGTTCAGCATCCAACCCGGAAGGTTTTTGCGGTGTTCCAACGGCAACCCTTGCGCGCCCAATCCGAAGTAAACAAACAAGCCGGTGGCAAAGACCCAGCCGACAACGTCGTACAGAGGGCCAAAAATCTGACTTCCAATGGTCTGCGTCACTGTGAATTCTGCGTCTAGAAAGATGATGGAGCCGCTCCAACGCGGCGTAGTATGTTGTTGGCTTCGTCCAAGCCAAACATTTCACGAGGAGGATGCGGCTCGCCGCGCAAGATTGCGACAGATACGGCTGTGTTGTAAGCAGCAAGACGTTCGCGCAACAATGCTTGAAGCCCAGCGACGAGCAATGCCCGGTCCGCTTCTCCAATCACAGCCCTCAAATCGAGTTCTTTAAGCATTCGATCCTCCAACCCCCGCGGGGCGCCGGTTATGTCCGATGTCACAGCGCTCTCTCGACGACGGACTTGCTCTGCCAGAGCGCGCTCTGAAGCCGATTGGGCCCACTGCGGGTGCGTACGGTGCATATACGTATTTCGTTGGCCCTCCGATCAAAATGCCCACCGACCGGCAAGCCGTTCGATCTCGGAGCGCGCATCGGCAGACAAATCCATCAGATTCGGGACATCATCGATCATTGCGGCTACCGAGTTGGCAAAATCGCGCCCCTTGGGCTTGGCCGCAGCAATAGCAGCAGCCTTGCAGGTGGCCGGCGCATTTGCCCGCGGAGCCAGAGTGAAATGTCGCTCCATGTATTGCAGAAACGTCTCTCGCGATTCAATGCATGGGCGGTAATTCTCGGCGACAAACTTGCCAACGTCACTACTGCGCGATATGCGTTCCCAGGACATCGCCTCGCCTTTTCGAACCGCATCTGCAACTGCTTCGGTGTCCATACCCATCCCCACCTGTATTGCAAAAAGGCAGGCGAAGATCGAAAGCGACAAAGCCATCTTCAATGCAGGTGCGACTGTCTTGCCCTTAATCATGCGCGCGCCGATCGCACACACCGTGTGGCTGACAAGCCCTGCAGTGAATGCTGCCCACCACGGTTGCAATAGGACTGCCGCTAGGAATGCGGGCACGGGATATCTCTCAGCACGCGCCCCCACCGATTTGTAGGCGATCGCAAACAACAAGGTGGACCCGATGGCGGCGAACGCCATGATTTCCCAGACGGAGTAGTAGCCAACTTCAGTCACTTAATATTTCTATCCTGTTTCTGACCTAGTCGCAGTTGGGTCCAAGGACCATGAGCAGCGCCCCTGAAGCGGTACTTGCCCCAATACCAAGGGCATCCAGTACCCGTTTTGTCGCTGCCAGCGGGTACACGCCTTGCTGAAGGAAGCGCAACTCGCCGGACTCCAAACCGTTAGCTGCCAAATAGCTCACATACTCTGCTTTCGCTGAGTCGCTCACCCCGTAGTCCAGGCCCTGGCGGTCCGAACACCAAGACTCATCTACGATGTCGCGGAGTAAGTCCTGACAGGCTGGAGTGCCACCAACGGGAAGAACCCATCCTTCTAAATAGCTGCAAGACATTCCACCGCATGGATGGCTTCGCAGCTCGGCCCATTCAGGTTCCTTTGGCGGGTCGGCCGCCGTTGGAAGGAACCAAACCAAATCCCACCATCGTTTGGTTTGATCGACCATCTCATAAACCGAACGCACATTTTTCCCCGGTCTTACTCGTCGTTACGAATCGCGGTTCCACTGGCAGACTCCAAGTATCGCGCTTCGTTGTGTCTACCGGGCTCCATGTTCGCCAGATCATCTGGCGTTGCGAAAGGAGGCTCGATCGGGCCAACAAAGAACTCACCCTGATACCAATATCTTTGAATCGCAGGGCCTTCGTTAATGACCCGCTCACCACCTCGAGTTCCGACTTGCACTAGCCTAGGCACCGCTTCGCCGCGCTTGTAGTACCAGTAGGCACCGTCAACGGCCGGAATACCTTCGATCCGTGGAACACGGTCATTGCCCATCTCGATCATGGATTTGTTCCTATTTGCCCGCCGGATCGATGTTCCGCTCCTTCCGCTCCTGCCGCACAAACGGCGCGGCCGTAGCGGCGACGAACAGGCTGAACTGATCTTCCTCTGACATCACTTCACCGTGAAAAATCTCTTCACACAGGTCCAGCAGGTCGGAGACAAGTCCGTATTCGCAACCGGCATCCGTGAAGGTCTTCACCATCGCGGCAACTTCACTGGTTACACGTAGTTGCGACTTTGGTACCGGTGCCGACTGGTACGATTCATTCACGCCACGCTGGACATCGACTAGGAATGCTGCGCCTGCCTCATCGAGGCCGCTATTCGGTACGGCTAGCTCCATCAACACGCGCAGCGTACTTTCGAACCAGGCCTTCCCTTGCCAAGGGCCATCGTGTTTCGCAGCCATGTAGTCGATCGCGCGAGAAACGATTGTCCAATCACCGCGACGATCGACCGCCATCACAGCATGTTCTTCTGCAATCGATTCAAGGTCGGCTGCCAGGCTGTCTACGACGTCATTCGAAGCAGCGCCCTGCCGCCATAGCACCACGCGAAGGAAACGAACACAGGCGTAATACAACCCACGCCCCCATGGACGACGTTCTGAATCAGATGCAGCGGTGTTTTGGTCAGTCATTTTTCACACTGGATCGTTGAGTTTCCCGCGTCGGAAGATCAGGCAACGTCAAACTTCCTTGGCTTCGGTCTTGTCGACCCGCCAATAGACGAAAGTTCCGATTGCAGCGAGCGCTGCTGCCTTTGCTACGGCGAGCAACGGTTGATTCGCCGCCTCTTCTGGCCACAGCAAACCGATGCCCAAAGCTGCTGCCACTTGGAGCAAGAGGAACGTCAAGGCATAGTGAAGCCAGTCATTCATTACGCTCTTTCCGACCTATTCAGATGGCTACCCACGTCTCGTCGCATTCGGCGCGCGGCACCACGGCGCGGCGATGTTGCGTGGAACACCAAAGGCACGACCGCGTTTCGCCTCTGATCGCATAGCGCTCGCCGCCAACAAAATGCTCCTGATGTTCAGGGTCGATCGCGCAACGCCCCACTTCCAGGTAGCGCTCCCAAAATCCGGCGACCAGCTTAAGTGAACCCATCGCTCCCGAGTAGCACATGCGACCGGCCCTGGCTCCAAGGCACAGAGGCAGGAGAACAGGCGAATACCTGAGAAATCCGAATCGCCCTCGTACTGATTGTAGGGATGGCCAATCATCAGTGTTTCCGCGCCGAAGCACTCAGCAAGCTGTGATTTTGGGAGAACCAT
>ERZ1027608.11-NODE-11-length-12022-cov-2.228836_pt1 | contig 12022 bp, 20 predicted proteins | sample MGYA00520525_ERZ1027608 | MGnify/ENA primary metagenome ERZ1027608 (study PRJEB33329, sample SAMEA3488645) | human gut metagenome | biome: ENVO:feces | place: Malawi | collected 2008-09-26 | study: EMG produced TPA metagenomics assembly of the PRJEB9818 data set...
GTTGCTCTATGCACCGATGGAGAAGGCGATTCTGCGCCCAAGCGAACTCAATCCAGCGGAGCGTGCTTTTGCGGGTCGTATTCGCGGGCGAAATAGGCCTCGATCTCGCGGGCCGGCGCTTCAGACGGGAAAGAACGACAGACGAACTGCATGTCATCCTCAAGAGCCAGGCAGTAGGCGCCCTCGGCTGCAATCGTTGTCGCGCTGCCATCGAGGCTGATCGTGAGGTCAATCGTGTAGGCGATCCGGCCCTTTGAGCGCACGTGCTTGATCAGGCCGATAGCGTTATCGCTTTCGCGCAAGACACTAAACCCCCGACTTTTGAACGACTCGAAGAGGTCGTCGCTGCGTTGCTGCGCTCGACGCGCCGCCATCGGCTGTGCGTCCAGCGCGGGCACCCGTTGCGGTGACGGATCGACCAACGCTAGGCGGGGAGTACTGGGAGAGTCGAACCGAGCAGCCTTGCTGTCGAGCTCGTTCGATGTAATCCGCGTCAGGAGCTGTGCCTTCACGAGTGAAGAAGACAACGTGCGTGCTTTTGGCAATGAGTTGCTGTACAACATGTCCATCGATTCCACTGTTCAACTTCGTTCTAACGTAATGAATGGGGTACATCTTCTGAGCAGCCCAAAGATGTAGTCCGACATCCATTCGTCGCCCTGCAAAGGTCACGTACTGGCAGTCGCTGCGTTTGCCAATCAATCGCTCAAGCGTTGCCTGAACGTGCTCGGGTGGTGCATCGACGGACCCAACTGCCAACAACCTGAAAGGGCTCTCGATCTCCTGACGAACGGCTTTGAGTTCGTTCATCACGAAGGCATCCGGAATTCCCCAATTACTGCATGCTTCGATCAGGCCACCGGGCTCGATCAGTTCTTTCTGCAAATCAGGGTGACTCTCAACTGCATATAAGAGAGCGCTCCTGAACACCCGCCCGCGCACTTGCTTCCAGTCACTGCGCCACGTCTCAGGTAGCCGCCGGAGCATCTTCCTGAGTTCGCGCAATGTCGGCGCGGCAAGAATTTCTTGTCGCACCCCTTCATCGACGCCGCGGTACTTTTCGCTTTCCCAGTAGTGGAAGATCGACCGATATCCCTCCCGTGAATCCAGGGAGACATCCATCAAGCCCATGAAGAACAGTTCAGATGCGATCATGGGCTGATTTTGTCAGCCTGCCGTTCGAGGAGAAACATCGAATCGGCTTGCAAGCTGGGGGGTATTCCAACCGCTATAGGGTCAATGTCTAGTTGCGCGACTTGATGTGTGCTGTAGCTTCTCTGTTTGGGGGCTGCCTTTCGGGTTCTAGTAGGTTCTTTACCCCACCGATGTGGGGTCTTGCCTATCAGCACGCTTCCAGGCAAATGTTAATAGATCGAAATATCGAGCCTATCGAGACCAAACTTAATACCCCGGTGGAGGGGGTAATAAGGTTATCTACACCTTTTTCGAGTAGATATAAATGACGCTTAATACGGTATTAAGGGATATCTATCGAATAACTGAGTTTTGACGGCAAGCACCCAACGAACGAGGGGGGGCGACCTGCTCTCGTTGCTGCGGCCTTAAGTGGATCCGATCTGAGGCGAGCGGGTCCGCCATGCCGGTTTTCGGGATAGAACTTCTTGGTAGGAATGCAATTCGTTGACGCCTGCGAACAGGGTGAGGTATCCTCGCCTCATTGTGAGTGTCAACGACGCTCGTCATGCCAGCTAGGGCCACTAGCCTAAGACCGTGGGTCGGACCGCGGCCGACAGTTTCTGCAGTAATCACGTCGCATGCCGAAAAACTGAGTTTTGTTTTTCCGGCATCGCATCTATATCACCCATGCGGGGAAGCTATTCCCGCGCTGGGTATGGCTTTCTCGTCAATTCATAGCGAGAGACCATGCCTTCATTTCATAACTCCATCAGCAGCAAACCGAAGCGGTTGTGCAGCTGTTCGCGTCGACTCGACAAGACCGAGCTGCAGGGCTTGATTGATGATCTTTTGGCCAGGCAAGAGCTGTACCGCCGGCGCACCGACTATCCCTGGTATCCAGGTGTGGCGAAGACTCGTTTGAGTTACGCCCGTGGCCAGCGACGCCTCCGACATCTGAAGCGAGCATTGAAGACCGCGCCGCGCGAAACCAACCAGCGGGGCAACGCGATTGAGCGCTGGTTCCGGCCATCCTCCAGCTACACGTTCGACGCGAAGCTGCATCAGTACCAGCGTTACTCAACCGATCAGGACGCCGAGTGGTTTGGCGTGTGGGTCGACGTCAACCAGCGGAAAGTGTTCACCTACGCGGAAGGTGATTGCATCCTCGTTAGCTGTCCCACGGCCGAGAGCTTCGCTGCGGAACTCGCCGACATGGAGGTCTGCTATGGGCCGACGCCGGCGTTCATGCGCTCTCTAAATGGAGACGGCTCTTTGACGCGCTACGTTGAAAAACGTCCAGGTAGCGAACTGATCCAGACTATGTGACGCGCTACGGCGCAAAGACTGTAAGCACCCGGTGAACCCGTCTTGCCAGCTAGGTGGCGCTGGGCGTCCAGCGATGCGGGAGCAGTTCGGCGATGTCGGCCGCCTTGTGGGTCGGCAGTCGCGTGAGGACGTCTTTCAGATAGGCGTAGGGATCGTGCCCGTTGAGCTTGGCCGATTGGATCAGGCTCATGACGGCAGCCGCGCGTTGACCGGCGCGCAGTGAGCCTGCAAACAACCAATTGGAGCGACCCAGGGCAACCGGCCGGATCTGTCGCTCGACGTGGTTGTTGTCGATGGGCACCGTCGGGTCGTCGAGGTAACGCACGAGAGCCGGCCACCGCTTGAGGCTGTAGTCAATGGCCCGCGCGATCGCCGAGCCGTCTGGGACGCGGCGTCGCTGTTCCTCGAGCCAGGCGTGCAGCCGCTCTAGAATCGGGCCAGCCCTTTGTTGCCGCGCTGCCAGGCGCTGGTCTGGCTCAGCATCCCGCACTTGCGCCTCGATCTCGTACAAGCTCACCATGTAGCGCAGTGCCTGGCCCGCCAATTCGCTCTTGTGCTTGTCGTGCAGTTCAAAGAACTTGCGCCGCGAATGGGCCATGCAACCGATCTCAGTGACGCCACCGTCGAAGCTGGCCTTGTAGCCGGCGAAGTCATCACATACCAGCTTGCCTTGCCACTGCCCCAGGAACGCGCGAGCGTGCTCGCCGCTGCGGCTGGGCGCAAACTGGTAAATCACCGCGCGCATCTTCTCGAACTCGCTCGGCGCATAGGCCCACAGGTAGGCGCGGTGCGTCTTGCCATTGCCGGGCGCGAGCATCTGCACTGGCGTTTCGTCGGCGTGCAGAACACCGTGGCTCAGAACCTCTTCTTGCAGGGCGTCCACCAGCGGTTGCAGACGCACGCCACAGATGCCCACCCACGCGCCCAGTGTCGATTGCGGGATGGCCAGACCGGCGCGCGCATAGATGCGCTCCTGCCGATACAGGGGAAGGTGGTCGCCGAACTTGGACACCAGCGTATGTGCCAGCAGTCCGGCCGTCGGGATGCCTTTGTCGATGACGTGGGGTGGCACCGGCGTCTGCACCAGCGTCTCACACTGATCGCACACCCATTTGCCGCGGATGTGACGCTCCACGGTGAACGTGCCCGGCGTGTAGTCCAGCTTCTCGCTGATGTCTTCGCCAATGCGCTTGAGCGCACACCCACAGGTGCAGGTCTCTGCGTCCGGCTCGTGGTGGATGTCGGTGCGCGGCAACTGCGGCGGCAATGCCTGGCGCTTGGGCTTGCTCTTGGCTTCAGATTTGGACGACGGCAGGAGCGCTTCCAGTTCGGTCTCAATCGCCTCGAGGTCTGCGTCAATGGCTTCGTCCAGCAGACTCGCCTGTTCAGATGTCAGTTGCTCGCTGCGCTTGCCGAACTTCCAGCGCTTGTGGATGGCCAGCTCGTGTGTGAGCTGGTCGATCTTGGCTTGCCGGTACCGCAACTCCCGGTCCTTCTCGCCGACCTGGGCCATCAACTGCGCAGCCAGTGTGCGCAGTTCGTCCGGGCTCAGGGCATCGAGGTTGGTGGGTAGGTTCATGCGGCGAGTCTGCCAGAACCCCAAGTCCTCTGGAAGGAAGCCAGTTTACGGCTTTGGGGGTATTACACGACCGTGATCGCGTGGTCGTGGGTGAGCGTCTGCCAAGGCAGCCCCGTCACCAGCGCACGCAATTGCTCGGGATTGAGCGCCGTGGCGATCGCCTGGTCGCCGTTCGTCCAGATGAAGCGCCCCTTGTTGAGGCGCCGCGCGGCCAGCCAGATGCCGAAGCCGTCGTAGACCAGCACCTTCATGCGCGTCGAACTCTTATTGGCAAACAGGTAGGCGTGGTGGGGGCGTGCCGCGCCGAACACCTTGACGACCCGCGCGAGGATCGTTTCGGTACCGGCGCGCATGTCCAGCGGCTCCACGGCCAACCAGATCGCGTCCACCCGAATCAACGCAACCACCCTTGCAGCCACTGGGCGCACTGCGCTGCGGCCGATCCCGGCCAGCGAAGACTGATCGTCGTCGCGCCACGGCGGACTTCGATCTGGATGTCCGGCACGGCAGTGGTCGGCTCGCCGATCCGCAACGGGATGAACTCGCCTTGCGGCACCCTCATCAACTCGCGGTCCTCAGGCGCGCCATTCTTTGCTTCCTGCTCGGCGACCCAGCGCCGCAGCAGATTCGCATTGAGGCGATGGTGCAGGGCTATCGCCGCGATCGAAACACCCGGCTGCATGCACTCCTGCACTGCCTTGGCCTTGAACTCGGCGCTATGCCGACGTCGGCGCCGTATTGGCGCGCTCTCTTCGATAGTGTCCACGTGTCCACCTAGAACTAGATGGACACGATGCTCCTTGCTACGCGGGTCCCCTTCAAGACGGGTTCACCGGGTGCTTACGCTCAAGGCGCCCTTTCAGGAGGCCTTTCTTAAGCGGCTCAGAATCATCCTCTTGGATGGGAGGATTAAGCGGTGAGTTCGACATAGGGTTCCTTGATGGGTCGTGGTTTGAGCTTGTGTGGTCGGCTCCTCTTGCGCTCTGACAAGTCCGAGATTGCGTGCAATCAAGGGGCGCCGCGGACCCCGTCATTCATCCCGACGATGCCCGAGAATCAGGGGCGACCAGATCTCTGCGAGCAACGTCACACCGAATGCCGCGACAAACCCGAAGGCTGTCAGCTCGAGTAACAGCACGATTTGCCCCATGGTTGGCACCGCAAACAGCGGTGTACCCCAACCAACGACCAATCCGCTGAGTACGGTCCAGGCGACGAAGAACCACCACCCGATGCGTTTCGACTTGCTACGTTGATTCATTTCTCGATTCCTCATGGTCCCGTTCGGACTGCACTCCCGTCGCATCGACATGGTTTCCGTCCACCTCACAGGCGCCGTATAGCCACAGCCCGCAGGCCTAGATGTCACCAGCCCATTGGGGCCAGTGCGCAATGCTTATACGAGCTCATCGCTTCGTACTCGATCACCGTGATCGTCTTTGCCTTCTCGTCAAAGCAGGCAACGAGGCGAGGCATCTGATAGAGCCCCATCTCCACCGACTTGACCAACGTGTTCTGCACCGCTCCCGCGAAATCCCGCGTTCCGTAAAGGACGCCGGCGGCGTTGAACACGTTCGGGTCCACGACGTGGTCGACCTTCGTGTTCCACGAAACCTTATAGGAGCACATGCCTGCATAGTGTTCGACCAGCCCGCGCAGCGTTTTCGCATCGCTGGGCGCCTTGTAGTCGCCATCGACACAGGGCGCGCCTCGTGAGGTCGTTTCCTGCAGGAGCTTCTGATAGTTGGTCGCCACGCCAACCAGACACACCACGGCCACGATCCCACAAAGAATCCAGCCGAGTTTTCCCCATAGCGTCGAGCGTGCTGTCTGATAAACAGTCGCGTTTGCATTGCGCATCTTGACTCCTCCCCAGTGTGCAGTCTTCTATTCTTGAATTCGGGCGAGATCGACGCCCCCAATCTGGTCGATATCGCAGGTGCCTTTCACCCACACGCCGGTCGGCACTTTGTCGAACGGAATCGGATCTGTCGTCTTGTACTGCGCGAACGAGTAGGCTGTACCCTCGGGCGTATAGAACCGGCATCCGATGCCCGCGTCACGAAGCGCTTTTGCGTATTCGCTGTGACCGAACTTGTAGTACACCTGGCGAACCCCGGTCGGGTCTTTTTGCGTGGTCAGGACAACCGTCGAATCGTCCACGGCCTTTCCAGTCAGCAGTGCTTCTTCGCGTTCGCGGATCTTGTTGCTCGACACCCAATCGGACAATGCACTCAGCCTGTCGGCGATACCCCATATGACAAGGCCCAGCACAACAAGCGATAGCAGAATTGCCCCTGGGGATGAAGCTCGGCTTCGAGCAGTGTTTGCGCTGGAACTGTTCACAGTGCCCCTTGCCTCACCGCACGCTGCGCTGCTTAAGGTTTGCCCAGCCCCTTCACCCTTTCCCGTCTCGGCGCGATGCACGATTCGCTCCGGTCGCTCAGGAATGGCGAGGTTGTAGTACGTGATGACTTGGCCAAGCTCGTCGTCGCGATGCAACGCGGCTTCGACGAACCGTGTCGTCCCAGAGCCAGAACAAGTACTGCCCATGATCTCCAGGCAGGCCCGCAGTGAAGGTGATGTTCATGGTTGATGACATGCGTTTTCGTCCCGTGTCGTCAGATCATTTCGGAACACACGTTGTCTTCAATACACCGTCTTTCGCAAGCTGCTTTGCCGCTGCCTCGCAGGTGGCCTTGCCGGAAAACTCAGTTGAGTGGATCGCCTCGACCTGGCCAGTCAGAGAGGTGATGGCGATCATGATCAGAATGTAGGTTTGCATGTGTCAGCAGTCAGTCAAGTAAGCCGTGCGCTCGGAACAGCGTCACGTCGTCAGATTCAGCTTTGGTTGGATCCCCGCCCGCCGCAAATAGTGTCCGCACCGCCGGCGTAACGCGCCCCTCCAGACGGAGCAGCGCGGCGACAGCACTGAAATATCCCCGCGCGCGCTCGATGGCGGCATCCGGGAGGGTCGTGACAGTCATGCCCTTGCCTTTGCCCCGCATTTCGATCCGGACGGACCCGGTTTGGTCGCCTTTGATTACCTGGCCGACTTCCCTCTTGACGACAACAACGTTGCCTGCGGCGTCTGTGATGATTTTTGGCATCGCCTCGTCACGCCCAGGGCCAATTGGGGCGAGTTTTGCGCGGCGAATCGGCTCGTGACGTGCCGGGCCCGCCCCAAAACACATAGCTCACGGCGAAAAAGACCACGAAATTGACGAGCCACCGGACCCAGACAGGAGCCGCCGCGAAGTCCACTGCATTGCCGATGGCAAGCACCAATGAGACCCCGCAGATTGTCCATCCTGCCTTATTCCATCCCCCCAATGCCAGCGCAAGAAAGATGGTCAAAGCGGCAAAGAAAGCGCTCGCTATCGCAAAGGTTGTCACCATATAAAAGCCTCCTAAAACCAGCGCCCTAACGGCACCGCCGCGCACCAACAGACTCTGCGCCCTCAACCACGCAATATCGGCAAACGTGCTGGATACTTAACCAAATCGGCATTCCAGCCGCACCAGCACCCCGATGACGCAAGAAAATGCCAATAATGCTGGGCTATTTCTCGAACATGCCCCTTCTTTTACCCTTAGGCGCCCGGATTTCAAGAGTAGCCAGCACTTCGGCCCGGATCGGCTTCCTGGACGAGCTGGGGGGCAAGTTCGCTCGGCACCCGGGCAACGTGAACCGTATTCCAATCCGGATTCCTGAATGAGCCGACAACAGCCGCCGGCGAGCAGTCATGCCGTGCGGACAAAAACGGTCAAGGCTTCTCGATGAGACGAACCAGTTGGCAACCCCGCATCCCGTTTGGATCGGGCGCACCGCAAAGCGCGCCAAGGTCCTTGGTTGTCCGCTGTGCCACGACGCCCGGCAGGTAGGCGTATCCGACAAGCGGCCGCGGAACCCGATATTCCCAGGTTCCATCCGAGATTTGCTTGAAATAGACCACGTCAAGCAGATGCTCCTTCGCCCATTTGTCTGGGACCAACCCAAGTTGTGCGGCCCGGTACATGAGGAACGACCCGTCTGCTCCTATCTGGAATAGGTAACTGGTGCCAAGGAAATACGCAGCTGCCGCGAAGATCACCCCCATCACAATGAGGGAGACGTCTTTACCTTCGACTTTGCGGTTGTTGGTCATCTTCATTCCATTCGGCTCAGTTGAAGAACCAGTTGAGTGGGGCCGGCATGCCACGCGAGACGGTCGCCTGCAACTGATGCACTTGGTCTGACAGCGCTTTCCCCGTTTCGCCAGGTGCGGCCTGCTCGACGCATCCCGCCAAGGTGACGGCTGGCCCGTGAACCTTACACTGCCGGAAATCCTCAACGGCTTGGGCCTTGTGTGGATCGCCCGCTGCCCACGCGTCCAGGTTGGACTCCACGAACTCAGTAGTGATGGCGGATGCCGCTGTGAACTGGCCCACCACGAACGCCGCCGAGATCACGATGAGCGTGATGGTGGTATTGCGAGCGATCCGCTCGACGCTTGCCCAGCGCTTGACGTCTTTCATACGGTCCTTCCAGCTCACACTCTGTTCATATCGATTCATGACCATCTCCTAGATCGGGCACGCCGCCCATACCTCGAAATGGCACCCACACGGTAAAACCGGCAACGCTGTTACACAATCCCTCTGGATGGGCGGGGATATCAGCCCCGTACCGAGGCTGGTCGACTTCGTCGCAACGTGTCGCCGGCCAGGCCACCTAAGCACGTTGGGGCCATCTGTGGCGCCAGGCTTAATCCTCAGCAAGCCCACTGGGCCGGTAAGGGCCCGGTTGATACAGACTACGATTTCCTGCCGCCTCCATAGTCCTCAATTCCTTAGTGGATTTGGCAGACCGCTTGGATCCACCGCGATGCTTTGCCTGGCGCCGATCCCATTGGGCCGACGCAAAGTTCACGGTGCTGAGCACAAAGACCGGAAGCGCGAAGATGAGGAACGCAAAAACGCTCACGGCGAACGCAAGGACGTTGCCGGCCACCAGGAACGTAACGCCCGCGGCGCCGGCGAGGACCAAGCCAAGGATGCTCGCAAAGAGGAAGAGCGCTGCGGTCCTTTCGGTCCTCCAGAAGAGGCGGATGTCTTCAAGCATTTCGTGCACTTCACTCTCCTTCCGTTCAGGATTGAAAACCCACAGCAGATGCTGCGGGACGTAGTTGCTATGGGCAGAACCCGAGTTCAGTGAAGCGTGTCGCCGTTCAGCACACGCACCGCCTGAATGGCCGCAGCCTCGTCTTCGGCGCTGCCGACTGCGTTGTCATTGGCATCGTGCAGCCGCCACTTGCCGACCTCGCGGCTTGGCACGAACTCGTACGCGAATGGGGCCGTGGCGTACGTCAGCTGCTCCTCATTGATCCGGAATCGGCCATTGGTGCTGTGGCGGTTTGTCAAAGGTTGCTCCCTGGATAGATGGAATTTGCACGGACGGCCGCTGTGGCCACAAGCGCCCCGACATCGGAGGTCTTCGCGAAGCTACGCAGCCGGGCCACTTGGGACGAGCGCATGGTTGAGCTTGCACGGCCCAGATTGCTTTCAGCAACATGCCTGCTCTGAGCATCGCATCAATGGTCCGCTGGTCGACCTGGGACGTCTTGCCCATGCGGTGCATCACAAACCGCCCGCTCTTCGAGTCGAAGTCCAGCGATTCGCCGGCTTTGACCCGATTGATGATCTTCTGCTGCGCGGTGCTCGGCTTCGGCACGGTCGCCTTGCCTCCCTTATTGCAGTAGCTCAGCGAAATATGGGTACCCAACTTTAGGAGGATGTCCGCATGCGCATGCCGGTTGGCCTCCTCTGGCCCCATATCGAAGGCTAGGTACACCGGCGATTCAATTGAGATCAGCCCGGCGGCAGGTTGGCCGATCAACCCCGATATCGCCGTTGTGGCGTCCTTGAGCGCCTGGGCTCGCATCTCCCATGGCAGCTCGCCAATCTCACGTGCGCCGCGCTGGTCCTCACCGCCGTCGCCAAACGTCTCGTATGGAATGTGTTCGTACTGCATGTTCATCTCCCTTCTCAGGCGCGCGCCCGTCTTGCCACTGATCGCCTGTCACCCAGCGCAGTCGGCCGCATCAGACAAGATCGGGCTCATCACGTACCACGAGCTTCCCTGCCGTGAAGGTGAATTCCTTTTCCTCATAGGAATTGCGCGAAGTCTCAAGGCGCAGGAAGCCCCAGATGGAACCATCCTCCAGCAGACGGGCCGAACTGACGCTGACTACTCGAGCCTGAATCAACCCGCCACGCTGCGTGGCCAGCAGCTGCGGCTCACCGGAGATCGAAATCCCCTGCCGAACTAAGCATCGCATTCAGCTGTGCGCCGGCCGCATCGCGCCCTGCTCTCACCCGCTCCTTCATCTTGCTGGTCAAAGCGGCCCGTGCTTCCTGGTAGTTGCGGAATGAGTTCATCGGCGCCGTCGCCCAGAGCCCGTTTGATGTGTTCCAGGCTGCGACCGGAGACATCTCGCTCGTCAAGCAGCAGATTGAAGATCACCGAAGCGCCAAAGCGGTCGTTGGCAGTGTTCACGGCTTCGACGATCGCCGCCGCATCGACAGGCGCCGCAGAGTTGGCACCAGGCTGGGTTGCAGATTCACAGATGTCTTCTGGCATAGCTCCTCTCGTTCATGGCCGGCGTACGTGCTGGAGCGACCCAATATATCGACGGCGCTCAGCAGATCCAGTACCGCTGACTAGGCACGACCATTCGTTCGACGCTCACGGCGCTGCGGATACCGCCCCGCACTCCTGATAGGAATCAGCCGTTGCGTGTCGGTCAGACGTTCCGCCGCCACTCAGTAAACCTGGTTACCTTGCACGACCTGTTCCATAAAGGAATCTGACAGGCGCTGCGCATCGCACCGCGCGGCCAAGATGGCACCGAATTCAGGCGCCCCCAGCAGGAGCGATCCCCCGAAGCGCCGCAAACATCGCGTCGAAATGCCCATTGAGGGCGAGCCGCTCCTCCCCGACCGGATATGCCCGAAGATCCGCATCCTCTTCAGCCATTTCCTGTTGGGATGTGCCCAAAACTAGGTAGGGGCTGATTTGGCCCTGCGCGGCCAAGCCATCCTGGACGTACGCCTCGAACGCCCGGGCAATCATTTCGTGGCGCTGGTACCAGTATTCGCCCTGGCGTGGCATTCCCGCGATCTTCCACGCGTCTCGGAGAAACTCGGACGTCTGCCCGGTTCTTCCGGTCAAGCCCAGAATTTCTCGCAGCGCTGCGAGCAACTTCGGCGCCGATGGGTGTGTCGCGGCTGGGAAGGCCCAATCGTGCAATGACAGGTAACCATCTGCAAGCCTGAAGTGGGAAGGGTTGACCCACTGGACGAGATAGGCATCCAAGGCATGCCACCATTCGTGCGCCACCGAGCCGGCACCGCGCTTACGCGTGTAGTTGAAGCAACGCAAGCCGGGTTCGTAGTGGGCAAGCGCCCGCCCGACGCCGCGAGCCCCTACGGCCAGCGCCAGCCCCTTGAGTCCGATCCACCGAGGCTTCAAGCCCAAAAGCCAGCCAGATCGAGCAAAGCGTCATAGAGCTCGTTGACCCACAGCTGCCGCTCCGCCTGCCCCGACAGATTCACCGAACTGGATGCCGCGGAAGCCAAACACGCCCATCAACTCTTCTGGCGCGATATCTCGCCCCTTCCGGTGGTCTGCGCCAACTCGCTCAATCTCCCGTGCTCGAGCCGCCCGGCCGGCGCCGACCGCGCTTGTGCCTTTCGCAATGTGTTGACGGGCTGACACCAATGCCTCTGCTCTGGTCGGGATCTTCTCGGCTAGCAACGTGTAGCGGTTCCCCTCCACCCGCCCGACGGCCCAGGTGCCGTCTGTGAGTTTCACGGGGACGATGGCCGAATCGAAGGCGTGCGCGTTTTCCGGCCATCCGAGCTCCGGCAGCCAGGTTGCGAGAGCCGATTGGCGCAACGTCAGGTTGAACTGGCCCGCGCAATCGTCGCGATCCCCGG
>ERZ1027608.15-NODE-15-length-10215-cov-4.659794_pt1 | contig 10215 bp, 14 predicted proteins | sample MGYA00520525_ERZ1027608 | MGnify/ENA primary metagenome ERZ1027608 (study PRJEB33329, sample SAMEA3488645) | human gut metagenome | biome: ENVO:feces | place: Malawi | collected 2008-09-26 | study: EMG produced TPA metagenomics assembly of the PRJEB9818 data set...
GAGGCACTGGCTGAAATTGGTTTTGTATTTGGGGAGCAATGGCGATGACGCATCCTCACGATAATATCCGGGTAGGCGCAATCACTTTCGTCTACTCCGTTACAAAGCGAGGCTGGGTATTTCCCGGACGACTTATTGCCGCTCTGTTCCCAGATATTTCGCCGCGACATTCGTGCATCGTCAGAACTGACACAGGCCGAAGCAGTAAAAGCTCTTGGATTCCTGAAACAGAAAGCCGCAGAGCAGAAGGTGGCAGCATGACACCGGACATTATCCTGCAGCGTACCGGGATCGATGTGAGAGCTGTCGAACAGGGGGATGATGCGTGGCACAAATTACGGCTCGGCGTCATCACCGCTTCAGAAGTTCACAACGTGATAGCAAAACCCCGCTCCGGAAAGAAGTGGCCTGACATGAAAATGTCCTACTTCCACACCCTGCTTGCTGAGGTTTGCACCGGTGTGGCTCCGGAAGTTAACGCTAAAGCACTGGCCTGGGGAAAACAGTACGAGAACGACGCCAGAACCCTGTTTGAATTCACTTCCGGCGTGAATGTTACTGAATCCCCGATCATCTATCGCGACGAAAGTATGCGTACCGCCTGCTCTCCCGATGGTTTATGCAGTGACGGCAACGGCCTTGAACTGAAATGCCCGTTTACCTCCCGGGATTTCATGAAGTTCCGGCTCGGTGGTTTCGAGGCCATAAAGTCAGCTTACATGGCCCAGGTGCAGTACAGCATGTGGGTGACGCGAAAAAATGCCTGGTACTTTGCCAACTATGACCCGCGTATGAAGCGTGAAGGCCTGCATTATGTCGTGATTGAGCGGGATGAAAAGTACATGGCGAGTTTTGACGAGATCGTGCCGGAGTTCATCGAAAAAATGGACGAGGCACTGGCTGAAATTGGTTTTGTATTTGGGGAGCAATGGCGATGACGCATCCTCACGATAATATCCGGGTAGGCGCAATCACTTTCGTCTACTCCGTTACAAAGCGAGGCTGGGTATTTCCCGGCCTTTCTGTTATCCGAAATCCACTGAAAGCACAGCGGCTGGCTGAGGAGATAAATAATAAACGAGGGGCTGTATGCACAAAGCATCTTCTGTTGAGTTAAGAACGAGTATCGAGATGGCACATAGCCTTGCTCAAATTGGAATCAGGTTTGTGCCAATACCAGTAGAAACAGACGAAGAATTTCATACGTTAGCCGCATCCCTTTCACAAAAGCTGGAAATGATGGTGGCGAAAGCAGAAGCAGATGAGAGAAACCAGGTATGACAACCACGGAATGCATTTTTCTGGCAGCGGGCTTCATATTCTGTGTGCTTATGCTTGCCGACATGGGACTTGTTCAATGACACCTCAGCAGGAAAACGCCCTTCGCAGCATTGCCCGTCAGGCTAATTCTGAAATCAAAAAAAGCCAGACAGCAGTTTCCGGATAAAAACGTCGATGACATTTGCCGTAGCGTACTGAAGAAGCACCGCGAAACGGTAACGCTGATGGGATTCACACCGACTCATTTAAGCCTGGCAATCGGCATGTTAAACGGCGTCTTTAAGGAACGATGAACATGAAAAGCAAAATCATCAGGGAGCTACAGGCTCCTTTTTTATTATTCGCATTCACCCTCAAGCGTATTAACCAACAGTTCAGGGATTAATGAAAGATGGTAGACATCATTGATTCAGCATCAGAAATAGAAGAATTACAGCGCAACACAGCAATAAAAATGCGCCGCCTGAACCACCAGGCTATATCTGCCACTCATTGTTGTGAGTGTGGCGATCCGATAGATGAACGAAGACGCCTGGTCGTTCAGGGTTGTCGGACTTGTGCAAGTTGCCAGGAGGATCTGGAACTTATCAGTAAACAGAGAGGTTCGAAGTGAGCGAAATTAACTCTCAGGCACTGCGTGAAGCGGCAGAGCAGGCAATGCATGACGACTGGGGATTTGACGCAGACCTTTTCCATGAATTGGTAACACCATCGATTGTGCTGGAACTGCTGGATGAACGGGAAAGAAACCAGCAATACATCAAACGCCGCGACCAGGAGAACGAGGATATTGCGCTAACAGTAGGGAAACTGCGTGTTGAGCTTGAAACAGCAAAATCAAAACTCAACGAGCAGCGTGAGTATTACGAAGGTGTTATCTCGGATGGGAGTAAGCGTATTGCTAAACTGGAAAGCAACGAAGTCCGTGAAGACGGAAACCAGTTTCTTGTTGTTCGCCATCCTGGGAAGACTCCTGTTATCAAGCACTGCACTGGTGACCTGGAAGAGTTTCTGCGGCAGTTAATCGAACAAGACCCGTTAGTAACTATCGACATCATTACGCATCGCTATTACGGGGTTGGAGGTCAATGGGTTCAGGATGCAGGTGAGTATCTGCATATGATGTCTGACGCTGGCATTCGCATCAAAGGAGAGTGAGATCGGTTTTGTAAAAGATAACGCTTGTGAAAATGCTGAATTTCGCGTCGTCTTCACAGCGATGCCAGAGTCTGTAGTGTCAGATGATGACCGTACTCAAACATCGGGTTGAGTATTATCTTACTGTTTCTTTACATAAACATTGCTGATACCGTTTAGCTGAAACGACATACATTGCAAGGAGTTTATAAATGAGTATCAATGAGTTAGAGTCTGAGCAAAAAGATTGGGCGTTATCAATGTTGTGCAGATCCGGTGTCTTGTCTCCATGCAGACATCACGAAGGTGTTTATGTAGATGAAGGTATAGATATAGAGTCGGCATACAAATATTCCATGAAGGTTTATAAGTCTAATGAAGACAAATCCCCATTCTGCAATGTGCGAGAAATGACTGATACCGTGCAAAATTATTATCACGAGTACGGTGGAAACGATACTTGCCCTCTCTGTACAAAACATATAGATGATTAAACCCAATATTACATAACAATCCTCGCACTCGCGGGGATTTATTTTATCTGAACTCGCTACGGCGGGTTTTGTTTTATGGAGATGATAAATGCACTTCCGAGTCACAGGAGAATGGAATGGAGAGCCATTCAACAGAGTTATCGAAGCGGAGAACATCAACGACTGCTACGACCACTGGATGATATGGGCGCAGATAGCACATGCAGACGTAACCAATATTCGAATTGAAGAACTGAAAGAACACCAAGCCGCCTGATGGCGGTTTTTTCTTGCGTGTAATTGCGGAGACTTTGCGATGTACTTGACACTTCAGGAGTGGAACGCACGCCAGCGACGTCCAAGAAGCCTTGAAACAGTTCGTCGATGGGTTCGGGAATGCAGGATATTCCCACCTCCGGTTAAGGATGGAAGAGAGTATCTGTTCCACGAATCAGCGGTAAAGGTTGACTTAAATCGACCAGTAACAGGTGGCCTTTTGAAGAGGATCAGAAATGGGAAGAAGGCGAAGTCATGAGCGCCGGGATTTACCCCCTAACCTTTATATAAGAAACAATGGATATTACTGCTACAGGGACCCAAGGACGGGTAAAGAGTTTGGATTAGGCAGAGACAGGCGAATCGCAATCACTGAAGCTATACAGGCCAACATTGAGTTATTTTCAGGACACAAACACAAGCCTCTGACAGCGAGAATCAACAGTGATAATTCCGTTACGTTACATTCATGGCTTGATCGCTACGAAAAAATCCTGGCCAGCAGAGGAATCAAGCAGAAGACACTCATAAATTACATGAGCAAAATTAAAGCAATAAGGAGGGGTCTGCCTGATGCTCCACTTGAAGACATCACCACAAAAGAAATTGCGGCAATGCTCAATGGATACATAGACGAGGGCAAGGCGGCGTCAGCCAAGTTAATCAGATCAACACTGAGCGATGCATTCCGAGAGGCAATAGCTGAAGGCCATATAACAACAAACCATGTCGCTGCCACTCGCGCAGCAAAATCAGAGGTAAGGAGATCAAGACTTACGGCTGACGAATACCTGAAAATTTATCAAGCAGCAGAATCATCACCATGTTGGCTCAGACTTGCAATGGAACTGGCTGTTGTTACCGGGCAACGAGTTGGTGATTTATGCGAAATGAAGTGGTCTGATATCGTAGATGGATATCTTTATGTCGAGCAAAGCAAAACAGGCGTAAAAATTGCCATCCCAACAGCATTGCATATTGATGCTCTCGGAATATCAATGAAGGAAACACTTGATAAATGCAAAGAGATTCTTGGCGGAGAAACCATAATTGCATCTACTCGTCGCGAACCGCTTTCATCCGGCACAGTATCAAGGTATTTTATGCGCGCACGAAAAGCATCAGGTCTTTCCTTCGAAGGGGATCCGCCTACCTTTCACGAGTTGCGCAGTTTGTCTGCAAGACTCTATGAGAAGCAGATAAGCGATAAGTTTGCTCAACATCTTCTCGGGCATAAGTCGGACACCATGGCATCACAGTATCGTGATGACAGAGGCAGGGAGTGGGACAAAATTGAAATCAAATAATGATTTTATTTTGACTGATAGTGACCTGTTCGTTGCAACAAATTGATAAGCAATGCTTTTTTATAATGCCAACTTAGTATAAAAAAGCTGAACGAGAAACGTAAAATGATATAAATATCAATATATTAAATTAGATTTTGCATAAAAAACAGACTACATAATACTGTAAAACACAACATATGCAGTCACTATGAATCAACTACTTAGATGGTATTAGTGACCTGTAACAGAGCATTAGCGCAAGGTGATTTTTGTCTTCTTGCGCTAATTTTTTGTCATCAAACCTGTCGCACTCCAGAGAAGCACAAAGCCTCGCAATCCAGTGCAAAGCTTTGTGTGCCACCCACTACGACCTGCATAACCAGTAAGAAGATAGCAGTGATGTCAAACGACGCAGCTGACTTCTTTTCTTTCACGACTTCCCCACACCCAGCATGCATACCTTTCCGCCATAACTGTAGTGAATGTCTGTTATGAGCGAGGAGCGGAAGTTAACACTTATGAAAAATGGCTACGAAGTCCGTGGCTATCTATCGGCTTATTAGTACTTGAAACGCTTCTTCAGAAGCCTGAAGAGCTAAATCGTTCGGCGATACTATATATGCATTAATAGACTATATCGTTGGTATAAACAGTGCACCATGCAACATGAATAACAGTGGGTTATCCAAAAGGAAGCAGAAAGCTAAATATGGAAAACTACAATACGATGCCCCGTTAAGTTCAATACTACTAATTTTTAGATGGAAAACGTATGTAATAGAGAGTAACTTAAAAGAGAGATCCTGTGTTGCCGCCAAATAAATTGCGGTTATTTTAATAAAATTAAGGGTTACTATATGTTGGAGTTTAGTGTTATTGAAAGAGGCGGGTATATTCCTGCAGTAGAAAAAATAAGGCATTCCTACGAGCAGATGGTTGGAATGACTATTCCTTTGTTACAATGTTTTATCTTACTGTCTTTGATGAGCATGGTGAAAAATGCGATATCGGAAATGTTAAAATTGGTTTTGTAGGTCAAAAAGAAGAAGTAAGCACTTATTCATTAATAGATAAAAAATTCAGTCAACTCCCTGAAATGTTTTTTTCCTTAGGTGAAAGCATTGACTACTATGTTAATCTCAGCAAATTAAGCGATGGTTTTAAACATAACCTTCTTAAAGCTATTCAGGATTTAGTAGTATGGCCAAATCGATTAGCCGACATTGAAAATGAAAGCGTCCTTAACACCTCATTACTTAGAGGGGTAACTCTTTCAGAAATTCATGGACAGTTCGCACGTGTGTTAAATGGTTTGCCAGAATTGTCAGATTTCCACTTTTCATTTAATAGAAAAAGTGCTCCCGGATTCAGTGATTTAACTATACCTTTTGAGGTGACGGTTAATTCTATGCCCAGCACGAACATTCATGCTTTTATCGGGCGGAATGGGTGTGGTAAAACAACAATTTTGAATGGAATGATTGGTGCAATCACCAACCCAGAAAACAATGAATATTTTTTCTCTGAAAATAATAGACTTATCGAGTCAAGAATCCCAAAGGGATATTTTCGATCGCTTGTTTCAGTTTCGTTTAGTGCATTTGATCCTTTTACTCCTCCTAAAGAACAACCTGACCCAGCAAAAGGTACACAATACTTTTATATTGGACTCAAGAATGCTGCCAGCAATAGTTTAAAATCACTAGGCGATCTCCGCTTAGAATTCATTTCAGCATTTATTGGTTGTATGAGAGTAGATAGAAAAAGACAACTCTGGCTTGAAGCTATCAAAAAACTAAGTAGTGATGAAAACTTTTCAAATATGGAACTCATCAGCCTCATTTCTAAATATGAAGAGTTAAGACGTAATGAACCACAGATTCAAGTGGACGATGATAAATTCACTAAATTGTTTTATGACAATATCCAGAAATATCTGCTTCGAATGAGCTCTGGACATGCAATTGTTTTATTTACTATCACAAGATTAGTAGATGTCGTTGGCGAAAAGTCATTAGTTTTATTCGATGAACCAGAGGTTCATCTGCATCCACCTTTGCTCTCTGCTTTTTTACGAACATTAAGCGACTTACTCGATGCACGCAATGGTGTAGCAATAATTGCAACTCATTCCCCAGTAGTACTGCAAGAGGTTCCAAAATCCTGCATGTGGAAAGTCCTACGGTCAAGAGAAGCAATAAATATTATCCGTCCGGATATTGAGACATTCGGTGAGAACTTAGGTGTTTTAACTCGTGAGGTGTTTTTACTTGAAGTGACAAATTCTGGATACCACCACTTATTATCGCAGTCCGTTGATTCAGAGCTTTCTTATGAAACCATTCTAAAAAATTATAATGGTCAGATAGGATTAGAAGGTCGAACCGTTTTAAAAGCGATGATAATGAACAGAGATGAAGGTAAAGTACAATGAAAAAACTACCTCTTCCAGCGAGAACTTATAGCGAAATGCTTAATAAATGCTCGGAAGGTATGATGCAGATAAATGTTAGAAATAATTTCATTACTCACTTCCCCACTTTTTTGCAGAAAGAACAACAATATAGAATATTAAGCTCGACAGGTCAGTTATTTACCTACGACAGGACACACCCTCTTGAGCCTACAACCTTAGTAGTTGGTAACCTGACAAAGGTTAAATTAGAAAAGCTTTATGAAAATAATCTCCGAGATAAAAACAAACCCGCTAGAACATATTACGATGACATGCTTGTTTCATCAGGTGAAAAATGTCCATTTTGTGGTGATATAGGACAGACAAAAAATATAGATCATTTTCTTCCTATTGCACATTATCCTGAATTTTCGGTGATGCCTATTAATTTAGTTCCATCGTGCCGCGACTGCAATATGGGAGAGAAAGGTCAAGTTTTCGCAGTAGATGAGGTACACCAAGCGATTCATCCCTATATCGACAAGGACATTTTTTTTCGTGAGCAATGGGTATATGCAAATTTCGTTTCCGGAACTCCGGGTGCTATCAGTTTTTATGTTGAATGCCCGGCGAACTGGAGGCAGGAAGACAAACACAGAGCTCTTCATCATTTCAAGCTATTAAATATTGCTAACAGGTATCGTTTGGAGGCAGGGAAGCACTTGAGTGAAGTGATTACTCAAAGAAACTCTTTCGTAAAAGTTATAAGGAAATATAGTTCAACCGCAACGTTTCAGCAGCTACAGTCAGAATTTATTGAAGCAAATCTGAAACCTATTATAGATTTGAATGACTTCCCCAATTATTGGAAAAGAGTTATGTATCAGTGCCTAGCAAACTCGGAAGATTTTTTCAGAGGGATCTAGAATATGATGAAAGATAGAAAATTACGACGCTTATCGGAAGTGAACGAATACTTTTTATATGAGGAGGGCTGTTTTTACAAAATCCGGTAGTAACTTGCTAACCAATTCCTAGGCAGGTCATTGGCAACAGTGGCATGCACCGAGAAGGACGTTTGTAATGTCCGCTCCGGCACATAGCAGTCCTAGGGACAGTGGCGTACAGTCATAGATGGTCGGTGGGAGGTGGTACAAATTCTCTCATGCAAAAAATATGTAAAATCGGTAGCAACTGGAAATCATTCAACACCCGCACTATCGGAAGTTCACCAGCCAGCCGCAGCACGTTCCTGCATACGACGTGTCTGCGGCTCTACCATATCTCCTATGAGCAACGTGTTAGCAGAGCCAAGCCACAACTCTAATTTTAATACATAATGAATGATAATAATAATATTAAAAATTTCCTGTGTAACTAATTTACTATATGGTTTCTGATAAGAATCATTGCAAAGATCAAACAACTTGTATTACATTGACAGTTAAGCAGTTAATTTTATCACCTCTAAAATATATCAGCATCTAGCATGCAACCTATCAAAATGGAGAGTTTTATGACTAAAAAACCATGGGAAAGAAGACTTAAAGATTTATCGCACTTGCTCAAATGCTGCATTGATACATATTTTGACCCTGAATTATTTCGCTTGAATTTGAATCAATTCCTCCAAACCGCAAGAACAGTAACATTTATTATTCAAAAAAACAAAACCAGATTATAGGATATGACATTTGGTATAACAATAATGTTATTGAAAAATGGAAAAATGATCCATTAATGGCTTGGGCTAAAAATTCTCGCAATACGATAGAAAAACAAGGCGATTTAGAAATGTATAGCGAGGCAAAGGCTACTCTTATTTCATCTTACATTGAAGAAAATGACATTGAGTTTATTACAAATGAAAGTATGTTAAACATTGGTATAAAAAGTTAGTCAGACTTGCACAAAAGAAATTACCTTCATATTTAACTGAATCATCTATTATTAAATCAGAAAGACGATGGGTCGCTAATACGCTAAAAGATTACGAATTATTACATGCCTTAGCTATAATCTATGGCAGAATGTATAACTGCTGTAACTCTCTTGGCATACAAATAAACAATCCAATGGGTGACGATGTGATTTCGCCAACATCATTCGACTCTTTATTTGATGAAGCCAGGAGAATAACTTATTTAAAATTAAAAGATTACTCCATAAGCAAATTGTCATTTAGCATGATACAATATGACAATAAAATAATTCCTGAAGATATTAAAGAGCGTCTAAAACTGGTAGATAAGCCTAAAAATATCACTTCGACAGAAGAGTTAGTTGACTATACAGCCAAGCTTGCAGAAACGACTTTTTTAAAGGACGGTTATCACATTCAAACATTAATTTTTATGATAAACAATTCCATCCAATTGATTTAATCAATACAACATTTGAAGATCAAGCAGATAAATATATTTTTTGGCGTTATGCAGCTGACAGAGCCAAAATAACAAATGCCTATGGCTTCATTTGGATATCAGAGCTATGGCTCAGAAAAGCAAGCATCTACTCCAATAAACCAATACATACAATGCCAATTATAGATGAAAGACTTCAGGTAATTGGAATTGATTCAAATAATAATCAAAAATGTATTTCATGGAAAATAGTTAGAGAAAACGAAGAAAAAAACCGACTTTAGAAATATCAACAGCAGACTCAAAACATGACGAAAAACCATATTTCATGCGTTCAGTCTTAAAAGCAATTGGCGGTGATGTAAACACTATGAACAATTGAGTCATAGAACTTCCATTATTCTCCTGAAGATAATAATCGCCAAATAAACCAATACTCAGCTTTACAATATACTAACTAACCGCAGAACGTTATTTCATACAACGTTTCTGCGGCATATCACAAAACGATTACTCCATAACAGGGACAGCAGGCCACTCAATATCAGGTGCAGTTGATGTATCAACACGGTTCAGCAACACCCGATACTTTTTCCAGGCTTCCAGCAACGAGGTTTCTTCCTTCGTTGCAATTTCCAGATCTGCAGCATCCTGAAGCGGCGCAATATGCTCACTGGCTACCTGCATCAGGCTTTTTTTGTTCTTCCGCCTCCCGGATCCGGAACAGTTTTTCTGCTTCCGTATCCTTCACCCAGGCTGTGCCGTTCCACTTCTGATATTCCCCCTTCCGGGGATAACCAGGTGACATTTTCCGGTAATGAGCCGAGTTCAGAAATAAATAACGCGTCGCCGGAAGCCACGTCATAGACGGTTTTACCCCGATGGTCTTCAACGAGATGCCACGATGCCTCATCACTGTTGAAAACAGCCACAAAGCCAGCAGGAATATCTGGTGGTGCAATATCGGTACTGTTTGCAGGCAGACCGGTATGAGGCGGAAT
>ERZ1027608.17-NODE-17-length-10136-cov-6.385353_pt1 | contig 10136 bp, 13 predicted proteins | sample MGYA00520525_ERZ1027608 | MGnify/ENA primary metagenome ERZ1027608 (study PRJEB33329, sample SAMEA3488645) | human gut metagenome | biome: ENVO:feces | place: Malawi | collected 2008-09-26 | study: EMG produced TPA metagenomics assembly of the PRJEB9818 data set...
ACCGGGGGGTGGTTTGTGCCGATTTCGAACCACTCAGAAAATCCGACCGGCAGGCCGCCAAAAAAAGCGCCTGACACTCAACCCAACAGAAGACCGCCAATGGGGAAAAGCCAAAAAAATCCGTACTCAAGTTGCTGCCGCCTGATTGGAGGGAAGTCATGTTCGATCATGCTTCCCAACCCTGCTGGCTCCAATCGCGGCCGAAACTGCTTCCGGCGCTGTCCGTACTCTGGCTTACGGGCTGTCGCCCAGCTGAACTCGAGTCGGGCGTGCAAATCGCATACCTTAGAGATGGACTCGCGATCGAAGTAACGGGCGCGAAGTGTAGCGACGACAAGCAAACAGAACGCGGACAGCCAGTCAGACGTTACCTATTTAAGACACCTGCCACGGAGAAGCCGCACCCGGCGCTCGCGGTCCTACTATCGATGGCGGCGCAAGATGTGGCGGCGAATGGAATCGGCCACGCTACGGTCCGTCACAATGCTGACTACCTTTATAACTCAATCGTGACCTTGGCAAGGCCACGTTCCCGAAGCTTCGACCGGGTCAGCCCATATTGCTTCCGTCACCAGGCCGCCTCTGATCTGAAGGCCGATCCGACCGTCTCCCTGGTAAGATGCTGCCCAGTTCATGGGGCACCTCTCGGACTACAGCATCGGGAAATACGGCCGTGCCGTCCATGGCAAAAGAGGAGGCGCGCGAGTCAAACCTGCCATGGTAAAAACGTCGCGGCCCGTTAAGCATTCACCCAAGGTCGACAAACTTGCTCGCTTCAAGATTGCCAGCGCAAACAGCCAGAGGAAGTTGAGGCAGAACGTGTAGTGGACGCCCCACGGTAGCTAACGATGCGTCGATTCTGCGTTGATTTCGGTGTATGACGCAGAGGCAAGACTTCGGCCACCTAACGGTGCGTCAAAATTGCGTCGTTTTGTGCCATCAACCCAATCGCACCTCGTCTACATGCGTCGATTTCGACGCACTACGGGTAACACCGATTGCTCTATCCCACAGCTCCCGCTAGCGATCGCGCCACCGCAGCGCACTTCAATATTGATTTGCACGGCATGACAGAACAGTCCGCCGCTCAGCTTGGAGGGATCGCCCCCCCCCCCAAAGGTAGGGCACATCGACAACCCCGACCAAAACGAAGGAGGTTTTGTTGAATCTTGGGAGACTCCATCAACAGGAATATCTCCGCCTTGTCCTACAATCATGAGCCGTCTCAGCGCACGCGTGCAACTGCCGCAGCCGGGGCGTTTCAATGTTCGGCCGCTTAGAGAACCTAACCTCAAGAGCGGTGCACAGACCAAACTACGTTCGCGAGGGCTGGGGACCGCGCCCGACATAACAAGAATGAGATTCATTGATTTGGCTACCGATGGGGGATGCTCGAAGAAAGCGCCGGCCATCGACCTTGAGAACCTGCTCGACGATCTCGTTGGTCGTGCTCCGACAGCGTTTATGCCGGATCTCAACGTCGCGTTTCCAGATAGCGGTCGATACTCAGTTGGAGACACCGAACTTTTGGCGACTGTCGACGTGCTATTCCCGATGGTCCCTGACCCTCAGGATTTCGGACGTGTAGTTGTAAACCATGTGTTGGGAGATATTTACGCCAGCTTTGGCACACCCAAGTTCGCCTTGGCTCACCTTGGCGTCCCATATGGAATGGATGCGTCGAGCGACGTAGTGACTCGCATGATGGCTGGGGCGCTAGCTGAATTGTCGGACGCCGGTGTCACACTGGTAGGTGGCCACACTCTGGCCAAACAAACCGACCTTTCTCTCGGCTTTTCTGTTGTTGGCACCCCTGTACCAAAAAATCAGACGCGAGCTCGCGCACCTCGCCCGGGGGATCCGATGTTCCTCACAAAACCCCTGGGTAGCAGCGTAGCAAGTATCTTGTGGAAGACAAGCGCGGCAAAGGACGATGAGCTTCGTGACGTCCTTACCGAAGGGGTACTAAAAAGAAGTGCCGCTCACGCCGACGTATTGCATCAGATCGGAATAGAGCAGTGCACGGACGTAACGGGATTCGGGCTGGTTAACCATGCTCATCGCCTTCTGCTACGACAAGGCGTGGCGGCTCAGATCGCGGTTGCTGACTTGCCGATCTACTCTTCCTTGGGGCCATATCTCGACCGCGGCGAACTTCCCACGACCAGCCTCTACTTTGACAACCTCAGTTTCGCGGAGAAGTTCAGCAACGCCGCTGCGTTACGATCACACCCCCGGGCGCCGCTGCTTTTTGATGCACAAGTGGCCGGAGGGCTTGTATTCGTGCTTCCTGTTGAGAATCGTTCGACAACCCTCCAGCTCTTCGAACAGATGGGATTGACGGCTCAAATGATCGGGCACTGCATCGAAGGGCCTGCTGGAAAGATACTGCTGGCATGAAAAACGATAAAACTCACTCAACAACCGCACGGGACAGTGATCAGTTTGAACTGACTGGCGAGCCGTCCATGACGTTCTTGGATGTTGCCGAATACTATCTGAAGACCGAAAACAAGCCACTTTCAGCTCGGGAAATCGTGGCACTTGCGCTCCGTGACAAGAAACTGATATCCGCAGGAAAAACACCTTGGCAGACAATGAAGTCAAAGCTGTCGACGGACATATTGTCACATGGTGAAAAATCGCGCTTCAAGCGTGTTTTCCAAGGATCCTTTGCGCTTCGCGACTTCGAAGCGGAAGAATATGTGGCAACGCGATTTGTCAAGAGTAAGCTTGATGAAAATATTGCAGTGATTCCCCGGGCAGAACTTTCCAGACTGATACCCGGAATTGGTTTTCATCGGAGACCAATAGATCGAACTGAGTTAACCCGCCTTGCCGTTCCAATGTTACGGCGAGATGCCGAAGAGACCTTTGACGTTGTTCAACTAGTCTCGGTATTCATCGTAATGCATAAGAAGAAATATCTCACGCACATGCGGAGCGGTCGTCTTCCGGAAAGCCGGCTGCGAGGTGAGTATTCGATGATGCTCGGCGGGCATTTATCGGTTGACGATTTTGCTCAACTCACACTGGACCTGTTCTCAAATGATGACGACCTTGCCGACTGCACTTATATTCTTCGAGAACTCAGCGAGGAATTAATCGTAGAAAGTGACCCGGTCGTAATTTCAAAAGGTTATATTTACGACGAATCACGGATCGTCAGCACCCAACACCTGGGACTGGTATACGAAGTAACCATCGATAAACCAACGTTCAGTATTGGGGAGCGAGGCTTTCTATTGCACCCAAAATTTGAAACTATTGACGAAATTCGAAACCGTCGCGACGATTTTGAGAACTGGTCGTGGATCCTGATGGATACCTATAAATAAAAAAATGCCCCACTATCTCGTAAAACTTTTATTGCGATTCGCGCTATTCGCGACATCTAGGCATCGTCTTCTTGGAGTCCGAGACTGGGTTGCCAGTATAGCTTTCATTGTACTTATCACAGTCAGCGCTGCTGTTTCAATATTCTTTCTCGTTTTAGAACACACGACCGAAGCCGGAAAAATCAATCTTGAGTCGTCGCTCAAGCTGATTATTCCTGCGATCATTTTTTTGTCCATTTTTGCCGCCTCTCCGATTGCATTTATTCTAAAACTTAGGAGAAATGGGATCACAGATGCAGATTACAGTGTCGTCTCCGGAATCAATTATAAAGATGCACTATCGAGCGCACACACCGGGTTCGATTTTATGGGAGTCGGGGCGTCAAAGCTAAAAGCGCAGGAACAAGAATTAAGGGACGCCGTGCGACACGCTGAACGTCAAAGTGCAAAAATCCGGATGATCCTTATAAACCCCGAAGCCCACCAGATATTCGACAGACTTGAAAAAATGGACAGCACTTCTGGATATTCTGCGACAGTAAAAGGGGCGATGATGTTTTTTGAAGAACTACAGAAGAGCCATCCGAATTGCTTCGAGATTCGTCTTTACAAACCAAACACAATCGACGAAGTTAAACCTCTCCGCTTATTTTTCTCCGACGATGATTGCTTGGTAAGCCCATTCGCTCCAAGCACAGGCGAGAGAGACCAAGGCCGCGGACTACCGCAGCTGCGAATTACGAAGAAAGGTTTTCCAAAAAAATCCGACGTGACGCTATACAGATCCCTAAAGAGTCACTTCGAATCAACCTGGATCGACACGGAGAAGAATTGAAAATGAAGTCCAATCTTATATTACATGGGTGCGTTCACGGACGGTTTCAGCCTCCGCACCTTGAACACCTCGAATATATTCAAGCTGCTTTAACACAGGTTGACCATCTGTACATCGGAATTGCCCAACCGGACGCACCGCACTTGGACGAGTGCGCTGACGACCCACATCGGTCGCTTGCGCCGGACAACCCTCTAACCTACGTTGAACGCTGTGAAGCAATTGAAAAAATGCTTACCAGCGTTGGCGTACACCGCGAAAAATACTCTTTCACGAAATTTCCGATTGATCGGCCTGCCGAGCTCCCCAACTACGTTCCCACCTCAGTCGTTTGTTTCACAACAATTCGCGACGAGTGGAATCATCGAAAAATCGAAAAACTCAAGGCGCAGGGGTACACGGTACAGGTTTTATGGGACAAGAGCGATGAACAAGGTATTTCAGGAACCGAAATACGAAAACAGATTCGCGCGTCGGACGACAGCTGGCAGGAGAAAGTACACCCGGCAGTTGTTGGCTACTTAAACTCGGCATATCTTATTGACCGCATTAAGCTCGGCTAGCTGAGACACCTGAATTTAAAGCTTACAGAGCAGGAGTTCAACACTTGCCGAACGATTTTACCGACAAGGGATTTATTCTACCTTGCACAAACGAAGATATCCAAAACACGCCGGATAAACGCGGAATGCGGGAAAATAGTGCGAAGAAACAAGGACGGCGGCACAACAATAGCAGCGCACTCAGCCATATCGACAGCACAAGCGCATGCAAGCCATTTCTTAAATGGCCCGGCGGAAAGAGATGGCTAGTTGAGAATTACAAACATCTACTGCCAACAGCCATCAAGGGAAGATACATTGAGCCATTCTTGGGAGGGGGCGCCGTATTCTTTGCGCTTCAACCTAAAGAAGCACTCTTATCGGATCTTTGTGACGACCTGATCGCCGTCTATCGAGGCATACGAAATCAACCGTCTCAGGTCGCACGCTTTCTGGAGAGCCATGCCGTCAGCCATAACACGGAGTATTACTACCGGATCAGGGACGAGGAACCGCGCCTAATTGCCGAGCGCGCAGCCCGTATTCTCTATCTCAACAGAGCATGCTTTAACGGAATATACAGAGTCAATCGACAGGGTAAATTCAACGTCCCAATAGGAACCAGGCAAAACATCTTAAGAAACGATGACTTCAACAAGCTGTCCCGGGTTCTTGGACAATCCACAATCAAATTATCCGACTTTGAACCAATAATAGAAGACGCAAGAAAAGGGGATTTTGTTTTTGTTGACCCGCCATATACCGTAAAGCACAATTCAAATGGATTTATAAAATACAATGAAATTCTCTTTTCTTGGGATGATCAGAGAAGGCTCCACGACTGCTTGGTCAAAGCGCGCTCACGCGGAGTTAGCATCCTGATGACCAACGCGAATCATTACTCTGTCCGCGAGCTTTACAAAAAGGGGTTCACGCAGACTGTTGTCTCGCGCTTCAGCTCTATCGCGGCGTCTTCTGGTGATCGGGACAGATACGAAGAACTGGTAATTCAGTGCTAGGGAGCGCGGTTTTGTCAGATGTCAGCCACACAAGTGCTACCATCATCACGCCTCGTTCACGCGCGCTGCGCATCGAATATCCCTGCGCCCGCGCTTGCTTTACTCAAGCATATCAGTGCCCCAGCTGGCGGCGCTGGGATCCGACGCAGCAGACAGTCGTCGCCTGCGTGCGGGGACATTGGCGCGACCAAGGCCGGTGAAAAGGGCTTGCAAGCGCTCACCATCATCGCAGACCATCCGCTGGCACACTCTCCAGCGCCGGCCATGATGGCTCCCATCGGGATACAGCCGCAATACATCGCGCCTAGCTGAATTCCTACCCGCGTGATTTCGAGACATCAGAGGCTAACTTGACCGGCGCCGAGCCCGCGCCCGGTTGCACCAGGATGTTTCCGGCGATACCTGCGGGGGCAATACGCAATGCCGAGCGAGCGCATCGAGGATTACTGTCGCGGCCTTTCCAGAACAACACGTCGCGGTGCACGGAAGCGCTGCAGGCTCACAGCCGTCGCTAATCCGCACGCCACGCCCGTCAGCCCCCAACCAACCGCCCGCGCCCCATCGAAAGGAATCACACTCAGAACCAGTCCGAGGACGGCGCAAGCCACAACGGTGGCAAAGTACGGCCGCCACGCAAGGCGCAGCGGTTCTAGGTCAAGGATCGTTCTCTCGACAAAAGCGGCCTCTTCCCGTTGCTGCTGTCGCACGTCCTCCAAGTCCAGGGTCCGATCCAGTTCCGCAGTTGTCGTTGGCTCTCGATGTAGTCTGCGCGCGTAGATGGCTTCGCGAACGCATTGTTCGTCGGGGAGGCCCGGCACCGTCTTCCATCTCACCGTCTTCACCCCGTAGGTCGTCAGCAGTTGCTGGCTTAGCCTCGGCCGCCGCAGCACCTGCAGATATCGTTTGTCCAAGAGTGCCAGCCATTCATCGCGTTCGTCAGTTGGGGCGATGAGAACGATCCGCTCCGGCGTTGGGTAGTTAGCATCTCGGACCCACGCGGCGATAGCGGGCTGCTCATGCGCTCGCATGAACGCGACGCGATGCTTGCCTTCGTGGGCGTAGTAGAGGCCCAGCGCGGGATATCGGATGTAGCAGGCATTGTCCCGGGAACCGAAGTGGGTGGAATAAAGAGCGATCTTTTCGGCCACCTTGTCGTCGTCGATATGCTCCGGTCGACCCTTGATGCTGGCACCCAACACATACCGCGGATTCACGTAGGCCCGATAGTAGTCCCGCGGCTCGCTCGGCTCCCAATCCATGAACGGCAGGATCAGCCGCAGAAAGCTGTCGCCGAAATAGGCGCACGTATTGTGCGAGTCCATCCAGTCGTCCATGAACGGCTGGCCCATCCACTGCCGCGCATACCTGTCCAGGCTGATTTTCAACGCGCAGAGGGCATCGACCGACCGTTCCATTTCCGCGGACACTTCTGATTGACGTAAATCCCTCGGCTCGCGTTCGTCCACAATCACGTTTTTCTCTCTATTCATTGCCCACGCGTGGACGATCTACTTTTTTGAGCGAATGTCTTCACAACCGGCGGCGCTCTCTCGATGCTTTGCTCGTCATCTTTGGCTGCTGTGACGATAATGTAGTTGATGGATGTCACGGGGCTGCACTGCGGGGCTCCGGCAGCTCAGAGGTTATTTGGTCGCGCTTAACCGGGAGCTGAGGTTATTTGGTCGCGCAATCCTAGAGCTTCCGGAGAGCCCGGGCACGGAGTATTCTCCTTTCAGCAACAGCAAGTTCACTAGCTCCACGCAAAAATAGGACACCTATGGACGGCTACGTGGCATTCGGCAGGGCCCTCGCTGCCGAGCGAAATGCGCGCGAGTGGCAGAACTATGCTCGCAACTTGGAAACCCAAATCAGGCAGCTCAAAGCCAAGCTTTCATCAACAGCGCAAGATCACCAACTGTCACGCGAAGTCTCGCGCCGGACAGCGGAGTTGTATCGAGAAGAGCAAGCGCTCGCGGCTGCGCTTGACGCTCTGCAGAATAAGCTTGCTATCGAACTGGCGAAATTCAGCCCTAACAATCCGCTAGTCCCCCGTCACTTCCGCGCCATGATTGTAGAGAAGGCGACCAAGGCCGGGCTCGCGCCGCAACAGGTAAAGCTGAAACCTTGAACCATCGCGACACCGAACAGCGCTTCTGGACCACCAATCACCTCTAACCGCAGCTTTCACATTCAGGTTCGAGAGTTGGGGTTATCTGGTCGCGGTTGGATGAATTGGTCGCACGTGGACACTCCGAAATCCACTCTTCCGGAGTTGGCACCGGGCGCGTATGCTGGTTTCATGCCTCTACAACGAGATCAAACCATGCCTGCCGACAAGCTGGGCCGTTACATCACCAGCGACTTGTTCTTCAAGCGCGCTAACGAAGCCATTGCGAAGGCCGCGCGTGGCCTTGAGGCGCGGGGTATTCAGCCTTGCTATCTGGACCGGAAAACTGGCCTGATTGTTGGTCGCGATCGAACCTATCGCATCCAACTGCGAGACCCGGCCGTGCAGGCAGTCGTGCTGGAACTATTTGCGGACGGCAAGCACGGCGAGCTGATGGACAGACTTGTGGCGTTCGCCGCGACCGACCTCGGAGCGCACCAGGTCAACTACGCGACGCGTGCTGTTACCGGACTCCTACTGCTGGCAAAGACAGCCATGCCGCGCGAAGCCGCACATTTTTTTCAAACGGTGCGTGAGCAGATGGCGGGAGCGCGGCCATACCCGGAGCTGGTCGAACTGGCCGAGCTGCTGATTGAAGCAAATGCGCGCAGCGATGACGTGCCCCGAGATCCGACCATCATCGATGATGCGCTGTTCTCACAGCGCATCGAGGCCATCACGCAGGCCCTCCGCCAATGACGAAGGCAGTATGACCGGCACCCCCTTCTACAGCGCCAGTGCTACGACGCCAATTGCGCCCACGACAAAGCCGGCTAAGGCGTACCACCAACGACTTTCCTTGATCGATTTGATACGCTCTTCCGCCGCCTGAGCCGCTTCGCGCTTGACCCGCGCCCGCTCATCGGCACCGGCCAACCACGTTCGCCACACACGATATCGGTCATTGATGACTTCTGCGCAGCGATCTGCCGTCAGATCGCTCGCCGCCAGCTCGTGGGCTACGTTCCAGGCCCACGCGAAGGCTTGTGGCGCGTTTGCGCCCTCATCCTGAAGGTCGTACAGCTTGGCTCGCTGCCAGAACGGTATCGATCCTGTGCCGGCGCGCAAATACAGAACCAGCACCATCGCAAAGAACGCAGCGTTATGACCGTGGCCCGACAGGAGACGATGAGCCGCCTCATGCAGATAAAATCGAGGTAATCAGCTCTGGTTGCGGCTCCCACTCGGCGCGCTCGACACAGCGCGCATCGATGACCACCTCGCCTGATTCAGTGCAATCCGATGGAACGCAAAACCCCAGCCAGGGAGCCCCCCTGCCCCCGACTGCTGACGCATTAGCAATATGGGAATCTCCCGCATGTTTAAGCGCGCCAGCAACTCGCTAGACACCGCCTTTGCAAGCGCCGGAGGCGTGGCAACGTCTACTAGACGAAGTGCTCGAACCGAGGCCATGAATCCCCTTTTCCCACTTACCGTCGGTTGATCAGGAAGAAGAGTTTTCTCGTCATGGGAGTAGCGATGCAGTACCCGTTGACCACCGTGTAATAGGTGGTCATCTCGTTATAAAAAGCTTCGATCCTGGCGTTGTATTCCGCGACAAAAGACGCAGCCTCTGGATCGACCGCGATCAACTTCGCGGGTAGTGGATCGTCCGGCGAAAACGGCCCGGGCTGCACGCCACCCTCGGGGTTGGAGATCGACGGGTCCGCCTGAGCCACTGTCAGGCCAGATACCGCCAGGAGGACGGCCGCAAGGGCAGCTTTCGCGCTCATACCGCCACCTCCGCCCCCATGCACGCTTTTGAGCATCATCCGGGCATCGCGCACGCCAAAGAGCCAGCCCTGAACCCTAGCTGTTGGGGCTTCTTGGATCAGTCGATCAAGATCAGAAAGCGGGATTAGAAACGGGTCGCGAAGCTCCAAAATCTGCGATAGCTCGCAGTCCCGCGGCAGCGTGGAGATCGGGTGAGGTACTTGTAGAATATTCGCAGCCATGTCGTTCCTCCATGAAGGATGGCGCGGTTAGGTACGGCGACCGGTGCCAGCCGGTTGTCGTGCCGTCTTTAATTGATCGTCTAATTAAAGATATTACAATTATCACCTTCGATAATTATTCGACAAGGGCTGACTTTGCGCTATAGTTCAAACTCAAAGTAATATTTTTGGGTCGCCAAAAAAATTGCCCCGTCAGGCCAAGAAATTACCCACCCTCGAATTGGGACGAAGGACGGAGAAGCGTGAAGGCTGAATTCACTATCTTTCAAGAGGGCGCCGG
>ERZ1027608.18-NODE-18-length-10076-cov-3.295005_pt1 | contig 10076 bp, 12 predicted proteins | sample MGYA00520525_ERZ1027608 | MGnify/ENA primary metagenome ERZ1027608 (study PRJEB33329, sample SAMEA3488645) | human gut metagenome | biome: ENVO:feces | place: Malawi | collected 2008-09-26 | study: EMG produced TPA metagenomics assembly of the PRJEB9818 data set...
ATGTGCGCCGAATCTCTTCCGCTGCATGAGTAAATCCAGCGAGACAAGCGTAGACCGAATGTGTATGCGAAGGATCCACATGATCTGACGCATGATCCGGACGGCCTGAGATACTTCTGTATTTACTGGGTAAATCCACCGGAGACGAGCAAAGCGAATAAGAAGAGAAAATGGACTCCGGATATGTACGAAGATTATGAAAATGCCAATGCGGAGGATCGAAAGATGCTTCTGAAATATGGGGGAGCCGGAAAGATGATAGGGAGATTAAAAACATGGTTAAAAATATCATGAATCCGAAACAGACAAAGAAATTGCGGCTCTGGCAGGGGAGATTTGAGACTGCCAGAGCCGCATATGATAACAAACGGCAGGATATGGATACGTATGAAGCCTATTATGATGGCACCAGAGAGGTGCAGGCAAATCCGAATACAGGAAAAGCAACCAAAAAAGAAAGCGACTAATGTCAGAAACATAGTATATGAGCTGATTGAGACGCAGGTGGACAATTCCATTCCCATGCCAAAGGTTCGTCCTATTCATCCAGAGGATAAGGAGCTTGCCAAAAACATTGAACAGGCATTGTGCAATGAAATCGCCAAAACGAAGTATCTGGAAATGAATGACCTGCAGGAAAGAACAACGCCGATCCAGGGCGGAGATTTCTTTCATGTTGAGTGGGATGCGAATGCCGGTTTGCACTGTACACTGGGAGACGTCTCTGTGTCTGAATTGCATCCAAACCAGGTGATTCCACAGCCCTGTGTGACTGATCTTGAAAAAATGGACTATGTTTTCCTGATTTTCACACAGACAAAGTCTTTCATCAAACGAAAATACGGCGTAGATGTGCAGGATGCGGCGGAGGAACAGCCGGAAGTAAGAAAATCTGATGATACAGCCTTTAATTCTGAAATTGTGAGTCAGATTGTTGCCTATTATCGCAACGAAAAAGGCGGAATCGGCATGTTCTCATGGGTTGAGGACTACATTCTGGTGGATATGGATGATTACCAGGCCAGAAAAATGGAACGCTGTAAAAAATGCGGGACATTAAAGGACGGTGATGTGTGTCCTGTCTGCGGAGGCAAAAAATTTGAGGAGGTTCAGGAAGATTCAGAGGAACTTATGGTGGACATTCCGCTTACGAACGGTGATTTTATTTCTCATATTTCCGGTACGGAAGAAATCCCGATGGAGGATGAGAGCGGAAATCAGTTGCTCGACGAATTTGGACAGCCTGTAACTGAAACAAGGACGATTGCGGAAAAGATTCCGTACTATAAACCGAATGTCTTCCCACTTGTTCTTCGGAAAAATATTTCAAAGACAAACAGCTGCTTGGCGGATCCGATGCGGCCGTTGTTATCGACCAGCAGGACACCATCAAAAAGCTGGGAACAAAAATCAACGAAAAGTTAATCAACGGGCAGTCATTTGCAACGTTGCCGAAAAGCCTTGATGGCATAAAAAAAGACGGAAATGAAATGAACGTTGTGAGAATTGAGCAGAAGGATGCTAATTTGATCGGCGTGTATAACCTGCAGGGTGACATTTCAAAAGACCGCGTAGCCTTGGAAGATAACTATGACTGGGCCAGATACGGCTCTTGGAATCACAGACGCATATCAGGGTAAATACGATTCCTCTGCAACGTCTGGTATTGCAAAACAATATTCAATCACACAGGCAGCAGGTCGTATGGAATCCAAACGAATCATGAAAAACAGTGCTTATGCGGCATTGTACAAAATGATTTTCCAATTTCTGCTGGCTTATGCTGATGAACCTATTCCGATCAGCTACAAAAAGGAAGATGGTACCTATGATTTTTCACATTTCAACCGTTATGACTTCCTGAAAAAGGATGATGCAGGGGAATGGTATTGGAATGATGAGTTCATTTTTGAAACGGACACGACTTCAACTATTCAAACAAACCGTGAGGCCATGTGGAATGCTGCAGATGTGAAATATCAGGCCGGTGCGTTCGGACCCATTGGAAATCTTGAAAGTCTTGTGCTGTATTGGAAATTCATGGAGAAGGCAAACTACCCAAACGCAGGTGAAATCATTACAAACCTTCAGGAACGCCTTCAGAGGCAGAAGGAAATGCAAGCCCAGCAGATGAATATGCAGGCAGGAGGTGGAACTGATGAAATGTCCGTTATGTAACATCGAGATGATGATTCAGAAAACATATACAGAGGTAGAAGGGGATGAAAGTCCCGACACACCAACGAAAGTGTATACTGTGCAGAATCTGGTCTGCCGGAACAGAAAATGTGGTAACTATGAAAAAATCGTAGAGACCGTAAAGACACCTATTTATTCATAGTAAGAAACCGTTTGGGATTCCAGACGGTTTTTTATATTCGCAGGAAAAGCGCAAAAATCCAGGAGGCTTATATGAAAAGAAAAATGATTCCGATGAAACTGCAGATGTTTGCAGAAGGCGCAGAAGATCCGGAGATCGCCGATCCGGTATCAGAGGAACCAGCAGAAGTAATTGATCCTGATGATTCAGAAGGCGAAAACGATCCGGGACCCGCCACACCGGAGATTGATGAAAATGCAATCTATGCGCAGGCACGTAGAGTTGCTGAGAGAAGAATGAATACCATCAATGACAAGGTGGTAAAAAGATTCGGAGGCATGACGAACCCGGAAACAGGGCAGCCCATTCGATCTGCTGACGATTACTTTGAAGCCTTGGAAGCTCAGGAACGTGTGAACGCAAGAAAAGAGATTGAAGAGAGAGGTGTTGATCCCAATCTTCTTGACAGACTTATCAGCCAGAATCCGGTAATCATGCAGGCGCAGCAGATTATGCAGGAAAACTCCATGCGTGAGGGAGAAGCTGAGCTTGACAGACAGATTGGAGAAATTACCAAGATGGATCCAACTATCAAATCTCTGGAAGATATCTCTAAAATGCCGACATTTCAGGTGTTTGACGCGTTTGTTCGCAGGGGACTCAGTTTGACAGAAGCATATCGACTGGCAAATTTTGACTCTCTGATGCAGAGGGATGCAGCTGCGACCAGACAGGCAACTATCAATGCAGCCAAGGGCAAAAATCATCTTGCGCCTCTTGGTGGAGTAAATGGACCGCAGGAACAGCTTGTGGAGATCCCACAGAACGAGCGAGAGCTGTGGGAGACAGCCTATCCTGGAGTACCTTACAAAGAACTCCGTGAAAAGTATAATCGGAGCTTATAAAAAAGGAGGATCGTATGTTTTCTTTCAAAAAATCGAATACAAAGCCGGAAGTTCCGGTGATTAAAACGTTACCGTCAACAGCGTCTACTACTTACAATGTGGGAGACGCTTTAGTTTTGTCCGCAGGAGCACTGATTAAAGCGACTGGAACCACAAAGCCGGAGTACATTTGTGCATGCAATTATGTGGCTCCGGCAGTAGGAATGGAACCAATCGCTGTGTATCTGATCACTCCTGGAATGGAGTGGGAGACCACTTTTGCCGCAGATGCATCCGCAGTTACGGCAGGAAGTTCAGTGACAATTCATACGGATGGAGCGCAGGTAACAGCTACTACAACCAGTGGAGTAGCAAAAATTCTTGAAAAGCACGGATCAGGGGCAGTTGGAACCGCCGTGACTGTTACATTTTAAGGAGGACTAAATTATGGCACTTATTTTTTCACAGAACAGCGGACTGAATGATGACTTCTGGAAACCGGAAGGACAGATTGTTAAATCCGTGATGCAGGATACTGATACAGAGAAAACCAAATACGATAAGCTGGTATCTGATCTGGCGAATGAGGAAAAATCCAAAAAGTATGCAGAAAAGACTACAGGATTAACCTCAACGGGTTCTTTCCAGATTGTCAATGAAGGAGACGCTCCGGAGCAGGATGAGATTCAGGAAACTTTCCCGAAACTGATTGTCCATAAACAGTTCATGGACCAGATCGCCTGCACTCAGCAGATGAAAGAGGATGGAGACATCAATGTCATGAAGACAATGGCAAGAAATCTTGTTATTAGTTACAAGAGAACCAGAGCGGAGCTTGTGACTAATGCAATTGCCACAGAGGGTAAAAAGTTTTCCATTGGCGGTCGAGAGTTGGACAAGACTACTGGTGATGGTGAAGCACTGTTTTCTACTGCCCATAAGGGTGTAAAAGCAGGTGTAGCAAATCAGTCCAATGTGTTTACAAACGCATTTGGAAATGATTCTACGATGCTTCGCAGATTGGCAAATATCGGTCGAAACTTTAAAAATGATTCTGGAATTGTGCAGGGATACACTTTTGATACCATTATCATTCCGGGCAACTGCTATGCACTGGAAGATCTGATCACCAGAATTATTCGTTCTGACCTGATTGTCGGATCGAACAACAATGATGCCAATACTCAGAAAGGGTTATGGAATCTGATCGTGCTTCCGACCTGGCAGGCAGCAGAAGGAAAGAATCCATATATCATCATGTCTTCTGAAGCGAATAAGGAACTGCGCGGAACGGTTCTCTTCGATAGAACAGCTTTGGATGTTCGCAACTGGGTGGATAATGCTACCAGAAAACCTGATCTGGAACGGCAGAGGCCGTATGTCTTGCGGATTCAATAACTGGAGACATGTGATCATGGGCGGTGCTGATGCAGGTACTACCTTGTCATAAGGAGGCAATATGATTAAAAAAGGAATGGAGGTGGGAGCCGTCTTTGAGGACGGCGGCTCCCTTTATATCGTGGAGAAAGTATGCGGTGATAATTACATCTCCAGACGACTGACAGAAGCAGAAATTGCTGCTGAGGAACTGAAAAAAGAAGTGAAATCTGTTGAAACAACTGAAATAGAGGACGAATCACCGGTTGAGATCTCAAATGGGAACTTAAATGTGCCGGAGGAATCAGAAAAAGTCCCAGAAACAAGTAAAACAGATGTCAAAAAGGTTTCTCAGACTAAAAAGACTCCAGTAAAAAGACCTGCAACTCGAAAATAGAAATTGATCCCTTGGAGGAACAGTATGAAATGGAAGGATGTTAAATTAGCAACATTGCAGAAGATGTTCTCCGCAGAAGGGAACAATATTCCGTCAGATGATTCCACAAGGGATTATCTGGCCGGAATGCCATATGCGGCCAATGAATGTCTGCAGATGATCTGTACCAATAAAAAGCACATTGTGAAATCTGTGAATCTGGATTCTACAATGGGGGCGTCTATTGGGGCTTTCCGCAGTTATACAATGTCTGAGCTTGTACAGGATTTTTTTGAATTTGCTGGAGAAGTGTACTATACGGAAGGGACAAGCCATGAGAGGACGCAGGCTTATGTGACAGAATCAAAAGATGTTATCCTGCTTCCGGTGAATTTCGATGGGACATTCACCGTGTATTATCACGCATATCCAGAAGAAATTACATCTGAGACAGAAGATGAATATGAGATTCCGGTTACGCCTGATGTGGTGGCAATCTTGCCTTTGTATATGGCATCGCAGTTGTACAAAGAGGATGACAATGGTATTGCTACATCTTTGAGAAATGAATTTGAGGTAGCGTATGAACGTCTGTCGCAGGACAATTCTATGTGCCGGTATGAACCTGCAGATGAAAGTGGGTGGTAAATATGGCAGTTACATTTAGTGTACCGTCCAGCCCTAAAAGGTCAACTATTGTAATTGGCGAGTTTCAGGGAGTTGATTTTACCAACTCCCCAGCTAACGTAGATATTAAGAAGTCACCAAATGGACAAAACATGATCCGTGATGTGCCTGGAAAAGTACGCAAGTGTATGGGATATGAAACAATCGAATCCTATACAGGAAGAATCAATGGTGCGCATTTTCGACATGGTGATAACGGATATCTTGTGCATGCAGGGACTGATCTGTACAAAGATGGGGAGTCGATTTATACAGGAATGAAAGATGCCAGAAGCAAGAGCTGGCAGATTGAAGATAAGCTGTATATAGCTGATGGAAAAGCTCTATTGATGTATGATGGCACTACTGTAGAGAAAGTGTCTGCAAATGGCTATATACCAACTGTGACGATCGCAAAAAGCCCTTCTGGAGGTGGGAAACAGTATGAGGCATTAAACCTCATTCAGCCGGGATTTACCGAATTGTTTGCCGGGACAGATACTGATAAAGTGTTTCAGTTATCGTTTTCTGGGCTGGACAATACGGCAGTAAAAGCTGAGATACTTGATGCTGATGGTAATTGGCAGAAGAAGACGGAGAACACAGATTTCACGGTCAATCGAGAAACTGGTGCTATCACATTTACTACCACTCCGGGAAAGAGCCAGGTAACAGGCGAAGATAACGTCAAGATCACAGCATACCGTACCGTAGAAGGGTATGCTGATCGTATCAATAAATGCTATATCGGTGCACTATTTGGTGTAAATGGTGCAACGGACAGATTATTTCTTGCAGGGAATCCAGATTATATCAATTATGACTGGTATTCGGAGTATAACAATCCACTATACTGGCCAGATACAGGTTATGCGGCCTTGGGAAGTGCAAAATCAGCAATCATAGGATATAGCATTATCAATGATCGTCTGGCAGCACATAAAGACGGAATGGAAGCAGATAGGAACGTAATTCTGCGCGAGGGAAATATGACGGACAATGAGCCAACCTTTAAGATTGTAAATTCATTGCAAGGAGCTGGATCTGTAGCTCCATATACGTTTGCATATCTGTCAAATGAACCATTATTTTTGACAAGCCTTGGCATATACGCTATCACTGCGCAGGATGTAACCGGAGAAAAGTATTCGCAAAATCGAAGCTTTTTTTGAATGGAAAACTTCTGAAAGAAGAAAATCTCAATGAAGCATATGCTTGCGTATATAAGGACCTATACTGGCTGTGTATCAATAATGTAGCATATATTCTTGATGGGTTGCAGCCACTCCAGACAGATAGGAGCTTGCCATATGCCACAAGGCAGTATGCCGGATTTTACCGTATCAATTTACCGGCAAGGGTAATGTGGACGCAGGATAACAGGCTATATTTCGGAACGCCAGATGGAAAGGTATGCAGATTTTTTTCTGATACAGAGGCACTTACATCGTACAATGATAATGGAGTAGCGATTCATGCAATCTGGGATACACCGGACTTTACCGGAGATCTATTTTACAAGAATAAAACATTCCGGCATATGGATGTGCGCCTGGCTTCCGCAGCAGTAACATCCATCAAAATCTACGTTCAGAAGAGAGGACTATGGAATTTTTTGCGAGAAGAAATGAAAAGGGCAAGATTCTTTTCATTTGTAAATGTGAATTTTGCAAAATTCTCGTTCTATACGGATACGACTCCGCGTACTGTATCGTCTAAAATCAAAGTTAAAAAAGTTGACAAAGCAAGATTCCGTTTTGAAAATAACCAGAAAAATGAACCGTTTGGCTTGTATGATATTGCTTTCGAGTACATTGAAAACGGATACTATAAGGGGTGATTACAATGGCTTTTGAGAAAATTGAAAATGCAGATCTGAGTGGGAAAATGATATCTGAGCTGGCGGATGTGCCAGAGCTTACGGCAGATGAATTGAAAAAAGGTTTGATGCAGCATCGAAGGATGTCATCATCCCTAAATTCAATAAGCTGATTGATGCGTTGGCAGCTTTATCTGCAGCTTCTAATATTGGAATGAACCCTCCGGAAGGTATCACGGCAGAACAGAATATTGCGGCAGTAATCGCTGCCTTAGCTGTGTCAGTAAAAAGCAACAGTGAATCAAGCCATACGCACAGCAACAAGGCTGTCATAGATGCTATTACTGCGGATGTAAAGAAAAAATATGATAATCTGGTGTTATTATTTTCGGCAATAAAAACCATTTCAAATGTTGTGAAGGATGATTCTACATTGCTGCCAACGGGAAAAGCGATAGTGGATTATGTTAAGGAACTTGGGGGCGGAGATATGTTAAAAGCCACCTACGATTCTGATGATGATGGTGTAGTAGACGATGCTTCTAAATTAGGTGGACAGGCTCCAGCGTATTACCAGAAATCCACTGACAACACGTTGCAGACTGACAATAAAACAGTTACCGGAGCAATCAATGAAGTTTATGGTATGGCACAGAATGGTGGAAAAAATTTAATCGGGGAAGATTTTTCGTCCGAGAAAAGTTACACCGTCGGAAAGCATGTCATCAATGGGAATAGCCGGTACAGATTTATTGTAGATCATCCTGCCGGACCTTGGGACGCAAGTCATGTAGAAGAGATCCTTGTGGATAAAGAAGTGGAAGATCTAAATGAGAAGATAACCATACCATTGACTCCAGTCTCTCAGGTAACAGGATATTTTGCTCAATTATATAAACAAGGTAACCATATTTTCGGAAACGGAAGAATTGCTGGTATGACCTCGCTTCCAAAAGTAGAAAGTGTTAGATCATTTGATAACTGGACTGGCAACTTGGTGGCTGCTGCGACAACCGGACTGCGAAGAATTTTTTCCACCAGCGGCAATCCTTTTAAGCTGAAGAATAATATTTATCATATAATCGGATGCGGTACTCGTTCTACGTATAACGGAGCAACTGGTGCGATTGTAACAAATAGCTCGGTTGTGGCAGCTATGTTTGACGGAGAATATACTCATATCTTGTTACAATATGATGCTATCCCATCGGCAAGTGGCTCAACTCAATCTGGTGTATTCTTTATTGATATACTTATTTGATTCCGTAAATAGTCCGTAGAAAAGATGCTGAATGAGAATCTATTGTAATAGTAGTGTCATTAACATATTGAACGTAGATGAATTGATTAGAACCTAATATTGTAAATAAAAATCCAGGGCTGTCCGTAGGAAGATTTTTAAAAGCACAAACAGGCACCTCAAAACTAGTAGTATTTGCCCCTAATGTAGTTGCGCACGCTATGATATTTATTTTTCTAAAATTAGATAAACTTTCTTTTAGCGTATAAGTGCCTGCTCCTCTCGATTTATCATCATCAAGTAAAATGATGGGTTCAGCATTCATTTTCTCATTTAATTCCGTTGATGGATGATTTTTTGTCAGAAAGGAGGCTCTTATGATCAGAGCACCGACCAATTGAATACGATTTTCTTGGCTCCCGGATTGGGGGCTTTTATTATGCCCGAAAGGAGAATCGCATGGAAACGATCATATCATCCTGCATCTCAGCAGGAGCAGCCATCCTTGTGTGTATGCTCAGCAACCACGCACAGCAGGAGAAGACAAGAGCACTCATGGAATATAAGCTGGACGAGCTTACAAAAAGGGTGGATAAACATAACAATGTAGTAGAGCGTACCTATCATCTGGAGGAAGCGATGGGCATCCAGGAAGAAAAGATGAAGGTGGCCAATCACAGGATTGATGATTTGGAACAGAAAGGGTGAGATTATGAACATGGAACTTTTAATGCAGAATGTAACTTATGCACTAATGGCCGTAGGAGTGGCAGCATTCCTGGTGTCCTGTATCACACAGGTGATTAAGGATCTGCCGTGGGTGACAAAGATCCCGACCAGTGTAGTGGCTCTTTGTGTGTCGCTTATCTTGTGCCCGGTGGCGGTGGTGATCGCCTGCCAGTATTACAAAATTGTGATCGAATGGTACTACATTTTTGCGTCATTTATTGCAGCCTTTATTGTGTATCTGGTAGCGACTGGTGGCTGGGAAAGAGTTACGGAGATTTGGCAGAGGTCAAAATATAGCAAGCAGTAATTAAATGTGGGCGGCGTATGACCGCCCTTTTCTTTGAAGGAGGTAAACGATGAGAGCAATAGACGTATCAGCATATCAGGGAAAGCCTGATTGGAGCATAGTAAAGAAAGCTGGAGTGAGCGCAGCAATATTGCGTATTGCAAACAGAAAAGGAAAAGATGAAAGCTTTGAACATAACTATGCCGAATGCGAGACAGCAGGTATTTGCAGAGGAGTTTACAGATACAGTTACGCAAAGAGTCCAGCTGAAGCGGTTCGGGAGGCTCTTGGAGTATTAAATATCCTGGATAATCGTCCGCTGGAACTTGGCGTATGGCTGGATCTGGAATGGTCAGGACAGCGTGCGCTTGGGAAAAAA
>ERZ1027608.19-NODE-19-length-9301-cov-2.467408_pt1 | contig 9301 bp, 9 predicted proteins | sample MGYA00520525_ERZ1027608 | MGnify/ENA primary metagenome ERZ1027608 (study PRJEB33329, sample SAMEA3488645) | human gut metagenome | biome: ENVO:feces | place: Malawi | collected 2008-09-26 | study: EMG produced TPA metagenomics assembly of the PRJEB9818 data set (The...
CTCTAACACCCCCCTCTTCTCTCTTACTTTCCTCTTCAACGCCACTGCTTCCCTCTCTAGTTCCTCGACTTTCGCTCTCAAAGCCTCTTCCATTTCCGGTGAATTCGTCTGGGAGATGAGCTGATTATGTTGAAGCTGTAGTTTCCGAGACATTCCTTCCGCTACCGTAGAGAGGTATTCTGCTTTGCCTTTCGTGGCCCGGGACACTTTTCCGTGGATGGTTTGTTCGAGGATGCGGATTGCTGTTTCCATTGCGGAGCGGTAGAGGGAGAGGAGGGATGTTGTTTCGTGGGAGAGATCCAAGCGGAAAGTAGATAGAGTTACGGTGGACTCTGAGACTGAAGTTTTGAGTTTGCGAATGGAGGCAAGGAGGTCTTGAGAGCTGGAATTGGAGGATGGAAATAGGATGCTTGAGAGCGAGGTGAGATCCTGAGAGATGGACTTTGAGAGGGCCTTTGCAATGGGGAGTTAGGTTTTCCTGGTAGCTTGGTCAGTATAGATTTTGACTCTGCCTGTTGTATTCGATATAGAGAAAAGGTACCTTGAACATCTCTACATCTGGCCGCAAAAGATTGGTATCCTCGGCCGAAAGCTGAGCATTCATAGTCGCAGTGATGATGGCCACCAATTCTCGCAACTGTTTCCTGTCAATTACACTGGAAGCCTCTCATAGAGTTTATGAGGTTCTGAGACTCACCTCGGCGGGAAGCTCATCATCCCGGTACGCCAATTCTTGAAGATGTGTCTTGATCAAACTCGATTTCGCTGCTGATACGCGTGCTTTTTGGAGCTCCTGCTCTGCTGTCAGGCAAAACGACGTGGATGGCGTGGAGATGATCTCAAGTTTAGAAGCATACCTCGCTGAAAGCATCCCGCTCCTTTTGCGCGCTCGCGTCGACTTTTGTTGTTCCGTCTTCATTCAGCTTATTAGTGCAGAGATCTCGATAGAGTGCATCGAATTTGGGATTTGCGGATGCGATTTCGGGTTCAATTGGTGGTAGCATGTTTGTAGTTTCTCCGGAGAACGAGTGTGGATGTCAAGGTTCAAGAACGGCGTGAAGCTGAAGTTCGGGGCTTCCAAAATCTTGGAGATTCCAAATGGGGCAGGTCCGATATATTTATTTCGCTCTCCACGGAGAGGCTCGAATCTGTGTCCACGGATCATTTATTATGGGCCTAGATGTTGATTCTGCTCTCCGTGGACCATCTCTATTCTATACTCATTCAACCCAAGCAAAGGAATTTGGGGAATTGCATGTTCAATGTCGTCTCTATCTATTTCTGTACTATCGTCTATGGTATTATTCTCAGCACTCATTACTTCTCCACATTAAAGAATTCCAAACTTCTCCGCCATATCAAACACAAAAGTAGCCAAGAAGGCCACCAATCCCGCAAAAGTTCGAATCAACGGCAAGCCTCAACACAAACTCTGATATCCGGATACCCATCAACAGCATCAAAAGCACCACTCGCAGCAGGTAGTCCTTGTAGCATAGGTCTGGGCTGTGTCCTCTGCTGTATGTTGAATCAACAAATTCGAATGGAAGCTTCGCACCCAAATGCTCGCTAGCAACACGGATGCCGCTGCTGAAACCATCCTCGTGAAATCCGTACTTGGTCCAAGCTCCACAGTAGCTTACGCCGCGAGTGTTCTGCACACTCTCCAATTTCTTCTGTGCTTCGACCGACTCTAGGGTGTAGAGTGGATGCCTTCGAATATACTTGCCCTGTGTGAGTGCCGGGTTTGGCTCGCGGTCTGGATTCATTGTGACCAGAATTGGTCCGAACATTTCTTCTGATAGATGTTGGAGAATGTTCATACAGTATGTCAAACTCACGCCCGCTGGGTGGGACATCTTCGATGGGGTGGAGCTGACAAGGTAGTTCCAGCTCGTCCAGACATCTCTTCGCTTTGGCATTTGAGCAAGATCAGAATGAAGGTAGCAGATATTTTCTGTTGTTTGGAAAGCAGAGAAGATCTCGCGCTCCTCTTCCGACACAGATTGCGCTTCCGCAGAGGCCCTGACGAAGCCAGATTTAGAGGACTTGTTGCTTTTGATAGAAGATCCGGAAGATGCATTTCGTGACAGAATTGGAAGGATTTCGTCACCGTGGCATGCTAGGATTACGTGGTCGAATGTGTTTCCTTCTATGCGGCCAGAGATGGCATTGATCCATGAAAGCGTCACCGGGCCATCGCCAGTCTTGGATGGACGCAGGACATTGGCCACTTCGCAGGATGTGTGAACATGCAGTCGGTCTTTCGGGTATTGATCCACAATCGCATCAATGTATCTTTGGGCACCGCCAGGTATGGTCAGCCATGGAGGCCTTTCCGCTAGCGTGCTAAGCAAGTGGTGGTTGTAGAAGAATCGGATAAGTGTTTGTACGGGGAACTCCAGGCTTGCTTTGTCGGGAGAAGTGCTCCAAACGGCAGCGGTCATAGGAATGAGGTAGTCGTCTCGGAAGCCTTGTGAATAGCCTTCCTGGTCCAGATAGTCGCCAATACTCATACTGGCTATGCGTTTGCGGTCCCTCACAGGGTTTCCAAGTCTTTGAACACCACCCTCATTCTCATCAGCTAGGACATCCAGCGCGAACTGGTTGAAGCGGATGATGTCGAAGATCATTCGCCAATGTCGCAATCTGAACAAGTTGCGCTTCTGCGCGAAAATCCCTCGCGCTTCACCAGACCACTCAAAAACACCATGGTCTCGAGATACTCCAAAAGTCATCTCCGTCTCGATGGTATCAACACCGACCTCCTTCAGAAATCGGAGGAAGTTTGGGTAAGTCGCGGCATTCATGACGATGAAACCTGTGTCGACGGGTACTTCCTCCTCTCCGTGATGCCACGTCTTCGTGCTGGTGTGACCACCCAAGGTCTCTCCCTTTTCAAAGATATGCACATCGTAGTCGCTATCCTTCAACGCCCATGCCGCGCCCAGTCCAGCACATCCTGTGCCGACGATGGCGATCTTCTTCCGCCCCTGCATAACTTTTTGAGAACTGTTCGCAACGGGTTGTTTACGTCTGAACAAGTTCATTCAATGCGATCTTGCCGTGTCAGTGTGGCGTACAGAAGACGGAGTCATATCGCATTGGCAGGCATCAAGATTGCTGGGAATGGAAAGTTGAATTGTCTCGCCTCAAGCGAAACGAAACCTGGAATGATGACGCCGTTGGCCGAATTGGGAAAAGCGTTAATCCTACTGATAAAGTACGGTGGTTGATTTGAGACTGGTCGGCACTTTGGGTTGGCGATCCTACCGCGATTGCCACTCAGCGTTGCTCTTGACGGCATGTGACTGTCAGCTCGATCGCATGTGAAAACGTCGTGTGTGAAGGCATAACTTACCTTATGCATGCCGTGAATATCGAACAATGATGTATTCCACGCTAAATCCGGAGTTCGGAGCCACGTGCTGAGGAGATCAAGATCAGCGGGACCATCCGTCGAGGCAGCCATCTCCGTGACATTCAACACCTACATCACCCTAACACACTACGTAGTACCTTACAACAGCATCCAGCAACCACAGATAATCTCACCCATATCCACGACCGAACCTGCCTCCACACTGATCTCATCCAACCCAACATGGCCAACCCACTCGACACCGACGCCGGCTCCGAGCTGTTCAGCAACTACGAGGCGGAGCTCAAGCTGGTCCAGGCAGATGTGTCGCTGAAGCTCGATCAGATTCCCGACTTGTCCGGCGAGCAGCGCAAAGCTGCAGTTACCCAAGCTGAGCGTGCGCTGGAGGAGGCGAAGGAGCTGTTGGATTCGATGAACCTCGAGAAGCAGAACATTCCCCAGACATCCCGCAACAAGGTCAACCAGCGACTACGAAATCACGAGACTGCGGTTGATGCGGCGAAGAGGAAATTGAAGAGCCTGCAAGACGATCGCCAGGCTCTCTTCGGCAAGCGATATACAGACAACCCGACGAATGATGATCAACTAGAACAGAGGCAGCAGCTCCTCAGTGGCACCGACAGACTTGGCAGATCGAGCGATAGGATCCGCGAGAGCCAACGTATTGCTATGGAGACTGAGGACATTGGACGCGGCACACTCGGCGATCTTGCGCGGCAGCGAGAGACTATCCAGCACACGCGCAACACGCTGCTGGAAAGTGAAGGCTACACCGACAGGAGTAACAAGACTCTCAAGGGCATGGCCAGAAGGTGGGTGCCAAGTATCTGGTGAACCAAGACGAGCGCCCTTTGACTGACCGACAACCAGAATGGCCACCAACAAGATCATCACTGTGGCTATCATCACTGTGCTGGTGATTTTAATCATTGCTGTTATCGTGAGCAAGTTTAGATGATTGGGGAGGTATCCACGAACTTGACGAAATAGTCACCTAATGACATAATCTGTATCAAGCAATTGAACATCAGGCTGAGCAGTCCATGCCGTCCATGCAGTACATGCAGCCCGCGCTCTTGGGGGCGCTGGTATGGGACAATCTGTGAAAATGACTATATCATTCGAGCGCTTCATGCTGTACGTACCAAGATTGTTGGGTAGATGAGGAGCCCTTAATCATCCAGCCCCGAGATACATCTTTCAGCAACTCCGAGGCCGCATATCTGTGTCATTGGCGGTAGCCTTCAGGCGTCGGCATCCCCTCGCTGAGCTGAGAATTTGACAATCTTGGCTCTCGAACTTCATTGAACTCGTCTGCCTTGATGACTTGGTCTGCTTGCATCCACCTCCCTGGGCAGGGATCAGCGGCAGCTCATTTAGCGAGGATGTCGTTCTCGGCATACACGTGCAGTTTGCCGTGAGACCAGAAATATTTCACCGCAGTCGAATGGTACCTAAATGAACTTCGAAGACTGCTGTTCTCGTAGTACTCCCGTCTACAGGTCCGAGCATCCAAAGCTGGCTCTCTTCCATTGCCTGTCACTCGACTAAGTGAAATGCTAGGGCTCGGTTGGGGTAGTATCATAAATCCTGACTGGCAAGGTCCATCTTCATTGTTAGCCGGGTCTATTGAAACCAATACGGCATGTCCGGCTGACCCAGTATTGCGATGCTCAACTCCTCAGCATCCTGTCAAATGATTCATCTCTGAGAACGACGTAAAGCATGTCTAGCTCTCGCCAATGAATTGGCGGTACGGAGCGATCGTTTACTCTGGGAGTATGGCTTCGCGGCGACACTGTTAGAGCTCTGCCTTCTCGAGCTGTGACGCAATCGCCAAATATTGGAGTATGAAACTTTGAATGTCCTAATCATACAGTACATGTATCTCTTGACTCAACGAAGGAGTGAGGTGGGAAACAGGTGGATACTGGAATCGGGTTCGGCACAGCTCGGGCCGGCCTCCGCAATGGTATTCTCACTCACTAAAGGTCCCGCTTTGTGCCGTTCACCAAAAGTCATCAGCCTTTAAGAGCAACATGCCTGACTCCACAAGCTCTAGCAAGCCATCAATCGAAGGCTCGAATGGCAACTCGAGGGTAACTACGCGCCTGCTTGGCACGGGATTCAATGCTCACGGCCAGATCTCGCAAGACACCAATTCCGATGTCTTGAGCTTAGTCCCAATCTGCGAAACAAGCGAAGATGACTTACGAGTCCTCTTCGCGGGCTGGAGTCAAATGTTGATCGTAGCTGAAGGAGGGCTGCTTTGCCTGGGACATGAGCAGGAGAGTAAAAGCTCATTTGCCAAATCGAAAGACACAGCCTGGAAATCCGCCATTGGCGATGTCAATGGTGTACTGCTTACTCTGGCCACGTCAGGGGAGGCTCATATAGTCGAAGTTGGAAAGAGCCAAGACGAGGAGTCGCCTCCAATAGGATACATTGCTCTTGCAAAGAATGGACGAGTAGCATTTACCTTCCAGCAAACTCCGACTGCTCAACTATGCCATGTCATGGAGTTCAGCTCGTACAAACGATTCCTCGCTTGGCTGAAAGATCCCAGTGGAGACGGCAACTATCCTGACGACCACCACATGCTACCTGGAAGACCAAAGCAATTGCTTGCTAACACTGGCACGTTCATACTGCTCATGGAGGGAGGTGAGGTGTATACCTGGGGCGATGCGAGGTATGGATCGCTTGGGGAGACCCATCTCCGGAGATGATACTCAGCCCGCAACCAAGCCAGGGACAGTGGAAGCGTTGGGCGGTCTCAGAATTGGGAAGATCGCGGCCGGTGGATGGATGTGCGCTGCTTTGTCGGAGGATGGCGCGCTTTATGTATGGGGCACTACTAGCCCGGGAAGTAAGGCCAAAATCAATGCACTGAAAGCAAATGATGGCGGCGATGTTGCGCTGGTGGACATTCCGAATAGCGACTCCGATGAACCCCTTGATGTGCTTGATGTCGGGGTGGGCGATGACCATATCGCAGTTATAGTGGAGGGCAATCGTCTGTTTGTGGTCGGTGAGAATACCAATGGCCAGCTGGGGTCTGGGCAACGTTGAGAGTCGTGCAGACTGGCACGAGGTCGTGCAGCCGGATCAGGTCAAGTCCGTATGGTGTGGTCCGCTGTCCACGTTCGCGCTTGTAGACGTCACATAAACCAGGACTCATGGTCCTACTTCCGCCATTCCCTTCTGCTCTTCGACTTAATCACCCTCTACCCACCAGATGTGTCTTGCTTCATCAGATGTGTCTCCCTTCATTGAATGACCCTCAGAAACCCAAAGAGTAAGTTGACCATGAAGCCTGTCAATACAGCAATCTGCCTGCGTCTAGACCACACGCCCTCTTCCCTCAACAGCCATGCTGCACCCACAGGCCAAAAGAAGCCCGCGAGATTCCCGTATAGAATGTCTTCCAACGCGCCACTCTCGTCTGAGCTTAGGGTGTCTGCGGAGGGATTGCTTGAACCATCCAACCATCGCTCCTCCAAGGCCAAAAGCTCGGGACCAGTAGGCATAGATTCTGGTGTATGCGAGTGTGACTGTATCGCAAGGAATTGACTGCGAAGGGCAGTGACCTCGGGTTGTGTAAAGCCGGCAGATAGCAGACGGTCAAAGCCTTGAGGCGCAGGTGTTGTCGAGGTCGACTGTCCATGTTGGTCATCGACTGTTACCCTCGCAGAATTGCTTGTATGAGCACTGATTGCAGCATCTGCAGCTTTTGCTGCCGCCTCTTCTTCGCTCAGTTCGGACGGTGTGAGGCCATCGCCTATGGAGCAGTGAATATAGATTCTTGGAGTGTCGCGGATCGGCTGTTTCCCCTGTGCTTTTGCACTTTGAGGAGGCGGAGAAATTGGTAAACTCTTGGACAGAGCTACGGTGTCTGGAAGCACCTTTCCAGCGTGAATGAGTCGGAGACGCGCATGGTTGGCGGGTGGGGGAAGGTGAGGTCGCAGGGACTGCTTGAGAGTAATGGTCGATGTGGCCTGAGGCGACGCAATGGGAAGGATGACATCTGGAATGGAGGCGGAGAAGCGTACAACGACGTCTATCGATTGTGATGAGTCTGGTTCCATGCTGTCCTGTGCTGTGCTGCCTGTTGTACCGAGTGGGAAGATGCATGGGGCAACAGTCGTCCCTGGTCTTCGGTGCAGGTTAGCAGAGTTGATGGGAGCTACCTAAATATTGAAGACCATTTTGAAGGTTCCAAAGGGCCGACGACTTACGACTTCCACCGCACGTCCAGTCTTCATCTCATCTACATAGAACTCTTCTTTCTCTACAGTACACCATTCCCCTTCTGTATCGCAGGCCGCAAGCTACAAAATACGAGAGCCCAAATTCTCCCCAGGCTTGCGCGTACTATACATTGAGGTCATCGCCGACTTCCTCGCCCAATCCAATGGATTGCCCTCTTCTCATTCATACTATCCCTCGCTCGCCATCCATCGTCAAGGCCGGAGCCAACAACCCCGGCGTCCTTCCCAACAGCAAAGTGAATTGCGACCGGCGAAGATGCTGCTATTCTTCGAATGCTCGCACCACATCGATACAGTATGTATGCATGTAAATAGCTCATCTTCATACCTGGCTAGCAGCCACGACGCCTTCCAAGGGCCATTGTCTCGGCGTGAATTCGCCTAATCCTCTTTCGCTTTCCCGGAGATCATCCTCTCAATGTTTGATGGCTACAGAAGCTCTGTCGGCCCATTTACGGAGGGCATCGCTCGCAAGACGCATACCACGATATCATTGATTGCTGCTGGAGACCGCGTTATCAGTTGACATTGGAAGCGCCCAGGTACTGGCACTGCAAACCACTCTCCATCCCCAGCTATGGTACATAACCGGGCACCGTGCATTCCGACCCCATGGGTATTGGTCAGTATATCGGAGCTTGCCTCACTGAAGCGTGGTGCTAGTCGGGCCTGCATGTAGAATAGGCTTGATGGCTTGATTCGAGGTTGGGAGAAACCAACCCTTGGTTCGCCTCTCTTCTACTTGCTCTCGCATTCAGTCTTCGCTTCTTGGTTCGCATCTCTCACTCGCAGCACGGGCAGCTTCCAAGATGCTTCCTCCGAAGTCACTACTGATAGGTTTGAGCTTGTCATTCGTGCATGGGGCTGTACACGAGTCTTTGGCAGCTCTGCCGTTCGGATGGACACAAGCAACGCAAAACGTTTCGGCTCAGGCTACGGTGACTTTGCAAGCTGCGTTGTAGGATGTTGAAAATCCCGGGTGCTTAGTCTCCATCGCTGATTGCAAGTAGGAAATATGAAAACCTCGACAAGCTGGAGTCCATGCTGGAATCAGTCTCGACTCCTGGAAATGCTCAGTATGGAAAGTACATTGATATTGACGAGCTGACCAGTCTGTTCGCGCCATCCACTTCTGCCCAAAACAAGGTCAAATCATGGTTGCAGTCGAGTGGCATCGCGGTCCAAGCCAACAATGATGGAAGTCTGATGACTTTCACCACAACCGTGGCCAAGGCCGATAGTCTACTCAACACTGCCTTCACCCACTACACCAACGGGGCGACGACAAAACTACGTACCATGGAATACTCCATCCCGGACGACCTGGTAGATATCATTGATTTCATTTCCCCAACAACGTTCATGGGTAACAGTAAGGCCCAAGGGGTGAAATCTGCTCCAACGGAGAGCAACAATGGAGTGGAGAAAAGACAGAACGTCTCCGTATCATGCTTGCGAAATGTAGAATATTATGGCGAACTCTGGACAACCGATTGCTACAAGGAATCTTTCAACATCAAGCGACTACAGGTCGACATCTCTGCGGGCAGCACCATCGGGTTTGGCTCCTTTTTGAACGACTCCGCTATCTACTCGGACTTGATGGCGTTTGAGGAGGCGTTCGGACATTCCGAGCCAGAATTTCACC
>ERZ1027608.20-NODE-20-length-9299-cov-2.989097_pt1 | contig 9299 bp, 13 predicted proteins | sample MGYA00520525_ERZ1027608 | MGnify/ENA primary metagenome ERZ1027608 (study PRJEB33329, sample SAMEA3488645) | human gut metagenome | biome: ENVO:feces | place: Malawi | collected 2008-09-26 | study: EMG produced TPA metagenomics assembly of the PRJEB9818 data set (The...
GAAGGTTCGGCAATGACATGTGCGGACGTCTCCTCTTCGTAGTGGCGACAGCGCGCCCCATCTCTGACAAGAAATCCACGCCCACTCTGTCGCAGTGGTGCATCAGATTGCACAGAAGATCTCCGACCGCGCTCTCCTGGTCGCAGTTGGTTGCGCTTTGGAACGCGTCCAACGCTTGGCGTGCCCACAATGCGCGCTCATCGTTCAAGCCGTCCAGATCTGGAACGTCTCGCACTTCGTCCGCCGGCGCATCATCAGCCGCGGCATGCGGCGCGATGTCGATGAAGAACACTCTGCCGGGATAGCGCTTCACCAACTCTTCTTGGACTGTGCTCGCTTCCGAAAGACAGTCAAATCTCACCGCCTCCTCTATGTTCGCCGTCTGCGGCGGCGTTGCCGCCAGCTCGCCGCCGGCGTCTTCAGTGCTATGCGCGAGGTAGGAAGTCAGAGGAGTCTGACTGGAGAGAATGACATAGTCTTCGCCGCCCTTCGGCTTCCGGTACCGCCCCAAAGTGGCTGGAAAGTCGTCGAACTTCACGATCTCGATGCCCGGACCTGAATACGAACCGATGTCACAGTACACAAGCACGTTGTCTACTGCGACGCCGGCGTCTTGCGTTTCGGAGATTAGGGCCTTGTAGATGTCCCGATTGAAGAGACCATCAACCACCGCAATAGCGCGTTTGGACCTTGAATGGCTAGCAACAAGGAAACGGTATTCGCCGTGCAGTGTCAGCCCAACCATGCTGTCCCAGAAGCTCATGACCTTACGCTTCAGCAGCGCGGACGGAAAGCGATCTTTCAAAGCCGACCACATCGCTGCTGTCCTGGCGACATCAAGCTGCTCTTGAGATATTTTGGTCCAAGCTTTGCACGCCGAAGAACTCCAAGACGCTGCTGACGACCGCGATCGTGTAGGGGCCGTGGTGCCCCAGTTTGACTGCGTCAACGAGTGCATCCGTTGAGCCTCGGTAGTCTTCCAGTGTATGGATCTGATTCAGCTGCAAGGACAGCACCTTTTGCGTGACGTCGATGCAGTAGCCTTCGTCGATGTCTGTGGCGTAGTCGTTGATCCACGCCTGAGGCTGAAAGAATGCCTCGATTGGCTTGGTTGCCACCGTGCCAGTGTGATGTTTTCCATGAACCTGCTCCTGAATTGAAAACGCGAAGCAGGCAGACCCTTTCGGGGCTGAGTGCCCCGCTAGGGTTTTGAGACTCGCCATGGCGGCGAGGTAACGATCACCGATCGGTCGATGACTGTGTGGTTGAGTCGATACCGGTGACTAGGATTCCTGGCGGTTGGTCAGCCGCACCAGGATCTGGTCATCAGGGCCGGTCCCCGGCCCGTAAATGTCGAAATTCTCGACGCAGAGCCGGAAGATGAACTCCCACGCATGGTCGGGCATCTCATGAGCTTCGGTGCCGTCAAAGTCCGACGCGGGGTTGACCAACACAACCACGTCGGAATCCTTGGTCGGCTCCCCGCCTTCGTGCCAGGTGAACTTCGTCTGGCCGTTGTTCAACCACGCAACGAACGCTGCGTCTTTGAACAACGCAGGCGCGTTCACAACCAAAGACTGGGCGCGTTTGACCTTCAGCTTTGGATCACGCAGTAAATCAATAACCATTTTTGTGCTCCTGTTGAAACGTGCGGAGCAGGTCCCGTGCAGGGCTGCTTGCCCCGCTTGGGTTGATATAGTCACCGGTGTGCGGTGAAATTGAACGCTGCCAGATCAGGCCGCGCTTTGGCTGGTTTCGGCCCAGCTACCGTGCATATAGCGCTGGCAGCATAGCATGAAATTCCCAGCGAGAAGTTGCATTATCTATAAGGTAGCCACCCTTACAGCGGGGTCTTGCCCACATCCGTTCTTGGGGTTCCGAGTATCCGGACCACGCGTCTCACTCGGTCGGTACCCGGTTTGGTGGGGTAGCGGATCTGGTGGGAAAGGAAACCCCCCCCTGCAATGCTGACAGTTAGTTCCCTGTCCGTGCTCGCATAAGGGTGATAGCGGTTCGTCCCAGTGAGCTGGGCGCTTGCTAGCCATCACGTGTCTCAGCCTCAGAGTGGCCCGCAACGATTATGCGTCTACGAGCACAATTTCCAGTTCGTAGTCGACCATCCAATCGACACCCGCTTCGCCGTCATCCGATGCTACGCCTTTATCGATCTGATGCCGGAGAACAGCCTGAAACTCCGCTGGACTATCGCAGTCCATCTCCTCGAGCTCATCGCGCGTCACTTCAACTTTGATTTTCACTGTCGTCTACTTATGCGAATTTTTGGCAGGGGGGGGGTCGCCTCGAGGTTGGCTCCTAGACGCCCAATAAGTATTGCTCTGCTATTTGCGACTGGCAGCCAGCAGGTTCGGGGATAGAAACGATTTCCCCGTGCGGACCGCACCGTACACAACCGTATGTCCGACATCGCGTGCATGGAAATTGAACTCGTACGGCACAGCGGGACTCGGCTGCCAGCCGGGGACGCCAGCAGCCACGCATTCCTCGATAGAAGCGCTGGACGCTGAGGTAGCAACTTCGGGGAATGAAAGATCTTCCGGGAAGCACTCGACAAAGTTCGAGGTGCTGTTCTTGATAGTCTCAACGTACGCTCGGGCCGCTGCCTCGTCCGCAAACGTCATCGCCTGGTCGATTGGCTGATGCATGGTCGAAAACAAAGCCATATCGAACGCGTGATAGAGCAATGTTCCCAGTGAGGCCGAATGAATGACGACCCGCATTCGATTTCCTATTGTGTAGCCGGCTTGTCGTACTGCCGGCAGTTGTCGCAGTATCCATCCACGTCACCATTGTCGTCCAACAGCTGATGGCTATCCGTGTACCAGTGACAGCATGGACATTTCTCAACGTTGTGATCCAACAGCAAGGCGGTCAAGGCTTTCCGAGTCATACCGTTCGCTTCTATGACCCTTTCAAACCCATTTCCGAAGCCGGTCACCGTATCAAGAAGCTGAGCGATTTCCACGTCGTGCCCCTATACAGTCCGGCGGGGCATTGCCGATTCTTGCTGCCCCGGTCCGCTATTCTTCGCTATCAATCGTTCCATTGCCAGTCGGTGATTTCGCTCTAAAAGGGCGAAGCTCATTAGAGCTTGCTGCTCCTTCACCGCTGGCGCGGAGAAAACTTGAAGATGCGCCTCAATCTCGGCAGCGGTCATCTTCTGCGTCTGCATGACAGTCAGTGCAAATGACAAACGCGACCAGCGCGTAGGCATCAGTGGGACGTCACTGTCGATGTCCGAAGCGGCGATGCCATCCTGTCCAACTACGACATAGCCCTTCGGCAGACTCTTGCGTCCTGCAAGTCGATCCCAAATTTTCATCAACATTTGAATGTCCTCTGCGCCTACTTCCAGGTGCCTGAAACGATGTTCGGATGAGTACGCATTGATATTTGCCGCACACCGTCCTGAAACCTCGACGCTTCCTCTTTGGCCAAGCGCACGGCGTCGGAATCGGGAAACGTAACAGCGACCGTATCGGCCGCTGCCTCGTACCATCTGGCCATCGCCTCGTAGTACATCTTCCACGTCTTCGCTTGCTTGCAATCCCGTCGTGGTGGCTTGGGTTGCTCCGACGAATCTGACTTCTTCATATGCGCTCGCGGATTATGGGTTCGCTATGGTCGCATCGATGCGGAAACACAGTCCATCCGCCGCCAAGCATCTAGATTTACTCACGGCCTTCGGTTTGTGTGCTGGTGAGCCGCGGCCCCCAAGATGCCTGAGACCACCTCAAAGACACAAGCCGCAAGAGCAGTGGCAAATATCACTGCATGAATAGGATGCTCCACATACCAGTCTGGTTGGAACACGCGGACAAGCAGGCACAGGACTACCTGAATGTAGGTGAAGCGCAAGAACTTTTCGAAGAACTCATCCATTCGTGTCTTTCCTCTGGGGTTGACCTCGTCTGACCTCGGCGACCCGGCGCCATATCAGCCCGGCTTGACAACATCCTGCCAAAACAACGAGAAGCACCCAAATGCCAACTGAAAAATCCCGCTGTTGAATCAGTAGCGCCGCAACAGCGAGCGCGGCTGCAAGGATCAAGCGCAAAGCCCAATCGGACTTGGATTCCCGACTGAAAAGCAGCAAGGCAACGTCACCAATCGCCAAAACAACCAGCCCTACAGCGACAACATCAAGAACATTCATGACCCGTTTCTCACACGTTCGGCCTACCAGAGCTGCATTACCCCGACAGATACCGAGTGATCGGGTACAGCGGATTGGTCACTATCGACGCAAGTACCTCTTCACTTGAGCATCAAGTCCATCTTCTGCTCACTTCGAAGGCTGAAGCGGACAGCCGCGGCTCATCCCGGTTCCGTTCAGCACACCCCGTAATCGTAGGCAACAAGACGTCCAGCACGATTGACTCCGACTTGGCCTCCATCCACGCTCATGACCCACTCAGGCTCGTGACCAAATTGACTCACAATTTCCTGGCTGGAAAGCGGTTTCACGAACTCCATGAAGACGACCGGAACCTCATCGAAAACGGCCAAGCGTGTCCGGGGATATTGAACATGCCATTCACAGCCTAGACTATCCGGAGCGTTCGACACGGCCCCTTCCCAGTCATTGTCCCGGATTCCAAGAAAGTTCTTCGGGAGTTTGACGACATAGCCACCCCGCATCTGGAACACGTTGCGGGTGCGGCCTGCCCATGCAGCAAAGGATCGGCGGGCAAAACGCTCATGGAGCCCCATTAAAACACCGTCCACGTCTTCGTCAACGTAAACGAAGATGCCATTGGGGTGAGAGAGCTCCTGCTCATGGGTTGGGTTGATGATGATCGATTGCATCGTCACAGTCTGTCAGGCGGCACTGACAATCTCCCGCAAAAAAGGTCTCAAGCGGAAGCCACGTCGATCGGCATCTTCCTGAGCAATGTGGTGCACAGGGAGAAATAGCCGTTTTCCAGGCGCGGCGCGAAGTCGCGTACCCACTGCGCCGCGAGTGGTGAGCGCAGCGCTGCCTCCACGCGGCTGAGCACTCCCGGTTCTGCAGAAACGATGCTCAGGTTGTGGTTGATGGGCAAAATTCCCGGCGGCACACGCACGGCCTTTGGCGATGTCGCGATTCTCGGCACCAATAGCGACTCACAGGACAGATCCATGCGGTGAAACGTCTCCGGTGGCATCCAGAAGACCCCACGCCTGCCGCGAGCTGCCATTTTGTGCATACAGCGCTGCAAATGCTCCATCACGACCCCACAAGGCTGTTCGCCCGGCTGAGTCTTTATCGCAAATCGCTTGGGCACACCAAGACGGCCACCCACGATGTCGTCAGTATCAACGGCCGGCACCAAATACTCACCAGGTAGTTCTGCGGCAATGTCTTCGTCCACGATAAAAATTCCTGGAGTCCCCAGCCACGGCGCAATTCGTACCTCGGCGATTTGTTCAAGCGTAGGCATGCCCTCGTAGCGGCTTTCATCAACGCCTGGATAGATGGGCCTGTCGGTCAGGACACGCACGTCTTGGAGAACTCCGGAGCCCTCTTCCGACTTTGTCGTTGCATTCAACACGACAGAAACCGGGTGGATTCGTGGCGGGGTTCCAGCGCGACGATTCTTGGGGCGGTAGAACACAGAGCGGGCATCCAAGCGCTCAAGATGGGAAATCGCCAGTCGAGCCCCCAGTTCAGCACGCAGCTGCGACGCGCCGGAATTAAAGAGCCATCGGTCGGCGGTCACGAGACCGATCTGGCCATTGGGATGGATGGATCGACTGCAGCGCTCCAAGAAGCTGTGCAGAAGATCATAGGAAGCGAATGCTGGAACGTGTCTGGAGTACTCGTCCTGAAGAACACGCGGGACATTCACCCAGCGTAAATATGGAGGATTTCCGGCCACCGCATGGTAAGTAGGCGTTCGAGGGCCTTCCGTGAGGAAGTCGCGGTTGTGAACCATCGACTCAGCCGCCTCAGTGGCCAGGCAATGGTCATAGCCATGCCGGCTTAATGTGGCCGCGACTCGCGCACGTGCTTCGATGCACGCGCCTGGGTGGACCTCCCAACCTTCGACCTGGGCCCGCAGACTGGCAACACTCGGACGAATCTGGCCGCTGGCTGCAAGCAGCTTTCCAAGTGCGCGCTCAAGGAACATGCCGTCACCGCAACTTGGATCTACCAACCTCCGCCCCTCACGTGGCCAGTCAAGCCGGCCAAGGAGGTCATCGACGACCGGGGCCGCCGTGTAGATAGCCGTCGCCTGATGCAACCGCTCTACCGCTTCTGTTCGCGTCTGATCTACTTGGGCGATGTGCGAATGTGGGTGATCAATCGTTTGTTCGGGCATTGCGAGTTCCTCTGGGCACCTGGCACTCTGCATCTACCTCTTGGTTGACGTGGGGGTGCGGCGCGGCGTTTGCGACTGAAGCCATCATGCCGCGGCATGATGTGAATACAAGCCCGCACGGATCCACGAAATGCGAGACGCAATCAGGAGGCGGTGCCGAGCGCCGAGTCGCCACGGCACTCGTTCCGCCGCATCACGCCGGAAGGCTCCCCGGAAAATGACGGGCTACTCAGCAGCAGACCCACTTCGAGTGGTAGCCCTATCGGCGTCGCCTGTGTCGGCGGCTTCCAATCTGTCGAGCGCCTTGCCGATCCAATCGCGCATGTTGGGTGTGAACATTCGGATCGCGCTTCGCAGACCAGGAATGTCGAGTGCCTCAAGTGACGCCACGTTGTTGCGCCGCGTGGCCACCGTCTTTGCAGTCAAGTGCTGCAATTCCGAACGGAACTGCTCGATATAGGCCTCTGGCTCTGCCCCCCAATTGAGGTGGCATTCCTCCCCAGGCTCGTCAGTCCCATCGTCTGATTCCGACTCGACAGTAAAGAACTCCCGCTCAACCGCCGCCAAGCACAAAGATCGCCGTTGTGCATTGGTTACATTCGCGAGAAGCACTGGCAGCGTTCTCGCCGACGATCCCACGCCGAAAATCTCGAATAGCTTTTGCAGCGCCTCGGCGTTCGCCCGTAGGGCATCTATCGCCTCCGGCGTGGCGACGGATTTGGCTTCCTGCCCCTTGTCGCAGCTGATGGTTGCAGCCCGCTGCAACTCGTGCAGGGCGCTTTCTTCGATCACGCGCAGATTGATCGACTCGTCGTGACCCACTCGCCGCGATCGTGGTCGTACCGGTGAACAAATAGGCTGCGTTCATGGAATTCATCGTCGGGCCTGCCTTCCATCTCTGGCATGGTGTAGCTGTCGAGTGGTCCGCCATAGGTCGGGATCAAGCCAAGCTCGGGATGTTCCAACACCATGAAGAAATCCCGGTGCGTGATGGGGCACTTTGCAGGGAATCCAGCAAGCTTCGCTGCCCCGTGGACGAGCTCACTCGTCGATGTACCACCGTTGGCCGGCTCTACCGGTGCGACCTGTGGGCGTGAACCAGTCTCGCGCAGGGCCCCCTCCTCCTCGGCCACTGGCTCGGTACCGTCACCCCACAGTGCCTTCAGCATTTCGGGACCGGAAGGTAGGACCTGCGTCGAGGCATGGGCCAGGTAGGCCGAGATCACAGCCTGGCTTTCCCGCACCGCGGCCTGCTCGCCCAGCATTTTCGTGAGCCGGAGTTCCGACGTACCGAGGCGCGTGCGTACCTCGTCAAGCGCCATTTCGAGACCTGCCAAGTGAGGGGCATTTCGAGCGCGTGCGAGAGCTTCTACGTCCGCCAGAACCTTGAATACGGCGGCAGCTACAGCATCAGCGCGCAAGTACTCGATGTCGTTTCCTGCGACGCCGCGCGCGCACCACGTGACGCCCTTAAGAGCCTCGAAATTTGCGTCATCCGGGCAATCATCTCCAATCTGAAGGAAGACCCGTTCAGGGCAGTTCGTCAGCATGTCGTCCCCTTGCGATTTGTACAGTACTCAGTTGAGCGTGACGTGACGTGCCGCTGCCGGCCCGCGACTGTGCAGCATTCGATCAGCGTCGAGGACAGTGGGCCCAAGAAATAGGCCCCTTTTTCCGGGCAGTGCACGCCCCAGGCAATGAGACCATCCTTGTAGCGTGCGATCGCGACTTCCGAGTCGAACCCGCCGAAGAACCCCAGCAATGCCTCGGTTTGGCGCAGCGTGATAGTGGTTTGCCTGGACATCAGCTTGATGACCTCTGCGCTCAAGTGCTCGAGGTGAAAGGACTCGTGCAACCCCTCCTGCAACCTCATCACACATTCGACGCAGGCCTCCATGTTCTCGAGGGCCTGAGATGGCTGCGACACGTTTTCCTTGATGTTGCGCAACCACTGCAGGCCGTTGGTGGCCACATCCGCCCACTCGTTGGCCAGAAAGCGCCAATCAATTGCAGCGCTTTTGTCGCATGATTGCCGCTTAAGGGCGGCGACTCGCTTTTGCGATTCTCGTGCAAAGGTCGAAGTCATCGCGCGACAACGTGCGGCCGGCCTCTTCGTTAATGATCCGAAGCACGTCAGCATGATCGTTGCTCCCCTGCTGGCGCGGTCCAGCATCGCTTTCCTGGGGCCACGGCTCCGACATCCAGTGCGTTACGTTGCGTGCCAACTCGCTACCCGGCTCGCCGTCGTCAGGGTTGCACTCGTAGAAATCGGACACCTTCATATGGTGGAACCGGATGCCGCCATAGTCGTGATCCCGCGTAAAACCAATCACTTTCGCCGTCTCGTCGTACGTAGGGAATCGTTCGGTAACCGGGACCATACGAAAATCTGGCGATCGTTCTACCGCGTGCGCAGGCACATGCACTACAAAACACGGCGCATCCACCCCTGACGATTCCAGCGCAAGCTTGATCGCGTCGCTGTTCGGAATGCACACGAAGATTTCCTCCCCGGATTTGGCTTCGCACGCTTCGTCGGCCAATTTGCCGATGGCGTCAGCGCACTCACCCGCAGCTTCCCGGGTGACCCACTTCGATCCAGAGAGCGCCACGATTGCGCGCTTAGCTTCGCCAAGCGCTTGCTGGCGGATGTACCGTGACGAAGGCGCCCGCGACAGTGCGACCTTGGCAATCGAACGAAACGCCGATTCCACTTGTTTCGGGGCAACCTCGCCTGTATCACGCACCAGGCGTTCGACAGTCACTACCTCCGGGACCATCGCTAGAAGGTTATCCACTGAGTTTTCGTCAGCCTCCATCACTTCAGCGATGGGCTGGGTGTACAGATGGGTTCCGACTGGCACCTTGGCGGCCTCAAAGCACGCCATGGTGAACCCGCTAGTTCCAGGCATACCGCCGGCCACGCCGACCACGCTCGCCTCGGCGTGCCGGCGGTAAGCGTCAAGGTGTTCGGAC
>ERZ1027608.21-NODE-21-length-9247-cov-2.463596_pt1 | contig 9247 bp, 19 predicted proteins | sample MGYA00520525_ERZ1027608 | MGnify/ENA primary metagenome ERZ1027608 (study PRJEB33329, sample SAMEA3488645) | human gut metagenome | biome: ENVO:feces | place: Malawi | collected 2008-09-26 | study: EMG produced TPA metagenomics assembly of the PRJEB9818 data set (The...
CGCCAGCGACATTCCATTCTTTAGGTCGATATCCTTTTGAGAAAAAACCTGTACCACCATTTGCTCTATCTACAGTTATTTTTCCTAATTGCCATAATGCGGATAAAGTATTAATAGAGCCTGTAGAGGTATGGATTTTAATAATCATGCGGAAGTTAAAATTTATAATTTAAATAAAGATACTGAGGAAAAAATAATAAAAGAAGGGGACAGGCTCATAATTTCTGCTGGATATGAAGGGTATTTAAATACAGTAAACCTAAACCCAGAAGATACTAAAAAGGCTGTAGGTTCTAATTTTGTGAGTAAAAAGGATAGTAAAAGTAAAATAAAAGAAGATAATACTACCCAACAAATACAAGAAAGCCAACCAAAACAGTATGGGAAAATTTTTGACGGGCAAATTGTACAAGCTGTTAGAAGCAAGGAAAACATACAGATTATGTGCTTACTCTTATATGTATAGATGGGGATACCTTTCTTAACATGAATTTTATATCACTAAGTTGTGTTCGTGGTCAAAATCCTAGAAATGTAATAGATACTACAGTATCTAAGGCAGAAAAAACAACACAAGTAAATAGAGTGTCACCTACAATAAGTGGACAAACATTACCAAGAGGAAAAGTTTATTTTGGTAGACCAAAAGATATTCTTACAGATGTGGCACGTGGGAATAATGCTAATGTTTGGATAAATGATGGTCAAGTAAATGTTACAAAAATTACAGATACTTATAACAGATGAGGCTTTAATACTAACTCCACAAAATGGGCTTATAGGGTATCCACAACAAATACAATATGGCGTTTCATTTAGGTGCTTATTAAACCCTAAAATAAATTTTAACTTCCGCATGATTATTAAAATCCATACCTCTACGAACTCTAAAAACACAATGTAAAAGCGATACATCTAATGCGTATTCTTTATTTTCATTAGATGTATCGCTTTTATCGTTTCCTTTTGTTGGTTGTGTATTATCAATTTCAGCGGTAGAAGAAGCAACAACTATACGATATTTTCTAAGGTATAAAAAATTACTCATCTAATACACCCCACAGCAATAAAAAAGTTGAACCTAACGTTTCATTATCTGGATATTCAAGCTGAGTTTCACCAGATTTTACAATATAAGCTTCTCCAATATTTAAATATTCATATTGAGCTAATATATTACTTGCTAATCCACGCCCTGGAACAAGAGGTAAATTTGCTATTAACATTTCACCAGTTTTCTGCATTACTTATATCAACTGTCCAGTGATTATATTCCTCTAAAATAACGCAAAAAAAGTTTTATGTGTATATTAGTTTTGTTTATATTTATTTTAAAACTAAGCATTTGGTTAGCTGTATTTGTTAATGGTATTGTATATAACATAATCAAGCCCCCATTTCATACAGGGCACTTCCAGCTTGTTCGGTTGCTTGCGGTTGAACTTCACCTCTATTTGTAGTTCTACTAGATGCCCAGTTTCGAGTTGATACTGTACCTGTAGCCACATTTACTACAAAAATTTCTTGTAATGTTACTGTACAACGCAGACCATATTGTGTCCTATAACTATCTGGTGCTGTAATATTTTGTACAAGCATATTGTCGTAGTGATATAATCTGGTATGAACAGATACCGGTAGCCTTAAAGCTTGCAATTCTCTTAACTTTTCATATGCAGATACCGATTTTGTATAATACTCCGTAAACTGACCTTCTAGCATTGTTGCCATAGCGTCACTCATTCCTATTTCCATAGTCAACGTAGAAGGATTTAAAAAGCTATGGTCAGCTATGTTAGCTCCGGTTTGTACTGGGTGTTGTGTTATAGTAAGCTCACTATCATGTTGTTCATTTAGTACGGCATCAAAAAAGAAGCCTCCAATATTAGTTTTAACTAATACTAATTCGCTGTTTGAGCCTCCTATTTTTGTTACATCAAAATTAAAATCTCCTGATATATATGAACCTATTAAACTACCTAAAGAAAAATCTGTTCCTAATAAATTTGTTACATCCCCAATATTACCATTGGTTATTACATCACTTACACCGCCAGCGACATTCCATTCTTTAGGTCGATATCCTTTTGAGAAAAAACCTGTACCACCATTTGCTCTATCTACAGTTATTTTTCCTAATTGCCATAATGCGGATAAAGTATTAATAGAGCCTGTAGAAAATAAACTCATACTATCACCCCACTAATATTTCTAATATCTCGTGCATTATTGCCAATACCACCAATATTTACATCTGGTATTACCTTTTTAACAGCTCCTGCTACATCTTTTGCTGTCATTGGCTCTGTTCCATTTGGTGCTGTAATATTTATCTGACCTATATTGACACTTGAACCATTATAATTATTAGCTGTTGTCATTATCGGCATACCGCTACCACCTATTAAACTATGTGCATAAGTTCCTTGACCTAAAAAACCACTAAATCCAGTCTTTTCAAAGTATTGACTATAATCTTCTTTTGGTGGTGTGTAAAAATCATCTACTTCTAATTTATTATTATTTAGATGTACTGGTCCACTAGATTTATTAGTATCTGTGTAGTTGTGTGCTGAACCTAGATATCTATCTTTTACAGCATATGCATTGTTTATCCTTTCTTGTAATACTCCTTCTGGATTTTCTGGTTTTTCAAATCCTCTTAAAAATATTTCAACTGCTTCTTCTACACTACTTGCATTGTTCATTGCGTCTAATACATCTTTATATCCAGTTTTTAATTCGTATAGTAAAAAATCTAATTGTGTTTTTCTATCCGTCCAGTCCGTACCTCTAGCTTCAGCAAATCTTTTTAAAGCACTAAATCTACCATTGCCGTTAAAATCAGTATCGTGCCATTGTGCAAGACCACCAGAAGGGCCTCCATTATCATTTGGATTATAAGCTGTAGGATCATAAGCAGACTCACCACCTAAATTACCCATTATTCCTAAAGCTGCAACAGTAGATACACCATTATCAATAAGGTATTTAGTCATATCTTCAACACCTTCACTAGCTAAACCTTTACCACTTCTTCCACCTGTTACATCATCAAGAACACCTTCGCCAAAATTACCAAAAGCACGAATTACTTGTTTGAAAGCACCTTTAAAATCACCTCTTGCAGCTTTAGCTAATGCACTAAATAAATCACCCGTTAATCTTACAAGTCTTGTCATTAGTCTTAAAGTGTTTTCTATACCTTTACCAAAAGCCCTCCAAACTTCCTTACCTTTTACACTTAAACCAAATAATTTAGCGATAAGTTCCAATATGGCTTCTACTAAATCAAGGACACCATCAACTAAACTAGATACACTATCTCCCATAAGCATAAATAATCCGATTACATCAAAATCTTGGAACATATATTTTAATATCTCCAATATACGGAAAAATATTTCAACCAAGTTATCCATAATCTGTTTAAAGGTTGACCACCAATTTTTTAGCTTTGGTAGTGCTTCAGTATTTATCAATGAGATAATGAGTTGTAAATAATACTCTCCTTTTTCAAAATAAACTTGTAAATCATCCCAAACTTCAAGAAGTTTTTTCCATACTGGAGCTAAAGTTTTTGCTGATTTTCTACCATCAATATAAGCATAAAAATCATCTATAAGAAGTATCATTATACTCATTGCAGCAAAAAAAGGATTTAACTTTATAGCCATACCGATTATAGATATAAACTTAATAATCTTTTGTGCTCCCTCTGGTAGCATATTAAAAAATCTAGAAATGGTATCTATAGCAGTTTTACCAAAACGTGCAAGGTTCATACCTAAATTGACTACTATTGTTAATGCTTTAGCTATTTTGTTACCCCAGCTCGGCATATTCATTTTTAAATTTTCATTTATATCTTTTAATCCCTGACGAACTCTTTCAATAGGCCCTGCTAAATACTTTATTAAATAATAAGCTACCCATTCTTTTAACATCTTTATCTTAAGCATAAAAGATTGCCATTCATAACCAATTGAACGAATATACTTTAGTTGATTATTTGCATCTGCTGGAGTTTGAAGTTCTTGCATTTCTGATCTAAGGCGCAAGAATTGTTCTCTTAATTCTGGAATCCATGCAACATCTTCAAGTTTTGCCCCCATTGTATCCAATGCTAATTGTAGACTTTTAGCATTTTCCTTCGTGGTCCATATATCTTTAGCTAGTACTTGATATTTCATGTCTGCATCCGCTACAGATTTTATAGTTTTAGCTGTGGCAAAACCGACAGCAGTTATAGTAGAAGCAACAGCACTCAAACCTGTTACCATTTTGCCAAGTGATGTGGTGGTATCCATAGCACTATCACTTAATTTAGTTACAGCAGATTTAGCTTTATTAAGTGTATTGTTAAATTCGCTAAACTGTGCATTATTAACTATTGCACCTAGAGATACCAAATATTCTTCAATTACATTAGTATTTGCCATGGTTTCACCTCACTGACTATTATTATTTACGATACTGGCTCTATAATCATTAACTGCTTTTATATCTAGCATTTCATGTATAGCAATCAAATCATCTAAATCATAAGTACCGTCCCAAAGCTCATGCTGTTTCCATAAACCTGCAAGAACAGGTCTATAAAGGAATTCATTTAATGTATCTGCTTTTACTGTTTGGAATTGGTTTGCAGGGAGTTCGTCAAGCTCTGCAAGCCTTTTTCTCCGAAAAAACCCTCAACATTAAACATTACCACTTCAATCGTTAATAATATAATTGTCATAAAATCATTTTCTAATTCTTTATGGCTTAAACTACCATTATTTAATATTAAAAGCTTCAGGCATTTCTGAACCATTTATATTATTCAGGATTTCTACAGCAGATAAACAATCTTTCTGTATTTCAATAAATTTTATCTTTATCAATGCCACTTATTGCTTTTTGTAACATATCTACTTTATTTGTATTACCCGCATTAATTAAACCACCTGCTAAAGAAAAACCTATCTGCACGGCTATATAAGATGCTGTAAAAGCGTTTAATTTTTTAATTTTAAATTTATATCCATTTAATTCAATTATTTTTGTTTTATTAATCATAATTTACTCCTTAAAATAAAAAGCTACATCTATTTTGATGTAGCTTATTTAGAATTATGTTGAATATCTGCCGCCATTAAGGTCCATGTAATCCTTTGACCTTGTTGTTGATATGGTGTATCTCCCACCTTTTGTGGTGATATCCCTTTTATTGTATGACTTCCACCAGTAGATGTATTTCTTAATAACATTGATGTTGTAGCCCATTCACTAGTTGGCAAATTCCAAAGGGTATTATACCAATCAAGAAGCCAAAAATGTAAAGGGCTAGTTTGTTGTGCTGTAATAGTTATGGTACCATTATTGCCAGCTATTTTACTTACCATTACAGAACCATCAGATGCAACATCATGAGCTGAACGGTCTGTACTCATGGATATATTTATATCTCCAACACCTTCACCAGTAAATAAATATGAACCAATTGTAGGATGAGAGATAGAACCTGATAAATCTAAAAAAGAATATGTTGATAAAGCCATTAAATAACCTCCTATCTATTAACAGTAACACCAATAGTTACATGTTCAATAGCCCCTGCAAGTTTTGCAGATACATAAATTGGTGGTGATTTACGTGCATCTCTATCTGCTTGTGATTGGTCATTAACTGACTCTGCTTGAATAAGATATCCATCTGGTAAAGTATCTCCAGTTTTTAAATTTAAAATTGCTGAACCATTCCATTTACCAGGAGCGATAAAACCAATCTTAACAGCTTGATCACAAGCAACCGCAATAGCATTCATTATGCTAGTCACACCAGCATCTGTTTGTGGAACTTTAGTAGATTGATACAGTAAATCCATAATATTCAGTTGAATATTATTACTTAACATATCAAGATTTAAAATTTCATCAAATTTTGTTGCATCTGCCATAGTTCCTTGCTCTAATACATCATAATAATAGCCACGATTTATATAAACATTGCCATAATTACCTTTTATATATTCAACTTGTGTATTAGTTAAATCGTCAGTAGTTACTCCTGGTAGTGATTTATAAGCTAAAGTATAGGCACTATTAGCAAGACTAGTATTATTACCCATAGCATAGCCCATAGTTGCTGCTACGGCATCTGGTGTATCTTCTTGTCCACAATATTGACCGAACGAACGACGATAATTTTTATCTTTTAAGAAAATAAATATGTCAGTGCTATTACCAGAACTAGATAATACATCTTCTGTAGCTACTGTATAAAAGTAAGTACTACTTGGTTCTGCTGTTTCTGTATATTGAGCTATCGCTTTTATATCATCATTAGTAGCACCACAAACTGTAAAAGCATACCATTCTGCATTAGCAATACGACAAGCACGAACAGCATCAACTGCTTCCTCATCATTTGCTTTATCCCAACACCCAATAGCAATACGATTAGGTGCCAATGGAGTTGCAGATTTCATTAATAAAGCCGCTTTATATTCTGGGCTATCTGTTGTATATCCATCAGATAACATATCATCTAAATCTGTATAAATACGAATACGTTCTGCTGTCGGAATTACTGTCTCATTTAAAGGTTCAGTTTTTGTAGAACCACCAATAATAAGACCTAAATTAAAGCTATTCCTAGGAGCAGAAACAGCACCTAATGTTATCTGCACATCTACAATAGGGGTAAGACTTTAAAGATTTTGTTGTTGCCATAGATTAATCCCCTTTCGTTATTTCTTTATGATTTTCAATCACTGTTTCTCCACTAGCATTACCATATACATTAAGTGGAACAGTCTTAATTTCATTAATTTGTGTAGTGTATGTCATAAGACAGTTAAATCTTAAATTTAAATCTGCTCTTTCCCACCACTGTTGTAAAAAAAGCTCTGGCATTCTTAAGGGAACATCAGAGCTTGGTATTAGATAGATTTTTATTTTCTTTTAAAATTTCACTTCTATTAGCATGAAAGTAATTTCTTATATTAATGAGATTATCATATGAATTAGGACCATAAGCTATAAGATTTACTCTTAAAACTCTCGTTTGTCCTTTACTAATTTGGATATCTTCCGCTAAATCATTATTAATAATAGTATCTACAGGAATAGTTATATCTTGACCTGATTCATCAAATATTTTAAAAATAAATATCATCATTAATGCTCCAACCTGGTTGTCCTTGTTGTTGCCAACTTCTTCTAACCGGCGGATTAATAGACCATGCAGGATTATCTATTTCATATCCTAAAATAGACATTAACTCTTCCCATAATATATCTTCTAGTTCATCTAAGGTTGTAATCATATCAATAGCCCTCCATGCGAACAGCTATCGCTTGATAATATCCATAATCAACCCATGGGTTAACCTGCATTATTTTATATTTATTATTTCGCCATTCAATAATATCAGATATAGCATTTGGATTATTTGTAGTAGTGTGTAAAGGTACTAAACTATAAATACCATAGCTCCATTTATTCTATCACCTTCCGGTATCATATTTACTTCTTTTAGCACTAGCTACTGTTATAACACCAGATATATTAAATTTACTAGGAGCATCTAATTACAAAACTTACCTTTTTCTAAAATGCCCTTCTGTTCTAGTTACAGTATATATTTGCTTAAATCTAGGTGATAATATAACTCGTTTTACATTTACTCTACTCATCAGTATTTCACCACATACGTTATAGATTTTCGCATTTCTCCTGTATCAATAAGAGGGTTAGAACTTCCTTTTTTGCAATGGTTAATGGTGAATTAGAAGCCCAGCCATTATTAGGATTAGTAAACCAAGCTCTGACAATATTTTGTGCATACATACCTACTGCTTCTAAATGTTGCATAGCTGTCTGCATACTATCACCAGCATAAATATTTTCCATAGCTTTTCCATAAGCTGTTATAAGTCGTTCAGCTATTTTCTTTTTTATTATTATTTATTGCCGGTTCAATCACAGGTCTTGGCGGTATATGCCACAATGGCGAACCATGCGATTTAATATACATTTCATAAGCTTTAGAATATGGTTTACCTTCGTTTAATGCTGGTTGCATTTCCTCACGCATGGATTTTTTTCTTACTCCATGTGTTTGAATATACAATAGTTCAGCATTATTTATATCGTTTCCATCATCTCGGCTTGCAGTTTCTGCTGGTATCCCTACATAAACACGGCTTTTTTCAAGTAATTCTATACTTTTCTTTAAAGCATTTAAATTACTTTTATGTTTTACTCTTATCATGTTTACCATACCAACATACCACCTTTACCCATGAGTTTAGCAATAGACGCAAATTGTACACCATATTTAGTAAGCTTCCACTGCGCCCAACCATCTAAATCATTAGTTATTGTAGATACATCTTGCGAGTAAGATACACCGCTAACAGATTCACTTGTAACTATTCCACGAACTGTCGCAGAAGATATAACTTCATCAGCAGAAGGCGTATCACTATCGCTCATAGACTCAAGATATAAAGTTAAAAAATGAGCTATAAATAAACTCATACAAAACTCCCATTGCCCATGATATCTTCTATACTGCAAATTATTATTGGCTAACTCTAAAAAAGAATTTGCTACTACATCTGGTACTATATCCTTAAATTGCGGATAAAATTTAAAAAATTGTCCAATGTATATGCAGGATTATCTCCACATTTTATATTAGAAGCAGAAGTGATAACCATAGGTCATCACTCCTCTTTAGATTTTTTTGCTTTTACATCAGTTTTTACTTCTTTATATTTATCTTCAGCTTCAGCTTCTACTTTCACAGATGAAGATTGAATTTTTGCTTCTAATACCTCAATATCTCCATCTTCCTTTGCTAATTTAAATAATGGATCCTTTTCACCAATCAGGAACATCCTCAATTGCATAGTTACCTGTAGTTATTACCTTAGTATCACCATGACCAAAATTGATATCTTTTTTAGTTAAAATACGCATAATATCCTCCTATTAAATACCATCATAATAACGAACTGGTTGATAAAATAAGAATTTAGGAACACCAAATTGAGAAGCATATAATGTTAAATAAGCTGCATCTGTTACACTTGGTTGTGTTAATGCTCGAGTTAGTGGTACTGTCATATCAAAATACAACGCATCTTTATCATTTACATAAACCATCATACGGTCTTTTTTAGATTGACCTGAACCAATACACCAACGACAAGGATAAAATCTGAACATCAATACCTTGATTTATACCAATATT
>ERZ1027608.23-NODE-23-length-8419-cov-5.256030_pt1 | contig 8419 bp, 3 predicted proteins | sample MGYA00520525_ERZ1027608 | MGnify/ENA primary metagenome ERZ1027608 (study PRJEB33329, sample SAMEA3488645) | human gut metagenome | biome: ENVO:feces | place: Malawi | collected 2008-09-26 | study: EMG produced TPA metagenomics assembly of the PRJEB9818 data set (The...
ACCTTCATCCGGGAGATGACCTGTTCTGCCAGCTGCGGGTCAGGCAACTGGCGTGCCGTAGCCAGCACGCCGTCGATGCGGTACTTAATAACCAGACCTGCCGGCGTGTTCTCGAAGTGGATATCACTCACACCGCTCTTGTGGGCGTCATACAACGTGGAGTTGACCAGGCGCACCACTTGGCTCTCGTCTCGGGCGATGGAACGCAGGGAGATTTCCTCACTGTCGTCGGCATCGGATCGAGGTGGAACGCCCTGTTCCAGTCGGATAACCTGGGCCAGCGCCTGCTGATGCGCCTCCAGGCGCGAAAGCATGGCCTTGAGTTCGAGTGGATGGGTAAAGGCCAGCTTGAAGTAGCCCTGGATTTGATGTGCGGCCCAGGTATGCAACGCCGCATCCAAAGGGTTGCCCGCAACAAAATGCCGTACACCTTGGGCGTCGGTCATCAACAAGCATTCACGCTCTAGGCACTCGCCATAGCTCACCAGCGAGAAATCTGGAGTCATAGCCTCAAGGTCGACCAGACCCAGCGCGGGCAGTCCGCTGTGCCGGCTTACCGTTTCAAGGACCTCATCAGGCGACCGCCCAGCCAGGCGCTGTAAGGCCACAAGCAGCGACTCACCTTGGCTCGTCGCCTCGGTGGCGGCGCCCGCTAGCAGTTCGGCCGTTAGCCAGTTGGATTGGCGGGACACCGCCACACTTGCCTGGGTAGAGACTTGAGACGCTGCGCTCATTGCAAGCTCCCGGCGAGCTCGAAAATCGGCAGATACAACATGATGACGATGCCGCCGATGGCAAGGCCGATCACCAGCATCAGCACCGGCTCGAAAAGGCGAGCAAAGCGGTCGATCCAGTGTGTGATTTCCTTGTCGTGGAAAGCGGCTGCCTGCTCCAGCATGTCGGCCATCTGACCGTTGCGCTCTCCGGCGCGCAACAGCCGCAGGGCAACCGGCGTAGTGAGCGCGTTCCCATGCAAGCTGTCGCTCAGGCTCTGGCCCTGAGTTACCTGAACGGTCGCGCCAAGAGCAGCAGTCTGCAGTTGCGCAGGCAGCAGTCCTTGCGCCATCTGCATGGCCTTGATCACGGGGATACCGCCACCAAGCAGCAGGCCAAGCGAGCGATAGAAACGCGACAGTTGCATCAACCGAACCCGCGCGCCGATCCAGCGGTTCACCTGTGCAGCGGCACCCAGCCAGGCACGCATCTGTGGGCGGGTCAATGCTACCGGCAGAGCGGCCATGATCGCGATGAGTGCGATGGCAACCGCGAGCCAATGTTCGCTGGCAAAGCCACCCCATTGCATGAGCCAGCGCGAGGCGAGTGGGAGTTTGTCTTCCATGCCTTCGTAGACGCGAGCAAAGCGTGGCACCAGGAAGCACAGCAGAAACAGGGCGACGGCTCCACCGACCACGCACAGCATGATCGGGTACAGCGACGCGCTGATGATCTTCTGACGGATGAGGCCCAGTTGCTCGTGGTAACGCAACCAGCGTTGGAGCGCCGGCACGATCTCGCCGGTGTGCTCGCTGGCTGCAATGGAGGCAACGAAGAGCTCAGGAAAGATGTCTGGGAAGCCCTGCAGGGCAGCGGAAAAGGACTGGCCCTCGCGCATGCGGCGCACCAACTCGCTTAGAACGCCTCCCGTGCGCGCGGCATGCTCTTGGCGCTCGGCCAGCGTTTCAAGGGTTTCAATCAAGGACAGCCCTGCACTGAGCAACGCGACCAGTTCATGTGTAAACAGAGCCAGTTCAAAGTGTCCACCGGCGGCGCGGTTAAGTGTCAGTCCGAGACGCTCGCCCTGAACAGTCAGGACACGCAACCCGCCCTGTCGCGCAAACTGCTCGGCCTCGGCTCGACTGCCGGCCGTCACAAGGCGCATCTGCAGTTCGCCCTGGGCGGTGATGCCGCGCACCTTGAATTTGGCCATGGGGATGAGAGGGGGCGCTCCGGCAGTTCAGTGGCCGATGTCAGCGTTGTCGCCCGTACCGCCAGGCGCTTTGTCAGCGCCAAAGGAATAGAGCTCGAAGTCGTCTGATTGCTTGCTACCGGGGAATTTGTATTGGTAGGGCATGCCCCACGGGTCCGGAGGTACGTCCTTACGCAAATAAGGACCGTGCCAGCGCCCTTCGCCAGGGATGGGGCTGATGAGCGCAGCAAGCCCCTCCTGACTAGTGGGATAACGCCCCACATCTATGCGGAACTGATCTAGCGCTTTGCTGAGAATATCGATCTGTGCCTTAGCTGTCGTCACCTCGGATTTGCTCACATTACCGAACAGGCGCGGACCAACGATGCCAGCCAAAAGTCCAATAATAACCAATACAACCAGAAGCTCTAACAAAGTAAACCCGCGATTAAATTGACTTCGACGCATTTTTTAGAATACCGCCCTCAATCAACACCAACCCGTCAATCAGACGCAGATCAAAACTTCCCAGACACCACCGTACCCCCGTATTTCTCAATGAGCCCGCGAACGCTCTCAAGCGCAGCCTTCCGAGCCTCGGCGTCCGGGAAATAGTTCTCAAAAACAAGAAACTCAATTTTTGAAACACCCTTTATATCGGTCGCCACCAGGAATCCCGTTTTCTCCGATACATCCCGCTTGTACTCAAAATATAAAACAGGCCGCCCTAAAAGATCATCGAGCCCTGGAGCTGCCGCAAATTTCCTCAGCCCTTGCACACCAAGCGCCGCATCCAAATCACGCACAAAATCGGCATACTTCTCCGGCGCAACCTTCAAAACAGCAACCTGAGTCGGAGGGATTTTTTCAGCAGAGCATCCCATCACCCCCCAAAATATATGCAAGCAAACAAGGCAAGAGACCGAGCAAATTTAATCACGGATAACCCCCACTCGAACCACCTTGAAAATAGTCCACAGACCAAACATGAGTCGGGGTAAAGATCAAATATCCGAGAAAATTATTCCAGCCAGGCCTAGGGCCACTTCCAGTGCCAACAGTAGTCAGATATATCCCGATCCCGACCCCATCAGGTCCTGGGCCATAAGTTATTGAGTGCTCAACCTGACCAGGGAAAAATTGATGCCCCGGAAGAGTAATATTAAATATCGCGTAGCGATCGTAATCAACTATGTGCTGAATCGGGTCGTTGGTTGGCAATAGTAAGTTGTACCCTTGACTAGGAGCACCATTAACAATCGTCAGAATACCAAGGGAAAAACCATCAACGACCTGCAGCGCGATCCCCCTAGTACAACCAGGTCCTTCTGTACAAAGATACGTGGGTCCAATCTGGTACCGATGATCAGTCGAGCCAGTTTGTACAAAGCTCAAGCCCGTCGGATCCGTCCGATTTACCGGATTGTTGCCCACATACGCATAAAGGTTCTCGTCATCCTTGTAACCGATCGGGTCTGTCTGCAAGAACCTCCCGAGCGTAGGCGAATAGAACCTCCCCTTGTAGTAGTACAAACCAAGATCGCCGAGCAATTGCTGGCCGGTATACCGGAACCGTAGCCCAGTTGTAACGTTAGGTTCTCCATACGGACCATAGGAATAGGTCGCCGTCCTCGCACCTGCCGCGTTAGCGGTGGCCACGATGCTGCCCAGATGGTCCGAGTACAACCAGTTCTTGGCGGTGGTACCAGCACCTTCGTACCAGACGATTGGCTCATCAGTTCCCGGACCATGCACGTATTTTCTGAGCACGGTGTTGCCGGTACTGTCATATTCGGCAACCAAGTTCTGACCGTCATACAGCAGATTGGTGGTCGTGGTGGTGAGTAGCAAAGTTACCGCTGTCTGGCGCAGCCTGCCCTCGGCATCGTAGGCTAGGGTGGCACTGGTCGAGGGGAGCTTACTCGCCGTCTTGAGGCGATTGTCTAGGTCGTAGCTGTAGTTCCAAGTACCGTCGCCCGCCAAGTTTCCGTTGCTGTCATAGCTGTAGGACAGAAGAATAAGACCGGTGTAGCGATTCAACCCGTCGCTGGTGTAGGTCTGAGTGCCGGTTGTCGCTCCCGTCCATTGATAAGTGTTGTTGCTCCAAGTAATGCCCGTCAGTTCGCGGATCTGGTTGCGGGTGTAGGTGTACTGCACCTCTTCGCTGGTTGATGCAAGGAAGTTTTTCAGCGTCGCCAGTGCCCCCTGGTTGTCATAACTACGCTGAATTGTCGTACCGTTACCTAGAGTGACGGTTGTACGCCGGCTCAAATCGTCGTATGCATAGCTCGCCAGGTTGACGCTGCCATTCTCCTTGATAGCGTTTGGCCGGTTAAGCGCATCGTAGCTAGTGGTCGTGTAGAACGCGTCGGGCCAAGTCGTTTGAACACGGTTACCAGCAGCGTCGTACTGATAGGTGAGCGTTTTGCCTCCCGCGGTCGTATTGATCAGTCGGCCTGCGTTGTCCCAAACGTAGGTGATGGTGTGGCTGCCATTAGCGTACTGCGATGCAGTACGTAGGCCTCGCAGGTCATACCCGAACTGTACGTTGTCGGAGGAACTCGGATACGTGCGTGCCGTTAAGCGGTTCAGGTTGTCCCAGGTTTGCGTAATGACATCCCCTGTGCGCTTGCGCATAGAAGAGACATTACCGTTAGCGTCATAAGCATATTCTTCGTAGTCATTCGTGTTGGCAGAGCCTGGGGTGCTGGGTTGAGGGTAATAAATGCGAGTCCGTCGATCGAAGCCATCATATGCATATACGGTCAGATTACCCTTCGCATCCTGACTCGAATTGAGATTGCCATTGGGCGTGTAGGTGTACTGAACGTAGCTCTGTGCGATCGAGGTGCCGACCGCCTTATCGATCCTCTGAACCGTGTCATCGGCGTTATATACGGTCTGGGTGACCCGATTTCCGCCATCTCCTGCCGCCAAGTATTGCGTCACTTGGTTTGCGCGGTCCAGATCATCATATGCAGTGTCGGTGATGGGTACTGGCGAGGATTCTGTTGGACATGTCGTGGCGGCTGCTGTCTGAGCAGGCCCCCAAGCGCGAACGATCTTGCCAGTCGCGCTGTAACGACTGCAATTGACCAGCCACTGGGTGCCGATTTGTCTGGCCACGCTGACCGGCCGACCATCAGCGTCATAAGTAGTCTGTGTTTGCTTGCCTACTGCATCGGTGACTTGCGTAGCGCGACGCTCACTGTCGTATGCCGTGGATACCGATGAGACGACATCAGTACGTGGACCAACGACTTGCGTGAGGTTGCCCACGCGATCATAGGTAAAAGTCGTGGTGAGGTTCAGCGTTCCCGTACCCGAATCGACAGTACTGGTTTTAGGTACGTACTGATTCGTTGAGTCGTAGGAGGTCGCTGTGACCGTGGAGTTGGTCGAGCTGATCCTGACCGACTTCGAGGACGGCAGATAGAACGTTGGGAAGCCTGTCGGAGTGTATGCAACGTAGCCATAGCTTGTCTGCGGCGCCACCCCGGATGCGTCAATTGGGGACGTCATCTGCAACGGCTGGCCCTGCGCTGTATACGTGTAGCTAGTAACGTTGCCCCGCGCGTCGGTCGCCGTCGCGACCTTATTGAAAGCGCTTTCATATGTGAAACTCAGAGTCAAGGGCGTCATTCCTGATCCTGCCGCCCCGACCTTGCTCATAGTCCGCACATTGTGGGTGCACCTCTTCTCCGCACTCGCGCAACTTACGTCGTCGTAGGTGTAAGTAACACCGTTACCCTGAGGAAGCTGTGTGCTGACCAGCCGTCCGTGTCCGTCATACGTGTTGACGGTCCAATTCAGCAACGGCGTGCTCTTCTGAAGGACATTGCCCAGGGCATCGATATAGTTGGTCTTGGTCACCCCACCAGGACCTACTTCCGCCGACCTGGAGCCTGCAAAGTAGTAGTTGTAGACCTTTCCTCTCGCGTTGGTTTGAGTCTGAACGCGTCCAAGCGTGTCATAGGTGTTGGTAACCGCGGCAGTTGTCGGGAAGCTGGGGTAGAAAATCTGTTTCAGCTGTCCCGGCTGGCCATACGTGAAGGTTGTGGCCGCACCGACGGTATTTGTGAAAGTCGTCAGATTTGCGTTGCTGTCATAACCGTAGCTAACTGATCGGGTGCCGTCGCTGACTTGGCTAAGCCGCCCGTTTGTGTACGTGAAGTTGAGCGTGCGGCCCAGACTATTGGTCACGCTCGTCAGTAAATTGCCGGTATACGAGTAGTTGACTTGGATGCCGCTTGGATCGGCATAGGTCCCCGCCTGCCCAGCCGCATTGAACTTCAACACCGCCCGATTCAAGAACTCGTAGTTATAAGTGCCGTCGGCATTCTGTGTCAGTTTGGCAGAGTTGCCGGGCGGCGGATTGTACGTACCATCGGGAAGCTTGACGAATACCTCGCCATTCACGCCCCGAGTAACGATCACGGTGTTATTGGTCAGCTGCTCCCCAAACCAACGCTGACCCAGCACAGCCGCCACCAATTTATCTGTCGGCCTTGTAGAGTCAGACAGCAAGTCCAACGACGCCTTCATTTCCACCAATGCACCAACGGCATCCAATGCTGAGTCCTCGCCCATGCCCTGAAAGCCATCGGAGTTGACCGCGACACTAGCTTGAAGGTTGTGCGCCCACCCCTTGCCTAGAGAACCGTTCTGGTTGCGCATCCCCGAGCTGTACGATCGCTTAAAGCTCAGGCTCTGCGGGAAGGTACCCACCCCAACGTTTATGTCCTCGTGGTCGTAAAGAAAATTTCCGGAGACCAAGTCCACAGGGTCGTTATACGTGCCGGACCACCAGGCATTCACCAGTGACGCCCACCATGACATGTCCTGTCCGACGAAGGAGTTCAAGTTACCGGGATCTTGCGGCGCATCGGCGAAACCGCCGAACAGCCCCCCACTGATCATGGATCCAACGGTATTTGAGTTGACAACAAAATAGCCAACGCCCGCCCAGCGGTTTTCCGTGAGATCGCAACGACTCGGGACAATCAGTCGCCAGCCGGCATTCAAGTAAGCATTGAAACTCGGGTAATAGGAGCTGCAGTTCACCAGGTTCGGTTGTACGGCACTCGCGTAGTTGGTCGAGGTTGCGCTGTAGATTGGCAGACCACTAGCCGCAGCGATATCGAGCAGCTTGACAGTGGATACGGCAGCTATGTTCGTGGTCTGCTGTACGGTGGTCGACTCCAGAATGCTCATGTGGTCGGCCACAGTTAGGAATGCGGCATTTTCCTTGTCGACACTGCCACTAAGATTGGCCGTTGAGATCGTGCTGCCCTGCAAGTCCACATAGGCGCTGTTCACATAACCGGCAATGCCTACATGGTGCTGGTGCAAGATGCTGGTGTCGCCCAACCGTTCTGTGGCGTAAGCGATGTGTGCGACCTGCGCAAGCCATTGAGCACCAATAACTGCCAGCGTCGAGCCGAGCATCGGTTCGGAAGTTGCGGCCGCGCCGGCCGCGCTCAAATCATTAAGCGCATTTTGGAACTTTTGTGCCGGGCCGCGTCCTGCTGGGCCCCAGCCATTGGCAACTAGAAAAGTGTTGGTACCACCGGCGGTGAGGGTCTGGTTTAGCGTCTGGTTTGCGAAAGTCGACGCGTAGGCGTTGTGCGTGATCGTGAAAGTGATGGTCGTCGATGTTCCTGGCGTTACCGCCGTCCCTGGCGAGCCGACAGCAGCCCCATCCAGCATGAGCACGGGCTGGTTGGAGCCGTTATAGGTAATAGTCAGACGCCGCCCATATATGGCGTCCGAGGTATAGGTCTGATCAATCCCTTGATACTGGACGCGCAGCGTCGGCTTGGCGGATGCCGGGACATCGGTGATTTCCTGAGTGGTGTACGCAGTGTCCTGGAGCGGCGGCGCCGTGTTGCGCAAGGTCTCGCCATACGACGGCGTAATGGTCTTTCCACCCAGGACATCGTCCAGCGTGCCTGACGGCAGATTGGATCTCAGGTAGCTAGCCAGATTGTTGGCGTAGGTGTTGAGATTGTTGCGAATATTGGTGCGGTTGATGTTTTGAACATAATCGCCAGTGACCGTCGCCCCGCTTCTGGCAGCGCTCAGATAGGTCGCCGCATCGTAGCCAGTCGTACTCGGACTGGCCAGGTCGATTCCCGTCTTGAAGGTATGTGGCTTGTAGCTGGGGTCGAAGTAATAGCTCGTCCCGCCAATGTTGGCTTTGACCCAGATATGCCCGAGCGATGCATCGGTCATCGCAGCGGTCGTCCCCGGGCAGCTACCAGCGCTCGTGGCATTGATCTGGTAAACGGGAATCTGAGTTTTGCCAAGGAAACTCAACACAGCGCAGGCGTTCGATGTATCAATGCCATACCACTGGTTCATTTGGGCTGCGGTTACCTTGATCACGCCGGTCACAAAGGTCGCTGTGTACCCGGAAGCCCGTAGCAGATCCACCATAAGCATGGCTTGGTCGTACGCAGTACCTTGGTTGTCCAGCACTGCACCGAGCGAGCCTTTTTGCACGCCGAAGAT
>ERZ1027608.24-NODE-24-length-8357-cov-2.294775_pt1 | contig 8357 bp, 6 predicted proteins | sample MGYA00520525_ERZ1027608 | MGnify/ENA primary metagenome ERZ1027608 (study PRJEB33329, sample SAMEA3488645) | human gut metagenome | biome: ENVO:feces | place: Malawi | collected 2008-09-26 | study: EMG produced TPA metagenomics assembly of the PRJEB9818 data set (The...
GAGCAGATGAACAGAGAAGTTCTGGCAGCACTGAACGGCGGTCAGACAAGAAAAGCTATGACGGATGCGTCAACGGCAAAAATCATAGGAATCCATAAGGATACCTACCAGAGACATAAGAGAGAGCATCTGAACTGACTGCCCGTGATGAAAGAGATATTGCAAAAGATCTTAATTCTATCATGGAAAAGTTGAAAAATGGTGAAGATGGTCCTGCAAGTTTTGAAGGAACTGACATTCCAGAAGACGATCTAGAACTTTTCGCAGGACAAATTGAACTTATGCTCCGCCGACTAAAAGCTATCAATAAGGAAAATACAATCCGCACAAAAGAGTAGGTGAGATTACTTTGAAAAAGATATACATAAAATAGTCTCTTACTATATTAAAAAATTTGAAACATCCGACCCGTTTCAAATTGCCAAAGATCTGCATATCGAACTTGCTATTGGCGACATCGGTTCCAGACTTGGATGTTATATGTATATGAAAAGGCATAAATGCATTTTTCTCAATGAAAATTTAAGTGAATCCGAACTACGCTTTGTTATAGCGCACGAGTTGGGGCATGCTATCCTGCATCCACGGCAAAATTGCTATTTCATACGAAATAGAACGTTTTTATCTGCCGACAGAATCGAGGTAGAAGCCAACACATTTGCTGTTGAACTTCTGGTGCCGGATACAGAGATTATCGAAAATCCTGATCTGACAATCGGACAACTGGCCAGAATGACCGGCTATGGCGAAGAAATATTGAAATTAAAAAGAGTATTCAATAATTAGAAAAGAGAAATAAAACATAAAAAAATTAAAGAAAGGAATTGCTCAAATGGCACTTAATATTTTTCTCTCAATAATTGGATGGGTAACTATAATGGTTCTTTACCATTTGGACACTCCAGATGGTATGAGCAGATACGAAATATTGAAAGATGGAAATAACCTCTTTAAAACATGTTTCTTTTATATAATAGGTGATGCTATCTGCCGTAATACTTCAATCAGTACTTACGCTCTAGGTATATCTGCTATTATGATTATACTTGCTGTACCTCCCACATTTTCATCATTAAATCTGCTTTTTAACAACTTTGCTACTATTGAGCAGAAATTGTCAGCACTATTAAACAGTATAATCCCATTAGTAATCGGTATAAATTGTCTTATACTTTACGGAATATAATACGGAGGAGTAACAAAATGACCAAATACTGTAAACTTTGTGGAAAAGAAATAGAATTCAACAACCAGAAAATGCACCGGATGTGGAAAACAATACTTTAGACCTGTATATGCTTCCCTTGTCTTCATATACATAGCACTTCTTTTCTCCACTATATACTATTTTTATAAATATACATATTCTATCACTGCTTTGTATTATTATGAACAATCTGTCGATGAAGAATTTGTAGATCGCTTTGGTGGATACACTAATCCGGACACAGGTGAAGAAATAACAGGTTGGAAAAGCTATCTGGATGCTTTAGATGCTCAGATGAAAAACTCTGACACAAATTATTAGTCAAAAAGAAACGACTCCCTGCTGTAACAGAGAGCCGATTCTGATAGATTCCATAATCCTAAAGGATTACAAAACTATTCCCCAAAATAGTTTATCATCCTTTGGGACAGTCACGCAAGCGGAACGTTTGTTCTGAGCTGGCTGTTATTTTTATACTCAAAAAGGAGGATACACAATGGCAAAAGCAAAAAAACTACCGTCTGGATCCTGGCGGTGTCTGGTCTTCTCTCACTGGGAAGAAACCACCGAAAAGGACGGAAAAGTAAAGAAAAAACGAGTGTATAAATCATTCGTCAGTAATACACCGGGACCAAAGGGAAAAAGAGAGGCAGAGCAAATGGCAGCCGAATACGCAGCCGAAAAAGAAGCTCTATGTTCACGTCCAAATTTAACGCTTGGTGAGTACATGGATCGTTACATTGAATCCAGATCAGAGGTTCTGTCTCCATCGACCGTCAAAGAATATAAACGCTGCGGAAAGAATGATCTGCCAGAACTGACATGCAAACCGATCATGAATATCACGCAGGAGGATATACAAAAAGCTATCAATAAACATGCGCTGAATCATTCCCCGAAGACGGTACGGAATACACATGGCTTCCTTTCAGTTGTAATGTACACCTATCGTCCGAATTTTCCTATACGGACAGATCTGCCAAAAAAGGTACGGCCAAATCTCTATATTCCATCTGATGATGATATTCGGAAGCTCATGAATTTTACCAGAGGAACAGAAATGGAAGTGCCTATCCTGCTGGCAGCATTCGGTCCTATGAGACGTGGTGAGATCTGCGCCTTGGATTCGGACCATATATCTGGCAATATAGTACATGTGGAATTTTCTATCGCATTGAATGAGGATAATGAATGGGTGAAAAAGAGACCGAAGTCATATGCCGGAGATCGGTACATAGAATTTCCTGACTATGTGATCCAAAAGATTAAAGATATCGAGGGTCCAATAACAATGCTTAATCCTGCTCAGGTTTCAAATCGGTTCGCACGATTATTGCAACAAGCTGGTATGCAACATTTCCGTTTTCATGACCTCAGGCATTACTCAGCATCCATTCAGCACGCTCTTGGCATTCCGGATGCTTATATCATGCAACGTGGTGGATGGGGCAATGATGAAGTTTTGAAAAATGTATACAGACATGCGATGGAACAGTCATCGAAAGTGATGAATACTAAAGCGAATAAGCATTTTAGCAAGCTATGCAACACGACATGCAACACGAAAGTAAAAAACACTGAAAAATCAGTGTTTTTAGGATGCGGGTAACAGGACTTGAACCCATATAGTAGTGTTTTCGGAACGTGCTGTAATATCAACATTTTCTCAATTTTTGTTGATATTACAGCATTTTTCCGTCTTTCACGCCCAAGAACATACGTGCTGAAAAGATGTATTTTCCGTAACTATGCAACACGAAATGCAACACGAATCTAATACGGATTCTTCGCCTTACTCAAGTATGAAAACCAGAGTCGCCGATCATAGGCTGAAAGCATAGGCTGCGCATCGAGATATACAGTGAGCTCGTCCTTTGTCAGATGTCCATTTCCATTAAAATCCGCATTTTTTTGTAGACATAATATTGTGCAAGTCCGTCCGCTCCGAGGTCTTCATATATCTTTTTATATTTCTGATTTGTGGAGCTGAGTTTCTTCTTCCCAATATTATATGCAGCATAATCGTCCAGAAAAGTATCCATCTTTTGTCAAATTCGTCTCGCATTACTCCAGACATGGATGAATAGGTCTGAGACTCCGCAATTCCAGCATCATATGTTGACTGGATTTTGGTTCTTGCCTGTGCAATCTTCTGATTGCTTTCTGTGTAAGGATTGTTCTTCTGCTTTGTGGTTGGATTCAAGTAACTGTATAACTGTTGCTTTTCTTCTCTGCTCATATTGCTCTGATCCATAGCTGCCTGAAGATTTTTCGACTTAGACGCATCATCAGACTTTTTGACATTATTATACATATAATAATATGCCACCATCTCAGGTCCACCATCTTGATAAATCTGATAGAGCTTTTTATTAGTGGAACTCATTTCTTTTCCAACCGTTTCACTCAGAGCAATGTCCTTTGCCAGCCCATACATGGCATTGACCGCCTCTGCTTTGTCTGCATCTGGAAGATCCGCATATCCTTCTGCTTCTGTAATACCGCTGATCATTTCATAGCCTTTTTGTCCAGCTATAGACTGTGCTTGCTCATATTCCCTTGCCGTCAGTCGTTTTCCGTCATATGATCTACTGATCCTGGACGGTAAGACACTGGCATCTCCGGTCGAGTCATAGAGCTCCTGAAGTTTTTCATCTGCTGAAGTTGTATTTTTCTGCGAATAGTATCCTGGCGATACAAACTGATATAATGCATTGGTCAAAGTATTTCCACCCTTAAGGTTCTCCTGGGTTCTTCCCCAAGCATCAACATAAGCAGGTCTATCCTGCGACAAGAACGGAATTTTGCCTTTTACCTTATTTACATTATATTCAATCTGGCCAGCCGTGCCAGTTGAGTCAGTCAAAGAAGATCTTCTGGTATTATCAATGGTCCGTGCCACTTTACCAAGCGCAGTCGGCACTCCTTGCTGTGCATATCCCATCAGCATATTAGCACCTACCGTTTGTACTTCTGTTCCACTATCAGCATACCTAACCGCATCAAGCGCATTGGATACGCCAGTCATAAAAGAAGTCTCGATGATTGGATCTGCAATACCAATAATTGCATTAACTACCGCATCAAAGTTGATTCCATTCGAGAATCCTTTCCTTAACTCAGCCCCAACCAATACTGGAAGAATAGACGGTGCTAGCCAATCCAATGTATAGCTTTTATCTCCAATCTGAAGCGCATAGTTCTGTGCACCCTGCAGCTCATCAAACTTATCCTGGTTCTCATCCCCCGTTCCATTACCGCGAAGGATACCTGTCGAATACAAATATGCGCCAAGTGACAGTAAGCCGGTGCCGGTCAATCCCTTTGCCATTTGTTCTATTACTTCAGAGGCATTTTTTGAACCTTTTTTCAATGATATACACGCATTTAACACCCCCTTTAGAACACTAACAGGCGAGTACTGATAGCCCTGCTTTAAAATATTTATTGGTGTTTTTTTGAATGGCATAACACTTTCAATAGCTGCGTGAGCAAACCCACCCGGTGCTGTTCCACTAGTTTTTAAGTTCTGACTAAATTCCGTAAGAGCTGAAGCAATTTTATTCGCTTCATGGAAGGTTGCTTCCTGTGCCTGATTGATCGCATAGGCTCGTCCTCTGTTCAGCAATGCTTTGCTCGCATCATCCGTAGCTGAGAATATGCTACTATCAGCTCCATTTGCTTTCAAGAATCCGGCAAGACTTTGACGGTATTCTTTTTGAGTCCAAGCCAGTCTTCTTTCTCCAGCAAATTGCTATTTGCATCCAGTAACTTCTGGAATTTAGATCCTATCTCTCCACGGAATGCTTTTGCCTGAGACTCAATGCCTGCAGTTGCACTGTACTTACTTCCAGACAACTGACGATATACACTTTCTACCGCATCATTCCCGGCAGCTTCCAGCAATGCATTATCCGATTCACTTAATGGATTGAGCATTGCTTTCGTTCTACTAATTCCATTTTTGGATACCTTATCCACCGCTGATTCCATAACTGCCCCTAGCGCATCTTTTATGTTTGTCACTGCATTCATTGCAGTGTTACCGATCATGTTACGAATATGGGTTGTAGGTGATGATAACATAGAAAAGTATCTCCATGCATCCCACTTGTCACTCCAACTGGAAGAAGTCACTTCATTCGCCAATAATGCATAGGCCTTATTTTCCAGATCAACACGTGCTTTGCTGTTCTCTCCGTATTTTGCAGCCTGCGCAAAGATATTCTGCACCTGCTCAATGGTCTCATCAGAAATGCCATACTGACCGATTGCCATTAAGCTGTCCACTGACTTTTCAATGTCCTTTGCTGTGGTTCCTTTCATTAGCATTTCAGACAGTTTTGTAATGGTATCTTCGTCAATATCATGGGACAGTCTATTTCTGGACACAACATTTCCGACTGCTTTCTGGATTTCTTCCAAGCTGACCGGATTTAACAGATCCAACTTCCGACTCTCCATCAAATAATCAACTTCTTTTACCAAGTTATCAGCAAGATCTTTTGAGGCAATAGCATCAAAAGTATTCTTCTTTGCCCACTGCTCAATCTGCTTATCAACAAGGTTCTGCGCTTTTACAAGGCTTCCTTCAGCTGTTCTGGAATATTTTGCATATGCCTGTAATCCTTTTCCTTTTCGCTTCCCTGCTCAACAACTTTACGCATCCATGCTCGTGCTTCGTCAAAATTTCCAGATGCTGCTGCATCTTTCAACTTATTTTCCAGGATGATCATACCTTCGTCCACATCACGTGATCCATTTGTCCAGGTTTCCGTAGATAATCGCTTCAACTCTCCTGCATAGTCTTTATCCAGTGCATCCGCAGCTCGCTGAATACTCTCTTTTTCTGTCATTTGCTCAATATTAAAATCTCCATTTTTGATCCCTTTTTCAAGATCATCCATAGCCCCTTCAACACTTTTTACCAATTCAGAATTTCTCAGTGTATTCGTTGCTGTCCGACTCACATAGGTTCCATCCGGATTTACAGCTTTGCTTGATCCAGTACTCGTAGGCTTCCCAAGTTCTGGAATCCTTGCATTGTCCGCTTCAGGAGTGGTAAACGGAAGTCCCTCATAATCTGCATTATTTGTTCCTGAAACGTTGACTCTTTCATTGGAAATGGGTATACTATTATTAGTTAAACCTGATGCTGCCTCAGCTGCGGTCGGTACTGGACCGACTTCCACACTGGGGGAATGAACTTTTGATGCGGTTTCTGCTGCGTCACTTGCTCGCATCAGGTTTATTTCATTTATGACTTTGTGAGTCCGATATTTATTTGAACCAGGGATTACCTCTACATCAAATGACACTACATATGGTTCGCCATTGATAAGTGCCTCTGTTTCAAAATAATCATATCTTATTACATTTTTCGTTTTACTTAAATTTTTATAATTTACGTAATCGCCACTTCCAACATATTTCGCATTTTTAACAATATCATCTAACGAATCTATCGCCGCTAATTTTTCAACAGTGAGGTTTTTATCACTTACAATTTTACCAATTGCACTCTTATTGATATCAACAATATACTCTGCCCCATCAAAATCTGTACCATCTACAGAAACTTTAAGCGTAGTGTCTCCATTTCCAAATAAATCATTGTACATTTTTTTTAGATAATTTCTATAACTCTTACCTGTCTTTTCGCTGGAAAGATTAGCTTCAAGCATATTTGTATTTGCTCTCGCCATACTTTCATCAGATATTGTTATTCTTTGAAATTCCTTATTCACCTGGCTTGGTATTTCACCGCTATACGGTGCTTTTATAGTCGTTGCTTTTCCTGCCTTCAACGGTTCTATTTCCGCTGTTAAATCTGTCTGTTTCAGTGCATCAGTAGCCGTTTCTGCGCCGTTTTCGATATTCTTTGAAGAACTACTCATGTCAACCACTTCACGTCCTGCATCGGCAATATCATCAGCAGAGGAATCCAGCATATTTTTCACTGTTTTTCCTGCCCCACTGACTAAATATGGGATAGCTTCACCGGCGATATTGAGTCCAAGGTTGTATCCTGTTCTTTTCAGGGCTTTTCCTGCTGTCTGGCCTGCAGTCTCTCCATCCTGCTTTGTGTCATGAAGATAGGGGATCGTATCAAATACCGTATCCAGTGCCAAATCGCTCAGTATATTTGCGGTAGAATCGCCTATAAGTTTCGGAATCTGATTACCTGCCACCTCCGCTGCTACTGCATTTCCACCTGCACTTAAAAATGGAATAGATGCGACCGCACCAGATACAGCATCTTTCGCCTTCTGTACTACTGGGATACCAGACATAACAGCATTTGCAGCCTGATACTTCGCCATCTCTCCTACCATGTTTCCGGCGCCTTCTGCAAATGGATGCTGTGTTTTTGCATCTTCAACTGTTTTCGTAATGTTATCGTACTGACGATATGTGCCATTCCCCATATCATCAATTTTCTTTCCAAGGGCAGACATTCCTGGCAATTTCAATGCTGATTCTATTAAACCAGAAGCAAAAGCTGTTCCAGAACTGGACTTATTGTACAACTGAACCATTTTGCCATACTCAGAGTTTGCATCAGTTGTATCTTTCATCGCCTGCTGCGTACTGATGCTTCCGTCCCTGATGCCTTTACTATAATCATTAAGCCACTTTTTTGCATACTCGCGCACTTGCTTCTGCTCAGACTTGCTCATTTTATAATCAGACTGTGATGCTTTACTCAACAACGACTCCGTATCTGCACTTCCTTTCTGAAAAGATTTCAGATACGGAATCTGCACCTGATCAGTCTTTTGAGTCTGCTTTTTTGCCGCATACGGTGTGCTTTTCTGATTTGAGTTTCCGTTCAGATAGGTTGACACATTACTAGAACTCTGATTTTCAGTATTCATCGTTGGTTCATTCTGGTTATCCACATTCTGATTTGACTTCCTTCTCGCAGAAACTCCTTCTTTTATCCGCTCTCTCTCCTTTGCAGCTGCACGTATAGAATCCAGACGTTTATATACGCATCCAGATCCTGGAGATTTTTTTTCGCATCATTTTCTGACTTCGTCCACTGTGTACGGCATATTGATTCTCCTTTAACTTAACTGGTTCAAAATCTTTTAGAATTGATTCCGCCTCTGTCAGTCCTGTATTAGAAGCAATGTAACTATCTGGT